>Ga0209474_10000762_pt1 | contig 33632 bp, 23 predicted proteins | sample GraSoiAngelo_145_FD_185902 | JGI IMG/M metagenome (GOLD analysis project Ga0209474, IMG submission 185902) | Grasslands soil microbial communities from the Angelo Coastal Reserve, California, USA - 14_1009_05_20cm (SPAdes) (version 2) | ecosystem: Environmental > Terrestrial > Soil > Grasslands...
TTTCAGCACTTTTCCAAGATCAATGTCGTCGGCATTGTGGGCTGTTGTCGCGAAAAGATTGCCGATGCTGTCAAAGGCCAAGCCTCGAGGGTTATCTAGCCCGGTAGCGTAAGTGCTCTGCGTCCCAGTCGGCGTGTACTCGAAGATTGCGTGATTTCCGCCGGGGACGTTAGCTGAGACGTAGAGGTTCTGTGCGTGAGCGGCGGTGACTAACGCGAAGATCGAGCCAAGACTGAGGAGTGGCAGGATTCGTATTTTTCTGAAGTGAGTTAGTGGATTCATGGTTGTTCCTTTCTTTTGCTTTCCCTCTTACAAAGGGATTTTGGAGCGCGCGCTGCATGCAATTTTAAATTTTTTCTCGCAAGTTGCGTTTCTTCTGCGCTCTTGATAGAACCTTATTAACGTGAAGACCCTCGCGGGAAACGCTTCTAGCCAGAGTGCTCTATTTCCTTCCACTCACTGGAGCGCGGTTCTCGCGGCGGGGAGAAGCCAGACCGATCCGGAGATTGCGCAGGCCGCACTGACCGAGCTTTGCCAAACCTATTGGGCGCCGCTTTACAGTTTCGTGCGCAGCCGCGGATACACCGTGCATGATGCGCAGGATCTCACGCAGAGCTTTTTCGCGTACTTGATCGAACATAAAATCTACGCCCGCGTCGATCGGCAGAAAGGCAAGTTCCGCTCATTTCTGCTCGCCTCGCTGAAAAATTTTCTCGCTGACGCTTCCGACCGCGAACGGACGCTCAAGCGCGGCGGCGGACAAAGTTTTCTGCCTCTGCATGAAGAGCAGGCCAAAGAGGCGGAGTCGCTTTTCCAAACTCACAGCGCCATGAGCAGCGAAGATTCGCTCTTTGATCGCACCTGGGCGGAGGCGTTAATCGCTGCCGGACTGGAACGGCTCTCGACAGATTACAAAGGTGAGGCCAAGAAGAAGCTCTTCAACGAATTGAGGATTTTTGTTGCCGGTGGCGCAGAACCACTGCCGAGTTACGCTGAGCTGGCAGTTCGGCTGGGCATGACGGAGTCAACACTACGCAGCCATGTCACCCGCCTGCGAGCGCGTTACCGCGAAGCGTTGCGCGCTGAGGTGCGCCAAACCGTAGAGACCGAAGCGGAGGTGGACGAAGAGTTGCACGACTTACTCCGTGTGCTAACGGAAGTTTAAGGGAGACGCGCCATGGCAACACCACTGGCATCTGGCGTTGTGGTCTGTTCGGTATGCGGCCAGCCGTTGAACGCGAAAGGCGACTGCCCGGCTTGTCTGCTTCGGACGGGCCTCGAGGAAACACTCGTCGAAACCAAACCGTCAGCGTTGGTCTTTGGCGACTTCGAGGTCGAGCAAGGCGCAGACGGCTCTTACTGGGAACTCGGTCACGGCGCCATGGGAGTGACCTATCTCGCCGTGGACAAAGTGTTGCGCCGCAGAGTGGCGTTGAAAGTGATCGACGTTCCAGCGGCCGCACGCGGCTCACAAGCTGTGCGCGAACGCTTTTTGCGTGAAGCCCGCGCCGCGGCAGCTCTCCGACATCCGAATGTGGCTGCGGTCTTCCAGTTCGGAACTTCCCCCGATAGCACTTACTGCTATTACGCGATGGAGCTAGTCGAGGGCGAAACCTTGGCGGCGCGCGTTCGGAGGGATGGTCCTCTTAAGGTGGAACTCGCTCTGGAAATTGCGATCCAAACTACGCGGGCATTGATGGCTGCGGCGGCCCAGAACTTGATCCATCGCGATCTGAAGCCGGGTAATATCATGCTAACGGCTGGTAACGCTGCGACGACGGAACTGGAAGTAAAAGTCATCGACTTCGGTCTGGCCAAGGCGATTGCCGATGCCGGAGGAGAGATGGATCTGACACATGGGGAATTTGTCGGCACACCGAGTTTCGCGAGCCCTGAGCAATTTGGAACTGGCCCGGTCGACGCGCGGTCGGATATCTATTCGCTAGGCGCCACGCTGTGGTTTGCGCTCACCGGATTGCCGCCACACTCCGGCAAAACGATCGAAGAAATTCGCGAGCGTCAAACCCGCGATGATCTGCCAATCGCGCAATTAGTTGCAAGGAAAGTTCCTGAACCGGTAGTAAAACTGCTGCGCTCCACGCTTGCCATCGATCCCAGCAAACGATCCGCATCGGCTCGCGAGTTGATGGAAGCCCTGGAATCCTGCCGCCGGAAGCTGGCTAATCGCATCGGCGTTTTCTACAAACTGGCCGCGTTGATCGCCGTCGTGGCTATTGTCGCGACAACGTTCTTCACGCTCCGAGTAAATCGTCAAAAAATAACGTCTGCCTCTGCGGGGAACATCGCGCCATCAGCAGCCGCACCGACGGCGTTGCCGAGAAAATCGATTGCGGTGCTTCCGTTTGAAAATCTGAGCGCCGATCCCGAAAACGCATTTTTCGCCGGAGGCGTGCAGGACGAAATCCTCACTGATCTTTCCAAGATTGCGGAGCTGAAAGTGATCAGCCGTACTTCGGTCATGCAGTATAAGAGCGGCATCGCGCGCAATCTCAAAGAGATCGCCCAGCAATTAGGTGTTAACAACGTGGTGGAAGGTAGTGTTAGTCGCGCCAGCAACAAGGTGCGGGTGTCGGTGCAACTAATTGATGCGCGCACTGACACACATCTTTGGGCTGAGCATTACGATCGCGATGTCGCAGACGTGTTTGCTGTTCAGACTGAGATTGCGGAGCAAATCGCTAATCAACTTCAGGCCAAGCTCTCTACCGCGGAAAAAGCTGCGATCGCCGAACGCCCGACCGCCGATCCAGTGGCCTATGCCTATTACACAAAGGCCAAGGAGATCGACATCTACAGCAATTGGGAGGGTGCAGAAAATGAAAAAGCCGCGAAGCAAAAAGTGGAACTGCTCGAAAAAGCCACGCAGCGCGATCCGAACTTCGCCTTGGCGTATTGCAAGCTCGCGAAAGCGCAGCTCGATCTTGAAAACTTCGAGTTAGCAAAGAAAGCTGCGGAGACTGCTTTGCGACTGCGTCCAGATTTGGCTGAGGGTCATTTAGCGCTCGCCCGGTATTACTGGCTCGCTCCTGACTCTATTCTTGGTGTTGACAGAGAGGCTGCCTACGCCCAGGCACGTGATGAGTTGGCGATCGTTCGCCGCATGTTGCCAAATAATGCCGAAGCCCTTCTGATCGACGCGACGATTGGCAGGCGCCAAAATCGCTGGGACGCTTCGCTGGCTAATCTCCAAAGGGCGAGCGAGCTGGATCCAAGCAATGGTGAGGTCGCATACCGTCTCGAGCAGATTTATTTTGAGATGCGCCGCTACTCCGAGTTGGAACAATTCATAAAGAAACAGGCTGCCAGCGGCGGACCCCGAACCGGTCCACTAGAGGACCCTTTCAATTGGCTACCTATGATGAAGCTGGCACAGGGTGATCCAGTCGCGGCTCAATCTCTTCTAGATCAAGTGCCGCCGGAGTATGATCCGGGCGGATGGATTTGGGACGTCAGATTCAAGGCAGCGCTTTACTTGCGAGATTACGACGTGGTGAATCGGGTGATTGCCGCGAATCCTGCAAACTCGGCGGAGACCAGCTCCAGCGAGACAGGTTCGGGTTGGGCTTATGGACAGGTCGCGCGTGCGCAGGGCGATCGGCAGAAGGCGCTAGCGGCGTTTGCAGCCGCACGCCAGAAAATGGAAGCCCAACAGGGCGACAAACCCAAGGATGCGGACTACTTCGCGGGCGTTGCAAAACTTGACGCTGGGCTTGGACGCAAAGAAGAGGCGATCCGCGAGGCGCGCCGCGCGGTCGAGCTCCAGCCGATTGCCAAGGACTCGCTCAACGGTCCAGCGTTGGCTGCCAATCTAGCGTTGGTTTACGCGTGGACCGGCGAGCACGACCGCGCGCTCGAGCAACTCGAAAAAGTCGCGACCCTTCCGGGAGTCTGGCATGATGCAGTCACATACGGCGATCTGCTTCTCAATCCGTGCTGGGATGATTTGCGCGGTGACAAGCGCTTCGACAAAATCGTTGCCGCAGCCAAAGCCGCCAGCAGATAGCTCCTTAGAACTTCTTGATCAGTCGAACATACCAGAATCGTCCCAGGTTATCATAGGCGAAGCCCGGATAGCCTATGGGGCTGCCAAATTCGAACCCAAACTCGTGCGGTGGGTCCTCACCAAATATATTGTTCACACCAACGGTGACCGTGGAGTTGTTCACGATCTTTTTCCAGCATGGTATGGCGTAGGCAGCTGTGGGCGCCGCTTCCTTCTCTTTGCCCATCACTTCCTTGCTATCCTTTGAGTACCCGGCCACCGGTGCCGTTTCCACCGGTGGCGTGAAGATCAGGCTGTAGGAGAGCTGCGCGTCCGTGAACCAGGTCGGATGCACGTAGTGCTGCCTGAACTTACCATCAAACTTCTTGGCAAAGATCTCTTCCCAGAATCCATCGAGCATATGCACGGTCGCGTTCAAGTCGAAGTTGTGCCACGTCCAGTCAAGTGTGGAGAGTCCCTTCCATTTGTACCAGGCATCGCCACCGATCCCAAAATCGCTGCCTCCCCACCAATCGCCGTTGGTACGCCCGGCCACTTGCCATGCCCTGTCTCCCTTGAACTGGAAGACGAACTGATCCAGATAAGTCGCCCGGGTTAGGGAAGTAAATGTTCCAAAACGAGTCTTGAGTTGGTACTCAAGGCCAAGGTCAACACCACGCGCGCTTTGGCGGCCACCGTTGACAAAGGGGAATACCACCTCTGATATGAAGTTTCCGGACGGGTCGAGATGAACCGCTTCTCCAGGCTGGAGTCTGCCGGCTAAAAAGTGTTCAATGACGCTCTGAGCAGAAGGCGTCATGACAACGCCCGTCCGCTCGATATCCCACAGGTCAATCGTCAATGTCAATGCACCCGCCCGAATCCACTTCGGCGTATAAACAATACCACCAGTCCAATTACGGGAATCTTCCGGCCCGAGGTGTGGGTTGGGGTTGTTTAGAATTGTCGTTTCCGGATTGCGGTCGCCCTTGAAGGACGTTGCCTCGAAACCGAAAATTCTAGGTCCATAGAGCTCGGTGAGCGAGGGCTCAACGAAGCCTTCACCCCACGTGCTGCGAAGCGTAAGCTGTTCGTCAAACGGCTGCCAGCGTACCCCCACTTTGGGCACTAACGAATTTGTGTCGTTGTTGAAGGCCTCAAACCGGGCCCCGGCCGCGAACTCCAGCGAGTAGAAGAACGGTACCTTCCATTTGGGACTGAAAATTGGAATAAGCGTTTCCGCATACAACGCGTATTCTTTGCGTCCGACCTTGACAGGGAACTCTTGCGAGACGCCGACGTTGTCTTTAGTGCGGTTTTCGTCATCCGGATTTTCAGTCAAAGATTCCCGAATAAAGACTCCCCCAAAGGCGAGTCCGACGCCGCCTGCGGGCAAATCAAACAGATCCGTGGTGTAAATATTTAAGTCCAGCGTCGCCAGTTTGGATGTATTAAGGTCCCTTGCATGTATGATCGCATAGTCGATCAATGGCAGGTTGGATGCGATCGGAACGCGGAAGTCTCCGAACGGATTGTAGGGGATAGTGGTTCCAATAAAATCCGGCTTGGTGGGATTAAAGATTGAGTCCGCCGCGTTCAGAATGCGATTGAAGCGCGAGACGGAGACATTTCGAAGCTCAGAAGTATCCTGGATTTGACTATAGCGGAATGCTCCATCGTAGCCCCAGCTTCCGTTAAAGAGCTTGTCGCCTTTTACACCAACCGTGAAAAGCTCGGCGATGTTTTCCTCATCGACCAAACGATTGCCGAAATCGGCAAGGCGTGCCCAAGTGAAACCGGAGATGATCTGCTCAAATGGGTTGAATGGATTGAATGCATCCGCGGGCATGCCAGTCTCCGCGATGGTCGGCGTGTTCGGAGGCGCGACTCCGCCCGGGAGAGGGGAATGAGGCGGGATGTAGAGTGTACCCTGGCCCGGATTCTCGAATGGACCCGTGGCGGGGGGCGCAAGTTCGTCATGCGTCTTCACCCGGGCGTAATAGAAGTCGCCGAAAACCCGAAACTGATCATCGCAGATTTTGTGCTCGAACGCCGCGTAGCCGCCCCAGCGTTCCTGGTCGGGAAAAGAACCGGCGAACGCGTTAAAGTTAAAGGCAGGAAGCAAACCGAAGTTACTCCGGACAAGTCTCGTGCTGTAAATATAATTGCTTGCCGGGACTAATCCGTTCGTAAAATTTGGCGGAGTCGCAAATTCAAAACCTCCCGGATTTAAATTCTCTCCGCCAGCGGCGGCCGCCACATCGCTGCTCAACTGAAGATTGTACGGATTCGAGTTCGGGCTCAAAAATGGCGGGCGATTGGAGTTGCCCCGGTCGCGATTGAACATCGAGTTACGGTGATAGAAAAAGATGTCGCCGATGATACTTGTTTTGTCGTCGCCCGTGCCGAAAAGAATGTCGCTGGCGTACTCGCCCGCGTCTTTATCCAGCGTGTTGCCATAATACAGAGTCAACTGAGCGCCGCGGTAGTCTTTGTATAACTTGAGGTTCACCACGCCGGCAACCGCGTCCGCTCCGTAGGTGGTTGAAGCGCCGTCCTTCTGAATTTCGATGCTCTGGACAGCGGCAATGGGAATAGTATTTAGATCGAAGAAAGCGGCGCCCCCGGGGGAGCTCCCCGGATACGGGGCGACACGGCGGCCGTCGATGAGAACAAGTGTGGCGCCTGGATCGAAACCACGCAGGGAGATCGACGCCGCCCCCGGCGGGCCGCCCGCGCCGGTCGCATTATTCTGAACGGGAATGCTGTTCGCACTTGCGATCGGTAGACTCTTGAGAAGCTCTTCCGTGGTGGTGCCTTGACCAGACTTGTTGATCAAATCGCGGTCGAGAGTATCGATCGGGTTCGGGCCGACCACCTCCGAGGTTGGAATGAGGGAGCCAGTCATAATCGCGGACTCGCCAGTCACGGTCACCCGCTCGGCTTCCACCGTGCCCGGAGCTGCCGTCTCCTGAGCAAACCCGCTCGATACGAAAATTAAAGAAACGGCGAGCGCCGCCGCAAGGGTGGCACAAGCGGCTGCCGGCTTAATCGGCGCGTTCATGGTTAGACCCGAAGGTCCGCGCAAACTGCGATTAAGCCGATTGCCACGAAAACTTTCAATCTAAATCGCGTGGAAAAAGTTGTCTAACGCCTCCCTAAACGACGCAGTATTTAGCGAAAGTTCCGCTGCAATTCGGCCTTGGCCTCATTCGACTTGCGCTCAGAACAGGCTGTTGAACGTTTCGTCTGTGAGATCAGATGACAGCGCGCTCTTGATTGTCGCGCACGGCTCAACCGTGAACCCGGACTCGAGCGCGCCCACGCTGGCGCACGCGGAGGAGATTCGGCGTCGGCAGAAAGGGATCCCCGAGTTCCAGTCAGTTTTTCTTGCGACGGCAGCAACTGGCGGAACCCGCGTGCCGGGAAATGAAACTTGGTTCGGCGCCGAGTTTATGGCGCCAGCAATTGTCGCAGGACGAACGGCAGAATCCCGCCATGCCGGTAATAATCGATCTCGATCGGCGTATCGATGCGCAGCTTCATCGGGACTGATCGTTCTTGTCCGTCCTTGCTTTCGATCTCGAGCGTTAGCTTTTGCCCGGGTTTGATGCCATTCGACAGCCCGGTAATCGAAAAAGTTTCCGAGCCGTCGAGCCCGAGCGATTGCGCCGTCGTTCCATCGGGAAATTGCAACGGCAAAACCCCCATACCGACAAGGTTGGAGCGATGAATCCGTTCGAAACTCGCGGCGATGACCGCCCTCACGCCTAACAAACGCGTTCCTTTCGCGGCCCAGTCACGCGATGAACCAGCGCCGTATTCGTGACCGGCAAGAATAATCAGCGGTCTGTTTTTCATCGCATACTTCGTAGCCGCATCGAAGATCGACATCGCTTCTCCATTTGTTGAAGGCGAGGCGCCTTCAACTGCACGCGAGGGCGCGTGCGCTCCCCAGAATTTCGTCACACCACCTTCTGTTCCGGGCACCATCAAGTTCTTGATTCGGACGTTCGCGAACGTGCCGCGCGTCATCACCAGATCATTCCCGCGCCGGCTGCCGTAGCTGTTGAAATCTCGCGGCTGAATCCCGCGCGACATCAAATATTTCCCGGCTGGCGAAGTTTCTTTGATTGCTCCCGCAGGCGAAATGTGGTCGGTCGTTACCGAGTCGCCGAAAATCCCAAGCGCGCGGGCGCCGCGGATCTCCTCGATATGCCCGGGCTCCATGGAGAAATTCTCGAAAAATGGCGGCTCGTGGATGTAATCGCTTTTTTCATCCCACTGATAAATGTCGCCCGCGCTCGATGGAATTTCGTTCCACTTCGGATTTTGACCGGCAAAATCGCGATAGAGTTGACGGAAAGTTTCAGGGGCGAGCGCGGATTGCATGATGTCCCGGATTTCGCTGAGAGTCGGCCAGAGATCGCGAAGAAACGTTTCGTTGCCGTGCTTGTCTTTTCCGATCGGGTCGCGCGAGAGATCGATATGGACCCGACCGGCCAGGGCGAAGGCGACAACCAGCGGCGGCGACATCAGGAAATTCGCTTTGATATGCTGATGCACGCGCGCTTCGAAATTGCGATTGCCCGAAAGAACTGAAGCTGCAACCAGGTCGTGTTCGTGGATTGTCTTCTCGATGTTTGGATGCAACGGCCCAGAGTTGCCGATGCAGGTCGTGCAGCCGTAACCGACAAGGTTAAACCCAAGTTGGTCGAGATATTTTTGCAGGCCAGTTTTGTGAAGATAATCGGAAACAACGCGCGATCCGGGGGCCAGTGATGTTTTCACTGCAGGATCGATGCGCAATCCACGCTCGACGGCTTTTTTTGCAAGCAAGCCGGACGCGATCATCACGCTCGGGTTGCTCGTGTTTGTGCAACTCGTGATTGCGGCGATCAGGACGCTGCCATGCCCGATGTGCGTTCGCCCTCGCGTAAAGATTTCTCGTGATTCCGCCTCAATTTCTTTCCCTGGATCGGGGGTTGGCCGGTTTGCAACCATCTCCAGCACGTTGCGTTCTTCGCCCGGACTGATCCCTTGGTCCTCCTTTTTGTCGGTTGAAAACATCCCGCCGTTCCCTGGCGCGCTTCCGTTCAGTTCCACGAGATGTTTTTCACGAAGATCGACATGCTCTTTTCCGTAGCCGCCGTCATGCACCGGTTTCTCGAGTAGCTCACGAAATGTCTTTCCGAGCTCCGGCAAGTTGATCCGGTCCTGCGGCCTTTTCGGTCCGGCAACGCTTGGCTGCACGTCTGCCAAATCCAGATCGAGATCGACGCTGTAATCGATTTCGCCTTTGCGCGGCATGCCGAACATTTTTTGCGCGCGAAAATAACTTTCGAACGCAAGGCATTGTTCTTCGCTGCGTCCCGTGGCCCGCAGGTAATCCACCGATTCATGGTCAACTGGGAAATATCCCATCGTCGCGCCGTACTCGGGCGACATGTTTCCGATAGTTGCGCGATCCGGCACAGGGAGCGACGCGGCGCCCTCTCCATAAAACTCGACGAATTTGCCAACCACTTTTTGCGCGCGTAGCAGCTGCGTGATGTGTAAGACGAGATCAGTCGCGGTAACGCCTTCGCGCAATTGCCCGCTCATGTGCACGCCCACCACTTCTGGCGTCAAAAAGTAAACCGGCTGTCCAAGCATGCCGGCTTCGGCTTCAATTCCGCCCACGCCCCAACCAACCACGCCGAGACCGTTGATCATCGTAGTATGCGAGTCAGTGCCAACTAGCGTGTCGGGGAAGTAAATCTCCGACCTCTGACTTCTGACTTCTGACGTCTGGCTCAACACGCCTTTGGCCAAGTATTCGAGATTAACTTGGTGAACGATACCGATTCCCGGTGGGATGAGCTGGAAAGTTTTAAATGCCTGCTGCCCCCATTTGAGAAACTGATAGCGCTCGCGGTTGCGCTTGAATTCCATTTCCAGATTGAGTTCCAGCGCTCGCGCTGAACCAAAGAAATCCACTTGGACCGAGTGATCGACCACCAGATCGACCGGCACCAGCGGTTCAATGATTTTCGGGTTGCGCCCGAGCCGTTTCACCGCGCTGCGCATTGCAGCGAGATCAACCACCAGCGGCACACCGGTGAAATCCTGCAAAACGATACGCGCGACGACGAATGGAATCTCCGAGTTCGCGGGCGATTTCGCGTTCCAGTTAGCCAGCGTCTCGACATCTTTGCGCCGGGCTTTTTTCCCATCGCAATTTCGGAGCAGTGATTCCAGCACGATACGAATGCTAACTGGCAACCGCGAAATTTTGCCAATGCCCTGCTCCTCCAGCGCGGGCAGCGAATAAAGAAATCCTTCGCGGCCCTTGCCGGCATCGAATTTCCTCAGTGTTTTGAATTCGTCGTGCATCCAACCTGTGTCATTCCGAGCGAAGCGCAGCGGAGTCGAGGAATCTCTTGCTGCAATAGATAAGAGATGTCTCGACTTCGCTCGACATGACAGCGGTTTATTTTATTTCTTCCAGCTTCGCTTTGATGTTGTCGAAATTAGGCAGCTGTCTGGCGTCATCCTTGCTTTCCGCGTACTGGATTACGCCGTTCTTATCGATGATGAACGCGGATCGTTTGGCTACGCCTCCCATCCCAAGATTCATTTGCGGCAGAAACGAGTCGTACATGACCCCATAATCTCTCGCTACTTTGTGCTCGTAATCGCTCAGCAGCGGCACCGTGATCTTTTCCTTTTGCGCCCATGCTTCCTGCGCGAACGGATTATCCCCGCTGATTCCGTAAACCGCGGCGTTCAAATCATTGTAAGCATTCAGGCCTTGACTGACTTCGCACATTTCGGTCGTACACGTGCCCGTGAACGCCATGGGAAAGAAAAGCAACAGTGTGTTTTTCTTTCCGAAATTGTCGCTGAGCTTGATTTGCTTCGGCCCATCGGCGGTTTTACTCGATAAAGTGAAATCTGGCGCTTTGGTTCCAACTGTAAGTGGCATAAATAAGTCCTCCGGTTTGAATTTAAGCGGGGAGAAACTCAGTATAAGATCCAGATCAGCGGGGTCAAAAATTTTGCTACCCCCACACCATGGAACTGTTTTGGTGGCTTATCACGATTGTGCTGTTCGCTGTCGGCCTGATCGGCACGATCGCGCCGATCCTGCCCGGCACGACAATCATTCTTGCCGCCGCGGTGATTCACCGACTCATGCTTGGGGCGGAGAAAAGCATCGGCTGGGGCACGATAATCGTGCTCGTGCTGCTGACGCTCGCGACGTATGCGCTCGACATTTTCGCCGGCTATTTCGGTGCGAAATATTTCGGTGCGACCAAATGGGGAATGTTTGGAGCAATTTTGGGCGCAATCGTTGGATTATTCTTTGGAGTCATTGGCTTGTTCGTTGGCCCGGTGATTGGCGCGGTCGCAGGCGAATTCATCGCCGGCAAACGAATGATCGACGCCGGTCGCGCCGGGTGGGGGAGTTTGCTTGGAAACATCGGCGGCATGTTGGCGAAACTGATCATCGGGCTGTCGATGATCGCTATTTTCCTGGTGACCGTCCCGCCGCCATTCTGAGTTCTTGGACAGAATTGACAGAATCTTCAAAATAAAAAATTGGATTTCATTTTGTTAATTCTGTCTGAAAGGATCCGTGTAATCCGTGGTTCTCTTTTCTTCTTTGATGATTGTGTTAGATTGGCAATCGATGGCAGATGATCGCTGGTGAATCGCAAGATTCGCTGGAGGAAAGTCCGAACACCATACGGCAGCATGCCGCGTAAAATACGCGGGCGACGTCCGCGAAAGCCGACGTTGACGGAGAGTGTCACAGAAAAGACACCGCCGGTTCTTTGAAAGAAGCGCAGGCAAGGGTGAAAAGGCGAGGTAAGAGCTCACCGCTCGCGAAGTAATTCGCGAGGCAGGAAAAACCCCATGCGGTGCAAGACAAAACAGAGGAAGGGCAGCCGGCCCGATCAAGATCCTCGGGTATCGTCGCACGCGGTCGAAATTGTAGCGGCGGTCTGTGACCGCCGACGCAAAAGGCCCGTCCAGCTCCAGTTTTTCTGAAAGGCAGCGAGCTGGTTAGAGCTGGCCAGAAAAACTGGGGCTGGAAGATAAATGATCATCCGCGTGAGCAATCACGCCGACAGAATTCGGCTTATCGCCATCGAAAATATGAAGGGCGCTTTCGGAAACCGAAGGCGCCCTTCGCTCTTTCTATTGCTTGTAAGGTCGACAAGGAGGGCCGGCAATATGTGTTTTTCCTCAGTAAGGCTTGAGAAAATCATTGGTCGCGAGTAATTGATGCGCTTGCTCCGATCGACTCGTCGGGCTTTTTCTCGCATGGCAGTCGGCAACTTCATTCCGTTCGAGCAAGGCGTGGCGAAAGTGGTTACGCTCGCCGAGTTACAGAATTGCGAGGCATGGAAGCGCGCGTTCCAGAATAACTGCAAAGACCACCGTTACTACGAGATCGTCCAAGAGACGTTGGAAGGCTTCGAATTTCATTACCTCCTGCTCGAGGATGATTCGGGCAAGCTGCGGGCAGTCCAGCCGATGTTCTTCGTCCGGCAAAATCTTGTCGAAGGCGTGCCTGGGAAAATTCGTTCGGTTGTCGATCTTGTCCGAAAAATATTCCCGCGCTTTCTGACTATGCGCGTATTGATGGTCGGATGCGCTGCCGGAGCAGGAGAGTTGGGTGCGTGTGATGAAAAGAACGAGAAGTGGGTGGCAAATGCGTTGCGAGCGAGCCTTCATAAATATGCGCGGCAAAAGAGGGCATCTCTGATTGTTCTCAAAGATTTCCGGGCAAAATATCGGGTGGTCTTTGAGACATTTTCTTCAAACGGTTACGCGCGAATCCCGAGCATGCCCATGACGTGTCTTCCGCTTCGTTACGAGAATTGGGATGAGTATTTTCGCACGCTGAGCAAGGCGACCCGGAAAGATTTGCGCAGGAAATTCCGGAAAGCCGAGCACGCGCAGAAGATCGAGGTAGAGATTGTAAACGATATCGCGCCTTGCATTGACGAAGCGTATCCGCTTTACCTCGCGGTGCATGAGCGTTCGCCGTTAAAATTCGAGAAGCTCACAGAAAATTATTTTCGTGCTGTCGGGCAACGTATGGCGGACCGGGCCCGTTTTTTCGTCTGGCGGCAATCAGGGAAGATCGTCGCATTTAGCTTTTGTCTGGTCTGTGACGATGCAATTTATGACGAGTGTATCGGGCTCGATTATAGTGTCGCGCTCGATCTGCATCTGTATTTTTACACGCTGCGCGACATCATCTCGTGGGCGTTGCGACAACGGTTAAAATACTACTACAGCAATCCGCTAAATTATGAGCCGAAGCTGCATCTCGATTGCGAGCTCGTGCCGCTGGACCTCTACGTAACGCACACAAACGCGTTTCTCAATCCAGCGTTTCGGCGCATCTTCAAACTTCTCGGGCCAACGCGGCATGACCCCGTGCTGCACAAATTTCCCAACGCGCACGAACTTTGAACCAGCTCCCGTGAAGACTGTAGCAGGCATAATTGGCATTCGCCCAAAGCTACGGCGCGGCGGGCGACTCCGCTCGACATAACAGAAAGTCGACATCATGCGTGATCGGCCCTCCGGTTTTACCAATCCCTGGTTCCAACTTGGATTCGGGGTTGTCTGTGTGCTTGTTTACGAATTGCTCCAGAAACGCGGCGCCAGCGAGACGGCGAACCTTTCGGAAGTCTGGTCGTGGACAGGCATAACCGCTCTGGTTTCTCCCTTGGTCTGGCTGGCGATGGCGCTAATGATCATTAGCTTGGTCAGCTGGCTTTACGTTCTGAGATACATTCCGCTTTCCATCGCGTTTCCGCTCTCGCGCGCGGTCGATGTCCTGATTCCGCTGAGCTGCTGGGCTATTCTCGGCGAAAACATTTCCTCGCGTCGCTGGTGCGGCATCGCGCTAGTGGTCATTGGCTTAATGCTGACGGCGAAACCAGTCGCGCAATTGGAAGAGAAATTATGAGCTGGCCCGTATTTTTTCTTATTCCGATCGCGCTGATGGCATTTGTGGCCGGCCAGCTTTTTCTGAAACACGCCATGGAATCTTCCGCCGCCAAAGGATTTCGCGACGCGCAGGTTATTTCATTTCTCGGCTGCGGGATTTTTTCCATGACCATCCACTTCTTTGTGACACTCGGCCTGCTTGGGCATCTCGATCTTAGCTACGTCTATCCATTTCAAGGACTGAGCGTCATTATAATTAGTCTCGCCGCCGCAGTCGTGTTGCGGGAAAAACTAAACCTTCGCCTGACGCTTGGCGCGTTATTCATCAGCGTTGGGATCGTGCTGGTGTCATTGAGCTAACGCCGGCGACAATCGTTCCAGGGCAGAGAAGTTTATCTTTCGAATTTGCTCCGCGTTTGGCAGATCGAGCTTGGGATGATCCCACTCTGAAGCGAACTTCTGTTTCCAGCGAGCGTATTTTGGCAGCGAATACGCGCCGCAAATGTCCCCACCGACAATCCGGCAAGACTCGCGCAATTTTCCCAGCGCCCACTCAAGATCGGCAGTTGTAAACCGACCGTTCTCCCAGTTCGTCACCGCTTCCTCGGTGCGCAGACAATCGAGATCGATGGTAACGTAAATATTTTCATCAGCTAGATCATTTAGAAACTGGCCAAACCGCTGTCGCCAATTGTCGCGAAGAATCGCGCCCCGACGTTGTCGATCTTTGGCGGGACGATCATCTGCCCAGGGGTGCACTTCCAGCCTGCCGGCGCGTTCCGCGCGACGGTTGCCGAAAATTTGGTGTGGCCACCAGCATTCAAAATTGCCGCAGCCCCAAACTGCCACATGCTTGATGTGGGGAAATTCCAAGACGCGATTCACCCATGCGCCGCAGGCCCATTTTGGCGGGCGCACATCCCAATCCGGATGATTATCAAACGAAACGAGTACCATTGGTCCGGGTATGCGGCGCAATCGAAGCGCCGTCAAATGATGAAAGTCACCGGAGCCGTAAAGCACAAACGGCGCGGCCATATGCGCCTCGTGGTCACGATAAAATCGTTCTATCAAGCGCGGTGGCGCAGAGAAGCGTAATTGCGGCCCCCATTCGCGTGCATTGACTATCGGTAAACGCAATGGTTCATATTGCCAGGCGTCGTCGAGATTCAGATGAAGTGCGCGCAATTCCAAAGGCAGTCACGAAGCTAAGATAGATGGCGCTTGAGACCAAGGTTAGAAAGTTACAAAACCATGCCGCCCGGCGAAAGTTTTTCGAGGTGGTGCAGTACGCGTTTCGCATCTTCGCACATCAATCGTCGATTGTTCTGGGCACTGCCTGGGCGTTTGCCGGCGCCGTTGTAGTCGTCCTCGTATGGCTGCTCGCTGGACCGACTTTTCAATTTTCGGACACCTGGCAGCTGGTCATCAATACCGCCACAACCGTAGTTACGTTTCTCATGGTATTCCTGATCCAGAACACGCAGAACCGAGATGCCAAAGTTGTGCATCTAAAACTCGACGAGCTGATTCGTGCGTTAAAAAGCGCGCGCAACGAACTTGTCGATCTCGAGGACCTCTCCGACGAAGAACTGAAAAAATTGGAACAGCAGTTTCAAAAACTTCGCAGGAAAGCCGAAAACGACGGCAAACATCGTCGCGATGTCAAGCTGACAAAGTCGCGCTAAAAGAAACGCGTCAATTGGCGCCGATAATGCCTTCGACGGTGATTTTTTCCTGGGAGATTTTACCGCGACTGACTGCGCGCACGTTCCACTCACCGGCGGCAAGCTGCCAGAAGAATCGGCCGTCGTGCGCTGGCGCGACTCGCGCATCGTTAACGAACCACTCTACATCGCTGGCGCACGCCGCTGTGAGTTCGACCATCTGCTGTGACGATGGCAGGACAGGATCAATCTGATAGCGCGCGTTCGGCGGCGGACTCGTGATGCGAAAATCGGACCGGACATGCGCGCCAATGTTGTTGTCGCTGCTTGCGCACCAACGCGCGTATGCGTCCTGCAAAAGCAATTTCCCATCGTTCGCAAAGTAGTCTGCCGAATTTTCGCACGGCTCGGTGCCTGCGAGAAAAAGCTCGCTCATCGTTGCGTTGCTAAAACGAGATGGGAGCAGACCTGTTGCTTTGCAAATCGCGCGGCGCACCAGTTTGTCGTTTTCCGCCGGCAGATCGAGCGGGTGATCATGCGTGAGCAATTCCTGCATGACCGCCGCCCAGAGCGGCGTCGCTGCGCGCACAGCAAACGTGTCGTGCATCGGTCGTCCATCGAAGTTTCCCGCCCAAACGGCGACCGTGTGTTCCCTGTCAAACCCCACTGTCCAGGTGTCGCGAAAACCGCTGCTTGTTCCAGTCTTCGCCGCGACGCGTTGCTCGAAGGCGAGCGGCGAATGCAATCCGAAACTTTTCTGTCTCGCCTCATTGTCGCACAAAATGTCTGTAATGATCGCTGTCGCTTCTTCCGAGGCGATGCGGGTGATCGGCTGATGTTCCGCTGCCAAGAATTTCGCGCGCATGGCCGTCCCGCCGCGGGCCAGTCCAGCGTAGGCGGCGGCAAGATCCACCAGACGCGTCTCGGCATTTCCCAAAACAAAACCGGCACCGTAATGCTCGAGGCCCTGTGGAAAATTGAAGCCCCACTTCTGCAACTGATAGAACGTTGGACGCGCGCGGAGCTGGCTCAGCACAAATACTGCCGGCACGTTTAGCGAACACCCGAGCGCCTCGCGCAAGCGCACCGGTCCAAAATAATGACGCGCGTAATTTTGCGGATCGTAATCGGCGTATTCATTGCGGATCGCATCGGGCGTGTCCGGCAACAAGCTCGCCGCGGTGAAGAGCCGTTTATCTATGGCGTCGAGGTAAACGAACGGTTTCAATGTCGATCCACAACTGCGCGGCTGCGTTGCGCCATTGATTTGAGACACTGCATAATTCTCAGAGCCAACCGTGGCGCGAACTGCGCCCGTGGCGTTTTGAATCACCACCACGGCAGCCTGCGTGATGTCGTAGCGATTGAGCGCCGATAAATGCGCGCGCACCAGACGTTCGACTGTCGTCTGCAGATCGAGGTCCAGCGTTGTTCTCACCGTCCCGCGCAGTCCCGGATTTCGCGCCACGAGTGCGTCGACAAAGTGCGGCGCGCGCCGCGGCGGATCGATTCGGACAACCTGCGGCGGCTGCGCGAGCAATGTTTGCTCATCGTGAGTGATAACGCCAAGCTCAGCGAGTCGGATGAGCGAGCGCGAGTATTTACGATTTGCTTCCTCCGGGTGCCGCCGCGGATTCAACCGCGTCGGCGCTTGCGGCAAACCGGCGAGGAAAATTGCTTCGCTCAAAGTGAGATCGCGCGCCGGTTTATCGAAATATGCCCGGGCTGCGGCTTCAGGGCCGATCCTGCGGTTGCCATAGCTGCTGCGATTCAAATATTCGGTGAGGATGCGCTGCTTGCTCCAGCGTCGCTCTAATTTCCAGGCGACGATTGCCTCATAGAATTTCCCGGTCCAACTGCGTCGCTCGCGACCCGTTGCCAGTTTCACCAGTTGCTGCGTGATGGTCGATGCGCCGGAAATCACGTGGCACGATCGCAAGTTCCGCACGCATGCGGCAACTGTGGCGCCCCAGTCGATGCCACGATGTTTGTAAAAGCGCCGATCTTCCAGCACGACCGTGATTCGCGGCAACCACACGCCCATCTGATCAAACGCAACCGGGAATTGCGTGCGCGCTTCCGGCGATGCGAACTCGGCAAGTTCGCGGCCGCGACTGTCGAGCAGCGTCAAAGTTCCAGCGGGCGATCTTTTAAGCTCCGTCGGAATCGGCAGCCACCAAACAAACGCTATCGCAATCCCAAGAAGTCCCGCGAAAATCGCGAGTAATGAACGAGGCCAAAATCTGGAAATTAGTCGGCGGAGATGACGCATACGCTTGATGGCGAAAGACCCGAAAAACGGCTGTCGTACATAGGCGCGACCTGCGTCGCCGGCCAGCGAAACGTTCCCGCAGCGGTGGCGCGCACTAAAACGGAATAGATTCCCGATCCTGGATCGACTACATCAAAGTACAGCAGCGCCGAACGATCACGCATCTCGGAGTACGACAATCCCAGCAAACGATCCTGCGGATCGGGCGGCGGAAGCTGAAAAAACTTTCCGACGAGCGCAAGATTTGGATTCACGACCTCCAGACCCGCCGGCAAAGAATCTTCGAGCGCCACAAAATTTTGAAGCTTCCGGGTGTTCAATCGATACGTGACGAGCAATTGATCACCGAGCTTCAACGGCGCATCCGAAGTGCCGACGCGCTTTGGATCGCTCAGATTTTTGACGACGCGTTCGATGCGAAAGCCGCGATCGACTCGATCAGTATCAACTTCTTTGGTCGAATATTCCACTTGGATCAAAAACGTCAGCGCGTTTTCATTGAGACCTTTGACAACGAGGTCATCTTCCATTTTGCGATCGAGCCATGTAGCCGAGCGGCCATTTTTTGAGAGCACGCCCGACGGCTGCGTGGCTTGCAACGGCGGTGCTGTTTCCGCGCCGAGCATTGATTTGAACGCGAGCAACAGCCACAGATTTTCCTGCGTCGAAAGTGATCCTGCCGATTCCATCAGCTTCGACATGCGCTCGCGAGCCTGCTGTCTCCGTTGCTTCGTCCACGTTGGCGGCGCGATAACGTCGAACGCAAACGCGCGCATCGCCTCGGCGCGCGTCATGGACGTGAACGTCGCCGGATTAAATGCGCGCTCCTTGATTGGCACGTCGATTTCACGCAGCAATTGCTGCTGCTCACGTGCCATGATGTTTTGCCGATGCAGCGCAATTGCCAGCAGCGCGCTATCTTCGTCGCTCCCTTCGTTCCGGTGCAGATACAGTTCCTGCGATTCGCTTCGAAAGTCGTCGTCAGTTGCTGATTGCGTGAGCACAAACAGGGCAAAACATTTTTCAAATCGCGACGCCGGAAGCTGGCCTTTCACGATTTTCTTTACCGCGCCAGCGAGTTTCTCTTGCAACTCCGGAGGCGTTTCGAAGCCGGCATTGATAGATTCGTTTACCGACCACAAGGCTTGGCAGGTCACAAAGCCGTTGCCAGTGCTGCCTCCAGGCCAGTAGGGAAGCATGCCGTCGCTCAACAGCGAGTCGGCATACTGTTTCATCCCGTGTTCGAGCGTGGTGCGATACTCGGCGGCGCGCTGCTGAAAATCGGGCAGATACCCGAGCAGATTCGTCAGTAAGCTGTAACCTAGCAGCTTCGTTGAAATTTGTTCGAAACAACCGTGTGGATATTGCAGAATGACCGGCAGGCCCACGATTTCGGGCAACCACGGCGAAGTGGAAATGGTTGTGGTGAATTGGCCTCGACCATGTTTCCATGCTTCAGGCATCACGCGATGCGCATCGAATCCCGACTTCTCAGCACGAAACGAACCGGCGACGCTTTCCTTGCGCACAATCGTCGGCGCTTGCACCGGAAGCGTGATCGCCACCACGTCTGACATTTTGTCATTTGAGTTTGAGACGGCTTGGAACCGGATCTTTGCCGGCAGAAGATCGGCATCGGTCACTTTCGCTTTGAAACGGAACACCGTCGGGGCATCGCGCCGCGATGACTGGGTCACAGCCTCAGCGGCCACGAGTTTCAGCTGTGCGTCCGTGAAGCAACGCGCGGTGATCCCATCGCTATCAGCAAAGTTTTGCCGAACCACGGCGCGCAATTCGACTTCATCGCCATCGCGCAAGAAACGTGGCAATGCCGGATCAATCAGGAGCGGCTTTGATATTTTTACCGTCTGCGTCGCGTCGCCGCCAAACTGATTCGCCTTTGTCTGGCCGACGGCCACGATCCGATACGTCGTCAGATTATCTGGAGCGGTGAACTCAAAAACGACCTTGCCTTTGGCGTCAGTTTTCAAATTCCCCTGCCAATACGCGAGCGTGCGAAATTCCTTGCGAACATTTTTGACGTTGGAGATGGCTTCCTCGCCGCCGTCACCGATAACGAACCCTTTTTCAGTGAGGCTGAGCTTGGCAAAATTTTCGATGTAACCGTGCAGCGCCTCGTACGTCCGCACGGAAAAAGGATTCCGCGGATAAAATTTCTCGCCGACGGCCGGCAGCTTCCAATCGCCGAGCGTCAGTACAGCATCATCTACTGCGAACACGAGAAGATCTGCATCAGGGACCGGTTTTCTTTCCGAAGTTACGCGCACTTCGCCGCGCACGATCTCTCCCGGCTTCGCCGTGGCGCTCACGAGACGCGGCTCGATTTTCAATTCGCGGTCCGGTCGGCGCACTTCAATATCGCTGTACGCGAAACGTTCCCGGGGAAGTTCGTTCTCGCCGCCGGGCTTAACGAGATAGATCGAAACTGTCGCATTCGGAGCGTATTCCTTTTTTATCGGCAACTCGATCCTGCCAGCGTTGCCTTTTACTGAAACAAGCAACGTATCGAGCACTTCGTCCGTCTCGACCGACACCCAAGCGACGCCGCCAAACGGCGCCTGGATCGTGAGCGCGGCTTTGTCGCCTGGTAGGAATGGCTCCTTGCGATGCTCAATCTTGAACGTGGTCTCGTTTATCACGGGCAGCTCCGCCGGCTTTTCGCCTGAGACGGTGGTTTCATCGCTGACAAGCGGCGCTTTGACGTCCGGCGCGGTGATCGCAACGACGTATCGGCCGGTCTCGCTCGTTGGGAAAATCAGTTCCGCTGGTGTTTTCGATTCTTGTGCCGCGACTTTGGTAAACTGATCGGTGTTGCGGTAGCGATAAACGAACGGCGCGATTTGTTCCTTGACCGTTTTTGTGGTGACATGAAACAGATCGGCCCGAACAGAAACGCCATTCACCTTTTCATCTTCCGGATCGACAGCATCGATCTCGACTTTTACCCCAGCGGGCTCCGTCAACTGCTCGCTAGCGCGGACGCCGAGGCGCGTTTCCGCTGAGAACAGCGTCGCCATATCGCCGCCGGTGAGCGTTTGGCCATCGATTGAAGTGACGTCCACACGCCAGACCACCTGCGCACGCCCAACGGCCGGATTATCTTTGAATGGCGATTCACACGCGAGCGTCACAACTCCGTCGCGATCGAGTTGTGCATCGCCTTCAATTGTTTTCATCGCCTCGGTGTCGGGATCCAGGAATGGGCCGATCGTGGGATAACTGTTGAAGCGTTTTCGAGAAGGGCCCTCTTCCTCGCTCCCGTAATCAGCCCACGCTGTCCAAACCGCTTTCCAGTGGACCCGCGCGCCGACATTTGGCGCGCCGTGAAAATACGACGAGGAAACTTGAGCATGCGCCGTCGCGCCCACCTCCGGAGTCGTTGCTTCAACAATGACCGAAAAAAGCGGCACCCGATATTCCTGAACGCTGATTCTGGTCGAACCCTGGTAATCGTTCCGCTTCACGCGACAGTCGATGATGTAATCGCCAAGCTTCGCCATCTCTGGGACGATCCAATCAGCTTCCCATCCTCCGTAACCTGAAACCGCCACTTCGCCTTCGCCAACGACACGTTCGCCGTCGCCTTCTTTCACGTTCCAGTGCGCGTGCGCAGCGACCGGAATCGCCAGGCTGGTGCCGCTCACATCGCGCACCAATCCTTTCATCTTTACGGTCTGGCCGGGCCGGTAGAGATTTCTGTCCGTAATAATTTCCGCATGCGCTCTTCCTCTAGGAGCTGCGTAATCACTGCCTGAGGGGTAGGATGTTCGTTCGGCAAATTGCAGCGCCGGACCGGTCGCAGTGTCCGCGATAAACAGATGGGCGCTTTTCGCCTTAGAATCATGCGTCTTTGGAAAAATTGTGTCCTTTGCGAAGCGAGCGATGCCGTCCTTGTCAGTAACGTCTCGTGCAAGCTCGATGTTCTCCTCGGTCACAGCGTGCACCGTCACGGCCGCCACTGGATTCGCGTCGGACATTTTCGCCAGACGCATCAGGACGCTTATCGGCGTTCGTTTTTGCGTCAGCAGATAATCGTTGACGCAAATGATCGATCGATTCCCAACGATCCGTCCATCGGGTAAGGTCGCGCTCGCTTCGAAGAGATATGCGCCTGCAAATGCTTCGTTCGCCGGTGGTGTGCAATGAACGTCGCGCCGCGTTTCGATGTCGCCGCTGGTGGCATCGAATGTGCCACTGCTCGTCACTGGCAGTTGAAAGGCGTCAACGAGCAATTCGGTTTGAAACTGCTTCGAAAATCCTGTGCGCGGATCGATTACGACCTCGCCGGTGACAGGATCGGTGGCATCCTTTTCAAATTCTCTGACGCGCGCCGTGACTGCTGAAAGTTTCTCCGCCGGGATGCGCGCCAGTTTCCATGTCACCTGCGGCGTGTTGACTTGGAAAAATGCAAAGCGCAACTCCTGGCGTGCGCGCGCAAACACCTGCGTGGACGGAAAGATCAGGCACGACTCTTTCGGGCGGAACGTCGCGCCCCAGCGGGATTCAGCAGGAAGTCCGTAGCCGCGATCACCTTTCAGCTCCGGCGAAATCGTAACTTTGTAGTGCTGCTTGAGATCGAAGTTACCCGTGATTTTAATCTGGTCGTTGCTCGCGAGGAGTTTCATTTTCTCCACCGCAGGCTCGACACGGATTCGTTCCGGCGTTGCATCCACAGGATCAATGTAGTCGTTGAACTTGATGCCGATCGCCGGGTCCTCCAGGGCGTGATTGAACGCGCCGAGCCATTCGATTTTAAGCGGCTCAGTTTTTCCCAGCGGGGTCACCTGCAAATACGGAAGCGGACGCCGGCTTTTTGCGTCGACCAATCCATTCACGATCAGATCAAAGGTGCGTCCGACGGGTAGCGACGCTCGCGGCTCGACCCTGAACCCAGTCGCTTCGAGCGGGCCCGCGCTCTTCTCTTCCGCCGCTTGGATTACGTCGACTGGGAAACGCTCTCGCGAATCGCGATCTTGAAAATAAATGTGCTCAACGGCTTCATCGAGGCGAACGGCGTAACTTGATCCAAGGTAGATTTGCGGGCGTGCCGGCAGACGCTCCCGCATGGTGACATCGCTACGAATCGCAAACTCCGGCGTCGTAAATTCGGCGCTCCAATCTTTCACCACGAACGGATGGTCCGCGGCATCTTTCAGCCCGGGCGCCAATATCAATCGAGGACGCGCACCGGCGACAACGCCGCTCACCGTAAACACGCCCTCGGTCTGACTTTTCCACAGGAACTTGCCGTCGAGTTTCGGTTCGCTGACAAACGGAGGAGCTTGATTGCCGACATCGATCAAATCGGGCGCAACCATCGCCTGCGGAAACGTGATCGTGATCTGATCGCCCTCGCCAATTTTCCCTCCCGACGGTTCAATCACAATTCCGCCGGCGTCGGGTTTTGCATTTGTGGGTTCCGGCTCCTGCTCTTCGTTCTGCGCGAGTGCGACAGATGCCAAGCCGAAAGCGAGAACGCAAATCAGAAAAGGTATGAATCGGCAAAATCGCCGGTCCCCCGTTTCTCCGATTCGCCGGTCCATTCCCGTTACCGTTGCGGCGCGAGTTCTTGAATCCGGCGAAGATCGGCATCGGCCTCGCTGGTCTTCCCGATGCGGCGCTCGCATTCCTCTCGTTCATTTAGCGCCACAAGCGATTCGCCGATTTCGAGCGAGCGAGTTTGTGATTCGATCGCCGCAGCGAAGTTTGCCCGCTGTCGTTCGAGGACGCCGCGAAAAAACCACTTTGCCGAATCGTTCGAATCCAACTCCGTCGCGATTCGCGCATGCGCGAGCGCTTCCCCGGTTTGGCCCAACCCGTCGAGATCATGCGCAGCTTCGAAATGCGCAGCTGCGGATTTATCGTCGATCGCCAGCGCGGCGCGCACGTCAGTAAGTGCCAGGGTGAATTGGCGCACGTCTCTCAAGATTTTCGAGCGCGACGCAAGCGCGTCGATGTCTTTGGGATTCGCCGGGAGACGCGTGTCCAGTGCGCCGAGTTCGCGCAACGCGTCGTCGGTAACAAGCCTATCCTTCTCACGAACAAGATCTTTGCTGACCTCCAATTTCGCTGCGTCCTCCGCGCGATCCACCTGGAGCAGCGCTTCGGCGGTTTGGATGCGCGCGCGCATCGATGCGGGCTGGAGTTTCAGCGCGCGCTCGGCGTCATCGAGTGCCAGCAGGGGCCGATCAGCCAGAGTGAAAAGCCGCGCGCGATCGAGCAACAGTGTGACGTCGTTGGGTGATTTACTGATCTGCGCGTCGAGTGCTTTTATGCGCGGCAGAAATTTCTGCAATCGCTCAAACTGCGGCAGCCACTCTTTCAATTGCGAATCCGTGCGATCCATCTTATTCGCCTTCCCCATGTCCGCGTAAGCCGCGTCCCATTTGTGCAAGCGCAGGAAAGCGCACGCACGCAACACACGGCGCGCAGCTGAGTCCTGCGCGGCGATTGCCTTCGTCCGATAGGCAGCGTTGTCCCCCCAACGCGCTTGCTCAACGCATAAGTTCGCGAGGTTATCGTAATCGGTCGCGACATCTGCCTTCGCCAGCTTTGTCGCGATAAAGGCGAGCCAGTGTCGTTCCGCGCATTGATAATCTTTGCGCTTGAAGCACAGACCGCCGCGAAAGTCTTCGATCGCTGGAGCGGGTCGCCGTCCTACTTTTTGCCACGCATCGAGCGTTTGCTCCAGGCGATCGAGGTCATCAATCTCGAGCTGAGTCTTAGCGAGTGTGTCCCAGATGTCGGAATTCTTAGGATTGATGGCGACGATCCGCCGGCTCAATTCTATGATTGCCGGCTTGTCATTCGCCTCTTTGGCTGCTTTGAGCTGGAAACGCAAATGTCGTAGCTCCGATGTCTCTGCTTGCGCCAAAGCGGCGCTCCCCAGAAGAGTGAAACAAGCGATGACGAGTGCGCTCAATTGGTGCGCGATCTTGGCCGTAGCGATCAGACGCTTCAAGCAATTTCGTCCCAGAGAACTCGTTTCGGCGCGACGCCGAAACCAGCACGCGTGACGCGTGCGCTACCTAGTTTGGGCTTTCCCGGTTCGCAGGAAAACTTTCCCGCTTGGACAAAGGCGGAAAACTTCGCAGTTCGAGCAATCCGGTTTGCGCGCATAGCAACGGCGGCGCCCATGCCAGATGAGCCAGTGACTCCAATCGGTCCAATGCTCGCGCGGCACCAGTTTCATCAGGTCTTGCTCAATTTTGCTGGGATCATTGTGTTTCGTTAGACCCAGCCGCTGCGAGAGCCGGATGACATGCGTGTCCACCACGATGCCTTGGTTCTTACCAAACGCGTTGCCGAGAACAACATTCGCCGTCTTGCGGCCCACGCCCGGCAGGGCGCATAATTCCTCCATCGTGTCCGGAACTTTGCCGCCATGTTCATCTGCAATGGCGCGCATGGCTGCGCGGATGCTTTTCGCCTTGTTGCGGTAAAATCCTGTCGATTTAATTGCATTTTCAAACTCGACTTGCGACGCGTCTGCATAGTCTTTCGCCGTCCGATATTTTCTAAACAGAGCAGGCGTGACTATGTTGACCCGCTTGTCCGTACACTGCGCCGAAAGAATTGTCGCTACGAGCAGCTCCAGCGGATTCCGAAAATCCAGCTCGCAATGCGCGGTTGAATAGACCTTTGGCCAGGCTTTCACAAGCTGGGCGACGCGCTCCCGAGTTGTCATCTCGCTATTATTCTCCAAGCCTGCTATGGATTTCAATTCGACGATGAAAGAATCGGCGGCGGAACTAATTGATCGTCGACCAATCGCCACGCGTAATCGAAAATGGGCACAAGCAGTGACGGTCTGGCTCGCGTCACGAAATGTTTCGCCGAATGCAATTTCGATCGCCGGCATGTGCGCTTGCATTGTCGCAGGGATCGCCCTCGGTTTAACATCGATTTCTGATTATCGAGTCTTGTGGCTTATCGCTGCGCTTGGTGCACAACTGCGCCTGACCGCGAATATGCTCGATGGCATGGTCGCCATCGCTTCGGGTCGCACGTCAAAAATCGGTGAGCTCTATAACGAATTTCCAGATCGCATCTCGGATGCGGCCGTTTTTATTGGCGCAGGCTTTGCGTGGGGCGGAAACGTTGCACTCGGTTATATCGCAACAATTCTGGCAATCTTCACTGCTTATGTTCGTTCGGCAGGAAAAATCGCCGGCGCGCCTAACGAGTTCTGCGGACCGATGGCGAAACAACATCGCATGTTGGTTATCACGCTGATTGGCTTATACGCGGCAATCACGCCGCGTTCCTGGCAGATGATCGCTTTCAACGATTTGCAGATCGGTCTGACGAGTCTCGGACTCGCGGTGATCGTCATCGGCTGCATAATCACAGTTATTCGCCGGCTTGGCCGAATCGCACGCGCCCTGAAATGAACCCAGTCACGCGCGAGCGACTCCTTGGGTTTCAGCACGCCTTTGACGATCGCGTGACCGTTGTTCTGACGCTGACGGTTCTCATTCTGCTCCTTTTAACACCGCTACTGATTTTTATCGTGACCCGCGTAGCCAATAGCACCAGGGATAAGAGAAAGGAACTCTGGGATCGTTATCGATCATGGATTTGGCTGGCGCTGTTCATTCTGATTCCCATTCTGGCAGGCGCTTTCTGGACGATCCTCGCCGTGGCTACACTGAGTTTTCTTTGTTATCGGGAATATGCCCGCATCACCGGGTTGTTTCGGGAACGAACCATCAGCCTCATCGTAGTCATCGGTATTCTTCTAATTACCTTTTCGGTGCTGGACAATTGGTATCGGCTCTTTGTTGCGTTGTTTCCGTTGACAGTCGCGTTGATTGCCAGCGGTGGGTTGATCCCCGATCAACCGAAGGGCTACATTCAACGCGTTGGTCTGGGTCTGCTCGGCTTCGCTCTTTTCGGAAGCGCGCTTGGCCATCTTGGCTACATGGCGAACGATTGGAACTATCGGCCGATCGTTTTGCTGATCATATGCGCCGTGGAGCTCAATGACATCTTTGCTTACATCTGCGGCCATGTGTTCGGTCACCGAAAATTTGTGCCTAACACCAGTCCGAACAAAACAGTAGGAGGCGCTCTTGGCGCAATAGTATTGACTACACCCCTCGTTGCGCTCGGCGCGCATTTTGTTTGGTCGAGCACGGTGCTCGACACGCCCGTCCGCTTGCTGGGCCTTGGCATTATCGTCAGTGTAGTGGGACAATTCGGTGATCTTATGCTTTCCTCCATCAAACGCGACCTCGGCCTCAAGGACACGGCGAAACTTATTCCCGGCCACGGCGGCATTCTTGATCGGTTCGACAGTCTGATACTTGTCGCACCCGCCGTGTTTCATTACGTGAATTACTTTGTCGGCTTCGCTGCTGGCCAGCCGCAGAAAATTTTCGGCGGATAGAAAATCGGATGGAATCTTGGAACCTTCAGCCTGCGCGCGACACAGGCCTGACTCCCAGCGAGCGGTTTCGCAGTGTTCGGCGCGAGAGCGGCCTGCTCGAAAGCCTTGCGCATCATTTCTCGTTCACAGTTCTTCGAATCTATTTGGCAGTGGCCCATCGTTTCCAAATCATCGGCTGGCAACACCTGCCCGCGCATGGACCTTTCATTGTGGCAGCGAATCATTGCAGCCATCTCGATGCGCTTTGTCTTGTGGCGGCATTGAAACCGCGCCATCGCGAGCGCGCCTTTCCGATCGCCGCCGGGGACGTTTTTTTTCAAACCAAGGCGGTCAGCGTCTTCTCAGCGATCGTTCTAAACGCGCTACCAATGTGGCGGAAGAATTGCGGCACTCACGCGCTAGCGGATCTGCGGCGCAAATTGGAGGAAGAAAAATGTATTTACGTAATTTTCCCTGAGGGCTCGCGCAGTCGCGATGGCCGTATGGCTCATTTCAAACACGGCCTCGGCATGCTTGTTGCCGAAACGCAAGTGCCGGTTGTGCCCTCTTTCATCGCCGGAACATTCGAAGCATTGCCGCCGCACCGGAAAATTCCGCATCCCGCACGAATTAAAATCGCAATTGGCGCTCCGCTCGAATTCGCAGCGACTCCAAACAATCGCGAAGGCTGGTCACAGATCGCCCAGAGCCTCGAATCGTCCGTCCGCAACCTGGCTACACATTAGCGCCACTACGCCATGGCGTGGCGTTCCAGCTTTTGCGCCAGATCGGCAGGCACGTGCGCGACGATCACAGCGTCATTACCTTCGTACCGCAGCTCGAGCACGTGACCGACGCGATGAATCTCCGCGATCAATGCAGATTCCTCGGACGGAATACGAAAACGCGAGCGCAGTCGCCAGGAACTGAGTGCCTGTTCAAGAGCTTGCACGAGCTTGTTGACTCCTTCTCCCGTACGCGCGGAAATCGCCACGCTCGCCGGAAATCGCCTTAAATATGAGTCAACCAGTTCGCGATTCGGCAGATTATCAATCTTGTTAAACACGATCACCGTTTGCTTCCCGTAAGCGTCCAGTTCTTTGATCACGGTATCGACCGCTTCCATCTGCTCGTCCACGCGCGGGTGGCTCAGATCGGCAATGTGAATGAGCAGGTCGGCTTCGCTCACTTCCTCGAGCGTTGCCTTAAACGATTCAATTAAGGTGTGCGGCAGTTTGCGCAGAAATCCTACGGTGTCGGTGAGCAAAACGCGCTGCTTGTTAGGCAAAACGAAGCTGCGCGTGGTCGGATCGAGTGTAGCGAAAAGTTTGTCTGCGGCAACGACGTCGGCGCCGGTGAGTAAATTCAGCAGTGTCGATTTGCCTGCGTTCGTGTAGCCAACGACCGCGGCGACGGGCCATTGATGACGTTTGCGGCCCTGTCGTTGGATGGCGCGCGTTTTACGTACCCCTTCCAACTCCCGCTCGAGCCGTGCAATGCGCTCCTGCACGCGGCGGCGGTCAACTTCCAATTGGGTTTCACCTGGACCGCGCGTGCCGATCCCGCCCGTCTGCCGCGACAAATGATGCCACATCCGAGTCAGGCGCGGCAGGAGATACTGCAATTGTGCCAGCTCGATTTGCAATCGGCCTTCTCGGCTGCGCGCTCGTTGGGCGAAAATATCTAGAATCAACTGTGTTCGGTCGAGAACCTTGCGCGCGAATAGATTCTCGAGATTCCGACCCTGCGCTGGCGAGAGTTCATCGTCGAATATGATCGACGTCACGCGCCGGTTCTGACACGCGTCCTTGATCGATTCAGCTTTTCCGCGGCCAATGTAGTAAGGTGCTGTCGGCTTCGGTAATTTTTGCGTAACGGTATCGACGACTTCTGCGCCTGCGGAATTAGCAAGCTCAGCGAGTTCTTCGAGCGAATCGCGCAAGTCCCATTTCGAGACGCCTTGCTTTTCCAAGCCGATCAGGAGTGCGCGCTCTTGTGTTTTGTGCGGGCGAGTTTCAATCATTCCTGAGCGCAAATGAGCGACGCGCTCTTTGCGAGATCCATTTCACAGCTTCGTTGTGACTGAAAAGCGATAAATTAAGCGGCTCAAAATTACTTTGGTGACGAAACCAGGTCAACTGTCTTTTGGCGTAACGCCGGGTTGCTTGCTGAATTTCGCCGATGCATTGCAAGATCGACATCTTGCCTCTGAGCAGGTCGCGAATCTGACGTAAACCGATCATCTGCGAAGCAGTCGCACTGACCGCGGTAGCGGCGCGCACTTCTTCAATCACGCCCTCGTGGAACATTGCTTCGACCCGATCATTGATTCGCGCGTAAAGGTCCTCCCGGCCGCGGTAAACGAAGACACCTGTAGCCGCGTCGCTGTGTGAAGCGCCTCGCCGGGTTGCCATAACAGCCGCGCGGCGCGCCTCGCGCAGCGAGGCGGCTACAGCCCATTGCTTGCGCTGTGCAGATACGCGCTTGCCGGTTACCAGGCAAATCTCCAGGGCTCGTAACACGCGACGCCGATTGTTGGTGTCAATTTTGCGCGCCGCTTCGGGATCGAGCTGCACGAGCTCCGAGCGCAATTCATTTAAGCTCATCGCATTCAGCTTTTGGCGCAGTTTTGGGTCCGACTCTGGAAGAGATGTCAGGCCATGAGTGAGTGCTTTGACATAGAGCCCGCTTCCACCCACAACGATGGCAAATTTGCCGCGCGAGTGAATTTCATCGATGGCGCGCGTGGCCGTATGACGAAATTTCTCAGCATTCATTTCTTCGTGAAGCGGCGTTACGCCAATGAGATGATGCGCCACTTTCTGCAGCGTCCCGGCTTCGGGCTTGGCCGTCAGAAGATCGAGGCCCTGATAAATTTGAAACGCGTCAGCGCTTACGATTTCGGCGCCGATCTCTTGAGCGACATCAGCGGCCAACTCGGTCTTTCCGGAGGCGGTGGGCCCAACAATGAAAAATATGCGCCGCATTGAATATGACCCGTAAGATTTACGAGACATATCAACAATCGGGAGACGTCGGCCTCCAGCATCGCGTCTCCTGATTGAAAATAACGATCCGCCTATGAGCGCATCTGATGCTCGCTGGATTTCGCGCCGCTTACCACGAGTCTGCGCCCGAGGAATTCTTTGTCGTGCAATTCCTGCACGGCGCGTTTCGCTTCCTCGATGGTCTGCATCTGCACGAACGCAAATCCCTTGGAACGCTGGTTATGCCGGTAGCTCACTACCTCGGCATTTTGCACGTGTCCGACGCCGTTAAACAACTCAAAGAGATCGCTCTCAGTGGCGTCGAAGGAGAGGTTGCCGACGTAAAGACGCGGCGATGTGACCTCGACGACCTCAGGTTTTCGCGCCTGGCGCGAAGGCTCCGTGCCGTTGCGCGCGGTTGGTGCTCTCTTCTTTGTGGTCCCGCCGTTTCCAAAAAATTCGACCACCCGCTGCCAGAATGTCTTTTTCTGAGTTTTCGCTGCTCCTTGCGACCTCCGAAAACGATCGGAGTTGCTCCTGCGTCGGGCGCCGCCACGCGAACGGCGCGGGCGTCTCCCGGATGAATAAGAGTTCATATTGATCCTTAAGTTTGATCCAGTTGTTAAATGGGCGGAGCGCCCCGGAAATCCGCCAATCGGACGGACTCGTCCTGTGGCGAGCATTCGGGACACCGTCCGCGGCGCGCGAATCACCGAGAGTCCAATCAAACAAGTTGCAAGCACTCTGCGACGCCGCTGAAAACTCCGCCTCGTCGAGCGGGAAATAGACTTGTCTCGAACCGCAAGCCGGCGCACTCAACCAACGACGCAGTAAAGATGCAAAGGTTCGCATCATGGTTTCAAAAAATCTGAATCGTCGTAGAAACCGGACGCTCGGAAGATCGAAGAGGATTCCCGACATCTCGGGCTGATTATGCCTGCTTCGGATGTGATTGCAAGTGGGGTTTATGAAATGTGCTCCTTCTTGGATGCCACCAGATGCTGGATACTCGATGCTCGATACAAGAAATCCACCATCCAGGATCGAGCATCCAGAATCGTTTGCGATGGTTGATCTTAGCGTCGAATCCAATCGTCACGAAGAGAATAGGCACGCGATTTGAGGTATTCCTTGAGCCGTTCGCCGCGAATCGGCCGCATGAAATATCGCAGTTCGTGCCGTGAAAGGTTCGGTTCGTAGCCGAATTCCGGCATCAGATCGCCGCAATGCCATTCCACCCATCCGATTTCGTCCTCGGAAAGTTCGCGCTGCCACCGGGTTACGGGCTCAGTGCTGATCTGCGAGAAGTTAATCCGGGCCGCTGAATTACCGCTCCAGAACTGGCCCATTTTTGTCGGCGTAAGGACCGTATCCGGGTCGAAGCCGATCTCTAGATAGTCGCAGACTTTTTCCATCATTTTGGCCGGTTCGCCGACCAATTGCTCATAGGGAACGACCAGACCTGGCACCTCGCAATTGCGCACGCGCATGGCGAGCCTAGCGGCGACACGCCAATGCGCAATCACGTAATAGGTTGAAAACCTTCCGGTCTTTCTTGTTTTTTCCAGCGCGATTTGCGCCGCCAGAATGGCGCGCGGATCGCGAATGGTAACGAGAATTTTCGCACGCGGGAAGCGAGCGAGAATCGCGGGAATGTGGTTACGATTCGCTGGTGTTTTTTCCACCCAGCGCGTGACCGTGTCGAGCGGACGTCCCAAAGCCGCCGCGTAAGCCTTCACCATCAGTACAAGCAGATCTTCTTGTGCATTCACGGGATCGAACGCTGTGCGCTCGAACGTTTCCAGAAATTTCTCGCGCGGGAACGTGGCGTAGTTCCGCTTACCCCACTTGCAGGGCCCGCCGAACAGCACGTTGGAAAGCGATTGTTTCGTCAGATAATCAAACTGCGCCCGCCGGCCCCGCGGCGCGTACTTGGTGAGAACGGTCGGGAAATAGGCGGTTTCCTCCGGCAGCACTAGCAGTTCGGGATGATTATCGAGCAGAGCGACTAATAATGTAGTACCAGACTTCGCTTGGCCGGCGACGAAACCGGCACGTTGATCGAATGGTAGATGCTCGGCCGTGATCCGCATGGCGATTGTCGATCTTACAGTTGCCGCTCTTTCATTCGGAGAAACCAATCGATAAAACGCGGTAGTCCGTCGCTGAATCGTGTAGTTGGATTGTAGCCAAGCAATTTTCGTGCTTTCGAGATATCCGCGCAAGTAAGCGGCATATCGCCCGATTGCTCCGGCAGCCGGTTAATTTTTGCCTTTTTTTCAAGCGCATTCTCGATTGCAGAAATCAAATCCTTGAGCGGGATAGTTTCGCTTTCCCCGAGATTAAAGATATCGAAGAGCGGCCCCTCATAGTCGAGCGCTGCCATCGTTCCCTGAATGATGTCGTCGATGTAGGTGTAATCGCGGCGCGTCGTCCCGTCGCCGAATTGATCGATCGGTTGTCCGGCGTAAATGCGTCGAGTGAACTGGTGAATCGCCAGATCCGGCCGTTGCCGCGGACCGTAAACTGTGAAATAACGGAGCGCTACCACGCGCAACTGGTAAAGATGCGAGTAAGTCGAACAAAGAAATTCGCCAGCGATTTTTGTCGCGCCGTACGGGCTGAGCGTCTGAGTAAGATGTTGATCTTCCGAGAAAGGGATCGCTTTCGACGCGCCGTACACCGATGAGCTCGATGCGAAGATAAATCGCTCCACTCCGGTCACGCGCGCGGCCTCGAGTAGGTGCAATGTGCCGGTGACATTGGTGTCGTAATAAAGCTGCGGATGCTGGATCGATGGACGAACGCCGGCGCGCGCGGCCAGATGTGCGATAATGGCATATTTATCGCGCCGAAAAACGTTTCGCACTGAAGCATTATCCCGAAGGTCGGCACGATAAACGGCCACGTCTTTCGCAAAGTCGGCAATATTCGCGCGCTTGATTTGTGGATCGTAAAAATCGTTGAAGTCATCAAGGATGGCGACTTCATGCCCGGCCGCGAGCAAGTTTTCGACCAGATGCGAGCCGATGAAACCAGCGCCGCCAGTGACGAGAATTCTCATGTGCCAAGAAGTTCAACCACGAAGCACACGAAGTGCACGAAGAAAATAGAGTAACGCAAGCCTCCGCCTTGCCACCTTTCCGCTCGCAAGCGACAGGCTCGCGCTACCTTTAGAAATTGCGCCAGTTAGAGAGCAGATAAACCCAGTTTAATGCGAGTGCGCCGATCACAAGCGCCCGCGCATATTGCTTTTCCGCCTGGCTGCGAAAGACGAACCGGAGTCGCCGCGCGCGGGTGGTGACAACTGTGAACGCATAAAGATCAAAGGCCGTCAAGCCACACAAAAACGCGA
>Ga0209474_10000763_pt1 | contig 33631 bp, 32 predicted proteins | sample GraSoiAngelo_145_FD_185902 | JGI IMG/M metagenome (GOLD analysis project Ga0209474, IMG submission 185902) | Grasslands soil microbial communities from the Angelo Coastal Reserve, California, USA - 14_1009_05_20cm (SPAdes) (version 2) | ecosystem: Environmental > Terrestrial > Soil > Grasslands...
GGTGGGGCGTTCCTGCAACACGGATCAATCCTGCTCGACGGATCGCAAGACGTCATTGCGGCCGTCACCCGCGAGCCTCAAGCCGCAAGCGCGGCAACCACGCTTTCGGAGGAGTTGGGACGTCGAATCACGTGGGAAGAGGTTGCCGACGCCATCGTAGCGACGTGGGACACCGGGGTCACCTCCCCCAACCTCCACCAACCTCCACCAACCTCCATCGCCTGGTTTTCCGACCCCGCCTGGACCTGGCGTCGCTGACGAGCCCGTGGAATCTTAGGGCGCCATGGCGACCACCCGACCGTCCTCCCGGCTGACCGCCGCCGCGGCGTTAGCGGGCCTGCTGCTCGTCGGCGCATGCGGCCGCAAGGGCGGCTGCGCGGGCGACTACTGCGGCACCCTCGTCATCGCGACCGCGGGGGAGCCGGACATTTTGCTCCCGCCGGTGAGCGAGTTCTCGAGCACGCGGGAGGTGACCGAGCAACTCTTCTTGAAGCTCGCCGACCTCGGGCCGTCGGGCAACACGATCGGCGACGAGGACTTCCAGCCGCTGCTCGCCGAGCGCTGGGAATGGGACACGCCCACCACGCTCGTGTTTCACCTCGATCCACGCGCCCGCTGGCAGGACGGGCGCAGGGTCACCGCGGCGGACGTCGCGTTCACGTACGACATCTACACGGACTCGCTCGTGAGCTCCCCCTACCGGCCGTCCCTGCGACAGATCTCCGCGGTCACGACGCGCGACTCGCTCACGGTCGTGTTCCGGTTTCGGCAGCGCTATCCGGAGATGTTCTACGACGCGGTGTACCACATGCGCATCATGCCGTCCCATCTGCTGCGCGAGGTGCCGCGCAGCCAGTGGCGCAGCACCGCGTTCGGGCGCGCCCCGGTGGGCGACGGACCGTACCGCTTCGTCGCGTGGCGGGCGGGCGAGAGCCTCGAGCTCGCCGCCGATTCCACGTTTTTTCTCGGCCGCCCCCACATCCGGCGTCTGATCTGGCGCTTCACGCCGGATCAGCAGGTCGCCGTGACTCAGCTGATCGCGGGCGATGCCGACGCCGTGGAAGTCTTGGTCACACCCGACAACCGGGACCGGGCGCGGGCCGACACCCAGCTCGCGATCTACCCCTACAAGGGCGCGGCCTACGGTTACCTGGGATTCAACCTCGTTGCGCCCGGCGACACCACCAAGCCGCACCCGCTGTTCGGCGACCGTGAGCTGCGGCGCGCCCTGGCGATGGCCGTCGATCGCGGCAACCTGTTGCACAACGTGTTCGGCGACATGGCCAAGGTCCCGCCGGGCCCCATGTCGCAGCTCTTATGGATCTGGGACCCCGAGACCCGTGAGCTCCCGCACGACAGCGCCCGCGCCGCGCGCACGCTCGCGCGGCTGGGCTGGACCGACTCGGACGGCGACGGCATCCGCGATCGCGACGGTCATCCGCTCGCCTTCCGGCTGCTCGTCCCGACCACCAGTGCCGTGCGCCGCCAGTACGCGCGACTCCTGCAGGAGCAGTTTCGCACCATGGGAATCGACGTCCAGCTCGACGAGGTCGACTTCAGCGTATTCAGTGAGCGGGCCCATGCCGGCCGGTTCGATGCGCTCATCGCCGTGTGGAACACCGACCCGACGCCGTCGTCCGGTATCCCCCAGACCTGGACGCGGGTGGGGTTCGGGCGCTCCAACTACGGGCGCTACGAGAACCCCGTGTTCGAGCGGCTGGCAGACCGTGCCGTCACGTCGGTCCTGAGCCGGGACGAGGCCAGGCGCACGTGGCGCGCCGCGATCGAGACCCTGAACCAGGACGCGCCGGCCGTTTTTCTGTTCGCCACCGAAAACGTCGCGGCCGTGCACAAACGCGTGGCGGACGTGCGGATCCGGCCGGACTCGTGGCTCGCCCTGGTCCGCACGTGGCGCATCCCGGCTGATCGCCTGACGGATCGAGACCGCGTGGAGCGCTAGGTGGCGGCGTGGTTGGTGCGGCGTCTCGCCGCCTCGATCGCCATCGTCTGGGCGGTCGTCACGCTCACCTTCATCATTGTTCACCTCGCCCACGGTTCTCCCTGCGGGCAGCCCGACGGTCGGCCGGTGTCTCCCGAGGTGTGCCTGGATCTGACCCGGCGGTTCGGCCTCGACCAACCGATCTGGATCCAGTATGTGAAGTACCTGACGGCCCTGCTGCGCGGCGATCTGGGCGAGTCGCTCGCGCTGCACCGCCCCGTGGCCGACGCGCTCGCCGAGGCGCTGCCGAATACCTTCACCCTCGCGCTCACCGCGCTGATGCTCGATTTTGCGCTCGGTCTCGCGCTCGGCATTTACCAGGCCGCCCGCGAGCGCCGTTTCGGCGACATCGCCCTGGGGAACGCCGCCCTGTTCGTGAACTCGATGCCCACGTTCTGGCTGGGACTCGTGCTGCTGCTGGTGTTCGGCGAACGACTGCACTGGTTTCCGGTGGGGGGCCCGCGCGACCTGGTGCGCTGCCCCCGCGTGGATTCGCTCCTGTGCTTCGGCGACTTTCTCTGGCACCTCACGCTCCCCGCCGTGACGCTCGGCCTGGTGGGCGCGGCGGCCACGGCGCGCTACCAGCGCGCCGCCCTCCTCGAGGTGATCCGGCAGGACTACGTCCGTACCGCGCGCGCCAAGGGACTGCCGGAGCGACGCGTGCTCATGGTGCACGCCCTCCGCAACGCCCTGCTCCCGCTCGTCACGCTGTTCGGACTGTCGTTCCCCTTCCTGCTCACCGGCGCGGTGCTGGTCGAGACGGTGTTCGCGTGGCCGGGCATGGGACGCCTGGCCGTGACCGCGATTCTGCAGCGCGATTACCCCATCGTCACCGCGGCGGCGCTCGTCGCCAGCGTAATGGTCGTGCTCGGCAATCTCCTGGCCGACGCGCTGTACGGCGTGGCCGATCCGCGCATCCGCGTGCGCGCGTCGTGACCGTCTGGAACTGGCTCGCGGTCGGCGGCGCAGCCGTACTGGCCCTGGTCCTGGTCGCCGAGATCCGGCGTCGAGCGGCGACTGGTCCCACGGGTCGGCGCTTCTTCCGACACCCGACCGCCGCCCCGGCGCTGTTCGTGCTCGCCTTCTTCGTGACCGTGGCGCTCGCCGCGCCGCTCGTCACACCCTACCGGCCGTACTTCCAGATCGACATCACCCGGCTCGCCAACCACGCGCCATCGGAGCAAAACCCGCTCGGCACCGACCCGTTCGGGCGGGACGTGTGGAGCCGGCTCGTCTATGGGGCGCGCATTTCGCTCGGCATCGGAGCGCTCGCGATGCTCGTCGCGGTGACCACCGGAGTCGTCGTGGGCGGCGTGGCGGGCTACTTCCGCCGCTGGGTGGACGCGACGCTGATGCGGCTCGTGGACGTCGGGCTCGCCATGCCGCGGATGTTCATGCTGCTGATGGTCGTGGCCCTGTGGGAGCACGTGCCGCTGGCGGTGCTGGTGCTGCTCATCGGGCTGACCGGGTGGTTCGGCACCAGCCGACTGGTGCGCGCCGAAGTGTTGAGCGTCCGGGAGCGTGAGTTCGTCGCGGCCGCGCGGGCGCTGGGGGCCGAGCCGGCGCGCGTGATCTTCCGTCACGTCCTGCCCAACGCCGCAGCCCCGATCATCGTGTCCGCGGCGCTCGGCATCGGCAACGTGATGCTGCTCGAGGCCGGGCTGTCGTTTCTCGGCATGGGCGTCCCCTCCCCCGCGCCCAGCTGGGGCAACATGATTGCCGACTGCTGGCAGAAGATGGCCGTGGCGCCGTGGTGCGCCACCTTCCCGGGGCTCGCCATCTCGCTCGTCGTCATGGCCTTGAACGCGGTGGGCGACGCGCTGCGCGACGCGCTCGATCCCCGCAAGGAGGTCGCGTGACCGAGCCGCTGCTCCGCGTGCGGGACCTGAAGACCTACTTCGTCACCGAGCACGGGAGCGGCACGGCCCGCGCCGTTGACGGCGTCTCGTTCGACCTCTACCCGGGCGAGACCCTCGGCCTCGTGGGGGAATCGGGGTGCGGGAAGACCGTCACCTCCTTGTCGGTGTTGCGGCTCATCCCCGAGCCTCCGGGGCACATCCGGCCCGGGAGCTTCATCGAGTTCGCGGGACGCAACCTGCTCACGCTCCCTCCTCGTGAGCTGCGCGCCATTCGCGGCAATCAGATCGCCATGATCTTCCAGGAGCCGATGACGTCGCTCAACCCGGTGTTCACGGTGGGCGACCAGATCGCCGAGGCGGCGATCGTGCACCAGCGCCTGTCGCGCCGCGCGGCGCGGGCCCGCGCGATCGAGATGCTCAAGCTCGTGGGCATTCCCGACCCGGCGCAGCGAGTCGATCACTATCCCCACCAGATGAGCGGCGGCATGCGGCAGCGCGTGATGATCGCGATGGCCCTCGTGTGCCACCCCAAGGTGCTCATTGCCGACGAGCCGACCACCGCGCTCGACGTCACGATTCAGGCGCAGATCCTCGAGCTGCTGGAGCGGCTGCAGGCTGAGCTCGGCATGGCAGTCATGCTCATTACCCACGACCTCGGCGTGGTGGCGGGGAGCGCGGACCGGGTCGTGGTGATGTACGCCGGCCAGGTGGTGGAGCAGGCTCCCACGCCGGACCTGTTCGCACGCCCGCTCCATCCGTATACCGACGGCCTGCTGGCGTCGGTGCCCCGGCTCGACGCACCCCCGGCGCGCGCCCGCGGTCGGCTGCACGCCATTCCGGGTCAGGTGCCCGCCGCCAGCGACTGGCCCGGCGGCTGCCGCTTTCACCCGCGCTGCCCGTACGCCTGGGATCGCTGCCGCGACGAGGAGCCGCCGCTGCTCGATGCGAGTACCGGCGAGCCCGGCATCCACTCGGTGCGCTGCTGGCTCCTCACGGAGCCGCAACGCCGCACGGCGCGCCCGGTTCCGTGACGTCGTCCGCCACCGCGCTCGTCGACGTGCAGGGGCTGGTCAAGCACTTCCCCGGCGAGCGCGGCTACTTCGGGATGGGACGCCCGCGCGCCGCGGTCCGAGCCGTGGACGACGTCTCGTTCGCGATCATGTCCGGCCAGACGCTCGGCCTGGTGGGTGAATCGGGTTGCGGAAAATCCACGGTGGGACGGAGCATCCTCCGGTTGATCGAGCCCGACGCGGGCCGGGTGGTGATCGACGGCCTGAACGTGCTGACGCTCGGGGGGCGCGAGCTGCGCGCGCTGCGGCGGCGCATGCAGATCGTGTTTCAGGATCCCTACGGGTCGCTCAATCCGCGCCTGACGGTGCGCCAGACCCTGGCGGAGCCGCTCGCGATCCACCGCCTCGCCACCGGAGCCGACGCCGAGCGCCGCATCGCCGCGCTGCTCCAGGAAGTCGGGCTCGACCCGGGCTTCGCCAGGAGCTATGCGCACGAGCTGTCGGGGGGGCAGCGCCAGCGTGTGGGCATCGCCCGCGCCCTCTCGGTCGAGCCGCAGTTCCTGGTGCTCGACGAGCCCGTGAGTGCCCTCGACGTGTCGGTCCAGGCCCAGGTCCTGAACCTGCTCGCCGACCTGCAGCAGCGACGGCGCCTCACGTATCTCTTCATCGCCCACGACCTCGCGGTGGTGAAGCACGTCGCCGATCACGTGGCGGTGATGTATCTGGGCAAGATCGTGGAACGGGCTCCAGCTGCGGCCCTGTACGCCGCGCCCCGCCACCCCTACACCGCGTCGCTCCTCTCCGCCGTGCCCGTGCCCGATCCGAAAGCGCAACGACCGCGGATCGTCCTCACCGGCGAAGTGCCCTCGCCGGCACACCCGCCGGCGGGATGCCCGTTTCACCCTCGCTGCCCGCACCCCAAGAAGGACGGGCGCTGTCGCACGGAGCCGCCCGCCCTGCGCGAGGTCGCGCCCGGCCAGCTCGCCGCCTGCCACTACGCCGAGGAGCCGCTATGACCGGTCGCTTCGCCGTCATGCTGCGCGACGCTCAGTTCTGGGTGCCGGTCGCCGTGCTGTTCGGCGGCCTGCTGGTACTCATATGGATCCGGTAGCCCCCGCCGCCCTCGACCCGGCGCGCCTGCGCGGCCTGCAGCTCGCCGGCGTGGCCAGCGGCTTCACCGCCGGCGCCTGGCTCGGCGCCGCCGAAGCGCCCACCAAGATGGTGGTGCTCGGTCTCTCGCCCGTCGTGATCTCGCTCGCGATGGTAGTGGGCGTGTTCCTGGCGCGCTGGAGTCTCCCGGCGCTGCTGCGGGGCACGACCGCGATCGGGGCCGATGTGCGGCAGGCGCCGCATCTCGTGGTCTGGGCCGTGCTCGCCGGCTGCCTGTGGGCCGTCGCCAACACGCTCACCATTTACGCGATCAAGGACATCGGCTTGAGCGTCGCGTTTCCGCTGTGGAACGCCAACAGCCTGCTCGGCATCCTCTGGGGCGCCGTGTTCTTCAACGAGCTGCGGGAAGCGGGCTGGTCCCGCGTGGTGGCCGTGCTGGGCGGCGCGGCGGTGATGTGTGCCGGCGCCACCCTGCTCGCGGTCGCGTCGGCGGCGCAGGCGCCCGCCGGACACGCCGCGCGGGGCGTTGCGGCGGCCCTCGCGGCGGGGGCGTTGTGGGGCACCATGTACATCCCCTACCGCAAGGCATACCTCACGGGCATGAATCCGCTCGCGTTCGTCACGTTCTTCACGGTCGGCGAGCTCGCTATGATGTCGGCGCTCGCGCTCGCCGATCGCGGCGGCCTGGCCCCACTCGTCGCCGAGCTGAGCGGCGCCCGCGACGTGCTGTTCTGGCTGCTGCTGGGCGGCTTCGTGTGGGTCGTGGGGGACCTGTTCCAGCAGTACGCCGCCAAGTATGTGGGTATCAGCCGCGGCATCCCGCTGTCGAATACGAACCAGCTGTGGGGGCTGGTGTGGGGCCTGCTCGTGTTCGGGGAGCTGCACGGCGGCGCGCGGGCCACGTATGCACAGGTGATCGGCGGCTCGCTCCTGATGGCGCTCGGCGCCGCGCTCATCGCGCTCGCCTCCGCCACCGGTCCCGAGCACCGGCGCTGGCAGGAGGCCGCGGCGCGCGAGGGGCAGCGCTACGGCATCGACCCCGCCGTGGTGCGCGCCGGGCTCGCGGGTGAGAGCACCGGCGGTCCGGCGCGGCGGCGGACCTGGCTCGACTGGGCGCTCGTGACTGGTGCCACGGCCGTGTTCGTCGCACTGGGACTCGTCGCCCGGGTTCCCGACCTGCGGCTCGGCTGGGCCTGGGTCGCAGGCCTCACGCTCGCGCTGCTCGCCCTGCTCGGCGGCACCGGGATCCTGTTGTGGCGGACCACGCGATTCAACTGACGATCGGTGTCTCGAGACGACCGGGCTCACGCAACGGAACGTTTCCTCTCGCAGCATTTCGGTGCCGCTGATCGGCAGCTCATCGGCAACTTGATCCCCACCTGATCAGCAACTTATCCGCCTCCCGTGAACCCCGGGCTTGCGCCCGGGGTCAGTTAGCAGCCGGCTCCTCTTGTCCCCTGAATCCCTGGCTTGCGCCCGGGGTCACTACAAACGGGGCCGATATGGTCCTTGAATCCCCGGGCTTGCGCCCGGGGTCAGTTACCCGCCGGCTGCTCTTGTTCCCTGAATCCCCGGGCTTGCGCCCGGGGTCAGTCAAAAGGCGATGTCCAACCACCACGCCTATCAGATGTCCAACCACCACGCCTATCAGATGTATGCTCACATCACCTGGCACACGTGGAAGCGAGTCGGGTGCCTCGATGCGGCTGCCGCGAGCGATGTCGAGAGTGCGGTAACGAGCGCGTGCCAGGCCAGCGGCGTGCGGGTACTCCGGAGCGCCGTCTTGGCGGATCACGTACACGTCGTGGTCAGCTTCCGACCCGACATCCGCCTGAGTGACTTCGTCCGTCTCGCGAAATCGGTGGCCGCGACCCGCGCCAATCGGCGGGTCCCCGGTGCCGTCCGCTGGGCGCGGGGTTACTTCGTGACCACGATTCACAAGCGCGACCTTCCTGGGGTGACCCGATACGTCGCCGATCAATTCCAACGCCACCCGGACCTAATCCCTAAGAAGTCGGGGCATAACCGAATGCTTTAACTGACCCCGGGCGCAAGCCCGGGGTTTACGAGAAGGAGAGTGTCTCCGAGGGTGGGGGCTTTAACTGACCCCGGGCGCGAGCCCGGGGTTCACGGAGAAGGGTGGTCGACCCGGGGAGAGATCCCCACTGACCCGGGCGCAAGCCCGGGGTGAATGATACCTTCCCGCCATGACCAATCTTACCCGTCGTCTCGGCCTCACCGCTCTCATCGTTCTCGCTCCGGCCGCCCTCGCCGCGCAGCAGGCGTCGTTCACCCTCGATCAAGTGATGAGCCCGCCGTTCCCCGACGAGCTCGTCGCCGCGCCTCGCGGCGGCGCGGTCGCCTGGGTGTTCAATGCGCGCGGGGCGCGCAACATCTGGGTGGCGGCGCCGCCCGACTACCGGGGGAAGGCGGTCACGAGCTACGCGGAGGACGACGGTCAGGAGCTCACCGACCTGCGCTGGGCCCCCGATGGTCGCGCGATCGTGTACGTGCGGGGCGGCGGGCCAAACGGCAAGGGCGAATACCCGAACCCGCATAGCCTCGTCACTGGCGTCGAGCAGGCGGTGTGGCTCGTGGCGGCGACCGGCGGGACGCCACGACGCCTGAGCGAGGGACACGCGCCGGCGGTATCGCCCAAGGGCGACCGCGTGGCGTTCGTGCGCCACGGCCAGGTGTGGTGGACCTCGCTCGGCGACACGTCGGGGCAGGGCGAACAGCTGATCCACGCGCGTGGGTCGGCACGCTCGCTCCGCTGGTCGCCCGACGGCGCGACGCTCGCGTTCGTGAGCGACCGGGACGACCACGCGTTCATCGCGGTGTACGACGTGGCGACCAAGTCGCTGCGCTTTCTCGACGCGAGCGTCGACGCGGACGGGGAGCCCGCCTGGTCGCCCGACGGCCGGCGCATCGCGTTCCTGCGTATTCCGGCGGGTGCGGACGGCCTACCGTTCACGCCCCGGCGCGCCGGCCAGCCGTGGTCGATCCGCGTGGCGGACCTCGCGAGCGGCGCGGGCCGACAGGTGTGGGTCGCCGACACCGGCCGGGGCAGCGTGTTCCGGGAGATCGTCGCCCAGAATCAGATCGTGTGGGGAGGCGCTGACCGCCTCGTGTTCCCGTGGGAGAAGGACGGTTGGACGCACCTGTACGCGGTTCCGGTGAGCGGCGGTCGGGCCACGCCGCTCACGCCGGGCGCGTTCGAGGTCGAGCACGTGGTCGTGAGCCCGGACGGCGCGACGGTCGTGTTCAGCTCGAATCAGGATGACATCGAGCGGCGCCACATCTGGAAGGTGGCGGTGACGGGAGGCCCGCCGGTCGCGTTGACCCGCGGTACCGATCTCGAGTGGACGCCGGTCGTGACGGCGGACGGACAGGCGGTCGCCTTCATCCGGGCAGGTACCCGGACGCCGCCGCGGCCCGTACTGGTCGGCATGAGCGGGGGCGCGCCTCGCGATCTCGCCCCGGGCGCGATCCCGCCGCAGTTTCCCGAGGCCGCCCTGGTGGACCCGCAGCCGGTGCTCTTCCCCGCCGCCGACGGCATGACGATCCACGCCCAGCTGTTCCTGCCGCGCGGGGTCAAGCCCGGGGAGGGGGAGCGCCGCCCCGCCGTGGTGTTCTTCCACGGAGGCTCACGGCGCCAGATGCTGCTCGGCTGGCACTACTTCTATTACTATCGCAATGCCTACGCCCTGAATCAGTACCTCGCGAGCCGGGGCTACGTGGTGCTGTCCGTCAACTACCGCAGTGGCATCGCCTACGGGATGGAGTTCCGGGAAGCGCTACACTACGGCGCTCAGGGGGCGAGCGAGTTCAACGACGTGCTCGGCGCGGGATTGTACCTGCGCGGCCGGCCGGACGTGGACCCCAAGCGGATCGGTCTGTGGGGCGGCTCGTACGGCGGGTTTCTCACGGCGCTGGGGCTGGCGCGCGCGTCCGACCTGTTCGCCGCAGGCGTCGACCTGCACGGCGTGCACGACTGGAACATCGAAATCCAGAACTGGGTCCCGAGCTACGACCCGATCAAGCAGGCCGAAGCGGCCAAGCTCGCCTACGAGTCTTCGCCGATCGCGTATGTGAAGGATTGGCGCTCGCCGGTCCTGCTGATTCACGGCGACGACGACCGCAACGTGCAATTCAGCCAGACCGTACAGCTCACCGCGGCGCTGCGCCCGCAGGGTGTGGATGTGGAGCAGCTGATCTTCCCGGACGACATCCACGATTTCTTGACGCACGCGCATTGGGTCGCAGCCTACGAGGCGGCGGCGGATTTTTTCCAGCGGCGCCTCGGGGTCGGAACAAGGGCGACCAGTCGCCGGTAGGCCGACTGACCCCGGGCGCAAGCCCGGGGTTCACGGAAGGGGTGCCTCCTGAATTGCTAGCGCACCCCGCCCATCAAGCGCCGCACCGGCTTGATGAGCAGGAACATGACGGCCGCCGCGCCCAACGTGACGGCGGCGGTCACGCCGAACAGCCTGGGCAGTGGCGTCGTGCTGATGAATCCCGCCGACCAGCCGGCCAGCTTGTTGCCCAGGGCGTTCGAGAGGAAGAACACGCCCATCATGAGCCCGACCACCTGTTTCGGCGCGAGCTTGGTGACGACGGACAGCCCGACCGGACTGAGACACAGCTCGCCCAGCTCCTCGATGAAATAGACGGCGACGAGCCACAGCGGGCTGATCCGCACGCCGCCTTGCGCGATCGCGCCCGCCGGCATGAGCAGGACGAAGGCCAGTCCCACGAACAGCAGCGCGAGCGCGAATTTCGCGGGGGAGGACGGCTGGCGCGGCCCGAGCTTCACCCACAGCCAGGCGAAGGCGGGCGACAGCAGGATCACGAACGCCGCCTGGATGGACACGAACCACGACGCATACAGCTTGATGCCCAGCAGCTCGAGGTGGACGTAGCGGTCGGCGAACAGATTGAGCGTGGACCCTGCCTGCTCATACGCCCCCCAAAAGAGCGACGCGAATGCGAAGAACACCACCACCGCCGTCATCCGCTTCCAGTCCGCGGCCGTGAAGCCGCCGTGACTGACCCCGGGCGCAAGCCCGGGGCTCACGGCAGCCGGCCCCGGTCGGGCCGCCAGACGCTCGATCGCCGGCGCGAGCCGCCGGCGTCCGAGGACATATTGCGCCAGCCCCAGCGTCATGCCGACGCCGGCGCAGGCGAATCCGAGATGCCAGTCCACACCCTCGGCGAGCTTCCCGGCGACCAGCGGCCCGAGCAGCGCCCCGAGGTTGATCCCCATGTAGAAAACCGAGAACCCGGCGTCGCGCCGCTCGTCGCCCTGCTCGTACAGCGCGCCGACCAGCGTCGAGACGTTGGGCTTGAGCAGTCCCGTCCCGAGGACGATCAACGAGAGGCCGGCGTAGAAGAACGGCAAAGCATGCAGCGCGAGGGTGAAGTGGCCCAGGGCAATGATGGTCCCGCCGAGCAGCACGCTGCGGTAGTGACCCAGCCAGCGGTCGGCGATGACCCCGCCGAAGATCGCGGCGAGCCACACGCTGCCGACGTAATTACCGTATACGGCGCCGGCGTGCGGGTCCGTGAAGCCGAGCGCTTTGGTCATGTACAGGATGAGGAAGCCCCGCATCCCGTAGTAGCTGAAGCGCTCCCACATCTCCGTGAAAAAGAGCGTGGACAGGCCGCGGGGATGGCCGAACCAGCCGGCGTCGGCCATCAGTCGAACAGCTCGTTCTGCTCGATCGGGGTGGGTGTCTGAGGTGCGCGCAGCAGCTCCCCCACCCGCTGCTCCCATTGCTCGACGTCGAAGTGATGCTCGTTCTGGAGGGCGCGGCGCAGCACGGGGGAAAACTCGTGGAAGGCTGCGAGCAGCTCGGTGACGGCCTCTCGCAGGGCCTGCGCCTGGAAGCCGCCCTCGCTCGCCCCCATGTCCTCGAGAATGCTCTGCTCGGTGCGCGACGCGATGATCGGGTCGGCGCGGCCCTCCACGAACACGTTGGTCCGCCGCTTCGGCCCGCGCTCCTCCTCGATCGGCATCAGCCCGATGATGGCGTCCGAGCGCCAGTACTTGCCGTACCCGAGAAACACCATGCGGTCGCGCTTGATATCCATCGTGCCTCCCGTGCGCCGCCCGTCGGCGGTCCGTGGCCCCGGACCGAACGCCACGCGGAACCACTGCCACATCCGGCGGACCACGCCCATGGCCGGCGTCGCTACTCTTTCTTCATTTTTTTCTTGAGCTCCCGTAGCTGGCGGTCGGCCGCCGCTTCCCGGCCGGCGCGATCGAGGCGCGACTTGAGCAGCTCCTCCTCCGGATCCACCCCGGGGCGCGCGCCGCCCGCCGCCTGTAGGTCGCGCCACGCGCGCTCGGCGGAGCGCTCCGCTTCCGTGAGCGGACGATCCTGTTCGGCGCGCGCCAGCTGCGCCTGCATGTCCGAGAGCTCCCGCTCGTACAGGGCGAGCTCGTCGCGTAGCGCCGCCAGCTTCTTGTCGAGCACGCCCGCGCGCTCGCGGTGCTTCGCCGCGAACCGCCCGGCCACCGCCACGGTCTCCGCGTCCTGGATCTCGGACGCGAGCCGGCCGCGCCGTTCCGCGTCGGCGAGCCGCTGACGCTCCTGCGCCAACTCCCGCTCCGTCCGCGCGACCGCGTCGCGCGTCTCCATCACCGCGACCTTCGCTTCGACCACGGCCTCCCGCATCTGCCGCGCCAGGTCACGCAGGTCGCCCGGCGGCGTGGCCGCGTCGAGGGCCGCACGCAGGGCATCCCGCAGGCGCTCGAACACGGCGGCTAGCTTTTCCGGACCGTTTTGGCGAAGAACGGCGAGAGCACCTGCTCCACCGCGTGCGACCCGCACTGCGGGCACGCGGGCGACGTGCGGCCGTGCTGTTCGATTTCCTCGTGCTGGCTGAAGCGCGCCTCGCACTTGGTGCAGCGGTACTCGTAGATCGGCATGGCGGACTTTACGTTATTCCCCGCGGAAACCGCGGTCAAGTTGACGCCCCTAGCGCCCGCTCCGATCATTGCAGACATGCCCAGGGCCGTGTTCCGAGCCGCACTCGCCGTCGTCGCCGCGCTCGCATGCAACGACGGGCTCCAGCCGACCCCCGCGCCCACGACCTGCCCCAAGGGCGGGTTCGTCGGCATCTGCGGGACGGTCACGCTGCGTGGCACGGCCCCGGGGAACACGGCCGCCGTCTACATCATCGCATACAACGTGTTCCCCCAGACCCGCAACGACCTCTTCAACTTCCAGCCGCCCTTCATGTCCCTCAACCCCCTGCCGCACGACCGGCAATCCGAGTTTTACACGGTGAAATTGCCCAGCGGCCGCTATGAGTGGGTGCTCGCGGCGTGGGTGGACACGGCGTTCACGCTCGCCGGCGCCGACACGACGCTCCAGGTGGCCGGCTTCTTTCGCGATGGCGCCGATACGACCGCTGCCGGCTCCGGCATCGTCGTGGTTTCCGGCGGCGGCACCGACTCGATCGACTTCGTGATCGATTTCGACACCATGCGGCGCGTGTGCGCCTACTTCCCGCCGTGCCCCTGACCCGCGTCGCCGCCCGGTCGCTGATCGCGCTGGCCTTCCTGCCGCTGCGGGGACAGGCGCAGATCCCGGGAGCGGTGTACGGGACCGTCTCGGACACGGCCGGAGCGCCGGTCGCCGACGTCCGCATCAGCACCGCGGGGGCGGCCGCCGCCTCCGATGCGGCCGGCCACTACCGGCTGACGGGGATCCGCCCGGGCCCCGCCGTGCTCCGCTTCGCCCGTCTGGGCTATCACGCCACGCAGGACACGGTCGCCGTTCCGGCCGGCGACTCGGTGCGCCTGGACGTCACGCTGCGATCGAATCGATTCGCGCTCGAGCCCGTGATCGTCACCGCGGCGAAGCGGTCCCAGCTGCTCGACCAGTCAGCCACGAGTGTGGCGCTCGTCAGCGACAGCGATCTCGTGCGGCGCGCCGTGAGCACGGTCGACGAGGCGGTGGACAAGGCCCCGGGAGTGTTGTTCCTCAACGGTCAGGTCAACATTCGCGGGTCGAGCGGCTTCGTCGAAGGCTTGGGATCGCGCGTGCTCCTGCTGGTGGACGGCGTACCCGCGAACGAGGCCGACCGGGGCGGCATCGACTGGGACATGCTGCCGCTGGATGAAGTACAGCGCGTCGAGGTGGTGAAGGGCGCCGGCTCGTCCTTGTACGGGTCGGCCGCGTTCGGCGGCGTGGTCAACTTGCTGACGCGAGACGTACCCGTCGGCTTCCACGGTCGCGTGCGCACGACAGCGGGCGCTTACGCGGACCCGCCCGATGCCGCCTGGCGGTTCCGTGACTACGTCGGCGGCCTCGGCGGGCTCGATGTGACCGGTTCGTATGGCAGCGAGGCAATCCGGGGCCGTGTGACGCTCGGCGGCCGTCACTCCGACGGGTACCGCGAGCAGGACAAGAGCGACCAGTGGGAGGGTGCGGGTAAGGCGGAATGGCAACCGGCACCGGGGACCCGCCTGACGGCGTCCGGCTCGTGGACGAGCCATCAGTACCAGGTCAGCCCGCCCTGGTGCGAGCGCGGCCAGTGTGACGACCGCGGGTTGGCGTTTCAACCGTTCATGATCGGCACCAACGACCGCGGGGCGTACACACGGTCGGACAAGGGGTACGTGGCCACGACGCTCGAGCGGACGTCGTCGGCGGGGTTCGCCTGGCAAGCCCGCGCGTCCTGGGTGCGGACCCACTTCACCGACTCCAAGCCCGACGACTGGGGCGTGGCGAATCGGTACGGCACCGAGCTGCGGGGCACCCTCCGGCCCGGCGGCGACAGCGACCGCGTGTTGACCATCGGCGTCGAGGCCGCTCGCGCGGACGTGACGAGCGACATCTTCGGCGGGCACGCCCAGCACGAGCTGTCGGCGTACGGTGAGGGAGAACAGCGCATCGGGGCGGTCCGGCTGTCGGCGGGTGCGCGCGTGGACGAAATCGGCCCGGTGGGCGGGACGGTCGGGGGTCACGCGAGCCCGCGGGTCGGCGTCGTGTGGCCCACACGCTTCGGGACGTGGCGCGGCTCGGTCGGACACGGATTCCGCACGCCGTCGCTCGCCGAGCGGTTCGTGTCGACGGTGGCGTTCGGAATCCGGGTGGTTCCCGACTCGACGCTCGTACCGGAGACCGCTTGGGCCTTCGAGCTTGGCGATGCCGTTTCGATCGGGTCGACGCGGCTCGACGCCGCTGCCTTCTGGACCGAAGCCCGGCAGCTGATCGAGCCCGCATTCTTTGAATCAGGAGGAGTCCCCTACATTCAATTCCGCAACGTGGGGCGGGCGCGACTCCGTGGATTCGACCTGTCCTTCACGGCCCGGCCGTTCACGCCGAGGCTCGAGACTGCCGTCGCCTACACCTTCCTGGACGCGCGCGACCTCGGCGCCGATTCGGTGCTGGCATTTCGTCCCAAGCACCTCTTGACGCTCTCCGCGGACTACGCGTTGCGCCCGTTCAGCGTGGGAGGCGACTTCCGCTACGTCAGCCGCATCGAGCGCATCGAGCTCGGCCTGAGCTGGGCGGACGACCCCCGCGTGCCCGCCGCAGTGCTGGACCTACGCGGGGGTTGGAGCCGAGACGCGTGGTCGGCGCGGCTGCGCGTCACCAACGCGCTGAACTACATCTATAGCTTGACGCCGGGCACGCTCGAGCCCGTGCGAGCCGTTTCGGTGGTCCTGACCTGGACGTATTAGATTGGTGCCGTGATCTATCCCTATGGCGTCGTCGCCACGGTGCTCCTCTGGACCGCCCAAGGCACGCCGCTCGACGGCACCTGGCAGCTCACGCGCATCTTCCGCGCAGGCAGCCCCGCCGCCACTCGCGCCGTCCCGATCGATTCCACCGTCTACATCCGCATGTCGCTCGAGTCGCACACCGGGGGGTGGTTCACCGGCTGGCTGTACCGCCGCTATTTGGGACAGCCCGAGCGCACCAAGCTGGGCGGTGGCCCTCTCCGGGGAACCGGCCGCTGGATCCTGGGCGCCGACTTCGACCGCCCGGTGTCGCAGGAAGCGAAGACGGCCGCCTGGCTGGTGGGAGACACGCTGCGGCTCGGCACGCCGTTCGTGCCCGACGCCGACAGCCTGGAGTTCCGGCGCGCCGCGCCCAATGCCCCGGACCCGACGACCGTGCTCGAAGTCGTGACGTCACCGTGAGACGGGCCCGGCCGGCTGCGCTCCTCGTCACGTGCCTGGCCGTTTCCTGCGGCGGACGCGATCGGACCCACTCGCCCACCTGCGGCATGGCACAGCTCATCGGACCCTCGCTCATTCAGGATCAGTTGAGGCTCCTGCCCTTCGTGCTCACCGAGTCGCCCCGCGGGTTGCCCGGCTCGCTCCCCGCCCGCGTCGCCGGCAACGCGCAGCAGAGCACGGTAGCAATCACCTACACCGGGCAGCGTCTCACCATGGCGTACCAGGGCGCGAATTTCCCGCCCTACCCCTCCGACACCGCGGTGTACGCGCTGCTCGTCGTGGACGACTCGACCCAGCGGGCGCAGGGCGTGCTCCTGTACGAGGGACAACGGCCGCCGAAGTCGTACCCGCAGCTGGGCACGGTGAGCGGGGGCGACAAGACCATCCCGCTGTATGGCGTGCGGGTGGACTGGGGCGGCGTCTCCAACCCGCACTGCCCGCTCCTGGGCTCCCCCGTCCCCGCCCCCACGCCGTGACCAAAGTCGTCGCGGTAAGCGCGACGCGCCGCACCGACGGCGGTCGGGAACGCGTCGCCCTCAACATCGCGTACGTGCGCGCCCTCACGCGCGCCGGCCTCGTGCCCCTGCTCGTGCCGCCGGTGCTCGACCCCGACGCCGCGTGCGCCGCCCTCGACCGCGTCCAGGGGCTGGTGCTCACCGGAGGCGAGGACGTCGAGCCGTCCCGTTACCGCGCGGCGCCGCACCCCAAGCTCGGCGAAACCGATCCCGCCCGTGATGCCGTCGAGCTGGCGCTCATCGCCGGCGCGGAGCGGCGCCGGCTTCCGATCCTCGCCATCTGTCGCGGCATCCAGATCCTGAACGTCGCCCTGGGCGGAACGCTGTACCAGGACCTCGCGAGCGAGCGCGGGGGGGGCCCGATTGACCACACCGACACGAGCGCCCGCCATGCCCTGCGCGTCGAGCCTGAGAGCCTGCTCGATCACACCCTCGGGAGGGTGGGCGGCAGCGTCAACAGCCGCCACCATCAGGCGATCCGCGAGCTCGCCCCGACGCTCCGCGCCACGGCATGGGCGGAGGACGGCGTCATCGAGGGCGTCGAACGAGCGGACCGCGCGGCGCCGTGGACGCTCGCCGTCCAGTGGCATCCCGAAGACGACACGGAGGACGCGCTGTTCCGCGGGTTCGCAGAGGCCATCGGGTGAGCCTCGCGTTCCCGTCCCCCGAATGGGTGAGCGCCTACGGCGCCGCGATCAACGCGAGCGAAGGCTACCGGGCCGCCTCGCTCGAATGGACGCACGGCGCCGTGGCCCTGGTGGTGAACCCCCAGCCGGAGATCGGGATCAAGGAAGCGGTCGGGATCTGGCTCGATCTCGAGCGCGGCACGTGCCGGGAAGCGAAGGTCGTGTCGCAGGGCGAAGCGGAGCGAGCGGCGTTCGTGATCGGCGGCGACTACGCGCACTGGAAGCGCGTCATCCGCAAGGAGCTGGGTCCCATCGCCGGGATCATGCAGCGCAAGCTCAGCCTCAAGGGCTCGCTGCCGATCGTGGTGCGGTTTGTGAAATCGGCCGAGCAGCTGGTGGAAGCCGCGACGACGCTGCCGACGCGGTTTCTGGACGAGTAGTCCGTTCTCCGTCATCGGTCGTCCGTGGTGCCGTACGGATAACGGATGACGGACGACGGATGACTACAGGTTCCGCAGTATCTTTTCTGGGGTGCTGACGTTGCGGAAGAACACGCCGTCGCTCAGGCGGTTGAACGCGACCCGCAGCGCCGGGAACCGTTCCGCGGCGCTGCGGTAGATGCTGGCGACGCCAAACCGCTCGGCCAGGCGGTGCTCCGAGGCGAGCCGGTACCCCTGCCGGCCCACCTCGTCGTAGTACGGCAGGTCGGGCCCGCCCTTGCGGGTGCGCCGGGCTTCGATGTAATCGGGGAAGAGCCCCGCGAACCAGAGGCTGTAATTGCCGAGATGCACGCGCAACAGCAGTCCCCGCTCCCCGGCGTCGTCGAGGCCGGTGAGGTCCTCCACGATGTCGACGAGATAGCTGTAACTCTCGTCGTCGGCCCGACGGATGCGCATGTGCCGGTCGTGATCGCCGAACTCGAGCAACAGCGCGGCCAGATAGTCCGCGAGCTCACGGTCGTCGACGGCGGCGGCGCGCAGGGCGTGCCGTACCGCCACGTACGCGAACAGGGGCGGCGACGGGACGGCGAGCGAGCGCACGGCCAGCAGCGCCTCGAGCAAACCCGGCTCGTCGAGCAGCGGGTCGGGGCCCTGTTCCAGCAGCAGCTGCTCGTAGCGGGCGCGCCGCCCGGCGTCGCCCCGCGCCAGCGCGAGTGCGACGAGCCGGAAGTCCTGTATCCGCAGGCGACCGCGCACATTGGCCAGGATCATGCCCAAGCCTCCCTCTAGGGCTGCTACCCCACGCCCCGGCGTCGAGTTGCTGGCGCGCCTCACGATGCTCGCCCAGGAGCTCGCGGGAGCGTTTCGGCCCGCCAGCGTAATCGACCTGGTGGCGCGGGCCCTCGCCGAGCTGCTCAAACCCGACCGCCTCTCGGTCGTCCTACTAGATGCCGAATCGAACCGGCTCGCCGTGACCTACGACACGAACGCGGCGCCGGCCCGGACCGACGACCCCCTGCTGCAGCTCGCGCTGCGGCGCGGACCCCTCGCGTTCCCGCGCGACGTGCGCGAAGAGGCGCGCCGCCGCGGGGCCGAGCTGAGCGGCGACGCGCCCGGCTCGTGGATCGGCGCGCCCCTCGTCGCCGCGGGACGCACCATGGGAGCGGTCTCTGTCTCGAGCGACCGGGCGGGCGCGCTCGGTAAGCCCGAGCTGACCCTCGTGTCGCTGGTCCTCGCCCAGGGCGCCATCGCGCTCGAGAACGCGCGCCTGGTCGAGCTGCTGTCGTCCGCCAAGCGCGAATGGGAGAAAACCGTGGACGCCATCTCCCAGGCGATTTGCATCGTGGACGCGCACGGCACGGTGCGACGCGCCAACCGCGTGTTCGCCGAGCTGATCCAAATGCCGGTCACGGCGATTCCGGGCCGCCCTTGGCTCGGTCTCCTGCCGCCGGCCTGGTCCGACCCCGTCGCCCGGGCCATCGCGGAGCCGTCCGCGACCTCGGTCGAGATCCGCGCGGGCGAGCGGGCGCTGCTCCTCACGACCATCCCGATGGCCGAGCCCGGCTCCGCGGTGCTCGTGTTCGAGGACCAGACGGAGCGGCGGCGCCTGCAGGAGCAGCTCATACAGTCTGAGAAAATGTCGGCGATCGGTCAACTCATCGCGGGCGTCGCGCACGACCTGAACAACCCGCTCGCGTCCGTCGTGGGGTTCAGCGACTTCCTGGCCGAGACGGGGGTGCCGGCGTCGCTGGAGGAGCCGCTCCTGGTGATCCGTCAGGAGGCGGAGCGGGCGGCGACCATCGTCAAAAACCTGCTGTCGTTCGCCCGCAGCCAGGAGGGCGAGCGGGGGCGCCAGCCGATCCACCAGCTGCTCGACTCCACGCTGGTGCTGATCCGCAACCAGCTGATGGCCCATAAGGTCGAGGCGACCCTGGACGTGGAGCCTGGCCTTCCCGAGGTGGAGGTGAACGCCAACCAGATCAAGCAGGTGTTCGTGAACCTGATCAACAACGCCTGCCAGGCGATCGCGAGCGACGCGCCGTCGGGCCGGATCTGGATTACGGCCAAGCGGGCGCAGGACGTCATCGCCGTGAGCGTGACCGACTCGGGGCCGGGGATTCCCGAAGACGTCGCCGCCCGGGTGTTCGAGCCGTTCTTCACGACCAAACCCGAGGGCGAGGGCACCGGGCTGGGGCTGTCGATCTGTCAGGGGATTCTCAAGGAGCATGGCGGTCGCCTCACCCTGGAGAGCCGTCCCGACAGCGGGGCGACCTTCACGGTGGAGCTGCCCGTGGGCGTGCCGGCCGTGCGCGTGGAGCCGGCGCCCGCGCCGCGGGGCGAGTCGAAGCCGTTGCACATCCTCGTGGTGGACGACGAGCCGCACATCCTCCATTACATGCGCGCCACACTCGAGAGCTGGGGTCACTCCGTCGAGGTGGCGAGCGACGGCACCTACGCGCTCGAACGCGCGCTGGCCGGTCCGTTCGACGTCATCATCTGCGACCTGCGGATGCCACACCTCTCCGGGCGCGACATGTATATGAAGCTCACGCGCCAGGATCCACGGGTCGCCGAGCGCATCATCTTCGCGACCGGCGACACGGTGCGGGGCGACACGCTGCAGTTCCTCGACGGGCTGGGCCGACCCTACCTCCACAAGCCGTTCACACTCGCCGAGCTGCGCGCCGCGCTCGGCCACGCCGCCAAGCAGCCGGTCTGAGCCGACGTGCGCGTCCTGCACATCGACTCGGGCCGCGAGTACCGAGGCGGTCAGAACCAGGTCCGGCTCCTGACGCGCGAGCTCGCCCGGACGGAGGGCCTCGGGCTCCGGCTGGTGACGAAGCGTCACAGCGAGCTCGCGCGCCGCGTCGCCGAGCAGGGCGGCATCGTACGGGAGGTGCCCTGGGGGCCGGCGCTCGACCCTCGTGCCCTGTGGCGCCTGCATCGCGAAGCGGCCGACTTCGCTCCCGACCTGCTCCATGCGCACGACAGTCATGCGCTGCAGCTGGCGTACTGGATGCGTCGCCTGTCCGGCCGGGGGAAGGGCCCCGGCGACCCGGTGCTCGTGGCGACCCGGCGGGTGGACTTCCACGTGCGCCCGCGCAGCGTGTGGCACCGGGCCGACCGCGTGATCGCTATTTCCGAAGCGGTACGGGCCGTGCTCGTGGCGGACGGCATCGCGCCCCGCGACATCACGGTGGTCCCATCCGGCATCGATCCCGACGAGGTGCGCCGCGCCGCTCGCACACCCCTCAACCTGCGCGCCCGCCTCGGCCTGTCGCCGGACACGCCGCTCGCCGTCAACGTCGCCGCCCTGGTCGATCACAAGGACCAGCACACCCTGATCCGGGCCGCCCACGCGGCGCGCGCGACGCGCGGGGACCTCCATTGGATCATCGCCGGTGAGGGCGAGCGGCGGAGCGCGCTCGCGGCCGCGCTGGCCGGTCTCGGTGTCGGGGACCGCGTGCATCTGCTGGGGCACGTTCCCGAAGCCGATGCCCTCATCGCCGAGGCCGACGTGCTGGTGATGTCGTCGAAGGAAGAAGGCCTGGGCAGCGTCGTGCTGCACGCGCTGGCGCTCGGCAAGCCGGTGGTCGCCACGCGTGGAGGCGGGCTACCGGAGATGGTGCCCGAGCCCTGGCTCGTCCCCGTGGGCGACGCCGATGGGCTCGCCCGGAAGGTGGTGCACGCGCTGGATCACCCTTCCCCCGTCCCGCTTCCCCCGCGGTTCACCGCTTCGGTCATGGCCGCCGGCGTCTTGGCCGTGTATCGCTCGCTCATCTAGATTGCAGGGCCATGATCTACGTCTGTGTGCCGGTCCACAACGAAGCCCGTACGGCGGGGCTGGTGCTCTGGAAGGTGCGGCAGGTGTTTACGCTGTTTCCGCGCGAGTATCAGCTGCTGGTGCTGGACGACGCCTCGACCGACGAGACGCCTGCGGTGCTGGCGTCCTACGCCAAGGTGTTGCCGATGACCATTGTGACGCACCGGGCGCGGGAGGGCTACGCGCGCAGCCTGGAGGAGCTGCTGCGTCTCGCACTGCAGCGCACCGACCGGCCTAAGCGCGACTGCGCCATCACGCTGCACGCCGACTTCGCCCACTCCCCCGAGAGCATGGAAGACATGGTGAAGCGGCTCGAGTCGGGGGCCGACCTCGTCGTCGCCGAGCAGGTGGAGGAGCGGGGGCGAGGGTCGCGGGCGCTCCGGTGGTCGCGTCGCTGGGCGCCGCGGCTGATACGACTCCCCGGGCTGCGCGACCCGATGTCGGGGTTCCTGGCGCTGCGCTTGATCGTGCTGCGGCAGGCGCTGCGGAGCGACGGCACGCGGCTGCTCCTCACCGACGGGTGGTGTGCGAGCGCGGAGCTCGTGGCCCGGCTCGCGCGTCATGCCCGCCGCCTCGACACCGTGGCCGCGGCCGTGCGCTACGACCTGGTGCAGCGGCCTTCGCGGGTCAGGCCGTGGCGCCAGCTGCTCGAGACGTGGCGGGCGCGGACCATCATTCGCGCGGCTCATACCGCGGTCGCGCTGCTGGTGCTCGCCGCCTCGCTGCGCGCGCAATCGGACACCGGTCGGGCCGACTCGACGCGCGCGGCCCAGACATCGGCGTCGCTGACGGCGACCGCGAGTGCGCCCGCCCCTCCCCCCACCGCCGTGCCGTTTCCCGTGGGCGAGCGGCTGGTGTACGGGGCGCGCTACGGCCCCTTCAGCGTCGGCACGGCCACCATGGAGGTCGCGGGCGTCGACACCATCCGCAGCGTAGAGGCGGTGCACTTCCGGTTCCTGATCGACGGGGGGGCGCTGTGGTACCACATCCATCAGAACCTCGAATCGTGGGTGGGACGCGGCGACTTCCGATCGCGCCGCTTTCTCAATCAGACCGAAGAGAAGGGCAAGACGTGGGAGCGGAAGTTCGAGATCTACCCCGACTCCGGCGTGTACCGCGAGGCGGGGCGCGACAGCGCGGCGCCCACGGTCGCCGACCCGCTCGACGACGCCGCATTCCTCTACTGGATCCGGACCGTCCCGCTCGAGATCGGCAAGCGCTACGAGTACCGGCGCTATTTCCGGCCCGAGCGCAACCCGGTCATCGTCGAGGTATTGAAGCGCGACCACGTCAGCGTCGCGGGCCGGAAGTGGGACGCGATCGTGATCCGTCCGCGCATCCCGAACGGCGGCGGTATCTTCGCCGAGAAGGCCGACGCCCGCATGTGGCTCTCGGACGAGCAGCCACGGATCATGCTCGCGCTGCAGTCGAACTTCTCCTTCGGCCAGGTGACGCTGAAGCTCAAGGAGTACTCCGCCCCCGCCCCTGCCCCCGCCCCCGCCCCCCCGTCCGACCACCCATGACCGACTACCGCGAGGCGGACTTTTCGCGACTCAAGACCGTTCCCATCGCGCAGCGCCCGAATAAAGTCGATCCCTCGCTCCTCGCCCATCCGCCCGGCGGCGACCGGACGTTCGCCGCTTTTTGGGACTCCCTGCCGGATGTGCTCGCCGCCCGGGACGCGCGCGAGCTCGCGCGGCTGGTGGCGCGCGCCGCCGGCCGTCGCGGCGTGGTCGTGATGCTGGGCGGCCACGTGATCAAGGTCGGGCTCGGGCCCCTGCTCGGGACGCTCGTGCGGCGCGGCGTGATCACCCACCTCGCGCTGAACGGCAGCGCCGCCATCCACGACTTCGAGCTCGCCGCGTACGGCGGGACGAGCGAGGACGTGGCCGCAGGGTTGGCCGACGGCACGTTCGGGATGGTGGAGGAAACGGGGCGCGAGATGAACGCCGCCATCGCCGAGGGCGCGCGCGCCGGCCGGGGCCTGGGCGAGGCGTTGGTGGAGGCCTTGCGGCGCCGAGCCGGCCTCGCCGCACCGGAGGCGTCCCTGCTCGTCGCCGCTCTGGAGCGCGACGTTCCGGTCACCGTGCACGCCGCGGTGGGCGCCGACATCATCCATCAGCACCCCACCGCGGACGGCGCCGCCCTCGGCGCCACCAGCCACCGCGACTTCAAGCGGCTGGCGGCGTCGCTGCCGGCACTGCACGACGGGGGCGTGGTCCTGAATCTGGGGAGCGCCGTCGTGATGCCCGAAGTGTTCCTCAAAGCGCTCACCGTGGCGCGCAATCTGAACGGGGGAAAACCGACGGGGTTCACGGCATGCGACTGCGATATGCAGCGCCACTACCGCCCGCGGATGAACGTGGTCGAGCGCCCCACACTCGCCGGTGGCCGGGGAGTGCAGCTCACCGGCCACCACGAGATTCTGATCCCGCTGCTCGCGTGGGCAGTGCTGCGCGAGCTGGATGCGCGCTAGCTACGCGTCGGCGGGACGGCCCTTGATCATTTCGCGGATCTTGTCCGCCGTGGTGGGGCTGACCAGCCGCAGCACGAAGTAGAGAATGAAGCCGATGGCGGCGAGCTTCAGGATCCACAATGCGATCCCGAAGACGCCCGCGAGCAGCCCGAAAAAGATGTTGAGGGCCACGAACGCGAGCGCGGCGAAGATGGCGAAGCCGAAGATGCTGCGGAACATGGGGGTCAACCTCCGTGGAGCCCCGACGCGAGGGCCGTACGACGGAATCTAGCAGCCGGTTTCAGGCGGGCGCCAGCACGTGAGCACCGCGGACGTGGCCATCATCGGGGGCGGCGCCATCGGCGCCGCCTGCGCCCGGGCGGCAGCCCTGCGGGGCCTCGCGGTTGCCATTTTCGAGCCAGGCCCCGACCCGGCCGCGGCGTCGCCCGCGTCGGCGGGCATGCTCGCCCCCCAGATCGAGGCCACCGACGACGCATTGGTGGCCCTGTCGGTGCGGGCGCGCGACCTGTATGAGCCGCTCGCCCCGGCTCTGCGCGAGACCACCGGGATCGAAATCGGCTTCTGGCGGTCCGGGATCGCCGCCGTCGCCTTCGACGACGCCGGAGCCGCCCGCCTCAAGGATGAGGTCGCCCGGCAGCGCCAGGCGGGGCTGCGGTGCGACTGGCTGGAGGCGGACGAGGTGCGCGAACGCTGGCCTGGCGCCGCCCCTGAGTGCCACGGGGCCCTGTTCGCGCCGGAAGACGGCGCGCTCGACCCGCAAGGGCTCACCCGCGCCTGCCTGGCGGACGCCCGCCGCCTGGGCGCCGCGCTGCACGCCGAGCCGGTCGAATCGATCCAGGTGGCCCAGGGGCGGGTCACCGGCGTCGTCGCGGCGGGAGGCACGACCAGCGTGGAGCATGCCGTGCTCGCGGCGGGCGTCTGGTCGCCGCGCATCCGCGGGCTGCCGCGCACCCTCCCCGTCGAGCCGTTGCGCGGCCAAATGGCGGCCACGGCCTGGCCCGACGGCAACCCGCCTTCCATTCTGTATCACGATCAGGGCTACGTGCTGGCACGCGCCGGCGCGGCGCTCTTGGGGAGCACGATGGAGCGCGCCGGCTACGACGCCCACGTCACGAACGAGGGGCTCGCTCAAGTGTTCCGCGGCGCCGTACGCCTGCTCCCCGCCCTGCTCTCCGAAGCCGTGCAGCGCGTCTGGGCCGGCCTCCGGCCCGCCACGTCAGACGGCCGCCCGATCCTCGGGCGCGACCCGGATGTCGAGGGGCTGTGGTACGCGACCGGGCACGGCCGCAACGGCATCCTGCTGGCGGCGCTCACTGGGGAGATCATCGCGGACCTGCTCACCACGGGCGCGACCGACGTCGATATCGGACCGCTCGGTGTCGACCGCTTCGACAGGACCACGAGCCCCTAGTCCCGAGTCCCGAGTCCCGATGTATCGCACCTGCGCCTTCTGCAACGGTACGCTGGACGGGGACGGCGGCCCCACCAACCTCGGGGTGGGACGCCGGCTCGCGTTCGACGAGTGGAAGGGACGGCTGTGGGTGATCTGTCCCAGGTGCTCCCGCTGGAACCTGGCGCCGCTCGACGACCGCCTGGAGCGCATCGAGGCCTTGGCGCGCGCCGCGGGCGACGGCCGCGTGGCGGCCGCGACCGACCAGGTCGCCCTGATCCGCTGGCGCGGCTACGACCTAATCCGTGTGGGCAAGCCTCGGCGCCTCGAGCTCGCCACCTGGCGTTACGGCGAACGCCTGCGGGCGCGGCGCCAGGAGCAGCTCAAGTTCGTCGTGCCCATGACGGTCGCGGCCGTGGGGCTCGCCGTAGCGGTGAACGTGGCGGCGGGCGGCTCAGTGGGCGTGTTTGTGTGGAACACACCGCGGCTCGTCAAGCGGATCTACGTCGAGATGGTCGGGCGCCGCAAGATCGTGCTGGTCGAGCCGCCGATTTGCGAGCGCTGCGGCAGCGTGATGCTGTTGCGGGCGCGGCATCTGGAGCGCGCGCGCGTGACCACGACGGCGCGCGAGGGTATGGCGCTATTGCTCACCTGTCCGAGCTGTGGAGCCGAGGGCACGATGCTCACCGGCGCCGACGCGCAGTTCGCGCTGCGGCGCGGCCTGACCTTCCTCAACCTGGCCCGCGGCGGCTGGCAGCGCGCCGAGGACGCGGCCCGTCTGGTCGAGGCAGCGGGCGGCCCGCACCAGCTGATCCACGACGTGGCGCGCCGCGAGCTCACCCTGCGAAGCCTCGCCCCGGACCGGCGTCTCGCCCTGGAAATGGCGGTCGACGAGCGGGCCGAGGTGGAGGAGCTGGAGCGTCAATGGAAGGAGGCCGAGGAGATCGCCGAGATCGCCGACGGCATGCTGAGCGCGGACCCGACGATCGACGAGGAGCTGCGTCGGCTCAGAGAGCGGCTCGACAAGAAGAAGGAACGGTGAGGCGCCGGCGCCACGTCGCACGCCGAGTCCCGCGCGGACCCCTCCAGTCTCACTGCCGTATGACCAAGAGAACCATTGGAGGCCCGGCGCGAAGGCAAGGCCGGCAGGCCGGGATACGGGTTCGGACCGCTCGACTTTGCGGCGACCGTGGCGGGCGCGGCAACCGCCGAGGCACTGCAAGCGCTTGGGCACAAGATTCTCCGACGACGACGCACCCCGAGTCCGTAGGCTCTGGATCAACCGCGCGGTTGAAATTTCGTTGGCGCGGCTACCAGACCCACCGCGAACTCGCTATTTTGTGGCTAGTTATGGCCAGCCCTCCCCTCGTCCAACTGCAGCGCCAGCACCCCGCTCATCCCCCGCAGCTGCCAGATCGCAAGCCGCCGTGGCTCAAGGTTCCGGCGCCGGGCGGGCGCAATTACCTCGCCTTGAAACAGCTCATGCGGGACCACGGGCTCCATACCGTGTGCGAGGAGGCCCACTGCCCCAACATCGGGGAGTGCTGGGAGCATCGCGCCGCCACGTTCATGATCCTGGGCGACGTGTGCACCCGCAACTGTGCGTACTGCGCGGTCGCCCACGGCACGCCCGCCGGCCTGGACGAGGACGAGCCGCTGCGGCTTGCCGGCGCCGTGGAGCGCATGGGACTGCGCCACGTCGTAATCACCTCCGTCGACCGCGACGATCTGCCGAACGGCGGCGCCGAGATATTCGCCGCCGCGATCGCCGAGATCCGCCGGCGCGCGCCGGACACCTCGGTCGAGGTGCTGATCCCCGATTTCAAGGGAAGCGAGCCGGCGCTCCGTATCGTTGTCCAGGCCCAACCCGACATTCTCAATCACAATCTCGAAACGATCGACCGGCTGTATCGCCTGGCGCGGCCCGGGGGCCGCTACGTCCGCGCGCTCGAGCTGCTGGCTCGGGCGAAGCGCCTCGATCCCGGCATGGTCACCAAGTCCGGCATCATGTGCGGCCTGGGTGAGGAGTGGGATGAGCTGCTGGCCGCGATGCGCGACCTGCGCGCGCAGGGCGTGGACATCCTGACCCTGGGCCAATACCTGCGGCCGTCGCGCGACCACCTGCCGATCGCCCGTTACTACGCCCCCGACGAGTTCGCCGAACTGCGCCGGCTCGGCCGCGAGATGGGGTATCGCCACGTGGAGGCGGGTCCGCTGGTCCGCTCGAGCTACCATGCGTGGGAGCAGGTGGAGCAGGCGACCGCATAATGGCCACCGCCACCGCCCGGACCGCGAACGTGAGCGCCCCCCCCCAGACGGAGCTGGAGCGACGCATGCTGCGCCAGATGCTCCTGATCCGTCGCTTCGAGGAGAAGGCCGCCGAGGCGTACGCGCTCGGCAAGATCGGCGGGTTCTGCCATCTCTACATCGGGCAGGAGGCCGTCGCGGTCGGGTCGCTCGCGGCCTTGCGGGACGACGACTACGTGATCTCGTCGTACCGTGAGCATGGTCAAGCCCTGGCGCGGGGCGTGCCGGCCACCGCCGTGATGGCCGAGCTGTTCGGCAAGGCGACCGGCTGCTCCAAGGGCAAGGGTGGCTCGATGCATCTGTTCGACGCCGGGCGGCGGTTCCTGGGCGGGCACGGGATCGTCGGGGGGCACATCCCACTCGCCGCGGGGATCGGGTTCGCGATCCGCTACAAGGACGGCGACCAGGTCTGCATCTGCTACTTCGGCGAGGCGGCCGTCAACATCGGCGCCTTCCATGAAGCCCTCAACATGGCCTCCGTCTACAAACTCCCCGTCATCTTCTGCTGTGAGAACAATCGCTACGGCATGGGCACCGCGTTCGAGCGCGTGGCGGCGGTCACGGACGTGGTGGAGCACGCCTGCAGCTACGACATGGCGGCGGAGGTCGTGGACGGGATGGACGCGCTCGCGGTGTACGCGGCGACACAGCGCGCCGCGGAGCGGGCCCGCAAGGGAGGCCACCCCACCCTACTCGAAGTGCGCACCTACCGCTTCATGGGGCATTCGATGTCGGACCCGCTGCACGGCGTGTATCGCACCAAGGAAGAAGTCGAGGAGCAGCGCAAGCGCGATCCGATCACGCAGCTCGCGCACAAGCTGAAGGAAGCAGGGGCGCTCGACGACGCGGCGCTCGACGCGCTCGACGCCGAGGCGCGGGCTCAGACCGACCAGGCGGTCCGCTTCGCCGAGGAGAGTCCCGACCCCGAGCCCGCCGAGCTGACCACGCACGTGCTCGCCGACTGATGGCCACGCTCACCTATCGCGACGCCCTGAACCAGGCGCTGCGCGAAGAGATGCAACGCGACCCGAACGTCTTCCTGATGGGGGAAGAAGTCGGCGTCTATCAGGGCGCATACAAAGTGAGTCGCGGTCTGCTCGAGGAATTCGGCCCCAAACGCATCGTGGACACGCCGATCGCCGAGCTGGGCTTCGCCGGCATCGGCGTGGGCGCGGCTATGGCGGGCCTCCGCCCCGTGATCGAGTTCATGACGTGGAACTTCGCCGTGCTCGCGCTCGACCAGATCGTCAACTCCGCCGCCAAGATCCTGTACGAGTCGGGCGGCCAGGTGCCGATCCCGATCGTCTTCCGAGGACCGAACGGCGCCGCGCTGCAGCTCGCGGCCCAGCACTCCCAGGCCTGGGAGTCGTGGCTGTCGCATATCCCGGGCCTGAAGGTCGTCGCACCCGCGACACCGGCGGATGCCAAAGGGCTCCTCAAGTCCGCGATCCGGGATGACAGCCCCGTCATCGTGCTCGAAGGAGAGATGCTGTACAACATCAAGGGCGAGGTGCCGGAGGGGGAGCACATCGTGCCGATCGGCCGGGCCGAGGTGAAACGGCCGGGGAACGACGTCACGCTCATCTGTCACTCGAAGACGGTCACCGTCGCCCTCAAGGCGGCCGAGCAGCTGGCCGAGCACGAGGGCGTCTCGGCCGAAGTGCTCGACCTGCGGTCGCTGCGACCGCTCGACGAGGCGACGATCGTCGAGTCCGTGTCGCGCACCAACCGCGCCGTCGTGGTGGAAGAAGGGTGGCCCCAGTGCGGCATCGGAGCCCACGTGGTCGACGTGATCCAGCGCGAAGCGTTCGACCGGCTCGACGCCCCGGTGCTGCGCGTTACCCAGGCCGACGTCCCCATGCCCTACAACAAGCAGCTCGAGCGCCTCGCGAAGCCATCCCCCGAGCGCGTGGTCGCCGCCGCGCGCCGCGTGCTCTACCTCGACTGACTCCCCCGTGGCCACCAGCGTCTATATGGAAGCGCTCTCTCCCACCATGGAGGAAGGGCGCGTGGCCAAGTGGCATAAGCGGGAGGGCGACACGGTGAAGGCGGGTGACACCCTGGCCGAGATCGAGACCGACAAGGCGGTGATGGACCTGGTGGCGCGAGCGGACGGCGTGCTGCGGCAGGTGGCGGTGGCGGAGGGGCAGACGGTGCCGGTGGGGAGCGTGGTCGCCGTCATCGCGGCCCCCGGCGAGACGGTGGGCGCAACGGCAGCCTCCGCTCCCCCGCCCGCGCCGGTCCCCTCGGGAAGCGGGATGCGGGATACGGGATACGGGATGCGGGATGCGGGAAGCGTGGTGCCCGCTCCGACGGACGTAACGCGCGTGAAGGCCTCGCCCCTGGCCAAGCGCATGGCGCGCGAGGCGGGCGTCGACTTGAAGCTGGTCACGGGCTCCGGACCCGGCGGCCGGGTCGTGAAACGGGACCTCGAGGGCACGGCTCAGGGCGCTCCGACACCGGTCGCCGCCGTCGCGGACACGCATCCCGCATCCCGCATCCCGCATCCCGCGTCTCCCCGCATCTCGCATCCCGCGGTCAGCGGAGTTCCGTTCGAAGACATTCCCCTGACCCAAATCCGTAAGACCATCGCCAAGCGGCTCGTGACGTCGCTCGGTCCCATTCCCCACTTCTTTCTCACCAGCGAAGTGGACATGGAGCGGGCGGCCGAGGCGCGCGAGGCCCTGAACAAGCAGCTCGGCGACCGGGGTAAGGTCTCGTTCAACGACATCGTCATCAAGGCCACCGCGCTGGCCCTGATCAAGCATCGCGCCTGCAACGCCTGGTTCCAGGAAGACCACATCCGCTACTGGAACGAGGTCCACATCGGCATGGCCGTGGCCGTGGAGGATGGGCTCATCACGCCGGTGATCCGAAATGCGGACGTGAAGTCGCTCGCCGAGATCGGCTGGGAGGCGAAGGAGCTCGCCGACAAGGCTCGCAGCCGGCGGCTCCAGCCCAGCGAGTACACGGGAGCGACGTTCTCCGTCTCGAATCTGGGAATGTTCGACATCGACCAGTTCACCGCCGTCATCAATCCCCCCGAGGCGGGGATCATCGCCGTCGGCTCGATCGTGCAGAAGCCGGTGGTGCTGGATGGGCAGGTCACGGGTCGGCGCCGCATGCGCCTGACGATGAGCTGCGACCACCGGGTGATCGACGGAGCCACCGGGGCCGCGTTTCTGCAGACCCTGAAGCAGATGCTCGAGAACCCGCTGGCGATGCTGTTGTGATTGCGGATCGGGGATTGCGGATTGCGGAATCGAAGACCGCGCTACCAATCCGCAATCCGAAATCCGCAATCCGCAATTGGGAGGGGGGCACCGTTGGCCAGTCAATTTGACGTCGTCATCCTCGGGGGCGGCCCCGCCGGCTACGTCGCCGCCATCCGCTCGGCTCAGCTGGGCATGAGCACCGCCGTGATCGAGAAGGAGAAGCTGGGCGGGGTGTGCGTCAACATCGGGTGCATCCCCACGAAGGCCCTGCTCCACTCCGCCTACATCGCGCGCCTGTTGCGGGACGCGAAAGAGTTTGGCGTCGAGGCCGGTGCGGTCAAGACCGACTACGGCGTCGCGATGCAGCGCTCCCGCAAGGTGAGCGACCAGAACTCGAAGGGCGTCGAGTTCCTGATGAAGAAGAACAAAGTCACCGTGGTAAAGGGTGCCGGGGTGCTCCAACCCGGTCGCAAGGTCAAGGTCGGGAACGACGTGTACGAAGCGAAGAAGGCCGTGATCATCGCGACGGGATCGCGCGTAAAGGGCCTGCCGCAGATCGGGTTGGAGATCAACAAGACGACCGTCATTTCCTCGGACGAGGCCCTCTTCCTCGAGAAGGCGCCGGCCTCGCTGGCGATCATCGGCGCTGGAGCCGTCGGCATGGAGTTCGCCGACATTTTCAGCGCGTTCGGTACCCCCGTGACGCTGATCGAGGCGCTGCCGCGGATCCTGCCGCTCGAGGACGCCGAAGCGTCGGACGCTCTGGCGAAGAGCTACAAGAAGCGAGGCATCGAGGTGATCGCCGGTGCCAAGGTGAAAAAGGGGACGCCCGCCAAGGACAAGGTGACCCTCGAGGTCGAGGCGAACGGCGCGACGCGCAAGATCGACGTCGCGGCCGTGCTCATGGCGGCGGGTCGCGCGGTGAACACCGAGAACATCGGCCTGGCGGAGTGCGGCGTCCAGGTGACGGAGCGGGGCTTCATCAAGGTCGATGCCGGCCTGCAGACCACCGCGCCCGGCTACTACGCCATCGGCGACGTGGCGGGGCCCCCGATGCTCGCCCACAAGGGCATGCGTGAGGGCGTGACCGTCACCGAGCTCATCGCGGGCAAGAAGCCCCACGCCATCCGCTACGACAACGTGCCCAGCGTGACGTACTGCCACCCCGAAGTGGCCAGCATCGGGCTCACGGAGGACCAGTGCAAGGAGCGTAAATTCGATTACGTCGCCGGGCGGTTTCCGTTCTCGGCCAACGGGCGGGCGCGCGGCACCGGCGAGACCGAGGGGTTCGTGAAGATCCTGCGCGACAAGAAGTATGGGGAGATCCTGGGCGCCCACATCGTCGGCGGGCACGCCTCCGAGATCATCCACGAGCTGGCGGTGGCGCGCGAAAACGAATACACGGTGGAAGAGGTCGAGCTGGCGATCCACGCGCATCCCACCATGTCCGAGGCAGTGGCCCAGGCGGCGCTCGATTCGCTGGGCCGGGTGGTGGACATGTGAAAGACCCCCTCGCGATCGGTCTCGGCGGTCTGGCGTGCGGCACCGGGTTCGGGGGAGGGACCATCGTGGCCGCGCTCGTCATCGTGCGCACGCTGGAGCATCACGTGAGCGGCTCCGGCACTCAAGAGAGCGCCGCCGATCCGGTCCTGGCGGGCACGCTCGCGGGCCTCGCCGTCGGCGCGGCGTTCGGCTGGTATCGCGGCCGCTCGTTGGACAGCGTGTGGCAACGGGGCGTCATCGGCGTGCTGTCGGCCGTCGGCGCGTTGCTGGTGGCCTTCCTCGCCTGGCCGATCGATCATCTGCTCGGCATCCCCGGTCTCGCCGCCTGGGGCCTCGCCGGCTTCGTGCTGGGTGGCGCGGGGAGCGCCTGGTCCGTGCGGGGAAGCCGGGATGACGCATTGAAGGAGCGGGAGTGAGCCGGCGCCGCGTGCAGCTGGTCGAGGCCGGCCGCGTCCCCTACGACCGAGCGCTCGACTGGCAGCGCACGCTCGCCCAGGCGCGGATCGACGGTCGCCTGGAGGAAGACCTGCTGCTGCTGCTCGAGCACCCTCCCGTGGTCACGCTGGGCCGCACGGCTCAGGGAGCGCACGTGCTCCGCCCGGAGGGTGTCGACGTCGTCGAAGTGGAGCGTGGCGGGGACGTGACGTTCCACGGACCCGGGCAGCTGGTCGGCTATCCGATCTTCGACCTGCACGGCCCCCCCTACCGGCAGGACCTTCACTGGTATCTCCGCACGCTCGAGGACGCGCTCATCGCCGCACTCGCGGAGCTCGGCATCCCCGCCGAGCGCAAGACCGGCTACACGGGCGTATGGACGGGGGCGGGGGGGGGGCGCAAGATCGCGAGCATCGGGGTCCACGTGAAGCAGTGGGTCACGTGGCACGGATTCGCGTTGAACGTCACGACCGATCTCGCCCAGTTCGAGCGGATCGTGCCGTGTGGAATTCCGGGCGTGGAGATGACATCGGTAGAGCGAGAGGGGGGACGGGGGACGGGGGATGGGTCGCTCTGGGAGGAGACGATCATCTCCGTGATCCGCGGCTTCGAAGCCGCGTTCGGCGTCACGGCAACGACCTCACGCGGATACGTCCCGGAGATGCGACCGACCGCCGCGGTGTCCTGAGGACAATGGCCCGGCTCGCCGCGCTCGCTGCGGT
>Ga0209474_10000764_pt1 | contig 33517 bp, 24 predicted proteins | sample GraSoiAngelo_145_FD_185902 | JGI IMG/M metagenome (GOLD analysis project Ga0209474, IMG submission 185902) | Grasslands soil microbial communities from the Angelo Coastal Reserve, California, USA - 14_1009_05_20cm (SPAdes) (version 2) | ecosystem: Environmental > Terrestrial > Soil > Grasslands...
CTGCCCGGACGAATCGCGACGGATCGGCTGACGTATCTCGACGAGGCGAACGCGAAGAAGGCGGGGATCTCCGTCGAGGAGCAGCGCCAGCACGCCCTCGCGACGATCCCGATGGGCCGCTACGGCGAGCCCGACGAGTTCGGCCGCGCCGCCGCGTTCGTGCTGTCCGACGCCGCCGGCTACATCACCGGCGCCGCGCTGCAGGTCGACGGCGGCCTGATCAAGGGACTGCTGTAGTTCGTGTCGATCGCGCGAAACCTCCTCCTGGCGATGTCGACCAACGCGTGGCTGCGCGAGCGCGCGACGAAGACGGCGTTCGTACGGCGATCGGTGTCGGCGTTCATGCCGGGCGAGCGGGTCGAGGACGCGATGCAAGCGGCGGCGCAGCAGCCGCAGGGGATCGCGACGATCCTCACGCGGCTCGGGGAGAACGTGACGCGGGCGGGCGAAGCGGAAGCAGTGACGCGGCACTACCTCGAGGTGCTCGACGCGGTGCACGCCGCCGGGCTCCGCGCGCAGATCTCGGTGAAGCCCACGCAGCTCGGGCTGGACGTGGATCGCGAGTCGTGCTTCGCGAATCTGTCGCGGCTCGTCGAGCGGGCCGACGCGCGCGACAACTTCGTCTGGATCGACATGGAGAGCTCGCCGTACGTCGATCGGACGCTCGATCTGTTCCGCCGCGCGCGGGCGAGGTCGCCGCGCGTCGGCGTCGCGCTGCAGGCGTATCTGTTTCGCACGGCGCAGGACGTCGAGACGCTCGCGCCGCTCGGCGCGGCGATTCGGCTCGTGAAGGGCGCGTATCTGGAGCCGCCGGCGGTCGCGTATCCGAAGAAGGCGGACGTCGACGAGAACTTTTACCGCCTGGCGTGCCGGCTGCTCGCCGAGGATGCGCGGCAGGCAGGCGGCCTGCTGCACATCGCGACGCACGACGCGGCGCTGGCGGATCGACTGGCGGCGTTCATCGACGAACGCCGCGTGCCGCCGTCGGCGTACGGCTTCGCGATGTTGTACGGAATCCAGCGTCCGCTGCAGCAACGGCTGGTGCGATCGGGTCGTCCGCTCAGCGTCCTGATCGCGTACGGCGAGTACTGGTTTCCCTGGTACATGCGCCGCCTCGCGGAACGCCCCGCGAACGTGTGGTTCGTCGTCAAGAACGTGTTCGCTCGCGCGAGTTCGGGCCGATGACGCAGCTGATGGAGGAGTCGCGCGAGGCGCGCGGCCTGATGTGGATCGTCGCCGCCGCGCAGGACATGCACTACGGCCTGCGGCTGATGCGGCGCACGCCCGGCTTCGCCGCCGCGGCGACGCTCACCCTGGCGCTCGGCATCGGCGCGACGACCGCCATCTTCAGCGTCGTCTACGGCGTCCTGTTGCGGCCGCTTCCGTACGGCGAGCCCGATCGCCTCGTGAACATCTGGACACGCGCGCCGAGCCGCGGCCTGCCGCGCGGCTACGTCGCGATGGCGAACGTGTACGACTACAAGGCGCGCAATCACGTCTTCGAGGACGTCGGCGCGGTCCGCGCGGTCGCGAACTTCAACCTGACGGGCCCGGGCGGCGACCCCGAGCGGCTGCTGGGCGGGCGCATGGCGGCCAACGTCCTGCCGCTCCTGCGCGTCTCGCCGCTCGTCGGCCGCAACTTCACGGCCCAGGAAGACACGATCGGTCATGACCGCGTCGCGCTTCTCAGCTACGGATTGTGGCGGCGCCGATTCGGCGGCGATCCGTCGATCGTCGGCCGGGACATCTCGCTGAGCGGCGTGCCGCACACCGTCGTCGGCGTGATGGGCCCGGAGTTCGCGTTCCCGTCTCGGGACTATCAGATCTGGACGCCGCTCACGTTCGATCCGCAGGAGCTCGTCACGCGCCAGAACTACTCGTACCTCGCGATTGCGCGCCTCGCGCCGGGCGTCACGATCGACCAGGCGCGTGCCGAGATGGACGTGATCGCCGCGCAGATTGCCGGCGAGCATCCGGCGTCCGCGACCGGCATCGGCGTCGAAGTCGTGCCGATGCTGTCGGACACGGTCGCCGCCGTGCGCGCGCCGCTCTACGTCCTGCTGGCCGCCGTCGTCGCGATGCTGCTGATCGGCTGCGCGAACCTCGCGAACCTGCTCCTGGCGCGCGCAGTCGCGCGGCAGCGCGAGCTTGCCGTCCGCGCGGCGCTCGGCGCCGGACGCGCGCGCCTGGTGGCGCAGTCGATCGCGGAGCTCGTGCCGCTGATGGTCATCGGCGGCGCCATCGGCGTCGTCTCCGCGGCGTGGGCGATCGACGCCGTCGCGCCGCTGCTGCCCGCCGATTTGCCGCGCGCCGAGAACATCGCGCTGCACGTGCCGGTGCTGGCGTTCGCCGCGGCGATGATGACGGCGATCGCGCTGCTCGTCGGCGCGTGGCCGGCGCTCGAGGCGGCGCGCAGCGGCCTCGCCGCCGCGACGGCCGATCTCTCGCGCGGCGCGACAACCGGCGTGCGGCGCGCGCGGACGCGCGATCTCCTGGTCGTCGCGCAGATCGCCGCGACCTTGTGGCTGGCGATCGGCGCGACGCTGCTGACTCGAAGCCTCGCCGAGTTGCGGCGTGTGCATCCCGGGTTCAACCCGGAGCGGGTCTACAGCCTGCATCTCGCGATTCCTCGGACGAAGTACCGAAACGATCGTGAGGTCGCCGCGTTCATGCGCCGCATCCTCGATCGCGTCGAGGCGCTGCCGGGCGTCGTCGCTGCCGGCATGGTGAACCGGCTGCCGCTCGCGGGCGGCGCGCAGACGGCGCCGATCGAGTTCGAGGGCGTGGATCCAACGATTGTCGCGCCCGGCGTGGGCCTGCAAGCGGACATGCGGCCGGTCACGCCCGGTTATTTCCGGGCGCTGCAGATTCCGACGGTCGAGGGACGCGCGTTCACCGAGAACGACACGGACGAGGCACGGGCGGTGGCGATCATCGACGATCGCGCGGCAACGGCGGTCTTCCGCGGCGCCGATCCGATCGGGCGGCGCCTGCGGTTCGCGATTCCGAATCAGCCGTGGCGCACGATCGTCGGCGTCGTCGGCCACGTGCGCCACGACCGCCTCGACGACGACGGGCGGCCGCAGGTGTACTGGAGCTACAAACAGAACACGCAGGATCGCGAAGCGCTCGTCGTGCGCACGGCCGGAGATCCGTCGGCGCTCGCGCAGTCGATCGGCGCGGCGATCCGATCGGTCGATCCCGAGCAGCCGATCTACGACGCGCGCACGCTCGACGACGTCGTCGAACGCTCGCTGGCGCAGCGCTGGCTGCAGACGGCGCTCCTCGGCGCGTTCGCGGCGATGGCGATTCTCCTCGCGAGCATCGGTGTCTACGGCGTCATCGCGTACGGCGTCGGACAGCGCACGCGCGAGTTCGGGATCCGCCTCGCGCTCGGCGCGCGCCGCGGCGAGATCGTCGGCGTCGTGATGCGCCGCGGCGCGGCGCTCTTTGGCGTCGGCGCCGCGATCGGCCTCGCCGCCGCCGCCGCGAGCGCGCGCGTGCTCTCGACGCTGCTCTTCAACGTCGGCGCGTTCGATCTCGTCAGCTTCGCGGCGGCGACGCTCGTGCTGTTCGCGGTCGCGATCGCCGCGTGCGGCCTTCCCGCCCGCCGCGCCGCCGGCGTCGATCCGAGCGTCGCGCTTCGCGCGGAGTAGACGCTGGGACTAGGGGCTCGGGGCTAGCCGTAAAACGAGGCCCCAGCCTCTGACCCCGACGCGCGCACGCCGAGCGTCCTACAATTACCTCTATGGTTCGACGTCTCATCCCTCTCGCAATCATCACAATGTGTCTCGCGGGCGCGCTCGTGAGCGCGCAGCGGCGCGGCGGCGGCGCATCACCCGACGCGTTGTCGTTCCGCTTCCTCGGCCCCGTCGTCGGCAACCGCGTCGCGTCGATCGCGGGCGTGCCCGGCGATCCGTCGATCTACTACGCGGGCGCCGCGTCGGGCGGCGTCTGGAAAACGACCGACGGCGGCGGCCACTGGACGCCCGTGTCGGACAGCATGCCGGTCGCGGCGATCGGCGCGCTCGCCGTCGCGCCGTCCGATCCCAGCATCGTGTGGGCCGGCACCGGCGAAGCCTGGGCGATTCGCGACAGCGACGTGATCGGCGACGGCATCTACAAGTCCGTCGACGCAGGCAAGACGTGGGCGCACGCCGGCCTCGACGAGACCGGCCGCATCGGCCGCATCATCGTCCATCCGACCAACCCCGACATCGTGTTCGCGTGCGCGATCGGCCGCATCACCGGACGCCAGCCGGAGCGCGGCGTCTTCCGCACGACCGACGGCGGCGAGCACTGGGAGCGCGTCCTGTTCGTCGACGAGAACACCGGCTGTTCCGGCCTCGCGATCGACGCCAAGAACCCGCGCACGCTCTTCGCCGGCACGTGGCAGGTGGAGATGCACCCGTGGGCGATGCTCAGCGGCGGCGCCGGCAGCGGCCTGTACGTCTCGCACGACGGCGGCGCGAAGTGGACGAAGATCGACGCACCCGGCCTGCCGCGATCGCCGCTCGGCAAGATCGACGTCGCCGTCGCGCCGACCGACTCGAACCGCGTCTACGCGTTGATTCAGACGAAGGATCAGGGTTCGGTCTGGCGCTCCGACGACGGCGGCGTGAGCTGGCGCGTGGTGAACTGGTCGCGCGAGCTGATCGGCCGCGCCGGCTACTACGTTCATCTCGCCGTCTCGCCGGCAAACGAAGACGAGATCCTCGTCTCCAACAGCTCGTTCTTCCAGTCGGTCGACGGCGGCCAGACGTTTCGCAGCGTCACCTGGGGCGGCGATAACCACGACATCTGGTGGGATTCGAAAGACGCCGATCGCTTCGCGATCACGCACGACGCCGGCATCACGCTGACGACGCAGCACGGCCGGAGCACCGAGCGCGTGCAGCTGCCGATCGGGCAGATGTATCACGTCGCCGTCGACAACCAGGCGCCGTACTACGTCTACAGCAACATGCAGGACGACGGCACGATGCGCGGCGCGGCGTGGGCGGCGGAGAACGCGGGCGCCGGCTACAACGGATCCGGCAACACGTGGGACCACGGGCTCGGCGGCTGCGAGTCGGGCTTCACGGTTCCCGATCCGTCGGATCCGAACGTCGTCTGGTCGACGTGCTACGGCAACAAGGTGACGCGCTACGACCACCGCACGAAGATCGCGCGCTCGGTGGCGCCGTGGATGATCACGCTCGACTCGCCGCCGCAGGACTCGAAGTACCGCTGCCACTGGACGGCGCCGCTCGCCATCGATCCGTTCGACTCGAAGAACGTCTATTACGGGTGCAACGTGATCTTCAGGGCGACCAACGGCGGCCAGAGCTGGCAGGTGATCAGCCCGGATCTGTCGACGCAGGATCCGTCGCGCATCGCCTCGTCGGGTGGACTGGTCGGGGACAACCTCGGGCAATTCGCGCCGGAGGTGATTTTCGCGATCGCACCGTCGGAGATCGAGCGCGGGCTGATCTGGGCGGGCACCAACGACGGCAAGCTCTGGTACACGAAGGACGGCGGCGCGAAGTGGAACGACGTCTCCAAGAACATCGCGATGCCGGCGTGGGGCGTCGTGTCGAAGATCGAGCCGTCGCATTTCGCCGGCGGCGCCGCGTACGTGGCCGTCGACGCGCACCTGATCGACAGTCGCGAGCCGTTCATCTTCAAGACGACTGATTACGGCGCAACATGGAAGCGGGTGAACGGCGATCTGCCGACCGCGCATCCGCTGTCGTACGTGAAGGCCGTCGCCGAGAATCCGAACAAGCAGGGACAGCTCTTCGCCGGCACCGGCCACGGCTTCCTCTACTCGAACGACGACGGCGCGCACTGGACCGAGATCTCCGCGGGGCTGCCGAGAGCGCCGGTGAGCTGGGTCGTCGTCCAGAAACAGTTCCACGACGTCGTCGTGTCGACCTACGGGCGCGGCATCTACGTGCTCGACGACATCACGCCGCTCGAGCAGGCGACGCCGCAGACGACCGACGCTGCGACGCATCTCTTTTCGCCGCGGCCGGCGTTCAGGTGGACGCAGCGCGGGCGCGCATACGTCGACTTCAGCCTGAAGAGCGCGCCGCGCGGCGCCGTCGCGCTGCAGATCCTCGACGCCGACGGCAAGGTGGTCCGCGATCTGAAGCCGACCGCGCGCGCGGGGCTCAACCGCGTCGCGTGGGATCTTCGCTACGATCCGCCGCGTCTCATCGCCATGAGGACGACGCCGGCCGAGAACCCGCACATCTGGGAAGAGCCCAGGTTCCGCGGGAAGGACACGCGGCCGGTGACGCACTGGGGCCTCGAGCCGGCGCAGGTCGGGCCGATCGTCGTGCCGGGGAAGTACACCGTGAAGCTGACCGTCGACGGCCAGTCGGCGACGCAGCCGATCGAGATCCTGCGCGATCCGAGGGTCGCGACGTCGGTCGCCGATCTCGATCTCTCGGTGAAACTGCAGCTGCGGCTGCGCGACGACATCTCCGCCGCCGCCGACATGGTCAACGCGATTGAAGTGATGCGCAAGCAGCTCGAGGACGTCACGAAAGCGTACCGCGAGGATCGCACCAGGGAAGCGCTCCTGAAGCAGGTCGCGGACATGGACCGCAAGCTGCTCGACGTCGAGACGAAGATCCTCGAGCCGGCGCAGATGACGAGCGACGACAAGTATTTTCAGCAGGCGTATCGCGTCTACATGAACCTGATCTGGCTGAACGGTGAGGTGGGGCCAGGCGCCGGCGACGTCCTCGGCGGCGCCGATTTTCCGCCGACCGACACGTCGGTGAACGTGATGGAGACGATCGAGAAAGATCTGAACGCGGCGAAGGCGGATTACAAGAACCTCATGGACCGCGACGTGCCGGCATTCAATCGGTCGATCGGCGGCGCGATCACGCCGCTGACCGGCGGACGCTGACGTCGACGCTCGAGCCGAGGAGGATGCCGTGGGCGCGTTGCCTGAATGGGGACGGGGGTTTCTCGACGAGCGCCGCCATGCGGTCGTGTCGACCATCGATCCGGACGGGTCGCCGCACTCGATTCCGATCTGGTATCTGTTTCGCGACGGCCGGCTGTTCGTTGCGACGAGCTCCGGATCGCGGAAGTACAGGAATGCCGCGGCGCGGCCGACGGCGTCGGTGCTCGTCGATCATCGACAGCCCGGCGCAGAGCGGTGGGTGTCTGGGACCGGTCCCGTGACGATCGTGCGCGGCGACGAGGCGCGCGGGATCGTGGCGGCGATTCACGCACGCTATCTCACGCCGGCGGCGATCCAGGACGCGCGCGTCGGTCCCGGCCTCGCGGCCGGCGACGATGTGGTGTTGTCGATCGAGCCGGCGACGTGGCGATCGTGGACGGCGCAAGATCTCGACAGACAGTACTTCGGAGGTATTCTCACGGCGACGCCCGAGAAGTGGTTCAGGAGGCTGGATTGAAGACCTTCAGCATCAGCGTAGACATCGACGCGCCGCCGGAGAAGGTGTGGGCCGTGATGCGCGACGTCGAGCGGTGGCACGAATGGACCGCGAGCATCACGAGCGTCACGCGCGTCGACCACGGACCGCTCGCGATCGGCAGCCGCGCGCGCGTGCGTCAGCCGAAGCTTCTGCCGGCCGAATTCATCGTCACGGAACTGGAGGAGAACACGGGATTCACCTGGGTGACGCTCAGCCCCGGCGTCACCGCGACCGCCAGGCATTCGGTGGAGCCCATCCCCGGCGGCACGCGCGCGACGCTGTCGGTGCAGTTCGACGGTCTCGCGGCGCCGATTGTGGCGTGGATGACGAGGAACCTGAACGACCGGTACCTCGCGCTCGAAGCGGCGGGCCTGAAGAAACGATCGGAAGCGCTCAGCGGAGCTTCGTGAGGAGCGCCGATACTTTGTCGATGTCCTTGCCGTACTGCCCGCGCGGCGCCGTCCTGACAAACTGCGCGAGATAGCGCCGCGCCGCCTCCATCTGTCCGTCCTCGGCGAGCTGAATCCCGAGATCGTACAGCGCGTCGAAATTCGCCGGCTGCAGCGCGACGGCGCGCTCCCATTCGGCGATGGCCGTGCGGCGATCGCCCTGCCGGATCGCGACCATCGCCAGCCCCGCGTGCCCCTGCGACGACTCCGGGTTCGACGCGATCGCGCGCTCGAAGGCCTGCTTCGCGTCGCCGAGCCTCCCCTCGTCGAGATGCACGGCGCCGACGTTCTCGAACGTCATCGCGTTGCCCGGATCGATCTCGAGGCTGCGCGCGAACGCGGCGAGGGCGTCGGCATGGCGTCCGCTCCGCGCGTACGCGATGCCGAGCGCGTTCAGCGCATCGAGCGTCGGCTCGGCGTTCGCGGCCGCCTGCAGCAGCTCGATTGCCTGCGTCGACTGGCCCGCTTCGCTGAGATACGTCGCGAGCTGGATCTCGGCGCCGGGCGCCGCCGCGCCGGCCGCGAGCGCCGCGCGCAGCGCCGCGATGGCCGCGCCGGCGTCGCCGAGACGCCAGCGGTCGAATGCGAGATGGCGCGACGCCGCCATCATGTCGGGCCGCGTCGCCAGGATGCGCTGGTAGAGCGCGATCGCCTCGCGCAGCCTGCCTTCGTCGTCCAGCGCGACGGCGTCGTGCATCAGGCGATCGATCTCGACGAGCCGCTTCGGGTCGTCGCGCTCGGTGTAGCGCGCCTTGCGTGCCGCCGATCCCGACACGTATCCGAGCGCGCGCAGCTGCGCCGCGACGTCCGGCGCTTCGGCGCGCGGCGCGCCGGGAAGCGGCGCGTGAAACCCGCCGAGGCGCGCGGCGAGCACGCGCGCCCGCTCGCCCTCTCGCGCGACGAGATTGGCCGTCTCGCCCGCGTCGCGCGATAGATCGTAGAGTTCCGACAGCGGCAGCTCGATGTACTTCTCGCGGCCCACGAGGACGCCGGCGAGCGGTGCGAACCCGAAATCGAGCATCGACTCCATCGCCTCGAAGTACGACGCGCGCGCCGCCGCGCCGTCGCGATCCGCGCGCGTGCGGAGCGAGTGGCCCGGCAGTTCTGGCGGAACGGGCAAGCCGAGCGTGTCGAGAATCGTCGGCACGATGTCGATGTGTCTGGCGGGAGCGTCCGACACTTCGTAACTCGGCGTCGTCCTCTGCGGGCTTCGCGAGCTTTGCCCCCTTTGCGTGCTCACCTCCGCGACGATCAGCGGAACGTGCAGCGTCGATTCGTACGCGAACAGCCCGTGCGTCGTCTCGCCGTGATCGCCAAGTGCCTCACCGTGATCGCCGGTGACGGCGACGAGGGTCGGCCGCGCCGCGGCGCGAAGCGCGTCGAGGAGCGGCGCGAGCGCGCGATCGGCCGCCGCCACCTCGCCGAAATACGGGCGATCGGCGTACTCGCGATCGAACGGCGCTGCCGGCCGATACGGCGCGTGCGGCTCGTAGAGATGGACCCAGGCGAACCATCGACCGCCGCGCGCGCGAATCCACGCCGTCGCGCGCGCGACGACGATCGGCGCCGGACGCTCCGGCAGCAGGAACTCGGCGCCGCTGCCGACGTCGTCGAAGCGGCCGTCGTAGACGTCGAAGCCAGGCGTCAGCCCGAAGCGCGCGTCGAGCGGAAACGCGGCCACGAAAGCGCCCGTCTCGAAGCCGGCCGCCTTCAGCCGCGTCGCCAGCGTCCCGGTGCCCGCCGGCAGACGGTGGCCCGCGTTCTCGCGGTAGCCGTGCTGGTACGGATACAAGCCCGTGAGGATGCTGGCGTGCGAGGGCAGCGTGACCACGGCGTGCGCGTGCGCGAACGAGAACCGCAGGCCGATCGCCGCCAGCGCGTCGATGGCGGGCGTCCGCGCAGGGCCGCCGTCGCACCTCAGCGCGTCGGCCCGCAGCGTGTCGATCGTGATGAGGAGGACGTTGCGATTCCCGTCCTGAGCCATAGACTCAGCAGTCGAACGCGCGCACGCGAGCGCGAGCGCCGCAGTCGCGATCGCGCCCAAGAATTTGAATCGCACGACGAGATTATGTGCCACTCGCCCTTATTAATGTTTGACGCGCGCGGCCGAGATACTTACTCTTTGAGCACCAAACGTCGCGGACGCGTGGTGCTGTTTCGCTTTGCAAGACGCGCGAGGGGGCGTGCCCCTCAGGAGGATCTATGAGCGGAGCCCTTCGCCGCGCAGGAGTATGTGTGTGCCTCATGCTGCTGGCCGCCGCCGGATCGGCGCGCGCGCAGGTCAGCATGGGTGCGGTGTTCGGAAAGGTCACCGATTCCACCGGCGCGGTCCTGCCGGGCGTCACCGTCACGTTGAGCGGACCGGCGCTCATCCAGCCGCAGACGACGATCACGGTCGAGAGCGGCGCCTACCGGTTCCCGCGCATTCCGATCGGCACCTATTCGGTCGCGTTCGAGCTCACCGGATTCAAGCGGAGCGTCCGCGACGGCATCATCATTCAGGCGGGCTTCAACGCGGAGATCGACGCGAAGCTCGATATCTCGACGGTGCAGGAAACCGTCACGGTGAGCGGCCAGAGCCCGGTGGTGGACACGCGCTCGACGGCGATTGCGGCGAGCTTCTCGAAGGACGCGCTCGAGACGATTCCGACGGCGCGCGACCCGTGGGTCGTGCTGCAGCAGACGCCGGGGATGGTGATGAGCGGCCAGAACGTCGGCGGCAACCTCTCCGGCCAGCAGACCTCGTTCACGGCGATGGGCACGAGCAACAACCAGCAGTGGACGATGGACGGCGCGGTCGTCAGCGACATCGCATCGAACAACTCGTCGCCGACCTACTACGACTTCGACTCGTTCGAGGAGATCAACGTCACCAAGGGCGGCAGCGACGCGTCGCAGCAGGGCGCCGGCGTCCAGGTGAACTTCATCACGAAGAGCGGCGGCAACACGCTGCGCGGCTCCGGACGGTTCTACCGCACGAACCAGCAGTTCGAGGCGAACAACATCTTCACCGCGCAGCGCGATCTCAGCGCGGCGGGCGGCAACCCGATCCAGAACATCGACGACTACGGCTTCGAGATCGGCGGGCCGATCATCAAGAACAAGTTCTGGTACTGGGGCACGGCGTCGAAGAACATGATCGACGTCGGCGTCGTGAACTTCTACGACGCGTCGCTCGGCGGCGCCTGCCAGACCCTGGCGGCCAACACCAGCCTCGCGAACGCGAAGGATGCGGCCGGCAACTACACCTACGCGATCAAGGATCTGTGGAACTGCTACAAGACGGACAACACGAAGCTGCTGAACCAGAACGGCAAGCTGCAGTTCCAGGAGAACGTCGCGAACAAGACCACCTTCACGGTGACCGACGGCATCAAGACGCGCAACGCCCGCGGCGCCGACGCGTTCCACCCGCTCATCACGACGCGGCGGCAGGACGGGCCGACGATCTTCTATCGCGGCGACCATCAGTGGATCGCGTCGAACCGTCTGACGGTGACGACGCAGTACACCCACATCTACGAGAACTGGGGTCAGTTCCTGCAGAACGATTCGCTGTTCGACGTGCAGGCGATCAACTTCGTCGACACCGGCTTCTTCGATCGCAACAGCACGAGCGGCAACTACAAGACGAGCCGGCCGCAGGACGACATCCGCTCGGACGCGAACTATTTCCTCTCCAGCTTCCTCAAGGGCGACCACTCGATGAAGTTCGGCTACTCGTACCGCCGATCCCCGGTCGAGTCGATCACGACCTACGGCGGCGGCGCGAACATCCGGATCCGATCGACGGCGAACATGGGCGCCTGCACGGTCGGCGGCGCGTCGTACGCTACGGGCGCCGGCGGCTGCCAGGAAGTCGACGTCCGCCGCGATGCCGACTACGCGTTCACGCTGTACAACCAGTCGGCGTACTGGAACGACTCGTACAAAACGGGCCGCGCGACGGTGAACGTCGGCGTGCGCTTCGATCGTCAGTACGACATCGCGACGGCGGCGAGCATCCCCGCCAACCGCATCCTGCCGGACAAGCTGCCCGCGGTGGCGTTCGCCGGCGTCGATTCCGGCGCGCGCTTCAACAACATCTCACCGCGGTTCGGGTTCACCTACGACCTGCGCGGCACGGGCAAGACGGTGCTGAAGGCGAATCTCGCGCGCTACTACGGGCTCGGGATGTCCACAGCGAGCCGGCTCGAGCCGACGACGTCGACGACGCTGCGCTACGCGTGGAAGGATCTGAACAACGACACCATCGTGCAGGCGAACGAGCTCGATCTGTCGCGGTTCCTCACGACGCCGAGCTCGAACTACAACCCGGACAACCCGTCGGCCGTTTCCACGCCGAGCACGGTCGATCCGAACCTGCGCAACGACGTCACCGACGAGGTCGCGGCGGGCGTCGAGCACGAGATCGCGAGCGCGGTCGGGCTCAGCGTGTTCTACTACCACCGGAAGTATTTCGACTTCTCACGCCTGTATCGCACGCAGGACTTTTCGGACGCTTTCGTGCCCGTGCCGTTCTCGGCGGCGTGCGGCAATCCGGCGACCTGCGGCACGCAGACCTTCACGGGCGTCTACTATCAGCGTCCCGGCGCTGTCGGCCTGAATCCGTCGCAGGTCCTGCGCAACGACGGGCGCTACTACACCTATGACGGCCTCGAGATCAGCGCGCGCAAGCGCCTCGCCCATCACTACATGATGAGCGGCAGCATCGTGCTCAACAGGGAGCGCGAGTATCTGCCGCAGGCGGATCGCGACTATCTGGATCCGACCAACATCGCGCTGACCAGCGGCCGGGAAGGCGGCAGCCTCGTGCAGACCACGACCACGACCTGGCCCGTGTCGACGAACCTGCGTCAGGTCCCGTGGGTCGCGAAGCTCGGAGGCATGTACCAGTTCCCATGGCTGATCAACGCGGCCGCGAACTTCATCGGCCAGGCGGGCAGCCCGCTGAACCTCTATCTGGTGTCGCCGAACCGCACCAGCAGCCTCGGCACGGTCCAGGTGCTGATCGATCCGGTCAATTCGCTCCGCTACGACAGCTACTATCAGCTCGATCTGCACGTCGACAAAGGAATCCGCGTCGGCGGCGGGCGCAAGATCACGCTGAACGCCGATCTGTTCAACGCGTTCAACAACAACGTCGTGCTCGAGCAGCAGGAGCGGTTGAATACGGCGACGGCGAACAACCTCACGAGGCTGCTCGCGCCGCGCGTCGCGCGGTTCGGGGTGAAGGTGTCTTTCTGACGCCGCCGCTTTTTCTTGTACAATGCGCGAACCTGAAAGGAGCTGCCGATGACTGCCGTTGTGAGGCGGGTGGAACGAACCGGAGCACGGCGTCAGCTCGGCTAGCCCTTAGGTTCTAGCCTCCAGCCCCGGCCCGCGTTCGCGTCCGCCCGCACGTTTCCACACCAACAACCTCAATCTTTTTCTGGAGGAGAGTGGACGTGTCTTCACGCGAACGTCTGGGGTGGACTCCGTTTTTCGACGCGCACGCGCGCTCGATCGACGCAGACGAACTGCGGTTCGCGCGCGTCATCGAGGAGCAGCGCGGCTTGTACCGTATCGACGGCGACGTCGGCGGCTGGGCAGAAGTCAGCGGGCGGTTTCGGCACGAGGCGATGAGCGCGGCTGCATTTCCCGCGGTCGGCGACTGGGTCGCCGTGCGGGCTCAGAGGTCCGGATCGCGCGCGATCATCGAGCGCGTGCTCGAGCGGCGGACGATGATTTCGCGCGCGGCGGCGGGACGCGCGCACGACGAGCAGGTCATCGCCGCCAACATCGACACGATTTTCGTCGTCACCGCGCTGCCGCACGACTTGAATGCGCGGCGCCTCGAGCGCTACCTGACGATGATCTGGGACGGCGGCGCGGTGCCTGTCATCCTCGTCAACAAGGCCGATCTCAGCGACGATCCCGACGCCGCCGGCGCGGCGCTGCGCCGCCGGCTGCCGCTCGTCGACGTCGTCGTCGTGAGCGCGCTGCACGCGCGCGGGCTCGATGCGCTCGCGCCGTATCTTGGTCCGGCCGCCACCGTCGCGCTCGTCGGATCCTCCGGCGCGGGGAAGTCGACGCTGGTGAACCGGCTGCTGGGCCGCGAGGCGCTCAAGACGTCGGCGGTCAGCGCCGTGGACGAGAAGAACCGCGGGCGCCACACGACGACGGCGCGGCAGCTCGTCGTCCTGCCGGGCGGGGCGCTGCTGATCGACACGCCCGGCATGCGCGAGCTGCAGCAGTTGGCCGACGGCGCCGCGATCGACGCCGCGTTCGACGACGTGGCCGCGATCGCGGGCGAATGCCGCTTCAGCGACTGCGCGCACGAGGGCGAGCCCGGCTGCGCGGTGAGCGCCGCGCTGGCGTCCGGCCGGCTCGATCCGGATCGCCTCGAGAACTACCGCCGGCTCGCGCGCGAGGCGGCGTTCGAAGCGCGAAAGGGGGACAAGGTGGCGTCCGCGGACCTCAAGCGGAAGTCGAAGCGGCTGCACCGGGCGCAGAAGGCGATGTACCGCGATCGCGATCGCGGATAATGGTCGCTTCATGCGGATGCGGCTCGTCCTCGCCGCCGGCGGCGCGGCGCTCTCGATCGCGAGCGCGACGGCGGCCGCCGGCGACTACACGGCGCGGCTCGACACGACGAAGGGCGCGATCGTGATCGCTGTGCATCGCGACTGGGCGCCGCACGGCGCGAACCGGTTCCGCGAGCTCGTCGATGCGCGCTACTTCGACGACTCGCGGTTCTTCCGCGTCGTGAAAGGGCAGTGGGCGCAATTCGGCATCAACGGCGATCCGAAGGTCGCGGCCGCGTGGCGGACGCGGACGATTCCCGACGATCCGCGCCGCGAATCGAACACGCGCGGCCGCGTGGCGTTCGCCTTCGCCGTGCCGGACGGGCGGACGGCGCAGGTCTACATCAGCCTGCGCGACAACTCGTACCAGGACGAGCAGGGGTTCGTGCCGTTCGGCGAGGTCGTCGGCGGCATGGACGTCGCCGATGCGCTGAACAGCGAATACGGTGAGCGCGCCGGCGGCGGGATCCGCGCCGGCCGCCAGCAGCCGCTCTTCGACGGCGGCAACGCCTATCTCGATCGAGAGTTCCCGCGCCTCGATCGTCTTCTTCGCGCGAGGGTGATGCCATGAACCTGCAGGATCTCCAGACGATGCTCGACTACCACTACTGGGCGCGCGACCGCATGCTCGACGCGCTGGAGCCGCTCTCGCCCGAAGACTACAACCGGAATCTCGGCTCCAGCTTCACGTCGATTCGCGAGACGGCGACGCACGTCTACGCCGCCGAGTGGGCGTGGTACATGCGCTGGCGCGGCGAATCGCCGACGGCGCTGCTGCCCGCCGATCGGTTCGCCGATCTCGGCGAGCTGCGGCGCGCATGGACGGAGCTCGAGGCCAAGGTGCGCGCGTTCGTGGAGGGGCTCGGCGACGGCGGCGTCGCGCGCATCCTCGAGTACAGGCTGCTCAGCGGCCATTCGGGCGCGTCGCCGGTCTGGCAGATGGTGCAGCACGTGGTGAACCACGCGAGCTACCACCGCGGGCAGATCACGACGATGCTGCGGCAGATCGGCGCGCAGCCGCCCAAGCCGCTCGACATGATCGCGTATTACCGGACCCAGGGCGCCGGGGCGCGGTGAATTGCGAGTGCGGATTGCGGATGGCGGATTTATTGCGAGTTGCGGACGGCGGATTTATTGCGGATCGGTTGTGGGCGGATCACTCCGCAGTCCGCAATCACTCCGCAGTCCGCAATCACTCCGCAATCCGCAATCACTCCGCAATCCGCAGTCCGCAATCCACAATCAATCCGCAATCCGCAATCCGCAATCCGCAATGACTATGACTAGGGGGCATTCTGTGCCACGCGCATTTCGTTTTGCACTCGTCATCGGCATCGTCGCGTTCGCGCCGCAGTCGCGGCCGCAGGCGGCGCCCGCGCCGCCGACGATCGAGCAGTTCCTCGCGCCGGGGACGCCAATCGAGGTCGCGTCCGCGAGAAAAGCCGACCGCATCGCGTGGACCGCGTACGAGCACGGGCTCCGCAACGTCTACACGGCAGCCGCGCCGACCTTTGCGCCCGTCCGCCTCACCAACGTCACGAAGGACGACGGCGTCGAGTTGAGCGACATCAGCATCTCCGACGACGGCGGCGTGGTCGTGTTCGTGCGCGGCACGACGCCGAACCGCGAGGGATGGGTCGCGAACCCGACGGCGGATCCCGCCGGCGCGCAGCGAACGATCTGGGCGGTGCGCACGACGGGCGGCGGCGCGTGGAAGCTGGGCGAGGGGACGACGCCGGTGTTGTCGCCCGACGGCAGGACCGTGCTGTTCGCGAAGGACGGACAGATCTATCGGTACGCGATCGGGCCCATGAATGCGGAGCGGCCGCTCGCTGGCCGCCCGGCCGCGCCTGAACGATCGCGCGCGGCCTCGCCGTTCGTGAACGCGTGGGGCACGAACGGTGCGCCGGTGTGGTCGCCCGACGGAACGAAGTTCGCGTTCGTCAGCAACCGCGTCGATCACTCGTTCGTCGCCGTGTACGACATGCGCACGCGCGCGATCGCGTTTCTCGCGCCGAGCGTCGATCACGACACGAGCCCGACGTGGTCGCCCGACGGCAGGCGCGTCGCGTTCATCCGGCGTCCCGGCACGCCGTTCGGCCTGCAGGCGCACCAGGGCGCGGGCAGCATCGGCAATCCTGACGGCCCCGCGTACAACCCGCTGACGGCGCTCCGCAACGGCGGCCGCAGCGGACGTGGCGAGGGCCGCGGCGCAGGCCGGGGCGGCGATCGCGGCGAGGCGCCGCGCGACGAGAAGCGACCGGGACTCTACGACGCCGCATTCGCCGGCGGCTATACGCTGTCCTTCTGGGCCGGCGACGTCGCCTCCGGCGAAGGCCGCGAGTTCTGGCGCAACCAAAAAGACGAGAAGGAATTGACCGCGGTCAACGCCATTCGCTGGGCCGACGCGGATCACGTGGTGTTCGAAGCGGAGCCTGGCGAATGGACGCGCTGGTATTCGGTGCGCGTCACGCCGGAGTCCTCCGACGCGCGGCCGACGGAGCTGACACCCGGCAACGGCGCCGTGGAGCAGACGGCGCTCTCGGCCGACGGCCGATGGCTCTTCTACGCGACGAACGCGGGCGACGTCGAGCGGCGGCACATCTGGAAGGTTGCGACGGCGGGCGGCGCGGCCGAGCCGCTGACGCGCGGCGAGACGATCGAGACCTCTCCGGCCGCGCTCGCGTCAGGCCGGCAGATCGCCGTGCTCGGCGGCGACGCCAAACGGCCGTTCGGCGTGGGCCTCGTGCCGGCGTCCGGCGGCGCCGCGAACTACATCTACCCGCCGCTCGCGGCGTTTCCGATGGACGCCGAGGTCGTGCCCGAGCTCGTGCTGACGAAGGCTGCCGACGGGCTCGAGATTCACAATCAGCTGTTCCTGCCCAAAGATCTGCGCCCGGGCGAGAAGCGCGCCGCGATCGTCTTCGTGCACGGCGGCCCCGTTCGCCAGATGCTGCTCGGCTATCACTACATGCACTTCTACCACGTCGCGTATGCGGTGAATCAGTGGCTCGCGAGCCGCGGCTACGTCGTGCTGTCGGTGAACTATCGCAGCGGCATCGGCTACGGCAAATCGTTCCGCCTCGCGCCGAACACCGGCGGCCGCGGCAACGCCGAATACCAGGACGTCGTCGCCGGCGGCAAGTACCTGCAGTCGCGGCCAGACGTCGATCCGAACCGCGTCGGCATCTGGGGGCTCTCCTACGGCGGCGTGCTCACGTCGCAGGCGCTCGCGCGCAACTCGGACATCTTCAAGGCCGGCGTCGATCTCGCCGGCGTCCATCTGTGGGGCAGCTCGCTCGATCCGGACAACGTGTCGTACAAGGCGTCGACGATCTCCGCGATCGACACGTGGAAGTCTCCGGTGCTGCTCGTGCACGGCGACGACGATCGCAACGTGCAGTTCTCGCAGACGACGGGGCTCGTGCAGCTGCTGCGCGCGCACAACGTGCCCTACGAGCTGATCGTCTTCACCGACGACACACACGAGCCGCTGCTGCACAAGCGCTATCTCTACGCGTTCAACCGGCTCGAGGAGTTCCTCGGCCGGTTCCTCAACGGGAATGCGCCGCGCTCGACGGCCGGACAGCCGCAGTAATTGCGCGCGTTCTGGCTGACACTCTTCGCGATCGGCGCGGCGGCGGTGCTCGCGTTCGGCTGGCAGGACGGCACGCCGTGGACGGCTTCGGCGTTTGTCGCGTTCTTCGCGTCGCGCGTGTGGAGATCGCTCGTCAAGCGTCCGCTGTTCGCCGCGCCCGAGGACGATCCGCGCCGCCGCGCGACGCGCTTCGTCGTCGTCACCGCGGTCGGCTATCTCGGCGCGGGCGCCCTCGCGGCGATCGCGGCGGTGGCGGGCGAAGGGCAGGAGTGGCTCTACGTCGCGCCGTTCTTCCTGGTCATGGGCGCGCTGCAGCTCGCGCTGTTGTAGAGGATCAGAGCCCGTCCAGCTCGAGGACCGTGCGGAGCAGCACGTCGGCGCCGCTCGCGCAGTCGGTCCACGACGTCAGCTCCTTCGGCGAGTGGCTGATGCCGCCGACGCTCGGCACGAAGATCATCCCCATCGGGCCGAGCCGCGCCATCATCTGCGCGTCGTGTCCGGCTCCGCTCGGCAGCCGCATGGTGGTCAGCTTCATCGCGGACGCGGCGCGCTCGATGGCGCCCTGCACTTCGGGTGTGGCCGACGCGGGTGCCGCGTCGGCGAGGCGGCGAAACTCGATCGCCGTCTTCGTCGTCTGCTCGATGTCGCGCGCGCGGGCGCGAATATCGTCGGCCATCGCCGCGAGCTTCGGCGGCGAGAGATCGCGCAGCTCCACCGTGAGGCGGACAAGGCCGGGGATGACGTTCGGCGAGTTGGGCGTCACCTCGATGCGGCCGACGGTCGCGACCTGACGCCCCGGCGTCCGCGTGGCCGCGTCGCGGACGGCCACGGTGAGATGAGCGGCCGCGAGCATCGCGTCGTGCCGCTCCGGAATCGGCGTCGTGCCCGCGTGGTTCGCGACGCCGGTGATCGTCACGTCGTAGCGGTCGATCGCGACGATGCCCTCGACGATTCCGATCGGCACCGACGCGCGCTCGAGCGTGCCGCCCTGCTCGATGTGCAGCTCGACGTACGCGTGGTGCGATCCCTTCGCGCGCCGCGCCTCGACGATGCGCGACGGGTCGCCGCCGATGCGCCGGATCGCGTCGGCGCGGCGCATCCCGTTCCACACTTCGTCCATGTCGGCGGGCGACACGTCGCCGGCGGCGATCCGGCTGCAGGCGAGGCCTCGGCTGAACGCGTAGCTCTCCTCGTGCGCCCAGACGACCATCTCGAGCGGATGCCGCGTCCGCGCGCCGGCCGCGGCGAGCGCTTCTATCACGCCGAGCGCCGCGAGCGACCCGAGGTCGCCGTCGAAGTTGCCGCCGTTCGGCACCGAGTCGATGTGCGAGCCGAACAGAATCGGCCGCGCGTCGGCGGCGGCGCCGTCGCGCCAGCCGAAGATGTTGCCGGCTGGATCGACACGCGGCCGGAGTCCCGCGGCCTTCATCAGATCGATCACGTAGCGCCGGCCGGCGACGTCCGCGTCGGAGTACGCGGTGCGGCTCACGCCGTCGGCGAACGTGCCGCCCGGCGGCCGGCCGAATGCCGAGAGCGCTTCGATGCGCCGGCGCAGCGCCGCGGCGTCGACGCGCGGCGCCGGCGTCTGCTGCGCAAAAAGCGCCGATCGCGCGGCGAAGGGCGCCGCCGCGAGGCCGCGAAGCAGCGTGCGGCGGGTGATCATGGCTCCGCCGCCGGCCGCTTGCCGATCCGCTCGAGCTTCGTGAGGTCGTACCGCTCGCCGGGCGCCATGAAGAAATACTTCTTGCCGTTCCGCTGCTGCCGCTCGCTCTCCACGCCGCGGCCGTCGTGCACGGCGATCTTGCTCGTGCCCGTGATCTCGAGCTGCTGGCCGCGGACGATGACGGCGGTGCTTTCGTCGATGCCGATCCCGAGGACGTCCGGATGCTTCGCGACGACCTCCTCGAGATCGTCCTGCCGGTTGCGCGTGAGCATGTGCTGATCGATCGCGACGCCCTTGATCAGCCCGAAGCCTTGCTCGTAGCCGGGCGCCATCATGATGTAGTTGTTCTCGCGCGCGCCGCGCACCATGTAGGAGGCGAGGATGGACGCGCCGGCCGACGATCCGCCGACCACGCCGCCGCGCTCGAGCACGCGCTCCACCTCGCGCTCGGTCCGCGTGTGCAGATACGAGTCGACGAGCCGCCACTGCCGTCCGCCCGGAAACCAGACCGCGCGCGCCGTCGTCAGCGGCCGCACGAACGCCTCCGAGTCGGCGACCTTGCGGTCGTTCGTGTGCAGCACGGTGACGTGCGTGGCGCCGAAGTCCTTGAACATCTTCAGGCCGGGCCAGTCGTCCGGGTAGCTGTCGGCGCCGTTCGCGGTGGGGATCACGACGAGCGGCGCGTCGCGTCCGCCGGCGAGATCGAAGAAGCGCGTGAGGATCTCGGGCCCGACGCGTCCGCCGCCCACGATCACGAGCGCGCCGCGCTCTGGGCCGCGGACGAGAGGCGCGGCGGCGAGACGGCCGGGCAGGCCGGGCAGGCCGGGCAGGCCGGGCAGGCCGGGCAGGAAAAGAATCGCGAGTGCGACGACGGACTTTCGGATCGATGTCATCGGAGACTCCGTACACGCCTCGACATTACCAACCTGGCCTCGCTGACCCGCCTGGTGCGCGTGGCCCGCCCGGCCCGCCTGGCCTGCCTGGCCTGCCTGGCCCGCCCGGCCTGCCTGGCCCGCCCGGCCCGCCTGGCCTGCCTGGCCTGCCTGGCCTGCCTGGCCCGCCCGGCCCGCCTGGCCCGCCTGGCCTGCCTGGCCTGCCTGGCCTGCCCGGCCTACTGCTGCGTCGTCGCGCGACCGGGCGTCTGACTGCGCGTACCCTGAATGAACTTCGCGATGTCGTTCTTCAGCGCTTTGTGCGCCGAGGGCCGGATGTAAATCATGTGCCCGGCCTCGTAGTAGCCGTACGAGACGCGATCGGTGACCTGCTTCTCGTACGCGAGGTGCGTGAAGTTGAACTCGGCGCCGCCCATGATCGTGGCCATGTCGAAGAACCCGATCGCGACGAACACCTTCAGGAATGGATTGTGCGTCATGGCGGAGCGGAGCGCCTCGGTCATGTCCATGTAGCGGTTCTGATCGTAGGTCCAGGGCCGCACGTTGCCGGACGACGGGTAGTGGAGATCGCTCTCCCATTTCAGCTCGTTGCGGACGTAGTCCTGGAACATCGCCGTGTACGGGCCCTGCAGCGCGCTGTTCGAGATGTCGAACTCCTCGCGCTCGCCCGCGGCGTCGACGTCGATGGAGGTGAAGCGGCCGTCGAGCCGGCCGATCGCGAGGCGCCGGTCGCGCAAAAGCTCCTTGCGGAAGCGTTCGGCGCTGACGCGCAGGTTGGCGTTCAGGATGAACTGCGGCGAGAGGCCGGTGAATCGGGCGAGCTTCTGCGCCATCCCCGTACGCTCGGCGTCGGTGAGCGTGTTGCCCTTCGTCAACGCGAGCATGTAGTCGCCCCACGCGAAGGTGCGCGACTGATCGACCACCTGCTTCACCGTGAGGCTCTGCAGATCGGACGGGAGCTTCTTGTGATACCAGGCGTCGGCGGTGAAGGTCTCGATGTTCGCCGCGTACGCGACGTCGTTGTCGGGCGCCGGCGAGAGCGTCTGATAGGTGAGCAGCGACGAGACGAGCACGATCCCGTTCAGCTCGATGCCGTGCCGCTCCTGAATCTCCTGCGAGAGCCCTGCCGATCGAATCGTGCCGTAGCTCTCGCCGATCAGGTACTTCGGCGACGGCCAGCGGCTGTAGGCGGTGAGGTACGCATTCGTGAACTCGCCGAATGCGCGCAGGTCGCCCGACTGCCCGTGGAACTGCTGGTTGTTCACGCCGGCGACGACGCGGCTATAGCCCGTGTCGACGGCGTCGACGAACACCATGTCGGTGACGTCGAGCAGGGAGTTCTCGTTGTCGACGAGCCGGTACGGCGGCGCCGGCTGAAAGCCCTCGGCCGCCATCTCGACGTGCTTCGGCGCGAACGATCCCATGTGCAGCCAGATCGTCGCCGCGCCGGGTCCGCCGTTGTAGAGGAACGACACCGGGCGCGTCTTCACGTCGTCGCCGTCTCTGGTGTAGGCGACGAAGAACATGCGCGCCGACACCTGCCCGTTGTCGAGTCGAATCGGCAGCGTGCCGGCTGTCGCCGTGTATTTGATCTCGCGTCCGTCGAGCCGCACCGCGTGCGACGTCTGCGAGATCTTCTCTTCCTTCTCGCCGGCCGTTTCCACGCGCGGCGCCGATTCGGACGCCGCCGGCGCCGTCTGCGGCGGCTGCCCGCGGCGATCCTGCGCGAATGCCGGCGGAGCGGCGAGCAGCATGACGATGAAGACCGTGAATGGTGTGCGTGTCATGAAGAGCTCCTGCCGCGGATGATACCGCGTATGGTTCATTCTTCGTCAGGCGCGCCGCCGCCCGACCTCGCCACGTCTTCCTGCTTCACGCGCTCGACGTTGAACTTCGCGGCGCTCGCGATGATCTTGTCCAGCGCTTCGTCGAAGTCGAACGACGTCGCCTTCGAGAAGCGCGTGTAGTTCACGCGCGAGACGACGAACGGCTTCAGGTACGGGCTCGTCAGCCCCTTCGCCTTCAGCTTCTCGACGGCGGCGCTCACCGCGTCGTCCAGTTTGAGGATCTTTTTGCCGCGGCGCTCGCGCTCCTTGAGCGCCCTGGCCATCGGCTCCTCGAGGAATTCGTCCACGCGGCGCAGGATCGACTGGTACGCGCCGCCGCTCAGCCGCGGCCGCTCTTCGTAGCCGACGCCGAGCGTGAGAAACGCCGGCTGCTCGAACTCGAACGCGTAGTCGGACTCCGCCTTGCCGGCCTTCGCGAGCGCGCGCGCCATGCGGATCGTCTCGAGCGACTTCTCGCGCAGGTTGTGCGCCTTCTCGGTGTTGAGCGCGAGGATCTTGAACGCCACGTCGGCGTCGGGCACGACGAGCGCCACGACGGTCTTGACGCCGAGCTTCTTCAGCGCCTGCAGCCGGTGGTTGCCGTTCGGCGTCAGATACCGCCCCTCGTCGTCGTCGCGGATCGCGATGATCGGATCGAGGAAGCGGCCGATCTTCTCGATGACGTTCATCAACCGCTTGACGTGCGCGTCCGAGGCGTCGCGCTGATACGGCGTCGGCTCGACGTGCGCGACGGGCAGCGCGGCGACGAGCAGCGGCTTTCCGCCGAACGGATCGTTGTAGCGCCCGAGCACCGCGCCGCCGTCGTCCTCGACGCGCGCGGCCAGCCGATCAAGATCGGCACTGGCAACCGATTGTGTCTCCGCCGCCGACAACCCCACTGACGCGGGCGCGACTTTCTTGCGGCGAACGGGCTTTTTTCGTGGCGGCATCCGGGAATCATACTTGCACCCTTCTGGCGGCAGAGGTGTTCCATGCTCCATACGATGATGGCAGGCACGGCTCTGCTGGCGACCCTCGGCTCCGGCGCGGCGGTGTCGACCGCCGAAACGGCGCGGCTCCAAGCGGCGTCCCGCATCGTGGACGCCATCAGGAACGACATCCCTGACGACTACTGGACGCGCGCCCGGTGCGTCGGCGTGCTTCCCGATCTGAAGAAGGCGGCGTTCATTGTCGGCGGCGAGTACGGCCGCGGCGTGTTGAGCTGCCGCGCCGGCGACGAGTGGAGCGCGCCGGTATTCATTCAGCTCGCGAAAGGCAGCTGGGGATTTCAGGCGGGCGTCGAGCAGGTGGACCTCGTGCTGCTCGTGATGAACGACAAGGGCGTGCAGAAGCTCCTCGACAACAAGGTGACGCTTGGCGCCGATGCGTCGGTCGCGGCCGGTCCCGTCGGCCGGCGCGGCGCTGTCGGCACCGACGCGGCGATGAGCGCCGAGATCGTCTCGTATTCGCGATCGCGCGGTCTGTTTGCCGGCATCGATTTGTCGGGCGGCGTGCTGCGGCCCGATGAGGATTCCAACACCGACGTGTACGGCCGAGGCGCCGAACCGCGGACGATTCTCGCGAGCCGCGAGATCTCCGCGCCGACCGAGGCGCACGATTTCCTGCGCGCGCTCGGGTCGCTAGCCGCGGCCGCCGCGAGGCCGGCCGGCCGGCCGGCGCCGACGACGAACGCGCAGTCGATTCCGGCGACGCCGCGCACGACGACCATGCCCACGACCGACGACGACGTGCGTGCGCGAATCGTCGACATTCAGCAGACGCTCGATCGCATGCTCGCGGACACCACGCCCGCGCCAGTGGGCACGACGGGCAACGCGCCGGGAACGGCGGGCGACGCGCGGGGGGCGCGCGGCGCCGTCAGCGTCGATCGCGCGCAGCTGCTGCAGTTGCGGCGCCAGCTGGACGCGCTGCTCGCGGCTGTGAACAAGCGCTAGGCGGGCAGGCCGGGTGGGCCGGGCGGGCCGGGCGGGCCGGGCGGGTCAGGCGGGCCGGGTGGGTCAGGCAGACCGGGTAGGCCGGGCGGGCCGGGCAGGTCACTGAGGACACAGACGACACAGAGGTCGAAGTAGAGTACGCACTCGCTCCTTTGCGATCTCTCTGTGACCCGCCCGACCCGCCCGGCCCGCCCGACCCGCGACGCCCGCCCGACCCGCCAGGCCCGCCCGACCCGCGACGCCCGCCCGACCCGCCAGGCCCGCCAGGCCCGCCCGGCCTTCGTCCGTCCGATCGCTCCCATGATGGCGACGCGCGCGGCGGCGCTGCCTTCCGGCGCCGAGTGGTCGTACGAAGTGAAGTGGGACGGCTACCGCGCGCAGGCCGCGAAAAACGGCGACGCCGTGCTCCTCGCGTCGCGCAACTTGAAGGACATCACACGCCAGTTTCCGTCCGTGGCGGCCGCGGTGTCGCGGCTCGACGCGGCGACGGCGCTCGTCGACGGCGAGATCGTCGCGCTCGACGCGAGCGGCCGCCCGTCGTTCCAGGCGCTCCATCACTGGAGCGTCGAAGGGTTGTCGCTCGTCTACTACGCGTTCGATCTGCTGCACCTGAACGGCCGCGATCTCACGCGGCGTCCCCTCGACGAGCGGCGCGCCGCGCTGCGCGACGTCGTCGACGATTCCGGCGTCCTGCTCTCCGACGCGCTGCCGGGCACGCCGTCGCAGATCGCCGACGCCGTCCGCGCGCTCGGCCTCGAGGGCGTCGTCGCGAAGAAGCGTCGATCGACCTACGCCGCCGGCCGCCGCAGCGACGCGTGGGTGAAGGTGCGCTTCGCGCAGCATCAGGAGCTGGTGATTGGGGGCTACAAGCCGAGCGCGGCCGCGTTCGATTCGCTGATCGTCGGCTACTACGACGGCGCGAAGCTGTTGTGCGCCGGGAAAGTGCGCAACGGCTTCACGCCGGCCGCGCGCGCGCAGATATTCGTCGCGCTGCACGACCTCGAGACGCCGCGATGCCCGTTCGCCAATCTGCCGTCCAGCCGCAGCAGCCACTGGGGCGAGGGCATCACGGCCGAGGAGATGAGCGCGCTGCGATGGGTGAAGCCGACGCTGGTGGCCGAAGTGTCGTTCGCCGAATGGACGCGCGACGGCAGCTTGCGCCACGCAGCGTTCATCGGGCTGCGCGACGACAAGCCGGCGCGGGATGTCAGACGGGAATAAAGATGCGTCGCTGAAAGGCAGGAAGGCAGAAACGCAGGAAGGCAGGAATTCACGGGCGGAAGGCGGGAAGGAGGGAACGGCGAAGGCCGAAGGCAAAATGGTTGAAAGGCAAAGGTTGAAAGGAAAAGGTTGAAAGGCAAAGGTTGAAAGGCAGCCTGCTTTCCAGCCTTCGCCCTACATCCTTCCAACCTTCAGCCTTTGTCCTTCCGCCCTGGCCGCCTTCCCTCCTTGAATTCCTGCCCTCCTGGCTTTCTGCCTTCCTGCCTTGCAAGCGTCAGCTACCTGGACGTCTTCTCGCGCTTCACGTTGTTCAGCATCACCGGCGAGATGTCGTAGTTCTCGAGCGTGACGATGTTGTTTTCCTTGTCGGCGATGATCTTCGTCGCGAGCGACATCTTGCCCTCGCCCTCGCCGTCGCGATTCAGACGCAGCTCGATCACCGTGAACGGGTAGTCGATCGAGCGCGGCTGGTTCACTGCTTCCCGGAAGCCGATGCGGCGATCGGTAATCAGCACGACGCGCTCGCCGCCGTCGGGCTGCGCGACCTTGCGCGCGAAGTGGATGTCCCAGCCGAGATTGCCCGGTGCGCGGAAATAGCCCATGCGCGGCATGTCCTGCAGCGCGTCGAGCAGTTTCTCGGGTCCCTTGTCCATCATCACCGACATGAGCTTGTCGCGCTGCGCGTCGGTGGACCACCGATCGACGGCGATCTCGATCGTGTTCGCGCCGCCGCGATTCATGTCCACCGCGGCCGCGCTGTAGCGCTCAGGCGTGCCCATCGTCTGCGCGTGCGCAACCGCCATGAGCGCAGCGGCGGCCGCAGCGCCGGCGGCAGCAGTCGAGATGCGTCGAAATAGACGAGCCATACAACCTCCCGAGCCTATGGCTTACAAGGTTCGCGCCGCCGGAGAGGGGGTGAATTCTGCGACTCCTACTTCCGCGCTCCAGGCGTCAGCATCGTTTCGCGACGGACGCCGCCGCGCAGGTAGACGACCTTCGCCGGCTGGCCGATCTTCAGGACGTCGAGCGCGTAGGTGTAGTCGTAGATGTTCGCGATGGTCTGGCCCGCGATCTCGACGATGATGTCGCCCTTCTGAAGACCCGCCTGCTCGGCAGGGCCGCCGCCGACGACGCCGCCGAGCAGCAGCCCCTTCGCTTCGCTCGAATAATCGGGGATCGTGCCGGTGAACACGCGGACGCCGGCGCGCCCGCCGCCCGACTGCAGCTGCTGCTCGACCTTCGTGAACTGCGGCGGCTCCGGCGTGTTCTCGACGCGCCGGAGGATCGCCGCCGCGAACGCGGCGACGCGATCGAGATCCTCGTAGTCGATCTTGTCGGGCGTGTCCGACGGCTTGTGATAGTCGGCGTGCGTTCCGGTGAAGAAGCTCAGGCACGGAATGCCCGCGGAGTTGAACGTGGCGACATCGGTCGGTTGATATGGATCCTCCTGCACCGCGAGATCGAAGCCGGCGGCGACGTTCGCCTGCTCGACGATCTTCGCCCACGTCGGGCTGGTGCCGGTCGCCTGCACCGTCAGTTTGTTGTCCTGCATGCGGCCGACCATGTCGAAGTTCAAGTACGCCGCGATCTGATCGACCGGAACCGGGGGCGCCGTCGCAAACGCAATCGAGCCGATGAGGCCCAGCTCTTCGCCGGACCACAGCCCGACGAGGACGTTGCGGTGGCGCTTCTCTTTCGCGAGCGTCGCCGCGATCGACAGAACGGCGGCCGCGCCCGACGCGTTGTCGTCGGCGCCCGCGTGCACTTTCCCCGCGTCGTCTTTCGACGCAAGCGTGTTGCCCGCCTCGCCGTGGCCGAGATGATCGTAGTGCGCGCCGATGGCCACCCACGGCTTCGCCGTCGTCGTCAGCGGGTCGGTCGCGGGAAGGTAGGCGACGACGTTGTGGCCCGTCTTCTTCTCGCGGACGACGTCCGCGTGCACGGCGGCCGTCACATCGGGCATCGCGAACCCCGCCGCGTGCGGGTTCGCATCGTCGAGAGATTTCTGCACGTCCTCGAGGCGTTTTCCCGCGGCCGCAAACATCTTGTCGGCCGTCGCGCCGTTGATCGTCACCGCGACGATGCCGGAGCCGGCGATCGCCGTGTCGAACGTCATCGGCGCCAGCTCGCCGGCGTTTGGCGATCGCGGGCCGGTGACGACGATCATGGCCTTCGCGCCGTGCTGGCGCGCCGCCATCGCCTTGTAGCGCAGATCGGCGTAGCGGGCGAGCACCTGCTTGGTCTTCGCTTCGGCGTCCTCCGGGAAGTAGCGGAGGACGAGCACGATCTTGTCCTTCACGTCGAGCGTCGCGTAGCTGTCGTACGCGAAGCTCTGGCCTTCGGGGACCACGATGCCGTAGCCGGCGAAAACGACGGGGCCTTCGGCGTCTCCGGTGTCGGAAAACGACAGCGCGCGGACGCACCCGGCCTCGCACGCGACGCGCGCGCCTTTCGCCGTCCCGGAGAACGTCGAGCCGCCATCGCGCGTGCCGGCTGTGAAGTCGAACGGCTCGCGCATGTCGCTCGAGCCCGGCAACGGCTTCGCGCCGATCTTCTGGAGCTCGGACGCGATGTAGTCGCTTGCGAGCTTCTCCCCGTTCGATCCGGCGAGCCGTCCTTCCAGCCGCGGCGATGCGAGCGTCTCGACATACACGCGCGTGGGTGTCTGGCTCGAAAGCGCAGCGATCGCGGACAGCGCGAAGACGGCGGAGACGATGACGATCTTCCTGGCCTTCATGACTTGCCTGCAGGCTTCTTCGGCGGCGCGTTCTTCAGCGCCTCCATCGCCTTCTCGTGATTCCACTGCGCGAGGAAGATCTGGCCGCCCGATCCGCCGGCGCGGCTCGACGTCCACGCGAGCGTCTTGCCGTCGGGCGACGGCACCGGCAGGCCGTCGAAGCCGTCGGTATAGGTGACGCGCACCGGCTCCTTCTTCCCGTCCTTGTCGACCATGAACAGCTCGAAGTTCTCGAAGCCGAGCTTGTTCGACGCGAAGATGAAGTACTCGCCCGACGGATGCATGTACGGCGCCCAGCTCATCGATCCGAAGTCGGTGATCTGCTTCTGGTTCGAGCCGTCAGGATTCATCGTCCAGATGTCGGCGATGAGCCCCTGCTCGTCGAAGCGCCGCCACACGATCTGTTTGCCGTCCTGCGTGAAGAAGGGTCCGCCGTCGTAGCCCCAGGTGCTCGTCAGGCGCGTCTGTTGCGAGCCGTCCGCTTTCATCACGTAAATCTCGGCGAAGTTGCTCGGATTCTCCGCGAGCGACTTCTTCTCCTTGTCGTTCAGCGGATGATCGTAGGCGCTGCGCATCGACGAGAAGACGATCCACTGGCCGTCGGGTGAGTAGCTGCCCTCGGCGTCGTAGCCGCGCGCCGTCGTGAGCTGCTTCAGCGCGCCGGTCTTCTCGTTATAGGACCAGATGTCCATGTGCTCGTCGTAGTCCCACGCGTAGCGGCGCTCCTTGCCGGACGCGCGAAACGTGAGCTCGTCCTCCTGCAGCTGTTTCGACTTCGGGTCGGCGTGCGTCGACGCGAACTCGATCTCGTCGCTCCCCGGGCGGAAGAACGCGCACGTCGTCTTGCCGAAGCCGGGCGAAATGCGCTTCGTGTCGCCGGTGCCGAGATCGAGCACGTAAATCTGGTAGAAGGGGTTGCCCGGCTCGCGCTCGCTCTGGAACACGAGGCGTTTGCCGTCCGGCGACCAGTAGCCTTCGCCGGCGCGTTTGCCTTCCACGGTCAGCCGCCGGATCCGCGTCAGAAAATCGCGTTCCTGATACATCGGCGCCGCCTGCAGCAGCAGCAGGGCGCCGGCGAGCATGCGCGCACTTGTCATGTGGTCACCTGCCTGGGCGAAGCGGACTGCATTATGACCCCACCTGCGAACCCCCGCCACTTACAGAAGTGTTCAACTCTATAGGACAATAGACGACAACGTGTCTTATTAACGCGAACATGTGTCGCGGAACGGCACAATGCCAGAACCGGCTTCCAACGCTAGAGTTTAGCGCCATCCCAGCGGTGAGCTGTGCCAATCTCAAGCAGACTCTATATGACATAACAGGACTGTAATTGAGGTACGCAAGCCACCTAAATTACTGCAACTAAAGCATTTGCAGGATTGAACTGCCACTATGGACAGCATGGCGAGCTGCTTGCTCTACTGTAAGGCACGATGACTAATGTCTGGATACGACAAGTACGACGAAAAGCGGTCTGGGGGCCGAAACGAACGGTCGGCGCCCTCTGCCTGCTCCTCGTCGCAGGTCTCGCGGCCAGCCCCGCTGACGCCAAGACCCACTCCCGTCAGGCTCCGAAGAAGCAGGCCGGCGCGCCGGGGGCGTTCGTCAAGGACTACAAGATTGACGACGCGCTCACCGATCGGGCCGATCACGCCAACCCGAACCTGACGACGCGTGTGATCGTGACGCTCGTGCCTGGGGCGACGCTCCCGAACGAGTTCAAGAAGTACACGCGCAACACCAAGTTGGACCTCATCAACGGTGAGGTGCTCGACTTGCCCAACGGCGTGCTCAGGAAGCTCGCCGCACACCCGAACGTGTTCCGTCTGCACTTCGACCGCCCAATCAAGACGCATAACTACCGGACGTCGATCACGACCGGCGCCCGCGTCGTGACGGACTTCATGGGCATCACCGGCGCGGGCATCGGCGTCGCGGTGGTCGATTCGGGCATCTCGACGTGGCACGACGACCTGACGAACAAGTCGTCGACGCTCTATCCCTACGGCAACCAGCGCGTGGCGAAGTTCGTGGACTTCGTCAACGGCCGGACGCTGCCGTACGACGACAACGGCCACGGAACGCACGTCGCCGGCATCATCGGGGGCAACGGCTACGATTCGCTGACCGAGAAGCAGGGCATCGCGCCCGGCGCGAACCTCGTGTCGCTGAAGGTGCTCGACGCCAACGGCGTCGGCACGATCAGCAACATCATCTCGGCGCTCGGCTGGATCGCGACCAACGGGAAGGCCTACAACGTTCGCGTCGTCAACATGTCGGTCGGCGCGACCATCAAGGAGTCGTACTGGACCGACCCGCTGACGCTCGCGACCAAGAAGCTCACCGATCAGGGCATCATCGTCGTGACCGCGGCGGGCAACATGGGCAAGAACGCCGCGGGCAGCCTGCAGTACGGCGGCATCACCGCTCCTGGCAACGCGCCGTGGGTGCTGACCGTCGGCGCGTCGTCCACCATGGGCACGCTGACGCGTTCCGACGACGAGATGGCGCCCTTCAGCTCGGCGGGCCCGTCATACCTCGACTTCGAGGCGAAGCCGGATCTCGTGGCACCGGGCACCGGCACCGTGTCGCTTGCGACTCCCGGCAGCACGTTCTATACGACGAAGGCGGCGTACCTGCTCGCTGGTCGACTGGCGCTCGGCTCCAAGCCGTATCTCGCGCTCAGCGGCACGAGCATGGCCGCCCCGGTCGTGAGTGGTACCGTCGCATTGATGCTGCAGGCGAACCCGAACCTGACGCCGAATCTCGTGAAGGCGATCCTGCAGTACACCGCGCAGCAATACCCCGGCTACAGCTCGCTGCGCCAAGGCGCCGGCTTCCTGAACTCGCTCGGCGCCGTGCGCCTCGCGCAGTTCTACAAGAACGCCCATACCGGCGATCACGTTCCGACACAGAAGGTCTGGAGCAAGCAGATCATCTGGGGCAGCCACCGCCTGACCGGCGGCTTCATCAAGCCGGACGCCAACGCGTGGGCGAACGGTATTGTGTGGGGCAGCGCCAGGACGCAGGTGTCCATCGGCGACAACATCGTCTGGGGCTCGATGACGCTCGACGGCGACAACATCGTCTGGGGCTCGACGCTCCTCGGCGACAACATCGTCTGGGGCACGACGGTGAACGGCGACAACATCGTCTGGGGATCGGCGACCAGCGGCGACAACGTGATCTGGGGCAGCGACTGCGGCGGCGCCGACTGCGACGCCACCGTGTGGGGCGCCGTCTCTGCCGGCGACAACATCGTGTGGGGCACATCCGCCGATGACGACGTGACCTGGGGATCGTCGCCGGACGCGGCACCCGTCGATCCGTCGACGGTCGATCAGGCGACTGAACCGGCGCCGAACGTCGCCGTTGAGTTCGGCGATCCGGCGCTGATCGTTGCGCCCGACCCGACGGTTCCGCCCGACCCGACGGCCATTTCGCCGGACCCGACGTCCACGCCAGTCACCACGGTAACTACGGTTTCGATCGGAGGGGTGCTCTAATGGAGAAAATGCCTTACCGATCGGAGCTCGACGTGGTGCCCGTGACGATGCCGGCGCAGGTCGTCGATCGATCGGTTTCCGATATCGTCACGACCGACTGGAAGACGGGCCTCCCGGTGCTCACCGGAGCGCAGGTGGTCCTCCGAGAGCTGCGCGCGTCGGATGCGACGTCGCTCTTCGCGCTGCTCACGACCGAGGAAGTTTCTCGGTTCATCTCGCCGCCTCCGACGACGGTCGAGGGCTTCGAGCGGTTCATCGGCTGGGCGCACCGTCAGCGCCGGGCCGGGTCCTACGCGTGCTTCGCGGTCACGCTCGCGAGCGACGACACGGCGATCGGCATCTTTCAGCTGCGCGAGCTGGAGCCCGGATTCGGGACGGCCGAGTGGGGCTTCGCCATCGGGTCGCCGTACTGGGGAACCGGCGTGTTCCAGGAAGGAGCTGAGCTGCTGGTGAGCTTCGCGTTCGACGCCGTCGGCATTCATCGCCTCGAGGCACGCGCGGCCGTGCGCAACGGCCGCGGCAACGGCGCGCTCCGGAAGATCGGCGCGGTGCAGGAAGGCCTGCTCCGCAAGTCGTTCCTGAAGAACGGCGAGTATCTCGACCAGACGCTGTGGACGATTCTCGACGAGGACTGGCAGGCGAAGCGCTGCTGGGCCTCGAGGGAGGGCACGATTCACTAACTAACGACAATCCAACGCAACAGACATGGCAGGCGGGGGCAGGGGCGGTCGTCACGGGCCGCTCCTGCCCTTCGTCTTGTACGGTGCTACGATCCGGCGGCATGAGCGCAGTTCTGCTGATGCCGCTCCTCGCGGCCGGCCTCACCTTCACCACGCCTGACGGCTGGAAGCAGGCGCCGTCCGGATCGTCGATGCGCGTCGCCGAGTTCACGCTGCCGCGCGCCGCGGGCGATCCCGACGACGCGCAGCTGGTCGTCTACTACTTCGGCGGATCCGGCGGCAGTGTCGACGCGAACATGCAGCGCTGGATCGGGCAGATGGCGCAGCCCGACGGGAAGCCGTCGAGCGCGGTGGCGAAGAAGGAATCACGCAAGGTGAACGGCCTGACCGTGTCGCTCGTGGACGTCAGCGGCACCTACACCGCGGACATGTCGCCGGGCGCGTCGACGCACCACGACAACGCCCACTACCGGATGCGCGCGGGCGTCGTCGAGACGGGCAAGGGCCCGTACTTCATCAAGCTCGTGGGCCCCGAGAAGACGATCGCGAAGTGGGAGCGCGCCTTCGATCAGTTCGTCGGCAGCCTGAAGGCGCAATGAGCGCGCGCCGGTGCTGGCTGGCGATCGCGTTCGCGCTGACGGCGTGCGGCGCCGCGAACGCCGAGGTGACGCGCGTCGAGATCACGAAGCGCGCCGACGTGGGCACGTCCGGCTACGAAAAGATCGTCGGGACGATTCATTTCGCCGTCGATCCGAAACTGCCGCGCAACCGCGTCGTCGTCGATCTCGACAAGGCGCCGACCAACGCGGCCGGCCTCGTCGAGTTCACGTCCGACCTGTACATCCTCCGTCCGAAATCGACGCCCGGCAACGGCGCGGCGCTCGTCGACATCCTCAACCGCGGCAACAAGGTCGTGCTGAACGGATTCGACCGGGGCGGATCGCCGGATCCAGCGACGGAGGCGGACCTCGGCGCTCG
>Ga0209474_10000765_pt1 | contig 33504 bp, 28 predicted proteins | sample GraSoiAngelo_145_FD_185902 | JGI IMG/M metagenome (GOLD analysis project Ga0209474, IMG submission 185902) | Grasslands soil microbial communities from the Angelo Coastal Reserve, California, USA - 14_1009_05_20cm (SPAdes) (version 2) | ecosystem: Environmental > Terrestrial > Soil > Grasslands...
GAGGATGAGTGTGGACGCGAAAAGAAGACCAAGGCCTGCCCCCCGAGGAACCACCTCGGCGAGGATACCGCATCGTTTCGGCAACAGGTCATGCCCGTGAGCGGCAGCGCGCTCCTACTGCGGGACCGCGTTAGCCGGAAGGCCGTGATAGTTGCGCCGGTAATAGTCCCAGAACTCGGGACTCTTCCGTCGCTGCCACCAGGCCTGGTGCGTCCGAAACCAGGCGACAGTCAGCTCCATCCCGCGGCGGAACTCGACCCCCGGCCGCCAGCCGAGCGGAAGCACCCGCCGGGTATCCAGCGCATAGCGGTAGTCATGACCCGGCCGATCCTTGACGTAATGCTTCAACGACTTCGGCTTGCCGCAAAGCTCGAGCACGGTATCCGCCACCTGCACGCCGCTGACCTCGCTGCCAGTTCCGAGGTTGTACGCCTGGCCGGGCTCGCCCTTCCACAGAACGCGTGCGATCCCGGCGGCATGGTCATCCACATATAAGTAGTCGCGGACCGCGGCGCCATTTCCATAGATCGGCAACGCCAGATCCTGCAGCGCGTTCGTGATGAACAGCGGAATGATCTTCTCGGGGAACTGATAAGGCCCGTAGGTGTTGGATCCCCGAGTCACCAGGATCGGCAGTCCGTAGCTGACGTGGTACGCACCAACCAGCATCTCGGCCCCGGCCTTGCTTGCCGCGTACGGGCTGCGTGGGCGCAGGGGGTCGTCCTCGCGGCTGCGTCCGTCCTTGACTTCCCCGTAGACCTCGTCGGTGCTCACCTGCATGAAGCGCTGGTGGCGGAACTTGCGGGCGGCCTCCAGCAAGACGTACGTGCCGTAGACGTCGGTCTGGACGAACGCCCCCGCATCGAGCAAGGAGCGGTCGACGTGCGATTCGGCGGCGAAGTTCACGATTGCGTCCACCTCGGCCGCCAGCGCATCCACCGCCTTCGCATCGGCGATATCCCCCTGGACGAAGCGCAGTCGTGGGTCGCCGGCGACCTCCGCGAGGTTCTCCTCGCTCCCGGCGTAGGTCAATTTGTCGAGCACGATGATCTGGATCTCTGGGTCGGCCGTCAGCCGCTGCCGGACGAAGGCAGAGCCGATGAAGCCGGCGCCGCCGGTGACCAGCAGGCGTCGCAGCCGAAGCGCCATCAGGTCAGCTCCACTTCCGAATGGTCCCCGAGCATGAATTGCAAGGCCTTCGGCATGGTCTGCCGGCGCCGGATCACGACGTCCTTGCCGATCAGGCTGTCTTCGATCCGTCCCGCGACGTCCAGGATGCGGCTGCCTTCGAGAACGATCGAGTGCTCGATTTCGCTGTTGCGGATTTCGACGGTGTGATAGATCGAGGTGAATGGCCCAACATAGGAATTGACGATGCGCGCGCCCCGGCCAATGATGGCCGGCCCACGAACCACACTGTTCTCGACCACCGCGCCGGTCTCGACGACCACCTTTCCGATCAGCTGCGAACTACCGGTAATGGTTCCCTTGTTCGACGCCTCGAGACCGTCGAGCACGATCCGGTTGGCCTCCAGCATGTCCTCCAGGCGGCCCGTGTCCTTCCACCATCCGTGGACGATGTGCGGCTCCACCTTGGCGTCATGATCCAGCAGCCATTGGATGGCGTCGGTGATCTCCAGCTCGCCGCGAGCCGACGGCCGGATGGCACGCACCGCCTCGAAGATCTTGGGCGTGAAGAGGTACACGCCGACCAGCGCCAAATCCGACTTGGGCTCCGCGGGCTTCTCCACCAGCCGGACGACGTGCCCATCCTGCAACTCGGCGACGCCAAAGCGCTCCGGCGCCTGCACCGGCGCCAGCAGGATCATCGCGTCGGGCCGGCGTTCGGTGAATTCCTTGACGAACGCCTCAATTCCGTCGCGGACCAGGTTGTCGCCGAGATACATGACAAATGAGTGCCCCGCGAGGAAGCTCTCCGACTCTTTGACTGCGTGCGCCAGGCCAAGCGGCGCCGTCTGACGGATATACGTGATGTGTGCTCCCCAGCGTTCGCCATCACCCACCGCCTCCCGGATCTCGGCCTCCGTATCGCCAACGACCATCCCGATCTCGCTGATGCCGGCCTTGACCACGCTCTCGATCGCATAAAAGAGGATGGGCTTGTTGGCCACCGGCACCAGTTGTTTGGCGCCCGTGTGCGTGATCGGCCGAAGCCGCGTGCCCTTTCCCCCACTCAGAATCAGCGCCTTCACGGTGACTCCCTCCCGCTTTCGCCGTTCATTCGATCGCCCTCCCCCTCTGAGGGAGGGTCGGGGTGGGGGCTTGTGCTGACCGTTCGTGCAGGTAGTGCCTTAGGGCTTCTTTCCAATGCGGCATCACGTCGATGCCCTGCCGCTGCAGGTTGCGGTTCTCGAGTACGGAATAAGGCGGCCGCCTGGCGGGCGTGATCCGCTCCGCGGAGGTCGTCGGCCCAAGCTCCGGGTCCAAGCCGGATTGGCGGAAGATCTCCGCCGCGAATTGGTACCAGCTGCACTCGCCCTGGCAGGTCGCGTGGTAGGTGCCGTAGGCCTCTGTCGTCACGAGCAGCGCGATCTGGTCGGCCAGGAACCAGGTCGAGGTCGGCGTCAGCACCTGGTCGGCGACCACCTTGATCGGCTTGCCCTGCTCGGCGAGCTTGAGCATGGTCTCGACGAAGTTCCCACCCTTGCCGGATGAACCAGCGACACCGTAGAGCCCGCTGCCCCGCACGATGAAATGGCTCGGCCAGCTAGGCCCGATCATCATCTCCCCGGCCGCCTTGCTCACGCCGTAGACGTTTGGCGGATTCACCGGCTCATCCTCGACATGAGGCCGGTGGTTGGAACTGTCGGTAAACACGTAGTCGGTGCTGAGATGCACCATGATGGCGCCGGCTTCCTTGCATGCCAGCGCGACGTTCCGCGGCCCGATGGCATTGACGGCAAACGCCTTCGCGGGGTTGCCTTCGACTTCGTCGACGACGTGATATGCCGCGAGGTTGATCACAATGCTCGGTTGCTGCGCAAGGATCAGCCGCCGCACCGCCTCGGCATCGGTGACGTCCAGCTCATGGTGCGACAGCGGCAGAAGTTCGTCGCCGGGGTGCCGCTCTGGCCACCGCCGTTCGAGATCGTGGCCGAGCTGTCCTCGCCCTCCGGTGACGAGGACGCGGCTCACGAGCCGACTTCGCGCAGTGGCTTGGCGCCCTTTGGCAGATCAAACACGCTGCCCGTGACCTGGATCACGCCCTGCGCTTCCTGCAACAGCTTCATCCAGGCGATGTTGTAGTAGCGCGGACTGTCGAAGTCCGTGTAGTTATGCCGGCGGATCTCTTTCACCATGGTCTGCACCGACTCCTCGACGGTGACCTCGGGCGCGACCTCGAGGACACGATCGAGCTTGTGGCCGCTGACCCGGTAGTTGCGGACGCCGCGATAGCTGTAGTCGGTGCGGATTTCGACCGGGACGTCGATTTCGTTGAGTGCGGCCCGAACTCGCATCGCCAGCTCGCTGATCCGGAAGTTGCGATAGACGAGGTTGAAGATCTCGCCGTTGATGACCTTGTGATCCGCCCTGATCAGCGCGATGTAGGCGCGCGCCGCATCGTGCACCTCCGCCAGCGGCCGCCACATTTCCCCGCCGAAGTGGAGTGAGATGTAGCCCTTGCTCAACGCATCCTTGACGAAGGTGTTGACCACCAGGTCGTAGCGCATCCGCGGCGAGAAGCCGAAGAGGGTTGCCTTGCGCAGCACGGCGACGCAGAACCGGTCGGAGGTCATCTCGAGCAACTCGCGTTCGGCCGCCAGCTTGGAGCCGGCGTAGGCGCCTGGCGGATCGACGTCGGCCTTCTCGTCGAGCAGCACATCGCGCGCCTCGTCGCCAACGCCGCGATCGTAGATCGAGCAGGAGGAAGCGTAAATGTAGCGGCGCACACCCTGCTCCCGCGCCATCCGTGCGAGCGCGACACTCGCTGTCATGTTCATCTCGTAGTTGGCCTTGGGGTTGTACTCGGCGGTGGGGTCGTTCGAGAGCCCACCCACGTTGACCACCGCCTCGACGTCGTCGAGCAACGCCGGCGACACGATGCGCATGTCGCCCACCGTCAGATCGACCCGGTCCCGGATCCCGGTCAATCCATGGTCACCGAAATAGAGGCGGTCGAGGATGCGCACCGCATAACCACGCTCCAGCAGCTCCTGGGCCAGCACCGAGCCGACGTACCCTCCCCCGCCAACCAGTAAGACAGTGCTCACGCCAACCGGCCGCCTTCGTATCGAAATGCAGGCCGTTCCCGGTACTGCGTCAAGCTCATGCCCTGGCCGTCACGCTGCGAGACCTGCGGATCGGGCACCCGCCAGGCGATCGCCAGCTCCGGGTCGTTCCAGGCCACCGTTCCCTCGGAGGGCGGCGCGTAGAACCCGCTGCACTTGTATTGCACTTCCGCGTACTCGGAAAGGGTAACGAAACCATGCCCAAAACCGGGCGGTACCCAGATCTGCCGCATGTTGTCGGTGCTTAGCTCAGCGTCGACCCACTGGGCGAAGGTAGGCGATCCGACTCGCAAGTCGACGGCGACGTCCTGGATTGACCCCACCGTGCAGCGGACCAGCTTGCCCATTGGGGCGGTCATGTCCTGGTAGTGGAGGCCGCGCAGCACTCCGTGCTTCGAGCCCGAATGGTTGTCCTGGACGAATTCGGCATCGATACCATGCTCCCTGAAGCGCTGCTTGTGATAGTTCTCGATGAAGAAGCCGCGCTCATCGCGGAAGAACTTCGTGTCGATCAGGAGTACCCCTTCCAGGCTGGTCGTGTGAACTTCGATATCCAACCGGGCTACGCCTCTTTGTCGGCATGTAGCCGCTCGCGCAGCGCCTCGCGCAGGTGACCGAGCGGAATTCGGTCCTGGGTCATCGCATCGCGAGCGCGGAGCGTCGCCGCCTGGTCGTTGGCCGTCTCGAAATCGATCGTGATGGCGTACGGGGTGCCGATCTCATCCTGGCGCCGATAGCGCTTGCCGATCGATTGCGTGTCGTCGTACTCGGTTCTGAAATGCGGCCGCAGCTCGTGCTCGACACGTTGCGCCGTCGCCATCAAGGGCTCCTTGCGCGACAGGGGGAGGATGGCCACCTGGATGGGCGCGATCGAGGGATGGAAGCGCAGAACAACGCGCTGCTCCCCGCGGACCTCCTCCTCGTGATAGGCGTCGATCAATACGGTCAGCATCGAGCGGTCGACGCCGAGTGCCGGCTCGACCACGTGCGGGATGTATCGCTCGCGCTTGATGTCATCGAAGTAGGACAGGTCCCGGCCGGAAGCCTCCTGGTGGGCGCGCAGATCGTACTCGCCGCGAGCGGCGATGCCCTCAAGCTCCGACCAGCCGAATGGAAACTCGTATTCGACATCGAAGGCGCCTAACGCGTAGTGCGCAAGCTCATCCTTCCCATGCGGCCGCAGCCGGAGCTTGTCCGGCCGGATGCCGATGCCCTGATGCCAGCGCATCCGCTCGTCCTTCCAGTACTCGAGCCACTTCATCTCTTCCGCCGGTGGAACGAAATACTCGAGCTCCATGAGCTCGAACTCGCGGAGGCGGAAGATCGAGTTGCCTGGCGTGATCTCGTTGCGGAAGGCCTTGCCAACCTGGGCGATGCCGAAGGGCGGCCGCATCCGGGTTGAGCTCAAGACGTTGGCGAAGTCGACGAACATTCCCTGGGCGGTTTCCGGCCTCAAGTACGCCTGGGCGCTCGAGTCCTCGGCCGGTCCCACGAAGGTCTTGAACATGAGGTTGAACTGACGCGGCTCGGTGAACTCGCCACCGTCCTCCTCGTGTCGGTTGCCTTTTACCTGGTCAGCGCGAAAGCGCTGGTGACATTTCTTGCACTCGACCAGCGGGTCGGTGAAGTTCTTGACGTGACCTGAGGCGACCCAGGTCCTCGGGTTCATGATCAGGCTGGTCTCGATACCGACCACGTCGTCGCGCAGCTCGACGATCGCTCGCCACCACGCGCGCTTGATGTTGTTGCGAAGGGTGACGCCAAGCGGCCCGAAATCCCAAAAGCCCTGCAACCCACCGTAGATCTCGCTCGACTGGAAGAAGAACCCGCGCCGCTTCGCCAGCGAGACCAGCTTCTCCATCATCGGAGCGCGCTCGCGCTCAGGCAGGGGTGCGGTGGCCATCTCGAATACTTCGAATGAAATCCAGGCTCTTCAAGTGGCGGTCGAGATGATATTCGAGCTGGCCGTCCAGCGCGTGCTCGACCTCGTCCAGGAGTTGGTCCGACAGCCGCAGGCGATCATAGAGCTCAGCCTGTCCTGCTGCCATCAATCGCAGGACTTTCAGGCCGTTGACCGAAAGCGGGGAGCCGCCCTGGTCATGGGCGCCACAACGGGGACAGAGCACCCCGCCGAGCAACGGCGAGAACCAGCCCGCCGCCTTGGAGAGCGGCGTCCCGCAGTCCGGACAGTCCTGCAACTGCGGGGCGTAGCCGAGCACGTCGAGCATGCGCATCACGAACCAGGCGGCATCGGCTCGGGGCACGCGCTTGACGTCGTTGAGGCGCTGCAACGTCAGCACAACCAGCTCGAAGATCTCGTCGACGGGATGCCTGTCTTCCATCACCTTGTCCAGGCAGGCGTAGGCGGTGCGTCGCAGGTCGCCGGAGATGTAGCGCGCATCCCCGCGCCGCTCTACCTGCGCCACCACGTCGAGGTTCTTGCCCTTGGCCAGCATCATGGTTGAGCGTGCAAACAGGTCCAGAGCGGCGCCGACCTTCGATTTGCCTTTTCGGGCGCCTTTGGCGATCGCGCCCAGCTTGCCGTATTCCCGCGTCAGCAGCGTGACGATCCGATCGGTTTCGCCGTAATCGAGTCGCCGAAGCACAATTGCATCGGCTTGATAGGTCGGCATCGGAGGAGATTGTCTCAGAGACTTAGGGCGTGGAAATGAGCGATCGACACGACGTCGTGGTGGTGGGCGCGGGAATTCTCGGCCTCGCGACCGCGCGCGAGCTCTTGCAGCGACGCCCAGGGCTTGATCTGGTCGTGCTGGAGAAGGAAGCCGAGGTCGGACGCCATCAGACGGGCCACAACAGCGGGGTCATCCATACCGGGATCTACTACACGCCCGGGTCGCTCAAGGCCCGCCTCTGCCGAGCGGGCTCGCAGATGATGACCGAGTTCTGCCAGGATCACCGCATCCCGGTCGATCGCTGCGGCAAGCTCCTTGTCGCGACCGAAGCAAGCGAGCTTCCTCGGCTCGAGGACCTGATGCGACGGGGGACGGCCAATGGCGTGCCCGAGCTCACCTGGCTTCCGCCTGATGGCATCAAGGACCTCGAGCCGCATGCGACCGGGTTGCGGGCTATCCACTCGCCGCATACCGCGATTGTCGACTTCAGCGCCGTAACCCAGGCCCTCAGTAAAGATGTCCAGCGTCTGGGCGGGACGCTGCTGACCGGCGCACCGGTGCGCTCGCTCCGACGTGAGCATGGTGCCTGGCTGGTACAAACCGGACAGGAGCCGCTGCGGCCCCACGCGTTGATCACCTGCGCGGGACTGTGGTCCGACGAGCTGGCGAGGATGACCGGTGAGCCCGCCAATCCCCGCATCATCCCCTTTCGCGGTGACTACCTTCGGCTCAAGCCATCGAGCCGGCGGCTGGTCAACGGCCTCATCTATCCGGTGCCGGATCCGAGCCTTCCCTTTCTTGGGGTCCACACCACGAAGCGAATCGATGGCGACGTCTGGCTCGGACCCAACGCGGTCTTCGCCTTCAGTCGCGCCGGCTATCGGTTCAGCTCGGTGAACCTACGAGAGCTGGGCGCCTCACTGGCCTGGCCGGGATTCTGGCGGATGGCCAGGCGCTATCTGGGGACCAGCGTTGGCGAAATGTACCGCGATCTCAATCGGGGCGCCTTCGTCCAGGCCCTTCGATGCTACCTGCCCGAGCTCGGCGCCGACGATGTCGTGGCCGGCCCGTCCGGCGTCCGGGCCCAGGCGGTCGCCCGCGACGGGACGCTGGTTGACGACTTTGTCTTCAGCGGGGGCGACGGGATCCTCCACGTGCGAAATGCGCCATCGCCGGGAGCGACCTCCTCGCTCGCGATCGCCCGCGAAATCGTCGATCGCTTCGAGCGATCACGGGCGACCTGACGATTCGACGCCCTTAGCGCCGGGGTTGCACCGGGTCGAGGGGCCGGTCGGGACGCGGGTGCAACCTGGCATTGACTCGCCGGCCGAGATAGCGCCGGCCCTTCGTCAGGACCGACATCGGCCCCTGGTAGAGAACAGTTGTCATCGCCTTGATCGCAAGGTAGCGCCAGTCACGCGGCGCGGCGGCCGCTTCGGAATCACCAAGGGGAACCGGGCGGACGCGCGCCGGCTGGACCGCCGCCAGGTCAGCCGCCTGCTGCGGATCGGCGCAAAAGCGCACCAGGGGCCCGGCCACGTTCGGCCAGGTCAGCTCGCGGGCGTACTCGCGGACCCGTGCCGCCTGCTGCTTGCGAACCACCGGATCGGCAAGCACATCGATCGCGCGGACGATCGCGTCCGGATCCGAAGGCGGGACGCTGATCCCCATCTGCCGCCGCTCGACCGTATCGCCGAGCGTGTCTCCGGCCGTACACAGGATTGGCACGCCGGCCCAGAAAAAGTCGAGGAAGCGGGTCCGGAACGCGAGGTGCGCCTCGATGTGGTCGGTGTGCGTGGAGACTCCAACGTCGGCCTCCAGAACCCAGTCGCCCCGACGGTCGTAGGGCACCCATTCCTCGTTGAAGAAGACGATACGGTTGATGACGCCGAGCTCGGTGGCCAGCCGCTTGGCCTCGTGCACCATCCAGGAGTCTGGCGCGTAGGGATTGGGATGGCGAATGCCCATGAACACGACGCGGAGGTTCGGGTGCTTCGCGCTGGCCATGGCCGCCGCCCGGATCAGGGTGAGGGGATCGAGCCAGTTGTAAATGGTGCCGCCGAGCAAGATGAAGTCGTCGTCACGGATACCCGGGATGACGCCCCGCATCGCCCTGCCCTTCCTGCGGGGCGGCTCAGCCGGCAGGCCGAAGGGCACCAGGTCGATCAGGGAACGCAGCGACGGGTCACGACCGAAGTTCTCGGGGTTGACGCGATTGAGGGCCGACAGCGCGCCCAACCAGTAATCACGCTGTTTCTCGCTGGCGCAGACGAAGAAGTCGCAGACGCGAAGCTGTTCGTTGACCACCGAGACGGTGCCATCCCACATCGGCAGGTCGTTGGCCGATTTCTGCAGCGGCTTCAGGACGAGCAGTTCGAGGTTGAAGGGACCATACAGATCCGAGACCAGGCGTGCGCCTGAAGCCGCGATGAAGGGATAAGCCTCGAGGATGTAGCCCTGGAAGAAGATGACGTCTTGCTTCGGCGCCAGCTGCTGGAGCGTCGAGGTGTCGTGGGCGATGATCGGAAAGCCCGGGTCGGGCAAGTCGCTTTCGGCGCGCGAGGCAAGGATCACCTCGTTGCCGGCCCGATGGAGCTCACGCGCCAGCTCGTAAGAGCGGATGGCAGGGCCGGCCATCCGCTGATTGATGAAGTCGCTGGAGACGACGAGGACGCGGCTCATTCCGCTGGAGTCTATCCTCGCTGCCGGCGCAGGTAGCTCTTGCCTTTGCGCCAGACGCCGCTGGGTCCCTGGTAGAGAACCGTTTCGATCGCTTTCAGACTCAGCGATCGCCAGTCGCGGCGCGGGGTCACTCCCACGTGGTCGCGGAGCGGCACCGATTTCACGCGCGCCGGGGCGATGGCGGCCAGGTCCGCCGCCCTTTGGGGATTAGCGCAGAAGCTGATCAGGGGTTGGGCCGCCTTCGACCAGGTGTAGTTGGTCGCGTACCCCCGCACCCGCTCCGCGCACTGCGCCCGGTAGCGAGCGTCAGCGAGCCTATCGATGGCGAGCGCGACGGCGTGAGCGTCACCGGCCGAGACCGTTACCCCCATTTCGTTGGCCTCGACCGCATCGCCCAGAGAATCGCCCGCGGTGCAGAGGATCGGTAGCGCCGCCCAGAAGTAGTCGAGGAAGCGGGTGCGAAAGGAAAAGCGCGCCTCGAGGTGATCGCCGTGCGTCGAGACACCGACATCGGAATCAAGCAGCCAGTCGGCGCGCTCGTCGTAGGGCACCCAGCCCTCGTGAAAAAACACCAGCCGGTTGGTCGCGCCCAGCTCGTCGGCCAGCTCTCGGGCCTGCGTCAGCATTCGAAACTTGGGAATGTGCGGATTGGGCGGTTGGGTCGCCATGAAGACCAGCCGCAGGTTGGGATGGGCGGCGCTCGCCTCGACCACACCGCGAATCAGCGTCAGCGGGTCGAACCAGTTGTAGATGCTGCTACCCCAGAGCAGGATGAGATCGCCGTCGCCGATGCCGGGGATCACGCCACGCATCGCCTTACCGCGTTTTTTTGGCGGATCGCCGGGTAAGCCGAAGGGGACCAGGTCGATCAGCGCGCGCATCGATGGGTCCCTTGAGAAGGTCTCGCTGTTGATCCGGTTGAGCGCGGTCAGCGCACCGACCCAGTAATCGAACTGCTTCTCGCTGGCGCAGATGAAGAAGTCGCAAAGGCGCAGCTGGTCGTCGAGCGAGCGCAATGCCTCGTCGGGATTCCCCATCGCGTCGGCGGGCATCGCTTCCGCCGCCCGCTGGACGAGCACCTCGAGCGTAAACGGACCATAAAGGTCGGCGACCAGGCACGCCCCCGAGTCGACCAGGAATGGATAGGAGTCGAGGATGTGCCCCTGGAACAGCACCACCTGGCTGGCGCGTGCCAGCGCCTGCAAGCGCACGGGCTCGTGCGACACGATAGGAAAGGCGCGCTCGTGGAGATCGGTCTCGCCCCGGCTCGCGAGGGTGACGTCGTTGCCCGCCAGCTGCAGCTGCCGGGCCAGTTCGTAGGAGCGGATCGCCGGGCCGGCCATGCTGCGCCGGACGAAGTCGTTGGAAATGACGAGAACTCGGCTCATGCAGTTTAAGGGCTGACGATCTGCCGGCCTTTCAGGCCGTTCCAGGCGATCACGAACCCGTGCCGCGCGCGGATGCCAAGCCAGACGGCGGGCGCCAGCAGCAGGCCGGGGCCGTGCGCATAGTGCTTCCGATAGAAGAGCCACATGGAGCGATGGAACTCGCGCAGCATCGGTCGGGGCCGCTGCCGCGTCGTCCCGCCCTTGATGTGCAGCACCACCGCCGACGGCACGTAATAGACGCGGCCACCGCGCGCCTTCAGGCGGAAGCAAACGTCCAAATCGTCACCGTACATGAAGAAATCCTCGTCGAAGAAGCCGATCGAACGGAAAGCGTCGGCCTTGAAGAGCAGCGCGGCGCCGGTGCCGCAGTCGATCTCGCTCGGGATATCCGGGTCCTGGTAGGTCAGGTTGTAGCTCGCCAGCCAGCGAGCCCTGGGGAAAACACGGCTGAGGCCGCTGAGCCGCGCCAGCGCGACCCATGGTGACGGAAACGAACGGCGGCAGGCGAGATCCAGCCGCCCATCCGGGCGCAGCACCTTGGGGCCAACGACGACCGCGTCCGGCAAGCTGCGCAGCGCAGTGCGCAGCGTCGTCAGTGCCCCCGGCTGGATCTCGGTGTCGGGATTGAGCAGAAAGATGTTCTCGCCGGTCACCAGCCGCAGCGCCTGGTTGTTGGCCCGGGCGAAGCCGCGATTCTGGTTGTTGGCAATCACCCTGAACTGCGGAAACTCGCGCTTGATGGCGTCGACGCTGCCATCGGTTGAGGCGTTATCGACGACGAAGACCTCGTGCGAGAGGCCCTGCAGCTGCGGCAGGAGATGCCGCAGGCAGGCGAGGACCAGGTCCCGCGTCTGCGTGTTGACAATTACGACGGAGAGGTCCATTGACGCCGTGACCGGCCGAGCCGGCCCTCACGAAGCTTGCGAACATACGGGTAAGGCTGAAACCAGGGTTCGATGGCGGCAGGCCGGACGGTTCGTCGGTCCTGGACCTGACGCCGCTTCCTGAGCGCCGACGGGAGGAGCCGAACCGTGTCGATGAACCCCATTAGGGCGGCAGGCCGGCTCAGCAGTAATTGCAGCGCCTTGGCTCCGGTGAAGGCCACCATCCCCGGCGAGCGGCGCCACATCCCGCTGCCGCCGTCGTTCTTGATGATCATCAGCAGGCGGTTTTTCAGGATGTGTCGCTGCATCCCCGTCGTGTACCAGGCCCCGCTTCCCCCTCGGAGATGGATGGCCACGGCGCGCGGATCGTACCAGCTTCGCCATCCCCGCAGCCGCGCCCGCCAGTCCAGATCGTTGTCCTCGAGGTAGGCGAAGAAGCTGCTGTCGAAGACCTCGCCATCAATCATCACGTCGTCGAGCATCGCCCGGCGGTAGAGTGCGGCGGCGGCGCAAACGCCAAAAACCTCCATCGGCTGGTCGTACGGCGGACCGTCCGGCTCGTCCTCAGCACGGTTCACGGACCAGAGATTGCGGTAGACGACGTGGCCGGCCGAATCGATGCGCGGTCGCGCGCCGTCTGGCGCCGGCCGCAGCAACTTGCCCGAGGCCGAGCCAAGGCGCGTGTCCGGCAGCATGTCCTCGACCAGGATGCGCACGTAGTCGGGTGCCAGGAGCGCATCCATGTTGAGCAGGAGAATGAATTCACCGGCGGCGCTCGGGATCGCTTGGTCGTAGGCCATGGCAAAGCCGAGATTTCTCCCATTCCGAATCAGCCGGACATCGGCTTGTCCCGCCATCTGGTCCGCCGAGCCGTCGATCGAACCGTTGTCGATCACGACGATCTCCAGTAGGCGGTAGGTCTGCGCTCGGACCGACGCCAGGCATCGGCTCAAGAACTGGGCGCCGTTCCAATTGAGGATCAGGACGGAAACGAGACCCGGCGTCACGCCTTCGAGTTGCCGCCGGCGTTTAGGACCCCGGGAAGATGCGCGCGCAGGCGGGCCATCTCGCGGCGGAGCCGTTTGCGCGCGCGTTTGGTGACACCCGGAATCCCCTCGAGCCGGTAGGCCGCGGCCGCCAGCTGGAGCGTATTCGCCGGCTTGATTCGCGGATAGCGCAGGTCGTGATAAGCCAGGTCGGGCGCCGATTGTGGATTGGCACAGTAGGCGACCAGGGGTTTCGCCACCTGCTCCCAGGTGTACCTGGCGGCCAGCTCCCGCGATCGTTCCCGCATCTGCTGCCGTCGCCCTCGGTCCGTCGCCACGAGACGAAGCGCGCCGGCCACGCCGTCGACATCGCCGTCCTTTACCGCAATTCCTGCGCCTATCGCCACCGCCTCGTCGCAGAGCACGTCGCCGGCCGTGGCTACGATCGGAAGGTTGGCCCAGAGGTAATCGAGAAAGCGGGTTCGGAACGAGAAGCGGGTTTCGACTTGCTCGGAATGGGTGCTGAGCGCCATATCCGAATCGCAGAGAAAGTTGACCCGCTGCTCGTAGGGCACCCACCCCTCGTGGAAGAACACTGACCGGTTGAGCAGTCCCAGTTCCTGCGCCAGGTCCTGAGCGCGACGCGTCATCGCCATCCGTGGGTTGGCCAGATTGGGATGGTGCGTGCCCATGAAGACCAGCTTGAGCGACGGCAGATCATCCTCGAGCCTTGCTATCGCCCGGATCGGCGTCAAGGGGTCAAACCAGTTCCAGATCCCTCCGCCCCAGAGCGCCACGACGTCGGTCGGCTCGATGCCCGGCACCACCCCCTTCAGCGCATGTCCGGTAGGCTCCGGCGGATCCGACCGCAAGCCGAAGGGAACGACGTCCACCAGCGACCGCAGGGTCGGGTCGGCCGCCCAGGTGTACGGGTTGATGCGGTTCGCCATCGTGAGGGCGCCGAGCCAGTAGTCGCGCTGCCGCTCGCTGGCGCACATCATGAAGTCGGCGACCTCGAGCTGCTCGAGGACGACGTCCAGGCCGTACTGGTGGATGTTGACCCGCTGCCGCACATCGAGCTCGCCGTACATGTGCAGCGTTTCGAGGATAAACGGACCGTAGATGTCCATGACGAGGTAGCGAGCAAGCTTGCGTATGATCGGGTAGTTGCGCACCAGGTAGCCGATGGCGATCACGATGTCGTGCTCGCGCAGCAAAGCAGGCAGCGCGCCATCGGCAAAGCAGGTGACTCGAAGCTTCGACGACTGGCGCGGGTTTTTGTTCGGCGTGCCGATCGTCACCGTTTGCTGCTTCGCGAGCAGGTGAGCCAGCTCCCAAACGCGGATGCTTGGCCCCGCGATGGCATCGATCAGCGGCTCATGGGTCAGGAACAGGACCTTCACAGCCCCCCTCCCCGCTCCGGGGAGGGCTGGGGAGGAAGTACCCACGCATCGAGCCCGAAGGCCTGCATCATCTGTCGGTGGTAAGCGGCAAATCCGCCGACCGGGGCAAGCGGTTCGAGGGGCAGGCCGAATAGCTTGAGGATCTCCTGATCGCTACGGCGTCGCATGGCCTGCACCGCGGCGCGCTTTGATCGCAGCACGGGTAGATGCTGGCCGAACTGCTCGATCGCGAGCAGCGACGACATCGCGGAAGCCCGGACAGGCAGCGACCCGTCACCGCCAAGGCGGCGCATGGCCTGCTGCCGCAGCTTCGTGTTGAGCGCGCTCAGCCGTCGTGCGGTCGCCGCGGGGAGGCGCTTCGCGGTGCCCATAACCCCCCTCTCCCGCAGGCTCCTCGCGAGCGGCGCCTGGGCGATTTCCATATGCCTCCGGGGGAGCGCAGAGTGGTTGCCCTCGTCAACGGGCAAAGCAAATGCGTTCCGATCCGGATTCACCATCAGCACCACCTTCTCGGCGAGCAAGAGCAACGCAGCGGGCAGCACCTGTGCCAGGTGGGCATCGTCGTAGTTCTTGTAGATGGTGTAGAGCGGATTGCGGTCGTAAAGCACCGCCTTGCGCTGGTCGTCGACCAGCCGGACGCTACCGTGCATGACGTGCTCGACGAGCGATTTCGGCGCGTTTCGAACCCGATATCCGGCAAGCCATAGGCGCCAGCCGAGGTCGAGATCTTCATAGAAGAGGAAGTAGTCCTGATCGAAGCGGCCCACCTCGTTGAACCGATCACGCCAGATGACCATCGAGCCACCACAGGGCGAGAGGATGTCCCGTTCTTTGTCATCCTCACGCATCGGATCGCCCCAGCCGATCTGGAGCCCGTAGCCCGTCAAGGTCGCGCCACCGATGATGAAGTCGGTCTGCTTCCGATCCCAGCTCAAGATCTTGCCGCCGACCGCGGCGATGTCCGGCGCGCTCACCAGGACCTTTACCATCTCCTCGAGCCAGGTCGGGTCGGCGCGTGTGTCATTGTTGACGAAGGCCAGCGCATCGGTCGCTAGCCGCTCCGCGGCATAATTGTTGCCGCCACCGAAGCCGAGGTTCTCCGGCGACTGGATCACCCGAACGGTTGGAAACGCCTGCTGCACGAACGCCTCCGAGCCATCGGTCGACCCGTTGTCCATCAGCACCAGGTCGAGCTTGCCTTTGTAGGACTGTCTGAGCAGCGCCTTGAGGCACGCGGTCAGATGATGCTTGCCGTTCCAGTTCACGACCACGACCGAGACCGAGGGCAGAGTCAACCGCTAATCCTGGGTGAGCTGCCATTTGGCCGGCATGAAAACCACGCCGACCGGATCGAGGATTCTCTGGCGAACGCGAAACTCGAGGCGCCGGTCGAAGTAGTCATAGGTAATCCGATCCTCTTCGTCACTGATCTTTGCCGACACCAGGTAGCCAGCCTCCAGCAGATTGAGGGAAGTCAGATTGACGCCCACGGTGCCGCCGCCACTGATCTCGGGAATGTCGAAGCCACTGGTCTTCGAGTTGGTGGCAAAGCAGATCACGCCATCGTCCTGACGGGTCAGGCCGATGCTGAACACCGGTCGCCTTACGGGATGCTTGCAGCGGTAGGTAATCCTCACCTGCATTCGATCGCCAGGTTCGAAGACGTATTGCGGCCGGCCGGCGCCATCCAGGAGTTCCACGCGGGCAATCTGCACGTCGCCAGTCCGCCACTGGTCCGATGCTTCAGCCCCATCCGCCGAGGCGTGTCCGCGATGCTGAACATCCGCCAGGTATTCGTCGGTCACCTGATCCGGAGAACCATCCGCCCGAATCGCTCCCTGGTCGATCCACAGCGTGCGGTCGCAAAACCGCCGTACCGCGGCCAGGTCATGCGAGACAAAGACGATCGTTTTCCCCTCGCTGCGAAAGCGATTGATCCGCTCATAGCACTTCTGCGCAAACTCCGCGTCACCGACCGCGAGCACCTCGTCGACGAGCAGTACATCGGGGTCCACATTCACAGCGATGGCAAAACCCAACCGCATGTACATGCCGCTGGAGTAGGTCTTCACCGGGTTGTCGATGAATCGCTCCAGTCCGGAGAAGCGGATGATCTCGTCCAAGCGGCGGCGGATCAGCTCTCGCCGTAGTCCAAGCAACGCGCCGTTCAGGAAGATGTTCTCACGCCCGGTGTAGTCGGGGTGAAAGCCGGTACCCAGTTCGAGAAGGGCAGAAACGCGACCCGCCACGCGGACCTCGCCGCCGTTGGGATGCAGGATGCGGGCGATCAGCTTCAACGCCGTCGATTTTCCGGCGCCGTTGGGCCCGATCAAACCCACGGTTGTGGCCGGCTCGACGTCAAAGGACACGTCGCGGAGAGCGTAGAACTCCTTGTACACGCCGCGCCGGCGCCGGATGAGGGCTTCTTTCAGCAGCTCGTGCCGCTGCTCGTAGATCCGGAAGGTCTTGTTGACTCCCTCGAAGCTGACCGCGGCCCCCATCAGACCTCCTCGGCGAAACGGCGGCTCAACCGGCCATACAGGAGGATGCCGACCACGAGCGTCAGCACGCTGATCGCGGCGAAGCCCAGGAGATAGGGCCAGCGCGGCAGTCGCCCGTAGAACCAAATGTCCTGGAATGAGGTGATGTCCCACGCCATCGGATTCACCGCGAGGAACGGTTGGAGACGGTGCGGAACCAGGTCGAGAGAATAGACAACCGGCGTCAGAAAGAACCAGGCGGTCAACAGGATGCTGAGAAAGTACTGCACGTCACGAAAGTAGACCTGGGCTGCTGCCAGGATGGAGCCGAGCCCGTAGGTGAAGAACAGTTGAAGGATGACCAGAACCGGCAGCAGCAGCATGGTGAAGGTGAAGCTGACGTGAAAGACGACGGTCAGGACCAGTAACAGAAGGATGTTGATGGCGAAGTTCACTGAGTTGGCGAGCACCGCCGACAGCGGCAGGACCTGGTGCGGAAAGAAAACCTTGCGCACGATATCCCGGTTGTCGAAGACCGAGTTGGTCGCCGACGTCAGGCTCATGGCAAAGGCATTCCACGGAACGAGGCCCGACAGCAGAAAGACCGCATACGGATGAATGTTGACCCGGACGATGACCGAAAAGACCAGCGTATAGACCACCATCAGCAGCAGAGGGTTTAGCAGCGACCAGAACATCCCAAGGAATGACCCTCGGTATTTGGTCTTGAGGTCGCGAGCCACCAGGTTGCTGAGCAGCTCCGAATACGCAATGACCTCGTCGAGCCACTGTTTGACGCCGAAGCGCCGGGCCGGCGGCCGCGATTCCGTCAGGCGCTCGCGGCGCGCCGTCGTCACCGATTCAGTACCCATATCACGAGGAGCCCGGCAATTCGGCCCGGCAGCGCTATCCTATCGTTCAGCGGCTTTGGGCGAGTTGCCGGATCCCGCTGCGCACTGGCTTCCTGGAGCTCCAGCCCGTCCTGGTTCTAGCCCGGCTTCGTGTCCTTAGGTCGGCGTTCGCGGAGACAACCGCAACGAGTTGCTCGGCGGTGTGATGTTCACCGCCAGATTCGCCGATCAAGGCTCTTACCAACAGTCTGCGGCAGTCAGAACGGCGCTAAGGCTCAGGCCGGTGGCCGTTCGACGCCCCGTCGGCCCGAGGCTTCTAGCCGTCCGGCCGGCTTGCTCGCTCGGGCGTCGTCGAGAGTGTCGGCTCTTCGGGCGAAGTCTGCGGGATCTGGAAAGCCTCCCGGCTTCGGATCCGCACCTTCTTGATCCGCGTGCCCTGGACCGCCTCGACGCGCAGTTCGGAGCTCCCGAGTGTCAAGGTGGCGCCAACCTTGGGAGCGGCGCCCAACTGATTCAGAACATAGCCGCCGATCGTGTCGTAATCCTCGCCCTGGATGTCGAGCTTGAGCAGCTCATTGACATCGTCGACGCTGACCCGGCCGTCGAGCACGACCTCGTTTGGGGAGATGAACTGGATCTCGTCCTCCTCACCGACGTCGTACTCGTCCTGAATCGGCCCGACGATTTCCTCGAGAATGTCCTCGATCGTCACCGCGCCGGCGGTGCCGCCGTACTCGTCGACGACGATCGCCATGTGCACCCGGTTCTTGCGCAGGTCGCGCAGCACGTCCTGCACCAGGTTTGATTCCGGCGTGAAGTAGGGCTTGCGGGCGATCTCCCGAAGCGTCTTCGGGTCACCCCTCACGACAGCACGCAGCAGGTCCTTCGCATACAGGACGCCAACGATGTGGTCGAGGTTCCCTTCGTAGGCCGGAATCCGGGTATGGCCATGCTTGGTGACCAGGTCGACGGCCTTCTCCACGGGCTGGCCAACCTCAATCGCGACCAGGTCGGTGCGCGGCACCATGACCTCACGCACCCGCATGTCGCCCATCTCGAAGATGCCGTGGATCATCTCGCGCTCTTCCTCTTCGAGCACACCCTCTTCCTCGCCGACCGAAACCAGCATCTTGAGCTCCTCCTCAGTCACGAACGGTCCGCGGACTTGCGCTTTGCCCCCGATGATCAGCAGCAACAGCCGGGTGACCCCGGTCAGCACGAAGACGATCGGCCGCATCACCCAGGTTGCGCCGGCGACCAGCCTGGCCATCCGCAACGCCACGCGCTCGGCCCGCTGCAGCGCCAGTGTCTTCGGAGTGATCTCGCAAAGAACGAGCACGAGCAACGAGAGAATCAGGCTGACGAGCCACTCGGCGACCTTCTCGTGGTACAGGTTGATGGCGAGCAGCGTCGCCGCCGACGACGCCACGATGATCGCCACCGTGTTGACGATCAGGATCGTCGACAGGTACCCGTTTGGATCTTTATGCAGCCGCTCGATCAGGATCGCCTGGGGCACCTTCTGCTCGACCAGCTGGCGCAGTCGCACCCTGCTGATGGACGTCAAGGAGGTCTCCGCCGAGGCGGCCAGCGCCGCCAGGATCAGCGCGACCACGATGATCAAGAGCTCGATCCAGGCGGTGGTGTTCACCAGATCCCCTTACTTGAAGAGCTCGCTGACCGAACGATCCTCGTGCACGCGGCGGATCGCCTCAGCGAGCAGGGGGGCCACGGAAAGAATCTTGATCTTTGGATGCTGCTTATCGGCCGGCAGTGGGATCGAGTCGGTGATCACGATCTCCTCAATTGGCGCGTTGACCAGCTTCTCGACCGCCGATCCGGCGAGCACGCCATGCGTCGCGAGCACCCGCACGCTGGTGGCGCCTTCGGCCCGCAGGGCTTTTGAAACTCCAACCAGCGTACCGCCGGTGGAGATCAGGTCGTCAACGACGACCGCGTCCATGCCGGCGACCTCGCCGACCACGCGCTGCTCGCTGACGACGTCGTCCTTCGGCCGGCGCTTGTAAACAAAAGCGATCGGCAGGTCGAGATGGCGGGCGACGTCTCCCACCCGCTTGGCGCCCCCGATGTCGGGCGACACAACGACGGCGTTCGGCAGCCGCAGTTTGCGAATGTAGTCCACGATCAATTTTTCCGCCGTGAGGTGGTCGACCGGGATATCGAAGAAGCCCTGGATCGCATCCGCGTGCAGATCGAGCGCGATGACGCGGTTGGCCCCTGCCAGGGTGATGATGTCCGCCATCAGCTTGGCCGAAATCGGATCGCGCGCCTGGGTCTTCTTTTCTTTGCGGGCGTAACCGTAATAGGGGATGACGGCGGTCACCCGGCCGGCGGAGGCCCGCCGCAACGCATCCAGGATGATGAATAACTGGATCAGGTTCTCGGACACCGGCTGACAGGTCCCCTGCAGCAGGAACACGTCGGCGCCGCGCACGCTGTCGGCAATCTTGACGTCGTACTCGCCGTCCGCGAAATGCGTGACTCGCATCGGCGACACCGGCTCGCCGAGAGCCTCGCCGATTTTTCGAGCCAGCTCAGGGTTGGACTCACCCGCCAGCAGACGCAGGTCGCCGGGCTGACGGGGCGCCGCTTCGCCAAGCTGGGGTCGCGCTTCTGCCACTCGTTCGCCGAGCTTCGACTGGGCTATGGGTAGACCTCCCGTCCTCCCTCTCCCGTCACAGGGGAGGGTCGGGGTGGGCGCTTGCGCCGGGCGCGTCGACGAGCAGTGTAGCCCTCGACGATCTTCATCTCGGGACGCCCTATCGCAAGGCTGCCGGCAGGCACGTCTTTGCTGACAACGGTATCAGCCGCCGTCGTCGCATCGCTGCCAACGCGCACCGGCGCGACGAAGATCGTGTCGCACGAGATATAGGCGCGGTCGCCGATCTCCGTCTGATTCTTCTCGAAGCCGTCCCAGTTCGCGGTGATGCTGCCGGCGCCGATGTTGACGTTGGCGCCGACGACGGCATCGCCCAGGTAGCTGAAATGGGGGACGGCGCTGCCCGCGCCGATCTTCGAGTTCTTGATCTCGGTGTGGGTGCCGATGCGAACGCCTTCGGCGAGCTCGGTCCCCGGACGCAGCCGGCTGAAGGGGCCGACGGTCACGTTGGCGGCGACCGTTGCCTTCTCGAGATGTGCCCTCTCGATCCGCGAGCCATCGCCTACGGTCGAGTCGCGCAGCTGGGTCATCGGCCCGATGACGCAGTCTTCGCCGACCACGCTGGCGCCGGTGATGGTTGTGAAGGGATGGATAACGCTGTCCGTGCCGACCTCGACATCGGCATCGATGAACGTCGTGTTGGGATCGGTGATCGTGACGCCGTCCCTCATCAGCTTGTCGAGGATGCGCTGGCGCATCAGGCGTTCCGCCTCGGCCAGCTGCCGCCGGTCGTTGATGCCGAGCACCTCGGTGCCATCCTCGACCGCAACCGTATTGACCTTGCCCTTGATCAGCCGCACGACGTCGGTCAGGTAATACTCGGCGGCGCGGTTCTTGTTCTCCAGCTTGAGCAGGGCGGGCCAGAGATCCTTGCCGGTGAAGGCATAGACGCCGGCGTTGACTTCTCGAATGTCGCGCTCCGCATCGGCGGCGTCTTTCTCTTCGACGATCGCTCGGAAGACGCCGGTGCGGCTTCGCAGGATCCGGCCATAGCCTGTTGGCTCGTCCAGCGTCGCCGTCAGGAGCGTGACCGAAGCGCCCGACTTCCGATGCTCCTCGAGGAGGCGCTTGAGGGTCTCGCCGCGCAGCAGGGGCGCATCGCCGTAGATCACGACCACCGGTCCGAGGCTGCGATGGTCGGCACTGACCTGGGCGAGCGCATGCCCGGTGCCGAGCTGGTCTCGCTGGGGCACCGTCTGCCCCTCGCCGTTGACGGCGGCGGTGACGCCGTCTTGCTTCGGGTTGGTCACCACGATCGTTCGCTCGGGGTCCAGGGCTCGCGCCGCCGCCAGCGACCACAGGAGCATCGGCCGACCGGCAACGGGATGGAGGACCTTGGGGATCCTGGAGTTCATCCGAATTCCGTTACCGGCGGCGAGCACCACCACCGTGACGCCCCCGCGCGTCTCCGACGAGTGGGCCTGCTTGGACCCCGCGGATGCGTTCACGCGCATGGGAGGAATTGCGGCGATTATCCCAAATTCCCTTCCTCGCTGGGGGAGGGCAGGCTAGGGGACCTCAGGCTGCCAGATCGCCGACGTCCGAGATTCGCCGATTTTCGGGTACGTTGGGGGCGATCCGGTGCCTCAGCGTCGGCGTCAGGCGGTCCAGGCGCCGGCCGATCCGATACCCGTACCGTTCGACCGCATCCTCGATCGCCAGGTAGGGCAGCCGGCCCCAGGCAAAGCTCTTGACCAGGTACCAGGCGGCTCGCCGGGTGAACCGCCGCGAATCCGGGCAGAGCGTTCCACCCTCATCACCGAAGTGGGCGTCGGTGTATCCGGTCAGCAACGCAATCTGGTAGGCGCCCTTGAGCCCGGCGCTGAGCCCCCTGATAACCAGGGCATCGGGCGAATACGCGATGGTACAGCTGGCCAGTACCGCCTGACGGGCCCAGACCCGATCGGCGCCGATTGGAAGATGCTCGTTGAAGTGAATGCCGCGCCAGACCGAACGGCGAACGGCCACGTTCTCGATGAAAAATGGCAGTGACTTGTACCGCACCTGGTCACCGATCCGGATCCGGCGGGAGTGCGGCTCGCCGCAGAAGCGCTGAGCCAGTCGGAATGCCATGAGCGGGTCGCCGTCGACCGTCGGCTCCTGGCGTCCGTACACGCCGGCGACCGACGCGTCGTCGAAGGCGGCCGTGAGGTGATGCAACCAGTCGCCGTTCGCCGGAACCGCATCCTGCGCCAGGAAGACGACCAGGTCGCCTTTGGCCCCACGCATGGCGCGGTTCCAGGCTGCCGGTCCAGGCGCCTCACCGATCTCCACGAACCGAGCGAGGGGAAACTGACTGACGATATGGCGGGTGCCGTCCGCCGACCCGCCGTCCGCGCAGATTACCTCGAGCGGCTGCCGCCCCTGGCCCATGATCCGGTGAAGGACCGTTCCGAACGCCCGGCCGGCGTTCAGCGTCGGAATGACGATCGAGACGGAAGGCGCGGCTTCGCCCATGGTCGATTTAACGCAGGGTCCAGCCCTTTCCGGCCCGGCCAGATGGGAAGCTGATAGCCTCTGGCTCAGCTTCAGTCTCATGCAAATCTCATCTCCGGCGCGTAGCATCCCGGGTCGACCCATGGAGCGTGCAAGGGTCGTCGTGCTGGGGGTGGACGGTTACCTCGGCTGGGCGACCGCCCTCCATCTCTCGGCCGCCGGCCATGACGTCATCGGCATCGACAGCCTGGTTCGCCGGCGCTGGGACCGTGAATGCGGCACCCGCAGCCTGCTGCCGATCCGCAGCATGCCAGAGCGGGTCAAGCTCTGGCAGCGGCTGACCGGCCGGCGAATCGAGTGGCGGCACATGGACATGTGCGACGCTCGGGCGGTCACGGAACTGGTCAGCGAAGTGCAGCCCCAGGCGTTGGTGCACTTCGCCGAACAGCGCAGCGCCCCGTTCTCGATGATCGACCTTCCGCATGCCGCGCTCACCCAGGTCAACAACCTGGTTGGCACACTAAATCTCCTTTTCGCCCTGCGCGATCACGCGCCGAACGCCCACCTGATCAAGCTCGGCACGATGGGCGAATACGGCACGCCCAACATCGACATCGAAGAAGGCTTCATCGTCATCACCCACAACGGCCGGCAGGATCGCCTGCCATTCCCGATGCAGCCCGGCAGCTTCTATCACCTCTCGAAGTTGCACGACAGCCACAATATCCAGTTCGCCTGCCGGATCTGGGGTCTACGAGCGACCGATTTGCACCAGGGCGTCGTCTACGGAAGCCGGACTGACGAGGTGGTGATGCATCCGGGGCTGGCCACGCGGTTCGATTACGACGCGATCTGGGGGACGGTCCTCAACCGCTTCTGCATCCAGGCCGCCGTCGGACTGCCGCTGACGGTCTACGGCAAAGGGGGCCAGACGCGCGGCTTCCTCGACATCCGTGACACGGTGGCGTGCGTCCGGCTCGCGCTCGAGAACCCGGCGTCGCAAGGTGAATACCGGGTCTTCAACCAGTTCACCGAGCAGTTCTCGGTCAAGAACCTGGCCGACAAAGTGCGACAGGCGCGCGCCGCCCATGGGCTCAAGACGAGCATCGTGCACCTTCCCAATCCGCGCGTCGAACGCGAGGAGCATTACTACAACGCCAAGCACCAGAAACTGCTCGATCTCGGCTTACAGCCGCACTACCTGGGCGAGACGCTGATCGAGTCGATCGTCGCGACGGTCGAGAAGCATGCCGCGCGCGTGGATCCGGTCGAGCTCGAACAGCCTAACGTCGACTGGCGGCATGGCGGGACGCCTGGATGGAGCGGCGTTCCCACCCCGGCATCCGAGACTCAACCAGTGGCCGTGCTCAGTCGGGCTCCAAAGCGGCGCCGGCCATCGCCGGCACCCGATCCGGTTCGGCTGGACGCCTGAACAGCAGCAGCGCACCGATCCCCGCCTGCGGCAGGGAAACGCAGAGATCGAGAAGGTGGACCGCCAGGCTGGCCGCCAGCGCCTCGTCAACCGGCCAGCCGAGCAGGGTCAACCCGGCCGTCCACCACAGTTGACCGGTGCCCAGACCGCCCAACCCCTGGATCGGAATGGCGAGCAGCAACGTCCGGACGCTCAATGCGAACCACACCTGCACCAGCGACAGCGGCTGATCGATCGCGGCAAACAGGGCGAGATACTGCAAGCCGGTTGCCAGGCGCGCGCCGGCCGTGGCGGTAATAAGCAAGAGGGGACGGCTGCCCGATCCGAGCTCTTCGACGGCCGAATGAATTCGCTGATGAAGTCCGGCCGGCAGCGACAGCCGCTCCAGCCAGCCGGTGATCTGGCCGCGAGGCCGATCCCAGAACAGGGCGGTCAGGCCCACGACGATGGCGCCCGCAATCAGCATGCCGCCGACGAGCAGCACACCGGGAAGCCGAACGCCGGCGAATGGCGCCATCACCAGGGCCAGCACCAACAGGCTGGCGACGTCGAGCAGCCGGCTGAGCAGGGCGGCGCCGGCGCCGACGGTCAGGCCCACCTGCAGCCGACGTCGCAGCAGGACCACCAGTGCCGCGTCGCCACCCGGGCCGGGCAGGAGCAGGCTGACCCCCCAGCCGCTGAGCGTGATGGCGAGCAGCGTCCCAAATCGCCCGTGCGTGCCGGCCAGCAGCAGGCGATAGCGCCAGGCCCGGCACAGGATGAAGCCGAAAGCGGCGGCGGCGGCAGCCAGCACGAGTGGTGGCGAGACGTCGGACATTGTTTCTCCCAGATCGGCCGGCCTGATGGCGCGCAAGACCAGCGCCAGCACGACCACGGTGACCACCGCGGTCCCGGTGATCCGAAGCAGGCGCCGCCACACCGGCGGCAGCGAGCTCAGCATTGGATCTTGGCGGCGAGGGCGGCCTGATGCCCGCTCCAGCTCGCGTCCTGGTGACCGGAGGCGCCGGATTCATTGGTATCCATACCGTCCGCCGACTGGCATCGGCAGGCAGCCTGGTCCTGGTCATCGACGACCTCCGCCATGGGTGCGGCGAGCCACTGCCCGAGGGCGTCGAGCTGGCGCGCGTCGATATCACCACGCCCGAGGCGGCCGCCGCCGTCATCGCATTCCGGCCCGACGTCATCCTCCACCTCGCGGCCCAGGGCGGTGTCTCCCGCTCGCTTCGCGATCCGGCAGGCGATGCCGTCCTCAATGTCGTCGGCACCGTCGCGATGTTGAAAGCGGCCGTCGATTCCGGTTGCCGTCGGTTCGTGTTCGCGTCCTCGGGGGGAGCCATCTACGGCCATGCCCGCCGTCTGCCCACGCCAGAGTCGGCAACGCCAAGACCACTCTCTCCCTACGGAGCCGCAAAACTGGCTGCGGAAGGCTACCTTGGGATGTTTCAGCGGACGATGGGCATCAGCGCCCTTGCGCTCCGTTATTCGAACGTCTACGGCCCACTCCAGGACGGGACCGGCGAGGCGGGGGTGGTGGCAATCACGTCGACGCGCCTGATCGCCGGCCGGCCGCCGGAGATCCGAGGAGACGGCGAGCAGACGCGAGATTTCGTCTTCGTCGAGGACGTCGCGGATGCAAATCTTCTCGGGCTGCGCAGCACCGCGGAGGGCGCCATCAACATTGGCACCGGCGTCGGCAGCACGGTTCGGCGCATTGCCGGCGAGCTCATGGGGGCGGCCGGTTATGAGGGCGAGCTGCAATTCGTTCCCGGCCGAGAGGGGGAGGTCCGTCACACGGCGCTCGATACGCGGCGTGCTGCCAACCGGATCGGCTGGCGGGCAACCACGGAGCTTGGTACCGGCCTCCAAAAAACGTTCAAGAGCTTTCGGCAACGGCTCGCGCCGTCGGCGGCGGCCGCCACCGACGCGCAAGCGTAATCCGGAGCCACACGAGATCGCGGATCGCTCTCAGGATCGGCACCAGCCGGGCCCCGGAGCGCACGCCGGCGACTCGAGGGTAGTGCGGCACTGGAACCTGCTGCACGCGTAGCCCGCTGCGCTGGCTTTTGAAGAAGAGCTCGGTGTTGAGCAGCGCCGACCGGGCGCGCAGCGGCATCGCCACGTCGAGCACCCGCCGTCGCATCAATTTCAGGCCGCAATCGAGGTCTCGCACGCGGACGCCGTAGAGCCATCGCACCAAAAAATTGAAGACCCCGGCAATCAGCAGCCGATAGCCGGGATCGGCGCGCCGTTCCCTCCAGCCCGCCACGAGGTCGGCGCCGCCGATGACGGCGGCCAGCCGCCCGAGGTCCGCCGGGTCGAACTGGCCGTCACCATCCATGAAGGCAACATAATCCGTGTCAGCCGCCCGCAACCCATCGGCGACGGTGACGCCGTAACCTCGCTTGCTCGCATGGCGAATGAGACGCAGCCGCGAGGCATCTTCGCCCATCGCCCGCCGGGTCACTTCCGACGTATCGTCCGTGCTCCCGTCATCGACCAAGATCAGCTCCCAGCGTCCGGCCAGTCGGGTAAGCACCCGGCGGCTGCCGCTGATCACCCGCTCGATGTTGGCGGCTTCGTTGTGAGCCGGGATAACGAGGCAGAGCGATCCGTCGAGTGGCAAACGATTGGACATCGCGATATCGCCGTATCAAACCACGCGAAGGCTTCCTCATGCCTTTCTTAAGGGGCGCCGTCCGCTACGCGGAGGGCGACGCTCGATCGCTAGGCAAACGTCACGGAGATGAAGTAGTAATAGGTCGGGGTCGTCCCGTCCTTCGGGCTGACGCCGAAGACCTTGATCTGACCTTTGGTGCCCGATGTCGACCCGCTGAAGCTCACCGTCACGTCGTAGTGTCCAAAGTCTGGCTTGACCGCCGAGGCCGTGGTCGACGCCCGGCCCAGCTCGTTGCCATGACCGTCAAGCACGACCGCAATCACGCTGCCCTTGTCGACGCTGGCGGTACCGGACACCTCGACCGGCGAGCTGATCGGGCTTCCGCCGTCCGGGCTATCGATGATGATTCGGAGGTTGCCGGCCGGCGGCGTGGCGGCCGTGGTCGGCAAGGATGACGATGCCGGCGAGCCACTCGAAGCGGCGGATGGCGATGCGCCCGCTGAGTCGGACGCAGCCGCGGGCGAGCTACTTCCCTCCACAAACGTCGTCGTGTTGTCGCCGCCGCAGGCCGCCAGCAGAACGCCCAGCGACCCGGCGAGCAGGAGAATGACGGCCCTCTTCATCGAAACCCCTCCTTCGTCGCAACAGCCTACCCGATCAGGCGACGCCCCGGCCGATAGACTGGGCCGATCAACACGGTCGGGGCGCGCGCGCCCGTGATCGACCGGCGGGTGCCGGCGGCCCGGCCGCGTCGCCAATTCGCCGTCCCGATCCTGCTAGCGGCCGGCAGCGGCGTCCTGTTCTTCTGGAACCTGGGCCGGGCCAGCCTGCAGGACTGGGATGAGGCGACCTACGCCGAAATCTCCCGTGAGATTTGGATCTTCCACGACTGGATTCACCTGCACTGGAATTACCTGCCCTGGTTCAACAAAGCCCCGCTCTACATCTGGATGACCGCAGCCCTCTACCCGCTGGGCGTGAACGCTTTTTGGGCGCGCGCCGTGTCCGCCCTGGCCGCCGTGGGCACCATCCTGATCACGTACGGCATCGGCAATCGCTTCTACGGCCGTCTCGTCGGCATCGGGTCAGCCGTCGTTCTCGCGTCCTGCTATCAGTTCATCGCGGCCGGAAGGTTCGGAACCTCCGACATGCTGTTGACCTTTTTCCTCTATGGGGGGCTCTACGCCTACGTGCAAACGAGGGAGCACACGAGGTGGTGGTTCGGCGTCGGCGCCTTCATCGGGCTGGCCCTCATGACCAAGGGGCCGGCGGCCTTTGTCGGCCCAGCCGCGATCGGCATCACGCTGCTCATCGATCGCCGGCTGCTCGCTGCCCTCCGGACGCGCCAGCTCTGGGGTGGGGTCGCGGCGGCCCTGCTCATCGCATTGCCGTGGCATCTGGCGAGCTACCTCCAAGACGGCCCTGCCTTTCTCAACCAGTACCTGAACGCGACCGTGATCGCACGCATCGGCGAGCCGGTCCAGGGCCATCCGGGCAATGCCTTGACGTACATCGCATATTTGCGGAACCAGTTCTTTCCCTGGGCATACGGGATCCCATTTGCGCTGATCCTCTTCGCCCGCGATCGGTTTCGCGCCAGGGACGGTTCGTGGACGATCGTGGTGTTCCCCGCGATCGTCTTTGCCTTGTACACGCTCGTACAGACCAAACTTGTCTGGTACATCCTGCCGGCCTATCCGGCGCTGGCCATCCTGGTGGCGGCGCTGCTGGTTAGCGCCGCCAAAGGCGATCGGGCGGCACTGCTCTCGGTGGGACTTGCCCTGATTGCGGCGGTCCTCTCGGTGCCGAGTTCGATTCAGCCGGATCCCCTTCCGCTGGTGGTGGCCGCAGTCGGCATCGTCGGCGTCATGGTCGCCGGCGCCCGCGGGCTCAAGGGAGCCTTTGGCCCCGCGGCGGCGGCCGTGATCGCAGCATTTTTTCTGGTGACGGTCGCCCTCCGTGCCCTTGGTCTCTATACGGCCGGCGATCTTCCGGTTGTGGCCATCGGTGACGCCGCCCGAGTGGCCGTTTCCGGCCAGCCGGTTCCTCTTGTGCTCTTCATCGCCAACCCGGATCGGGTGACCGATTTTGACGTCTCGCACAGCCTGCTGTTCTACAGCCATCGACCGGTCCACATCGCCGTCGGGGCGGCCGCGTTCGATCAGGTCGTCGGTTGTCACGCTCAGGACGTCGTGCTGGCGACGACGGATGTCCCGTCCATCCCGTCCATGTACAGCTTTTCAGCGACAGGCAATGCGCCTCCGTTCACCCAGGGTACGGTCGCCCCTGTCGCTGGCTGCTGACATCAGGCCGATAAACTGGGCCGATCAAGATCTTTGCTTATCAGCACGGGCTCTATCCGCGCTCGGAAGCGGTGGTCGCCGCTACCCGTGGCCTCGATCGCGGCCGCACCGATCAGGCGGAGGTGGATGCCGCCTTCCGACATGACCTCGCTCGCTGGGTCGAGGTCCAGCGTGCGGCCGGGCTCGATTTCTACTCCGACGGCCTGCTGCGCTGGCAGGATATTTTCCGGCCGCTGGTCGAGGCGATCGGCCCGAAGCCGCATACGCTGGTGCGCTGGTTCGACACCAACACCTTCTTCCGCGAGCCCGAATTCGCCAACTTCCCCTCAGGAGACAGCAATTCACCCTCCCCCTCTGGGGGATGGCAGGGTGGGGGTGAAACATCCGTCCCCCGCCCCCGGGTCTCGACGTTCCCCTCGCCCTACATGTTCTCCCGCGCCGCCCGGACCAACCTCGATCGGAATCGCCTTATGGTCGAGCTCGCCGAGTCGGTGTTGCGCCCCGCGATCGATGCCGCCGTCCGCGAGGGCAGCGAGCTGATCCATCTCGAGGAACCGTGGCTGGGCTACACCGGCATCAGTCGGCAGGACTGGGCGCCCCTGCGCGACGCGCTCGAGGCCTTGCATCGAAATGTTGGGGCGACGCTTGCGCTTCATGTCTACTTCGGCGATGCCGCGCCCCACCTCGAGCAACTGCGCGCCCTGCCGATCGATGCGATTGGCGTCGACCTGATCGAAACCGACGTCACGGCGCTTGGCCGTGGCTGGGACAAGGGCCTGGTGGCGGGCGTGATCAACGGCCGCCAGTCACTGGTCGAGTCCACGAACAGCATCGTCGAGGTTGCCGGCCACCTGGCCGACAGCGTTCGCCCAACCGCTCTCTATCTGACGTCGAACTCCGAGCTCTCGTTCCTGCCGACCAGCGTGGCCGAACACAAGGTGCAACGGCTGGGTGAGGCGGCGAGCAAGGTCAAGCAACTGGTTTCCGTGTGAGCACTCAACTCGATCACAAGCCACTGTTGACCCATGAGGTCGGCTCGCTCGACAAGCCAGGCTGGCGGGTCAAGGCCTATGCCGGCAAGCCGCTCAGCGAGCGCGACCTGGAAGAAGCCAGGTCATGGGGCGAGCAGCTCCAGGTACCCGATTACCCGCGACTCCTCGAGCTGCTCCGCGGCAGAAGCTTCACCAAAGAGCAGAAAGCGGAGATTCAGCGCTGGTCCAGCCTCTACGCGCTTCGTCTCGAGGAAAGCGCGGGGCTCGATGTCGTCTACGACGGCGAGCAGCAGCGCACCGAGATGTACGACTGGGCGGTCACCCATGCGAATGGCTTCGAGCGTCGCGGCAGCGTCCGGGCGTTTGACAACAAGTACTACAGCAAGGCGGCGGTGGTCGGTCCGATTTCGCTCGCCGCGCCGTACCACAACGCCGAGTTTTCCTACCTGGTGTCGGTCGCCGGCGCCGAGCTGAAGGTGCCGGTCACCGGCGCCTACACCATCGCGGACTGGTCCTTCGACGAGCGGAACGCGCTCGACACCGACCTGCGGGAGTCCGCGCTGGACCGGCGCCGCCAGCGCAAGGCGGCGCGCCGCGACTTCGTCCTCCAGGTGGCGCGTAACCTGATCCGTCCGAACCTCCAGGCGCTCATCGGCCTGGGCGCGCGCTGGATCCAGGTTGACGAGCCGGGTGCCTCCACCGAGCCCGACGAGCTCGATCTCTTCGTCGACAGTTTCAATGCCAGCGTCGAGGGCCTCGACGCGATGTTCTCCACCCATCTTTGCTTCTCCGACTACAACCTCTTCTTTCCGGCGATCGAGCGGATGTCGCAGTGCCGCCAGTTCGCCGTTGGCTTCGCCAACTACGACAGCCGCGAGCTGGGCACCAGCGACGACGCCCGTCCCGGCTACCAGGTGATCAAGAAATTCCGTGAGTTGCCGTACAAACCGGCGCTTGGAATGGGCGTGCTCGACATCCACACCGACTTCATCGAGTCGCCCGAGCTGGTGCGTGATCGCGTGCTCTACGCCGTCAAGGTGTTCGGCGACGCGGCCCGCATCCACGTCACGCCCGACTGCGGGTTAAGGACGCGCTCCTGGCGGGTCGCTTACGAGAAGTTGCGCAACATGACGGCTGGCGTCGAGCTGGCCCGTCGGGCCCTTAGCCTCTAACGCCCGCTAGAGGAGAGAGCTCACGGCAGTACGCCGGCCGATCGACTCGCTTCACCAGCAAGCGGGTGGCCGGCAGGCTGGCGACCGGCGCTGGCTTCCCGACCGCCAGGCCTGCGCTGACGCGTTGCTCGCGTGGATAGCACAGAGGATCGCATTTGCGCTGCTCTTCCTCATTTCGGCCGCAGTATTTGGGACGCCAGGACATGGAGCGGGCGCATCACTGAGCCGATCGGTATCGGACAGCCCCTGGCTCAACTGGTGGGACAGTGGGCACTTTATCGACATTGCCGTCCACGGCTATCGGACGCCTGACCAGACCGTCTTCTATCCGCTGTACCCGCTCGCCGAGCGCGTCCTCGGTCGACTCGACGGAGGTAACTATCTCCTGGCCGGATTCATCATTTCTAACCTAGCCTGCCTCCTGGCCATGCTGGCCTTTCGGATGCTCGCTCGGGTGGATCTCAGCCTGAGCTCAGCCCGGTGGGCGCTGGGCTTCTTCACGTTCATGCCGACGGCGCTTTATCTGGCCATCACCTACTCGGAATCCCTCTTCCTGATGTTTGCGATCAGCGCACTGTTCGCGATCCGTCGCTCGAGTTGGCTGCCGGCGGGTCTGCTCACGGCGCTGGCGGCCCTGACCCGACCGGTCGGGCTTCTTCTCCTTATTCCGTTGGCCATGGCGTCCATTGCAGCGCTGCGCAAGCGGCCGCCTGACCTTGCGACCGTCGCATCGTGGGCGCTGGCCGCCCTCCTGCCCCTCCTGGCCGTTGGCGGTTTCGTCGCTGATATGGGCCTTCGCTTTCATTCATGGCGAATCCCGATCGAGGCAGAGCGCCTCTATTACGGTCGTTACCTGGACCTTCCGTGGGTCGGAGTGAGCCAGGCCTTGAGCGTCATGGTCGGACAGCGCCAGAGTCCCGGCGCCCGCATCAATGCCGCCTACGACCTGGCAATCAGTGTCGCTACGGGGGCAGCCACTGCTGTCGCTGCCTCCGTGCGGCAGTTGCCAACTAGCTATGCTGCTTACAGCTTGGCGGGCTTTCTTGCCCTGCTCATGCTGCCGATGCATGGGTACCCGATCGGCGAGGACCTCAATGGTCTCCCCCGCTTCCTAATGCTGCTTTTTCCCATCTGGCTTGGCTTCGCCGCCTGGTCTGAACACCATTTATGGCGACGCCTGCTTGTCATCGCCGGGTGCGGACTTGGTTTCACGACCTCAGTGATGTTCTTCGGCCACGCGCCGATCCTCATGTAGCGTGGGGAGCCGGCTGGCGACGATCGTAGCTGTGTTGGCAACCATCGTGGTCGCTGCTCAGCTCATTTTTTTCGCCCTGTTCCAACCCGTCTGGAGTCCGATCGACGAGTTCAACCACTTCTTCTACGTCAACTATCTGAGCTACGCGCATCGGCCACCGCTCTATTTCATGCCCTACCAGGCCACGCTCGATCCATCCGTCCCGCCGGAGCTCTCGATTCCGCCATCGTTCGGCCGTGGGGTCAGCACCCCCCGCCAGCAGTACGTCACCGAGAGCATCCAGCCGCCGGGGTACTACCTGCTCGTGGTCCCCGCGTTCGTCACCAGCTCTCACGGCAGCTATCGCCAGGTCTACGTTGTGCGCCTGGCCACCGCGGGGCTGGCGCTTCTCATGGTGCCCTGCATCTTCATCCTGGCTCGCCTCGTGGTACCACGGTCACCCTGGGTCTGGGGTGCCGCCGGGGTCTTGCCGGCGCTCTCACGCGGCTACACCTTCAATCTCTCGCAGGTCACCAACGACGGCCTGGCCGCCTTAGTCGGCGGCATCAGCATCCTGATGGCCCTCTGGTTGCTGCGCCGCCGGCTCGACTGGCGGTGGGGGGTCGTTGCCGGGTTGACTGCCGGCGTCGCGCTCGTCACCAAGGTGACCGTCTATTACGTGCCGGTCATGCTGGCGGCGATCTTCCTGGTGCAGCTCAGGCGGCGGCCGAAAGCCATCCAGGCGACCGCCGCCGGCCTCATCAGCGCCGTCATCGCCGGGCTTTTCTTCCTGCCGTGGGCAGCCTTCAATCTGAAGCACTATCACGCGATAGTCTCGACCGGACACGCGCCGCCGAATCTCGCTCCGTACACCAACCTGCCGCTGCCCGACGCCCTCAAGCTGATGGTGGAGCTGGGCTCCCTTAAATTCTGGTACGGCGAAAGCCTCGCGCCGGCGCCACCGAACTGGCTGATCGCCGCCGGAGTGGCCGGACTGGTCCTCTGCACCGCCGGTTTTCTCGTCGTCCCGTTCTGGCGAGAGCGCTCCCTCGAGTCGGGCGCAGGCGTCGTCGTCTGGTTG
>Ga0209474_10000766_pt1 | contig 33469 bp, 28 predicted proteins | sample GraSoiAngelo_145_FD_185902 | JGI IMG/M metagenome (GOLD analysis project Ga0209474, IMG submission 185902) | Grasslands soil microbial communities from the Angelo Coastal Reserve, California, USA - 14_1009_05_20cm (SPAdes) (version 2) | ecosystem: Environmental > Terrestrial > Soil > Grasslands...
GCAGGCCCTCCGAGCGAATGGTCCTGGGCCGCAGCGATTGCAGGATGTTGCGGGCGCCGGTCAGGACCTCCTCGGTCATCGACTGGAGCTGCGTTAGCAGCTGGCTGGCGTCCTCAGGATCGCGCTGGCGGCGTTGCTCGTAGTACTTGAAGAGGGCCACGACCGCTGCCAGGTCTGACGCGAGCCCGTCGTGAATCTCACGGGCCAGATTGAGGCGTTCCTGCAGGACCGCGACTTCGGAGACCTTCACGGCCAGACTGTTCGCGCGGAGCGCATTAACAACCTCGCCGGCAAGATCCTCGAGTCGAAGCGCGTCGCGGCGATCCAGCCGCCAGGGGGTGTGTCGAAGCAAGACCAGCACGCCAACCGCCTTCTCCAGAGGCGGGGCGAGCGGCATCGCCGCAAATCCATGATGGCCGCCGACCAACCAGGCGGCCTCATCAGGCGTCAGCTCCTCGGCGGTCAGATCCTCGACGTTGTAGACCTCGTTGAGTTCCATGGCACGGGCCAGGAGCCGACTGGTGATCGGCGCGGAGGCTTCCGGCATGGCAAGCGATTCCGTTGGCACGCCGGCGCGAAGCATGAACCGCCGCTGCTCATCAAGTGTGTAGACCTGAGCCGCGTCAACCTGCAGCAGGTCGAGCGCCTGCTGGGCGGCGGCGAGCAAGATGGTTTGCAAGGGACCGGCGACCTGCTCAGCCACCAGGCGTCCTGCCGGAACCTCACTGCCGGCGACCTCTCCAGCCCCAACCTCTCCGCCGCCAACCTCGGTGCCAACCAGGTCGGTCTCAACCGGTGGCCCGACTGCCTCGGGGGGTTCGCTTGCCAGGGGGGCTTCCAGGGGAGCGGGGGCAGGTGCTGCTTCGGCCGATGGTTCAGGCTCGGCTTCGAGCGACGGCTCAGGCTCGGCTTCGAGCGATGGTTCAGGCTCGGCTTCGGTCACCGGATGAAATTCCGCGGGGGGCGCTTCCCCGGGCGGAGCCGGCTCGGACGGGCCCTGGGATAGCAACTCAGGCGTCGTCTCGAGGATCGCGGCGGCCTCGGTCCGTTCCATCGAGCTGGCAAAGAGATCGAAGAAGTGATCGAGCACCCGGCGCTCATCGGGGCTGAGCTCGCCGTTGACGCCAGCAATCAGGTCGCCGGCGATGGCGCGCGGCGTGTGCTGGCCGGCGGGGGGGGACTGGCTCGCTTCGCGTCGCAGCCGTCGAATCAGCTCGCGCAGCCGCTCGGCGGCGGCGGCGCGCTGCGACGGACCCGGTTCGCGGTCACGGGCATGCGCCAGCTGATCCGCGATCTCCGGAAAATTCACCTCGAGGTAGTTCACAAGGACGTCGTGCATGGCTTACGGAGCCGACCTGGAAATATCGAAGTCGCCTAAACGAAACTTGTCAAGGGCAGTTCGGCGGATGCTAGTCGCGAGCGCTACGTGTACAAAGATGTTACGGGAGCCCCCTTTATAATGACCCAGTCTCGCGGCTTCCCCAGGACCTGTGATTCTTATTGACTGCTGAAACCGCTACGGTCCGCCTCTCTTACATCGTCAACCACGACGTAACGAAGGCGGCGATGCAAAATTTCCAAGCTCGGACGGGCATTTCGCTCGCGGCCGACTCGGCGGATGGGTATCAAATCCCGCCCGGGCTGCCGCAGAACGACTTCTGCCTGATCATGCAGAACTTCGGCCGCTGTGAGATGGTGCCCAACGCCACGACGCCGCCCAACGCGGAGCATCCGCAGATTCGCTACGACGGCGCCCAGATCGGCCATCTCGTGATTCCCATCTGCGATGGCCGCCATTTGCTGGGACGGCTCATCAGCGAACCATTTGCTGCCGCCCGTCCGGACTTCGCGACCGTTTATGAGCTGGCTCGCACGCTCCCGGTGCATCCTGACAACCTGATGCGCGCCGTGCAGTCGGTGCCCGTGGTGTCGCCGACGAGCGCAATGGAAGCGGCGAACCTGGTGCACACGCTTGTTCAGCACGTCGTGGCGCAAAACTACAAGCACCTCGACGAACTGACGGTGCTCCGTGCGTTCGACAGCATCATGACCAACCTCAGCTACGAGGTGCTGAGCGACATGATCCTCAACCTGAGCCGGCAGCTGCTCCGTGGTAACGGGTCACTGCTCCTCCTGTCCAGCGACCAGGGAACGCGTGAAGAGGCCTACGGCGGACCGGACCCCAACGGAAGCGGCGACCTTCGCCGGCTCCTCGTCGAGATGAGCGATTTCGTCCTGCAGTCAAAGCGGCCGCTCTCCGTACCCGACGCCTCGCAAAGCCCGTGGACGCAGTACCTGCTCGGTCGGGATGAGGTCCGCGGCTCGGTGACCATCACGCCGCTTTTGCAGCAGGAGCGTGTGCGCGGAACGCTTGGCGTCTACGCGCCTGATGCGAGCCGCGATCCGGAATCAGACCTGCATCTCCTGTCGATGCTCGCCGCCCAGGCGGTCAACAGCCTCGTCATGCTCGAGCGGCTGGTGGCAAGCGAGGAGCAGGCCCTCACCGACAGCCTGACCGGGCTCTACAACTATCGTTTCTTCCAGGAAAGCCTGCAGCGCGAGCTGAGCCGGGCGTCGCGCAGCCATTCGCCGCTCTCGTTGATCGTTCTGGACCTGGATAACTTCAAGGTGATCAACGACAGCTACGGTCACGGCGTCGGTGACCGGGTGCTGCGCCATCTCGCCGACCTGATCCAGCGCCACAGCCGGAAAGCCAATGTCGTGGTTCGCTATGGGGGCGATGAATTCTGCATCGTCGTGCCTGAAGGCGATCTCGACACGGCGCGTTCAGTCGCCGAGCGGGTGCTTACCGAAATCCGTAACAGCCCCTACGGGGACGACGGCCACGGGGTGCCGCCGCAGTCGTTGACGGTAAGCGCGGGCGTCACCGCCTACCGGCCGGAGGAGGACAATGCGTTTTCCTTCTTCAAACGGGCCGACGAGAACCTGCTGACCGCGAAGCGCACGGGCAAGGATCGCGTCGTCGCCGAATAATTAGCGGCGGCGGTAGGGACGGCTCAGCAGGCGTCTGAGCAGCCAGGGGAGCGTTGCCCCGATCAGCGGTTGCTCGAGGAAAGCCATGATTCGCTCGACTCTCGGGCCAAGCTCGGCGGCCGTGTGTTCGAGCTCAAACCCGTGTTGGTTCAGCTGAGCCGTGAGCCGCTCGATCTCCATCGCCTGCTGACCGGCGTAGGACGATAGCTGAAGGCGGCGGCCGGACGCGCGCCGATAAGCGCGCCACGTCCCAAGCGCCGTGATGCACAGAAGAATGACGCCGAGGGCAACGCACCCGATGGCGACGGCCGGTAGCGCTACTCCTCGGCCTCCTCGGCCTCCTCGGCGCTGCCGACGCCGGCTATCGTCGCCACCGTGTCGCCCTCCATGATGATCACCCCCTGAGTCTGGCGGCCGGCAATGCGAATGTTCTGGAGTGGGGTGCGAATCACCTGGCCCCCCTCGGAGATGACGATCAACTGCTCTTCCTCGGGATCGACGACGATCCGCATGCCGACCAGCGGGCCAGTCCGCTCGGTGATCGCCATCGTATACACGCCCTGGCCCCCGCGCGACTGCGCCGGATACTCCTCGATCGGGGTCAGCTTGCCGTAGCCGCGAGCCGAGACCACCAACAGGTAGGCCTTTTTGCGGACGATGTCGAAGCCGGCGACCTGCGCTTTCTCGCGCAAGCTGATGCCGCGAACGCCGGTCGTATCGCGACCCATCGGCCGGGCCTGCTTCTCGCTGAAGCGGATCGCCTTGCCGTCGGTGGTCGCAATGATCAGCTCGTCGGAGCCGGCGCTGAGCTTGACCCAGTTGAGCTCGTCGCCTTCGGCGAGGTTGATGGCGATCAAGCCGTTGCGACGCACCTGGCTGTAGAGGCGCGCCGGCGTCTTCTTGATCGTTCCCTGCTTGGTCACCATCACCAGGTAGCGGTCCTCGGCCCAATCGGTGATGCCGATGACCGCTGTGATCTTGTCCTTGGGATCGATGTCGATCAGGTTCGCCACCGGGAGGCCCTTCGCCGAGCGGTTCACGTCGGGAATCTCATGCACCCGAAGACGGAAGACCGAACCGTGGTTGGTGAAAAAGAGCATGTCCGAATGGGTCGAGGCAATCGCCAGATGCTCGACAAAATCGGACTCGACGCGGGCCGCGCCCAGCACGCCCTTTCCGCCACGCCGCTGCGGCCGGTAGGTCGTTGCCGGGACCCGCTTGACATAGCCACGATGCGTCAGCGTCACGACCACATCCTCTTTCGGCACCAGGTCTTCTTCGTTGAGCTCGATCGATCCCTGGAAATCGAGCGTGGTCCGTCGCGCATCGCCGTACTTTTTCTTGAGCTCGGTGAGATCGTCCTTGATCAACAGCATGATCTTGGCTTCGTGTGCCAGGAGGTCTTCGAGATACGCGATCCGCTTGATGACCTCTTCGTACTCCTCCATGACCTTGTTGCGCTCGAGGCGGGTGAGCCGGCCCAGTCGCATATCGACGATCGCTTTGGACTGGCGCTCTGAGAGCTTGAACCGTTCTTGAAGCCGTTCCTGCGCGGTCTTCTCGTCCTGCGACTCCCGGATGGTCTTGATGACGGCGTCGAGGTTGTCCAGCGCGATCTTCAGACCTTCCAGCAGATGGGCGCGGTCGCGCGCCCGTTCCAGCTCATACCGCGTGCGACGGGTCAGGACCTCACGGCGATGGTCGATGTGATGCTGGAGCAAGGCCTTGAGGTTGAGGACGACCGGCCGCCCCTCGACCAGGGCCAACGAGATCACCCCAAAGGTGGTCTGTAGGGCGGTGTGCTTATAAAGGTTGTTGAGGACGGTAAGGGCCCTGGCATCCTTCTTCAACTCGATGACGATCCGCATGCCGTGCCGGTCCGACTCGTCGTTGAGGTCGGCGATCCCTTCCAGCTTGCGCTCGTTCGACAGCTCGGCGATTCGGGAGACGAGCGTCGCCTTGTTGACCATGTAGGGAATCTCGGTGATGATGATCCGCTCGCGGCCATTCTTGGCTTCCTCAAAGGTGTGCCGCGCGCGCACGATCAAGCGACCGTGGCCGGTGCCGTAGGCGGCGGCGATCCCCTCGTTGCCGATGATGATCCCGCCGGTTGGGAAGTCGGGGCCCTTGACGAACCTCATCAGGTCTTCGGTAGTCGCGTCCGGATGGTCGATCAGGTAGATCTCGCCATCGCACACCTCATTCAGGTTGTGCGGCGGAATATTGGTCGTCATGCCGACGGCAATCCCTGATGAGCCGTTGACCATGAGGTTGGGAAGCCGCGAGGGAAGGACGAGCGGCTCCTGCTTGGTCGCGGCATAGTTGTCGCCGAAGTCGACCGTGTTCTTTTCCAGGTCGACGAGCATCTCGGCCGCGATCGCGGCGAGCCTCGCCTCGGTGTACCGGTAGGCGGCCGCCGAGTCGCCGTCGATCGACCCGAAGTTGCCCTGGCCGTCGACCATCGGGTAGCGCAAGGAGAAGTCCTGCGCCAGTCGCACCAGGCTGTCGTACACCGACATGTCGCCATGGGGGTGGTAGTGCTTGAGGACCTCGCCGATGATCGCCGCGCACTTCTGGTAACGGGCTCCGGGCGTCATGCCCTGGTCCTGCATGGCGTAGAGGATGCGGCGGTGGACGGGCTTGAGGCCGTCGCGCACGTCCGGTAGCGCCCGGCTGACGATGACGCTCATCGCGTAATCCATGTAGCTCGAACGCATCTCGCTCTCGAGTTGGAGCGGCAGGATGGTTCCGATGTTCAGTGGTTCCATGCAGACCTCTAGGGAGAAGAGTTGGGGCTAGTTGTCGTCAAACCGCTTCAAGACGATGCAGGCGTTCTGACCACCGAAGCCGAACGAATTGGACATCGCATGCCGCACCTCGTGCCGGCGCGATTCATTAGGTACATAGTCGAGGTCGCATTCCGGATCCGGATGCTCGAGGTTGATGGTGGGATGAACGATGCCATGATTCATGCAGAGCACGGTGGCAATCGCCTCGACCGCGCCCGCAGCCCCGAGCAGATGGCCGATCATCGACTTGGTGCTCGAGATCGGGATCTGTCGCGCCCGTTCCCCCATCACCCGCTTGATAGCGGCGGTCTCCGATTTGTCGTTGAGCTGCGTCGAGGTGCCGTGGGCATTGATGTAATCGATGTCTTGCGGATTCAGGTGCGCATCCTGGAGCGCTTTGGCCATGGCGCGGGCCGGACCGTCACCGTCTTCTTCCGGCATCACGATGTGAAACGCGTCGTCGGTGACGGCGAACCCGATGATTTCCGCGTAGACCTCGGCGGCACGATCCTGGGCATGCTCGAGCGTTTCCAGGACGAGCATGCCAGCGCCTTCGCCGGGAACGAAACCATCGCGTTGGGCGTCGAATGGGCGGCTGGCCTTGATCGGATCTTCGTGGTAGGTCGAGAGCACTTTCATCGCCGCGAACGACGCCAGCCCGAAGCGGCAGAGGTTTGCCTCGGCGCCGCCAGCGAGCATCACGTCGGCGTCGCCGCGCTGGAGCACACGGTAGGCGTTACCCAGAGCCTGGGTCGAGGCGGCGCAGGCGGTCGTGTCCGTGTTGTTCGGCCCCTCCAGCCCGAACTGAATCGCGATCTGGCACGACGCCATGTTGGGAATCACCCGCGGCACGAAAAAGGGTGAGATCCGTTCGGGACCACGTTCGCCGCGAAGCGCGAAGGCTTCAATCTCCTCCGAGATCTCCTTGAAGCCGCCAATCCCCGTGCCGAGCTCGCAGCCGATCCTGGTCCGATCTTCCGTCTCGAGATCGAGGCCAGACTGCTCGATCGCCATCTTGGCGGCGGCCACCCCTACCTGGCTGAAGCGCGCCATGCGTTTTGCCTCTTTGAAATCCATGAACTTCTTGGCGTCGAAGTTCTTGAGCTCGGCGACGGTCTTTACCGGCAGATCAGAGACATCAAAGGTGGTGGCGATGCCAAGACCCGACCGTCCTTCGATCAGGCTATCCCAGTACTCCGCCAGGTTGTTGCCATTTGGAGCCAGCACCCCCATGCCCGTTACCACCACACGGTGTTCGGGGCGCTCCCCATTCCGCGCCATGCTGTCATGTTACGGTTTGCCTTTTTCGGCCACCGCCGCTTTTGGTGCGACCCGCGCGCTGCTTGCAAAAGCGGTGGCAAAGGTTGCGATGACCTGGCGGTCGACGGCGTCCTTCGCGACGCGGATGGCGCTGCGAATCGCCCGGGCATCGGAGCGGCCATGGGCGATGACCGCGACGCCGTTCACGCCAACCAGCAGCCAACCGCCCAGCTCCCGCCAGTCGACGCGCCGGCGCAGCGCCTGGAGCTTGGGGCGGAGCAGCATGCCACCGACCGAGGCGACCGGATCGCCTTTGATCGCATCCCTGATGGAACGAAAGAGCAACTCCGCCGCCCCTTCAGCGGTTTTGACGAGGACATTGCCGGTAAATCCGTCGCACACGATCACGTCGGCCTTGCCCTTGAAGAGGTCGTTGCCCTCAACATTGCCGATGAAGTTGATTCCGGCCTGTGTCCGCAGCAGTGGTTCGGTCGCCTGGACCAGTTGATTGCCCTTTCCGGTTTCTTCGCCGTTGCTGAGGAGGCCGACCTTCGGTTGCGCAATGTTCAGTAGCCGCTCGGCGTAGATCGAACCCAACTGCGCGAACTGGACGAGGTACTCCGGTCGTGCGTCGGCATTCGCGCCGGCATCGAGCAGCAGGCAGCGTCCGGCCGCGGTTGGAATGATCGCGCCGATCGCCGGCCGCTCCACTCCGGCGATCCGGCGAAGACCGAAGAGGGCGGCTGCCATGACGGCCCCGCTGTTGCCAGCGCTGACGAAGCCGCTGACCCGCCCGTCCTCGACCATCTGGATGCCGCGAACCATCGACGAGTTCTTCTTGCTTCGGACCGCATTGGCGGGGTGCTCGTCCATCCCGATTACTTCGGGCGCGTCCTCGATCTGCGCCCAGTTCCCGGCGCCCGCGGCTTTCAGCGCGGTATCGACCTTTTCGTGCTGGCCGACGAAGATGACGTCGACGCCGAGCTCCCGATGGGCGTCCACGCCGCCGGCCACGACTTGTTCCGGCGCGAAGTCGCCACCCATCGCGTCGAGCGCGATCTTGACTGGACCCTGGCCCGGAGCGCTCGGCGTGCTAGATGTCCAGGTTGCGCACGGTCTTGGCGTGCGTCTGAATGAAGCGCTTGCGGGGATCGACGTCGTTGCCCATCAGGACATCGAAGATCTTGTCCGCCTCGACCGCGTCTTCGATCTCCACACGAAGCAGCATCCGATTGGCCGGATTCATGGTGGTATCCCAGAGCTGCTCGGGATTCATCTCGCCGAGACCCTTGTACCGCGCGACCTCCGGCTTGCCCTCCATCTGCGCCAGCTTTCGGTTCTTCTGCTCCTCGGTGTAGGCGTAGCTCACCTGCTTGCCGCGCGAGATCTTGTAGAGCGGCGGTTGGGCCACATACAGGTATTTCTCGTTGATCACCTGCGGCATGTAGCGGAAGAAGAAGGTGAGCAACAGCGTCCGTATGTGAGAACCATCAACGTCAGCATCAGTCATCACGATCACGCGGTGGTAACGCAGCTTGTTGATGTCGAATTTCTCACCGATGCCGGTGCCGAGAGCCGTGATCAGGTTGCGGATCTGTTCCGACGTCAGGATCTTGTCCTCGCGGGCCTTTTCGACGTTGAGAATCTTGCCGCGCAACGGCAGGATTGCCTGGAAGCGCCGGTCGCGCGCACCTTTTGCCGATCCACCGGCTGAATCACCCTCAACGAGGTAGATCTCCGCCAGGCTGGGATCCCGTTCTGAGCAGTCGGCCAGCTTGCCCGGCAGCGTCGATGACTCGAGCAGTGACTTGCGCTGCACCAGGTCGCGGGCTCGTTTGGCGGCGTCCCGCGCCCGGGCCGCGACCAGGCATTTTTCGATGATGCGCCGGGCGTCCGGAGGGTTTTCTTCGAGGTATTGCGTGAACGACTCCGAGAACACCGTCTCCACCTGGCCGCGGATCTCGGAGTTGCCCAGCTTGGTTTTGGTCTGTCCCTCGAACTGCGGCTCTCGGACCTTGACACTGATAACGGCGGTCAGTCCCTCGCGGACGTCATCACCGGTGAGGTTCGGATCCTGGTCGCGCATCATATTCGCTTTGCGCGCGTACTTGTTGAGCACCGAAGTCAGCGCCGAGCGAAACCCGGTGACGTGGCTGCCACCTTCGATGGTGTTGATGTCGTTGGCGAAGGCCAACACGTTCTCGGTAAAACCCTGGTTGTACTGAAGCGCGATCTCGACCGTGTTGCCCTCGATCTCCCGCTCGACGTGCAGCGGGCGAAGGTTGACCCAGCCCTTGTCGCGGTTGAGATATTTCACGAAGGCGCTGATGCCGCCTTCGAAATAGAAGGTGTACTCGAGATCGATGCGTTCGTCACGCTGGACAATCGTCAGCGCCTTGTTGAGGAAGGCGAGCTCGCGTAAGCGGTGCGAGACGAGGTCCCAGTGAAAACCGAGCTCTTCAAAAATGTCCGGATCGGCCCAGAAGCGGATGTAGGTTCCCGTCGTATCCGCCTTACCCGTAACCTTGAGCGGAGCGACCGGTGCGCCGCGACGGTATTCCTGGAAGTGCTGCTTGCCGTGCCGCATGACGGTGACCTGGAGCCGCTCGGAGAGCGCATTGACCACCGAAAGGCCGACGCCGTGCAAGCCGCCCGAGACCTTGTAGCCACCGCCGCCAAACTTGCCGCCGGCGTGAAGCTTGGTCATCACGACTTCCAGGGCCGACTTCCCCTGGTCTCGCATGAGGTCGACGGGGATCCCGCGGCCATTGTCGGCAACCGACGCCGAGCCGTCCTCGTGGAGGGTTACCTCGATCCGGGTGCAGAAGCCGGCAAGCGCCTCGTCCACGGAGTTGTCGACCAGCTCGTTGATGAGATGGTGGAGGCCCCGGTTGTCCGTTGACCCGATGTACATCCCGGGTCGGCGCCTGACTGGCTCCAATCCCTCCAAAACCTGGATGGCTTTGGCGTCATAGGCAGGCGTCGTTCGTTCCTTGGGATTCAGCAAGTCGCGAGTTCAAATTATATCCAAACGGAGGGCAAAAATCGCTTCCGGGCGGGCCCAAATCTGACCGGTTTTGGTCGTGGTCAGGAGGCCGCGGTTGGGGCCGGCTGGGTGGCCTTCGGGCGCCACCGTAAGTCCAATTGCCGGGCCGCCCGCACCTCATCCAGCCGGCCGACCGGTGCCTGATGCGGAGCCGTCCGCACGAGCTCGGGATTCTTCGCGATTTCCTCGACGATCTGGCCGATCGCGGCGATGAAGGCGTCGAGAGAGTCCTTCGACTCCGTCTCGGTCGGCTCGATCATGAGCGCCTCGGGGACGATCAGCGGGAAATAGACGGTCGGCGGATGCACGCCGAGATCGATCAGGCGCTTGGCGATGTCCTTGGCCGTCACCCCCTGCTCCTTCGCCTTCTTCGCGGTCAGCACGAACTCGTGCATCGAAGGCCCGCTGAAGGCATCGTCAAACCACCTGCGCAGGTGATGCCGGAGGTAGCTCGAGTTCAGCACGGCATTCTCGGCGACTTCGTGAATCGTGTTGCCGTAGCTGCGAATGTAGGCGTAAGCGCGAACCAGCATGCCGAAGTTGCCGTAGAAAGCGCGCACCTTGCCGATCGATTGCGGCCGGTCGTACTCGAACCGGAAGCCCTCATCGGTACGTTCGACCGTCGGAATCGGCAGGAAAGGCACGAGATGCGACTTGACGCCAACCGGACCGGCGCCCGGCCCGCCGCCTCCATGCGGCGTGGAGAACGTCTTATGCAGATTGAGGTGGACGACGTCAAATCCCATGTCTCCGGGGCGAGCGATCCCGACAAAGGCATTGAGATTGGCCCCGTCGTAGTACATCTGGGCACCTTGCTCGTGCGCGAGGCGCGTGATCTCCAGGATGTCTTTCTCGAACAGGCCGAGCGTGTTGGGGTTGGTCAGCATGATCGCGGCTACCTTTGGGGAGAGCTTGCTCTTCAGCTCGGCGAGATCAACCTGCCCGTCCGACCCCGATTTGAGGACGACCGTCTTGAGATGCGACAGCGTCGCGCTCGCAGGATTGGTTCCATGGGCGCTGTCAGGAACGAGGACCTCGTCTTTGGTCTCACCCCGACTGCGGTGATACGCCTGGATGAGCCGCAGACCGGTCCACTCGCCATGCGCGCCCGCCGCCGGCTGCAACGTCATTCGATCCATCCCGGTCAGGGCCAGCAGCGCGCGCTCCAGCTCCCACATCAGGCGCAGCGCGCCCTGGGCGCGACCCTCCGGGTGGTAGGGATGAAGGTCGGCAAAATCATCCAGCCGCGCCAGTGCCTCGTTGACCGCCGGGTTGTATTTCATGGTGCAAGACCCGAGCGGATAAATGCCCTGGTGCAGATTGAAATTCATCCGACCGAGGCGGCCGAAGTGGCGCGCCAGCTCCGGCTCACTGACGGCTGGAATGGGCAACGGTGAGGCGCGTCGCAGGCGAGCGGGCACCAACTCGTCGATCCGTTGCCCCTTTGGCCCGGCCGAAGGCAGCCGCGGACCGGGCCGGTGCTGGCTCGCCAGCTCGAAAACGAGCGGCTCGCTCACGGGAGCACCTCGAGAAAGCGCTCCATCGCGCTCGGATGGTTGAGCTCGGTGACTGATACCAGCAGCGCATCCGAAAGGTCTTCGAACGAGCGTCCGAGCGGGAGACCGGGCAGGACACCGCGCTCGAGCATGAGGCCCTGCGTCTGCTCCGCCGGATACGGGGTACGCACGACGAACTCCCATAGAAAGGGCCCATCGAATTGCAGTCGATAGCCCTTGTGCGCCTGGATCTGCGAGGCCAGGGCGTGGGCCCGCTCCGTGCTGAGCTCGGCCAGGCGCCGCAAGCCATCGCCCCCCATATGCGCCAGGTAGACGGTGGCGGCCAGCGCCATCAGCGCGTGGTTCGTGGTGATGTTCGAGGTTGCGTGCTCGCGGCGAATGTGCTGCTCGCGCGCCTGCAACGTGAGGACATAGCCGCGGCGACCTTCGCCATCGACGGTGGCCCCGACCAATCTGCCGGGCATCCGCCGCATCAACGCCTCCTTGCACGCGATGAAGCCAACGTAAGGCCCGCCGAAGGAAAGGGGGATGCCCAGTGGCTGGCCGTCGCCGACCGCGAGGTCAGCCGCGTAATCACCGGGCGCGGCGATGAGCCCGAGCGAGACGGGGTCGACGCAGGCGATCAGCAAGGCGCCGGCATGGTGCGCGAGGTCACTGACGGCCTTCGGATCTTCCAGAACACCGAAGAAGTTGGGCTGCTGCACGATGACCGCGGCGGTGGTCTGCGTGATCGCGGCCTCAAGCTTGGCCGCGTCGACCCGTCCGTCCGCCCCGTGTGGCACCCGAAGAATTTCATAGTGCTGGGCTTCGGAATACGTCCGCAGGACCTGGGCGTACTCGGGATGAAGCGCGCCGGCGATCACGACGTTCTGCCGGCTGGTGTGCGCCACCGCCATCGCGGTCGCCTCGGCCAGCGAGGTGGCGCCGTCATACATCGAGGCGTTGGCGACGTCGAGCCCGGTGAGCAGCGTGATCATGCTCTGAAACTCGTAGATCGCCTGCAGCGTGCCCTGACTCGCCTCAGCCTGATACGGCGTGTAGGTCGTGTAGAAGTCGGGCCGCGAGATCACCTGGTTGACGATCGCCGGACTGAACCGTCGCGAGGCGCCGGCGCCGAGAAAGCTGTGCGACGGAGCGATGCGCTGGTTGAGCCGTCCGAGCTCGCGGAAATACTGGACCAGCTCGACCTCGGATAGGGGCTCCGAGAGGTCCACCCGCTCGAGGCGAAGCGACTCCGGAAGATGCTTGAAAAGACCGGCGACGCTGGTCAACTCGAGCGCTTTGAGCATCTCGGCTCGCTCGGCATCCGCGTTGGGTAGATAGCTCATGCGCTCAGCCGTTGGTCAGTGGGGCTGGCCTTCGACCAGCGCATCGTAGGCCTGCTGGTCGAGCAGCCGGCCACTCTCCTTAACGTTCTGCAGCTTGATCAGCCAGCCCTTGCCATACGGATCCTGGTTGACATATTCGGGATGGTCTTTGAGTTCGTCATTGACGGCGGTGACGTCGCCCGACACCGGACTGTAGAGGTCGCTTGCCGCCTTGACCGATTCCACGACGCCGAGGCGGCCACCCGCCTCGAGCTTTTGCCCAACCGCCGGCAGCTCGACGTAGATCACGTCGCCCAACTGTGACTGGGCGTACTGACTGATCCCGACCGTCGCCGCCTCCCCCTGCTGCTTGACCCACTCGTGTGTCTCGGTAAAGCGCAATCCACTCTGCTCCGCCATCACTCCTCCCTCGGGCTTATTTCGGATGAGGCCGCTTATAGAAAGGTAGCGGGACGATCTCGGCCGGGGCGGCGGTGCCTCGGACGTCGACCGTGAGCGGGGTCCCAGGCCGGCTCAATCCCGGCGGCACATACGCCATCGCGATGCTGTACCCGAGCGTAAAGGAGACGTTGCCCGAGGTGATGACGCCGACCCCCTTCCCTTGATCGGTCACCGCATAGCCGTGCCGCGGAATGCTGCGGTCGAGCATCTTGAGGCCGACCAACACCCGATCGATGCCACGCTCGCGCGCCGTCACGATGGCATCCCGACCGATGAACTCCTTATCGAGATTGAGGGTCCAGTCGAGGCCGGCCTCCAGCGGGTTGGTCTTCGCGTCCATGTCATTGCCGTAGAGCCGCATCCCCGCTTCCAGGCGCAGGGTGTCGCGGGCCCCGAGTCCGGCCGGGCGGATGCCGTCGGTCTTTCCCTCGTCAAGCACAGTGCGCCATAGCCTGACGGCATCGTCGTTGGCGCAAAAGAGTTCGAACCCGTCCTCGCCCGTGTAACCGGTGCGAGAGATGATGCAGTCGACGCCGGCGACCCGACCGTCGATGAAGCTGTAGTACTTGACGCCGGCGAGGTCTTCGGAGGTCAGGCGACGCACGAGTTCCACGGCGCGCGGACCCTGAACGCCGATCAGCGCCCATTCTCGCCCGACATTACGGGCGCCGGCGCCATGCGATTGGATCCACACGAAATCGCTGTCCTGGTTGCCAGCATTGACGACGAAGATGTAGCCGCCGTCTTTCACGGCGTACACCAGGATGTCGTCGATGATGCCACCCTGCTCGTTGCAGAGCAGCGCGTACTGGATGCGCCCGGTCCGCAGCTTTGACAAATCCCGGCTGACGGTACGCTGCCCCAGCGCAGGGTCCTGTACCCGCAGCTCGCCCATATGTGACAGATCAAACAAGCCAACGGCTTCCCGCACGGCGCGGTGTTCCTCGCGAATGCTCGAGTACTGCAGCGGCATGGTCCAGCCGCTGAAGGTGATCATCTGCGCACCCAAGCGCAGGTGCTCGTCGTAGAGCGGCGTGCGCTCGGCGGTCGCGATCAAGCGCGGGGCTTACTCGTCGTGGCCGTCAGGTCCCTCGAGCTCGACGAGGTAATCGAGCAGCTCCTGATCGTGCACAACGCGGGCCTCCCTGAGCAACTCGAGGACGAGGTTGACCCGCGCCTCCTCCCAGTGCAGGAGCTGCGCCAGCTCGAGCGGGGTCGCCACCCGACCCAAGCGTCCGGCCAGAAGCCGCTGCGCCGATTCCAGCACCCGACAGGCAACCACGAACGCCTCGTCGTTGCGTTGCGCCTCCTCGGTTTGGACCACGACGTCATCCATGGTGGCGCTGATGACGTCCATCAGCCGCGCGTGGAAGCCGCCGTCGGCTGCTTGATAATGCTCGACCGCCGAGATCAGACCGACGGTACCTTCCTGGAACAGGTCGCCGAAGGGGACGCCCCGCTCCTTGCGGGCGAGCGCCGCCTCCAGAACCAGGTAAAGATTGTGTTCGATCAGGCGGCGATTGGCGGCATCGCGTTCCCGGCCCCTGGTGGCAAGCAGGCGACGCTCTTCCTCGTTGGACAAGCGTGGATAGCGCGCGACCTGGGCACGATAATCGTCTTCCTCGTCCTCCCCGATCGGCAGCGCGAACTCGTGTGCCACTTTTCCATTCTAGAGGCGGGTTACCCGATTCCCGGCGATATGATCAGGTCGTGAAGAGGGCCGTTCAGCTCCTTTTCGCCGTCGTTTCGCTGGTGGCCCTGCTGCCGGTCATCCCTGCGGGCGCTGCCGACTCCCACGTCCTGGTCGCGACGCTGACCGGGGTCATCAATCCGATCACCGACAACTACATCGGCAACGCGATCGATCGAGCCGTCAGCGGGCATGCGACCGCGCTGATCATTACCATGGACACCCCCGGCGGTCTCGACACCTCGATGCGCGACATCATCCAGCGCACGATCGCCGCGAAGGTGCCAGTCGTGGTGTTCGTCTCGCCTTCCGGAGCGCGTGCGGCGTCGGCCGGTATGTACATTACCGAGGCCGCGGACGTGGCCGTGATGGCACCCGGCACCAACATCGGATCGGCGCATCCGGTGAGCATCGGCGGCGGCAACCCCGCACCGTCGGCATCGCCGAGCGCGTCGGGCACATCGGCGGCGACCGACATCGAAGACCAAAAGATCGAAAACGACGCCGCCGCCTACGCCCGGGCGCTGGCGACGCTGCATCATCGCAATGCAGACTGGGCGGAGAAGGCGGTGCGACAGAGCATCAACGCCACGGCCGAAGATGCCGTCAAACTCGGCGTCGTCGACCTGGAGAGTCGGGATCTCGGCACGCTGCTAACCAGCCTCGACGGCCGCCTGGTCAGCAAGGGCGGTCATGCCTATACCTTGCAGACGGCCAATGCCGCGATCGACCGCTACGACCTGAGTGGCTTCGACCAGCTCCTGCAGGCGGTCGCCGATCCCAACCTGGTTTACCTGCTGTTCCTGCTGGCGATCATCGGGATCGGCTTCTGGGTGACCCATCCTGGATTGATCCTCCCCGGCGTCGTCGGCGTGATCGCCGGGCTGTTGGCGGCGCTCTCCCTTTTCAACCTTCCGGTCAACATCGCGGGCGTCATCCTCATTCTGTTAGCGATTCTCTTGTTCATCGTCGACCTGAAGGCGGTGACCCACGGTGTGCTGACGACCGGCGGGATCATCGCGATGACGCTCGGCGGTTTATTCCTGGTGAACACCGGCTTCCTCTCAGAGGCGGTCAACATCCCGTTGCTCCTGCTCACGGTCGCGGTCATCGCCGGCATCTTCAGCGCCAACCCTATGCGGCGGGCGAAGAGTCGATGGTGGGCAGCATCGGCACGGTTCGTGAAGCGCTCAATCCGGACGGCTTCGTCTTCGTCGAGGGCGCGCTCTGGCAGGCGACCTCGACCGAGGGGCCGGTCGCGGTCGGCACGCAGGTTCGTGTCATCGCGCTCCATGGTCTTCGCCTCGAGGTCAAGCCGCTGGGTGAGCAGCCGCAAGCGCAGGGACCGCGGTTGGTTGCCTCCTGACCGCACCGTAACATTGAACCGATCGCTCTAAAGGAGAGGAGGGACCCGTGGGCATTTTCGCGCTGATCGTCCTCGGCATCATCGTCGTCGTCGTCTTGATCGGCTTGAGCTCGGCCGTTCGCATCATCAATGAGTACGAACGCGGGGTGCTGTTTCGCCTCGGCCGTCTGATGGCCCTCAAAGGCCCCGGCTTGCGCTTGATCATCCCGTTTGGAATCGACCGACTGGTCAAGATCGACCTGCGAACGGTCACGCTCGAGGTCCCGCCCCAGGAAGTCATCACGCACGACAACGTGACCATCAAGGTGAACGCGGTCATCTACTTCCTGGTCGTCGACCCCAACCACGCGGTCACCAAGGTGGCCAACTTCATCAACGCGACTTCACAAATCGCACAAACGACATTACGGAGCGTGCTCGGCCAGTCCTCCCTCGACGAGCTCCTGGCCAACCGCGAGAAGATCAACAGCCGGCTCCAGCAGATCATCGATGAGCAGACCGAACCCTGGGGCATCAAGGTCTCGACCGTCGAGATCAAGGACGTCGAGCTGCCCGGGACCATGCAGCGCGCGATGGCGAAGCAGGCGGAAGCCGAGCGCGAGAAGCGGGCGAAGATCATTCACGCCGAAGGAGAGTTCGAGGCGGCTCAGAAGCTGACCGACGCGGCCACGGTGATCGCCGCCCAGCCGAGTGCGCTCCAGCTGCGCTACCTGCAGACGCTTACGGAGATCGGCGTCGAACGCAACACGGTGATCGTCTTTCCGGTGCCGATCGACCTGGTTCAGCAGCTCATCGATCTGCGCGAAGAGAAGGCCGGCGGGCCGAAAGCGGCGACAAAGACCTGATCCTGCTTCTGGCCCGCGGCGACCTGCTGACCGACCTCCTGACGATCGGAATCCTGGGCGTGATCATCGGCCTCTACGTGCTTGCCAATTTCGGTGAGCGGTCTCGAACACCCCGCTTGCTGACGCTGATCGCGGGCGGGGGCCTCGCCGGGATCGCGCTGCTGATCGGTGCCGCGGTTTGCGCCTTGAACTTGCTCCTGTTTCAGACCGGCGCCGAAGACCTGGCGCGTTTTCGCGCGGCGCTCCTGTTCGGCGGTCCGGTTGGGCTGGCCGGCGCGCTCGGCTTGCTGTACCTCTGGCCGAGGGTGCAGCAGCTGGTCGCCCGGGTCATTCCAGTCCGGCCAGGATCACCGGTCGTGTATCTGACGGTCGTCCTGGGCCTCTTGTTGGTGGGACAGCAGATCGGCGTTCCGCTGCAGACGCAGACCGCGCCGCTGACCTATGGGGACTTGCTGGCGCAAGACATTCCGTTCCTCATCCTCGGCTTCATCGGCGTCGGCGCCTTCGTTCGCCGCCCGCTGCCCGAGGCCGCGCAGCGCCTCGGCTTGGTGCCTCCAGCCGCAAGCTGGTGGTGGATCGTCGCCCTCGTCGCCATCGCCGCGTTCCTGGCGGTGGCCTACGGGATCGAACGGGTCGCTGATGTCGTCGCGCCCGCGCAGCAAAAGCAGGTGACCGACGTCAGCAATGTGCTGTTCAGCCATTTCAACAATCCCGCGGCGATCGTTTTTCTCGGTGTGCTGGCCGGGGTGGTTGAGGAGACGCTGTTCCGCGGTGCCCTGGTGCCGCGCTTCGGCGTCGTGGTCAGCTCGATTCTCTTCGCCGCACTCCATACCCAATACGCGATCAGCTTCGCGACCCTCGAGGTCCTGGTGCTGGGCATCGGCCTGGGCCTGCTTCGCATCTACTCGCGCAGTACGCTGCCCTGCATGGTGACTCACGCGGGCTACGACATCGCGGTCGGCCTGATTCCGTTCGTCCTGAAGTAGTTGTGCACAGGCAATACCTCTGGCAAACGCGCGTTCGCGCCGGCGCCTGCCTATAATTCCGCCAGGATCGGTCCTGACGTCCCAGCCAGCAAAGTGCCAAGAGTTTATGCAGTCGTCAACCAGAAGGGCGGCGTCGGCAAAACCACGACCGCCATCAACGTGGCGGCCAACCTCCCCGAGCTGGGCAAGACGGGTCTGATCGTCGACATGGACCCGCAGGGCAACACCACCAGCGGGCTCGGCGTCAACCGAAGCGAGCTCAGCCGTAGCATCTATAACGTGATCGTCGACGCCGAAGATATCAACGAGATCATCCGGGCGACGGCGGTGCCCGGCCTCGACATCCTGCCCTCGCATCGCTCGCTGGCCGGCGCCGAAATCGAGCTGATTAACCTGCCGCGACGTGAACGACGCCTGCTGTACGCGCTCGAAGCGGTGCGGATGCCCTACGACTACATCATCATCGACTGCCCGCCATCGCTGGGTCTGCTGACGGTCAACTGCCTGGTTGCCGCCGAGTACATGCTGATCCCAATCCAGTGTGAGTATTTCGCGCTGGAGGGCCTGGGAGCGCTCACCCATACGACGCAGCTGATCCAGCGCGAGCTGAATCCGAACTTGAAGATCGGCGGCATCGTCCTCACGCTCTACGATCCGCGCACGACGCTCGCGTTCCAGGTCGCCGAGCAAGTTCGCGCGCAGTTTCCCGAGAAAACCTTTCGCACCGTGATTCCGCGCAACGTTCGGCTGAGCGAGGCGCCGAGCTACGGCATGCCGATCACCCAATACGATCCGACGTCGCGCGGCGCCATCGCCTACCAGGAGCTCACCAAGGAGTTGATCGCCAGATGAACAAACGCCGGGGACTCGGCCGCGGTCTCGAGGCCCTTATCCCATCGGGTGACGTGCTCGACGACGAGGCGGCTGAGGGCGGGCTCCGGCACGCTGGCGCCCTCCGGGTGCCGATCGAGCAGATTCAGCGCAACCCGGAGCAGCCGCGCCGAAGCTTCGAGCCGGCGTCCTTACAGGAGCTGGCCGACTCGATCCGTATGCACGGCGTGCTGCAGCCGCTGCTGGTGCGCGAAAGCCTGGAGGGCTATGAACTGATCGCGGGCGAACGTCGCCTACGGGCCGCCCAGATGGTCGGCCTACATACGGTGCCAGTCGTCGTCCACTCCGGGAGCCAACGCCGGCAAGAAGACCGGCTCGAACTGGCGCTGGTCGAGAACCTGCAGCGGACCGACTTGAATCCGATCGAGGAAGCGCGCGCGATCCAGCGCTTGCTGCGGGAGTTTGGCCTGACCCATGAAGCCCTGTCCGAGCGGATCGGCAAGGGCCGGATCGCCATCGCGCAAACCATCCGGCTCCTCGGCCTTCCAGAAGCGGCGATCAAGGCGATCGAACAGGGCCAGATCACCGCCGGGCATGGCATCGCGCTCCTCGGTCTGCCGACGCCGGCCCAACAACTGATGGGGCTCGAGCATGTGATGCACGAGCACTGGAACGTGCGTCAGACCGAGAACTGGGTGCGTGTCCGCGCCGTTGAGGCTGGGACCCGCCAGCCGCGCCCACGCGGAACCGCGAGCGATCCGGAGACCCGGGCGCTCGAGGAAGAATTCCGTCGCGCGCTCGGCACCAAGGTGATGTTGACGCGAGTGAAAAAGGGCGGGCGCCTGACGATCGAGTTTTACAGTAATGAAGAGCTCGCTGAGCTGCGCCGTCGATTGACGCGCTGAGCGTCTTACATGTGTAAGACGGGCGCTACTCGCGGATCCATTGATCGATGGTCCGCTCATACTCGTGAAACTCTGCCGCACTGAAGAAGAGCGCGATTTCGCTTTCAGCGCGCGCCGGCGAGTCCGAGCCGTGAATCAGATTCATGCCGAGGTCGAGCGCCAGATCGCCGCGAATCGTTCCGGGCTGCGCCTTCAATGGATCGGTGCTGCCCATCAAGCTGCGCACCACAGTCACCGCTTCCCGACCTTCCCAGATCATGGCCACGATCGGGCCTGACGTGATGAAGCCCAGCAGCCCTTCGTAAAACGCTTTGCCCTGATGTTCGGCGTAGTGGCGCGAAGCCTGCTCGCGCGGGACCTGCATCATCTTCATGGCAATCAGCTTGAGCCCGCGCCGCTCGAGCCGCCGAATAATTTCCCCGACCAACCCGCGCTGCACGCCGTCGGGTTTGATGAGGACCAGCGTTCGCTGCATCGAGCTCAGGGTCCGGATGTCAGCGTCGGCTTTCCGTCGAAGAAGCCCAGCTGGCTCATTGGCCAGATCCGAACCTCGGCTTTCCCGAGAATGGATTGCAGCGTGATCGGACCGAACGTGCGCGAATCGCTCGAGTGGTTACGGTTGTCACCCATGACGAAGTACTCTCCGGTGGGCATGATCTGATCCTGCCCCGACGCCGGCCAGTTGTTGTTATAGGTCCATTTCTCCGGTAAATAGGGCTCGCGCAGCACCTGGTCATTGATGTAGACGACGCCGTTGGTGATGCGAATGCGCTCGCCGGGCAAGGCGATGATGCGCTTGATGAAATCGCGGCTCGCTTCGTCCGGTGGTTTGAAGACGATGATGTCGCCCCGCTGCGGCGCGTGCAGCTTGTAGGAAATTTTCGAGGCGACCAGCAGGTCGTTGTCGTGGAGGGTGGGGAACATGCTCGAGCCGAGCACGTGAACGGTTTGCACCGCGTACTGGATGACGACGTAGAGAACGAGCGCGAGGAACACGATTTCGAGGGTGTCCCTGACAAACGATTTCTGGCGCGGCTGCTCGGTCGGCGCCGGGGGTTGCGCCATCGGGGACTGCGCCATCCTTTATCCGTTCAACTTCATCGACGGGCGATTCATTGTACCGTCCGTCGTTGCGCCAGTCAGGCGATCTGTTTTAGAAACGGCGTTTCGCTGCGGAAGGGTCCTATGACGGCCAATTGCAGGGCCTGGCTGAAGAGCTCGCGAGCGACGCCCATTACGCGATCGGCGGTGACAGCGTCGATTTCCGCCACCGTCTGCTCGACGTCCTCGATCCGGTCGGTCAGCGCTTCCTGTCCGCCGTACCAGGTCGCGACCGAGTTCGTGCTCTCCATCTGCAACAACAACCGGCCCTTGTAGAACTCCTTCGCTTTGGTCAGCTCCGGTTCGTTGACCGGTTCCTCGCAGAGCCGCCGCAACTGCCGCACGATGGCGCCGACCGCGCGCGCCGCCTGGCGCGGCTCCGTGCCGGCGTAGACGCCGAGGACCCCAGTGTCAAACATCTTGTTGACGTAGGAATGGACGTCGTAGGCGAGCCCAAGCTTCTCGCGGACCTCGAGGAAGAGGCGCGAGCTCATGCCCTCGCCGAGCACGCAGTTGAGGATGTCGATGACGTGGCGGTCCTTGTGCATGTACGAGGGCGCGTGCACACCGAGACAGAGATGCGCCTGCTCCGTCTTCTTTTGCTTGATGAGCACGTTAGGCCTGAGACCGTTGCCGATGGACGGGAGGAACGCGGGCACCGTGCCATTGCCACGCGGTCGCAGGTACGGTTCGATCAGCCCAATCGCTTCTTCCTGGTTGAGCGGTCCCGCCATGGTGACCACCATGTTGCGCAGCAGGTAGTGCTCGTTGAGGTAGCCCAGCAGGTCGTCCCGGGTCAGGGCGCGCACCGACGCCTCGGTCCCACCGATCTCCCTGCCCAGCGGATGGTTGGGCCAGGAGATCTGCTCGAACAGGCTGTGCACGTACTCCTGCGGACTGTCCAGGTACATGCGCAGCTCTTCGAGGACGACCAGGCGCTCTTTTTCGACTTCCTTCGGGTCGAAGAGCGGATCGAACAGCATGTCGCCGAGGACGTCGACCGCCAGCTTCGCCTTGGTCCTAGGTACCCGGGCCCAGAACATGGTGAGTTCTTTGTCGGTGGCCGCATTGAGCACGCCACCGACGCCCTCGATCGCTTCGGCGATTTCCTTGGCGCCCGCATACTTCGCGGAGCCTTTGAAGAACATGTGTTCGAGGAAGTGGCTGACCCCGGCTTGCTCGTCGGTCTCATACCGGGAGCCAACCTTGAACATGATCGCCATCGTGATCGACGGCCGGTCTTTCAGCTCGGTGGTGACGAATCGGGCCCCGCTTGGCAAGGTGGTGAGATGGTAAGGAGGAAGGGAGTGGGGCACGACCTGAGTATATCCTAGGAGTGCCGCCGATTCCGCCGTTTCCGACAACCCACACAGGCTTTACATGAGTAGCACGCTATCGCATAACCAGCCAGCGTGACCGGGGAATCCGAATTCGAATCCCGCCTTGATCGCCTGATTCGGCGAGTCGAGGCCTGGAATTACGCCGAGTCAGACGCCGGTGCAGGACTGCCGGTCGAGATCGCCAAGGAACTGGGGCTTTTAGCCGCCGACGCCCCGACGGCGAGCCTGCGCCGAACCGTACGTGCGGCGCAGGACGCGCTCGACGACGGACTTCCGGCGGAGACGGTCGCGGCCGAGCTTTACCGAATCCGCCAAGAGCTCAGCTCGAGCTAGTCGGGCGGACGGGAGTCCCCCTCTCGCACGCCCGAGTCCCCATCTCGAGCGCCCGGCCGGCGGTCGCCGAACCGGGGACGGTCACCAAACCGCGGGCGGTCGCCGTAGCGCGGCCGATCGCCATAGCCGGTTCCCTGGCGAGTGAGCGGCGGAGTCGGGGCTGGGGCCGGGCGGTCGACGGGCCGCCGTGCCGCCTGAACGCCGTCCGGGAGAATGGCAACCCGGCGGTTCGGCTCCTCGCCGTGACTCTCCGTGCGGATGCCGGGCTCCTTCTCGAGCGTGATGTGGACAATCCGTCGCTCGTAGGACTGCATCGGGTCCATCACGATCCGCTCACCCGTGCGCCGGACCCGATCAGCCAGCCGGAGCGCCATTTCCTTGACCGTCTCTTCACGCCGGTTTCGGTAGTGCTCGACGTCGACCACCAGCCGGCGCCGGTCCGATCGACCCTCGTTGAGGATCAGGTTGACGACCGTCTGGAACGCCCGTAGCGTCTCTCCGCGCCAGCCGATCAGCAGCCCCAGGTTCTCACCCGCGACGTCGATCATCACCGGGTCGTCAGACTTCTTGATGAAGACCTGCGCCGAGATCCCCATCTTGTAGAGGAGCTCGGCCACCACCTGGCGGGCTTTGATCGCATACGTCTCGCGGAGGGTCACCCGAACCCGTGCCTCGGGCGCCTCCTGGAGGACTTCGACCTCGACGTTCTCTCTGGCTTCCTCGAGCTCTTCCAGGGCCTTCAGCACCGCTTCGTCGACCGTACTGCCGCTGGTTTCGATGGTGTTGACGCTGGTGGTCATGCCGCTTTCCCCCTGAAGAAGGCCGGGGGCGACAGCGAGCCCCAGCCGGTGATGAAGTACTGCTGCCCGATGCTGAACAGGTTGCTCACCACCCAATACAGGGCGAGGGCGGCGGCAAAGTTCAAGGAGATCACGCCAATGAAGATGGGCATGATCATCGTCATGTTCTGCGTGATCGCCGCCTGGTTGGGATCAGCTGCCGCCATCCCACCGGGCGGGGTCATCATCTTGGTCTGCACAAAGGTGGTCAGGCCGGCGAGGATGGGCAGCAAGATCGCCAGGGCCACGAACTGATGCGGTTGCATCGCCGTCAGGTTGAGCGACACGCCCAGGAATGTGAAGTCGTGGATCGGCAGCGTCTTGTGCGCGTCGCGGATCACATAAAAGAGCGCGATCAGGATCGGTGACTGGATGAGGGCGGGGAGACAGCCACTCATCTGCGCCAACGGATTGATGTTGTGCTCCTTGTAGAGGGCCATCGTCTCCTGGTTCATTCGCTGCGGGTCCTTCTTGTATTTCTTGCGGATCGCCTGCAGCTGCGGCGCGATCCGTCGCTGCTCGGCCTGTACCCGACGGGAGGTCGTCAGCTGGTACTGGAAGATCGGCGAGATGATCAATTTGATGATGATCGTCAGCAGCACGATGGCGACGCCGAACGGGCCGATCGCGTCGGCGACCGGATTGCCATTGAGCAGCGCCAGCAGCCAACTCAGCACCGCGTGGATCGGCACACCGATCACGGTCCACCAGAGCAGCCAGATCGGATGCCAGAGCTGGCCAATGCTGCTCATGGCACCGGGTCCCAGCCGCCCGCGTGGAAGGGATGGCAGCGTGCGATCCGGGCGACCGCCATGCGCCAGCCTCGCCACCAGCCATACTTGCTGATCGCCTCGTAGCCATACTGCGAGCAGGTCGGCATGTAGCGGCAGCCCGAAACCAGCGCAAAGACCGGCCCGAGCGTGACGCGGTAGATCCGGATCAGGGCGAGCGAGGCCGTCGTCATGCCCTCCAGCCCTTCGACCACAACATTTCTAACTCCTGGCGCAGCCTTGCGAATTCAGCGTCGACAGCCCGCGTCCGGGCCACGATCACAACGTCGCGGCCGCCCTCTGCCCGCGATAGCAGCGGCCGAACCAGCTCGCGCAGGCGCCGCTTGATTCTATTCCGAATCACGGCGTTGCCGAGCTTCCGGCTAACGGCGAGCCCAACCCGGGGACGGCCAAGGCCATTATCGCTGACAAAGAGCGCCAGGTAATCCGAGGAGATGCGGCGACCCGATCGCAGGGCCCGATCAAAGTCCGCCGTACGGAGGAGGCGGGAGCGCCGGAGCACTCCCTGCGCTCGCTCTTAGCGAGCCCGCCGGCTGGAGGTTGGCGTCAGCCGGCGCCGCCCTTTGCGCCGACGCGCCTTGATCACCTTGACGCCACCCGCAGTTGACATGCGGGCGCGGAAGCCATGGACTTTGACACGCTGACGTTTCTTTGGTTGGTGGGTTCGTTTCATCTCGATTTTGGCCTCCCCGGGGCGGCTCCACGATACCATGCCGCACCGTACGGAAATTCTGATTGCATGCCCAAAATCCTTTTGCTATGATTCCGCTGCCCTGGAGAGCTACGGCTTAATCCACTAACAACTTATGCACATGAGGCTGGGGAGACCTCGATCGACTTCTCCACCGTTGTGGGAAGGCTGTGCATAAGCTGAGTTCCAGCTGACCGCCGTCCAGGCCTCGTTTCCGTCGGCGCGACGCGCGCAGATCGGCTCGGCTCTCCAATAGCGATGTCGTTTTGACCTGGAGGGAGTCCATGGAGTCCGAGCAGATCTGGCAGGCGGCGCAGGAGGAACTCCGGTTTCAGCTCAGCAAGCCGAGCTACGAAACCTGGCTGAAGAATGCCTCGCTGGTCGGTCGAGAGAAGAATTCGTTCAAGATCGGCGTTCCGACCAAGCTCGCCAAAGACTGGTTGGAAGACCGTTACTCGGCGATGATCAAGGAGACGTTGTCGGCAATCGTCTCGGGCGATGTCAGCGTCAGCTTTGAGGTGGTTGCCACTCAGGTGGAGCCGGCTTCCCGGCGGGCGGCCGTCGCGGTGGCCGATGCTGAGGAGCCGGTAACCGAGTCCGAGGATCCCGTCCTGGATGAGGCCTCTCAGCTCAATCCGAAATTCCAGTTTCAGCATTTCGTGGTCGGCAACAACTCGCGGTTTGCGCACGCCGCCTGCCGGGCCGTGGCGGAGACCCCGGCGAAGGCGTATAACCCGCTGTTTTTGTACGGCGGGGTCGGGTTAGGCAAGACCCACCTGATGCACGCCATCGGTCATGCGGTGCTGGAGAAGCATCATCGCCGCAAGGTCGCTTATGTCACGAGCGAGAAATTCATGAACGAAATGATTACCTCGATCCAGGAGGGCCGGATGAACGATTTCCGGACCCGCTATCGCACGGTCGACGTCTTGTTGGTCGATGACATCCAGTTCCTGGCCGGCAAGGACCGCACCCAGGAAGAGTTCTTCCATACCTTTAACTCGCTGCACGAACTCAATCGGCAGATTGTGATTTCATCGGACCGACCGCCAAAAGAGATCCCCACACTCGAGGATCGGCTCCGTTCGCGGTTCTCTTGGGGGTTGATCGCCGACATTCAGCCGGCCGACTTCGAGACCAGGGTCGCGATCTTGAAATCGAAAGTTGGGCCATATGCCCGCCTCGTTCCGGAGGACGTCATCTCGTTCATTGCCCACAAAATTCAGAGGAACATCCGCGAGTTGGAGGGGGCGCTGATCCGCGTGATCGCCCACGCGTCCCTGAACCGCAGCCCGGTGAATGTCGACATGGCCGCCACCCTCCTGCAGGATGTGATCCCGTCAACCGAAACGCGCACGCTCTCCATCGACACCATCGCCCGCGCGGTTGCCAACTTTTATCACATCAGCCTCGAGGAGATGAAGGGCAAACGGCGCGACAAACATATCGTGTTCCCGCGGCAGGTCGCGATGTTCTTGATCCGCGAGGAAACGGCCTCCTCGCTGCCGGCGATCGGCCAGGCGTTTGGGGGGAGAGATCATACGACCGTCCTTCATTCCTACGAGAAGATTTCGACCGAGGCCCGCGAGGACCAACGGCTGCAGGCGGACCTGCGGAAACTCCGCGAAATCCTTTATTCGCATTGAGCTGTGGAAGAACGGCTGGTAGGGACGTGGAAAGGGCTCGAATCGCCGCTGGCTGGGGAAAGCGCGACCAGATCCACACAGGTTTTGAAGCTTATAATTGGCCCGGATTCGAAGCTAAGGGAGCGATTTTTCCGCTTTATGCACTGTCCTACGACTTCGTCTCTTCTCTCTAAAGGCCTTCTTTATTAAGCGAGTCGTGTAGACAAGGAGCACCATGAAGGTCAGTATTACCGCCGGCAACCTGGGTCAGGGATTGCAGGTGGTTTCCCGGGCGGTTTCGTCACGGACCACGCTTCCCATCCTCAACAACGTCCTCCTGCAAACCGACAAAAGCGGGCTCAACCTGACGGCGACAAACCTCGAGATCGGTATCCGGCAGATCGTTCCCGCCGAGGTGCAGGAGGAAGGCGGCATCACCGTTCCGGCCCGGCTGCTGACGGACTTCGTCAGTGGCTTGCCCGATGAGTCGATCGACATGACCCTCGACAAAAAGACGCAGTCCCTGGCCGTGAAGAGCCAGCGCTTCAATGCGACCATCCGCGGCATCGACCCCGCCGACTTCCCTCCGGTACCCAGCGGCGTCGAGGGCCGCAAAGTCAACCTCGATCCGAACGATCTCAAAGAAGCGATCGAACAGACCGTGATCGCCGCCTCCAGTGACGAGGGCCGACCGGTCCTGACCGGCGTCTACGTCCAGCTGAACGGCGGGAAGGCGACCTTCGCCGCAACGGATGGGCACCGGCTGGCCGTGAAAACGCTGGCGGTGAAAGCGGAGCCGGGCGATACCGACACGATCGTGATCCCGGCGCGAGCCCTCAGCGAGCTCAGCCGTATTCTCAAGGGCGGCGACGCGGCGATCGAGGTCATCGTCGGCGCCCAGAAAAACCAGGTCTTCTTCAAGGCTCGGGATGTCGAATTGATGAGCCGGCTGATCGAGGGCACCTATCCCAACTATCAGCAGGTTATTCCCAAAGACAGCACCACGACGATCGTCGCCAAGACCCAGGACCTGCTCTTCACCACCAAGATGGTTTCGCTGTTTTCGAAGGACGCCGCGAACGTCATCAAGTTCAAGGCGGAAGCCGGCCAGCTCACGGTCACCGCCAACACCAGCGAGGTCGGTCAGAACGTTTCGACGGTCGAGGCCACGATCGAGGGTCAGGACCTGCAGGTGGCGTTCAACTCGAAGTACCTGCTCGACGTGCTCGCCATCATCGGGAGCGAGGAGGTCCAGCTCGGGTTCACCGGGCCGCTCAACCCCGGCCTCGTCAAACCGGTCGGCAAGGACAACTACCTCTACATCATCATGCCCGTCCGCGTGGCCATGTAGCGATATCGCCGCCGCGTGTTCCTGGCCAACGTCTCACTCTTCGACTTTCGCAACTACGCCGAATTGGAGCTGGCGCTCGAGCGATCCGCCACCATCTTCTTCGGCGGGAATGCCCAGGGCAAAACCAACCTGCTCGAGGCGGTGGCGCTGACGGCGCTGACCAAATCACCGCGGACCCAACAAGCGGCCGAGATGGTTCGCTTCGGCCAGCCGGCCGCCCGGATCACCACCCAGGTGCAGAGCGAAGCCAGCCGCGACACGCTCGAAGTCCGGATCAGCCTCGGCCAGCCGGCAGCCGCCGATCCCACCGCAGAACTCGCGGCGCGCAGTATCCGAGCATCGCGGCGCTTCACCGTCAACGGCACTCCTCGCCGGTCGCACGGCATGCTGGGTGCGTTACGCGTCGTGCTCTTCTGGCCGGATGACCTGCAACTGATCAAAGGGTCCGGCGAGGGCCGTCGCCGCTTCCTCAATACCCTGCTCTCGCAACTCGACCCTGGACATGCCCGCGAACTCAATCGCTACGGCCATCTCCTCGAGCAGCGCAATGCGCTGCTCCGGGCCGTGCGTGAAGGCCGGCAGCCGGTCGACAGTCTTGACTACTGGACAACGGCACTCGCCGAGTCGGGCGCGATCATCATGGTCGAGCGGCAACGCCGGCTGTTCGACCTCCATCCGATCGCGGCCGCCTTCCATCGCGAGCTGAGCGACGACCGTGAGCGGCTCGACCTGCGCTACCGGCCGTCGGGAGCGCGCATCGGTGAAGCGCCCACCGAGCTCGTCGCCGAGCAGCTGAAAGCCGCCATGTGGGAAGCCCGCGATGAAGAGATCGCGCGTGGACAGACAGCTGTCGGACCGCAGCGCGACGATGTCGAGGTGTGGCTGGATGACCACGAGGCCCGACTGTATAGCAGCCAGGGACAGCAGCGCAGTGCCGTGCTGAGCCTGAAGCTGGCGGAACTCCACTACCTCGCCGAGGTCACCGGGGAGCAGCCGGTGCTCTTGCTCGACGACGTCATGTCCGAGCTCGATCCGGCTCGGCGGGAGCGCTTGCTGGCCGCGCTCGAGCCCGGACCCCAGGCGTTGATCACGGCGGCCGACCTCCATGACCTGCCGCGCAGCATCCTCGAGCGCGCCGCCGTCTTTCGAGTGGAGCATGGCACCGTCCATGCGTAGGATCGATGCCGCCTTGCCCCGGGCGCTGCGGTCGCTCGGCATCACCCGGCGGACCCGCGAAGCCCAGGCCCTCTATTGCTGGCCCCAGGTCCTGGGTGAGCTCGCTGCCGAAACTCACGCCAGCAAGCTCAGCGGTGGCACGCTCTGGGTCAGCGCCAGCAGTACGGCGCTCGCCCATCAGCTTCATCTGGAGCGTGGGCGGCTGATGGAACGCCTCAATGCCATGATCGGCGCTCCGGTGGTTCGCGAAATCCGGTTCCGCCAGGGCGGCGGGCGTAAATGACGCCAGCCCTCGTCTCGGCCGCCTCGCCGGCTCTTGGGCTGACGGCAAACCAGGAGACAGCCGTGAATCATCTGCGCGGCCCGTTGTTGATCGTCGCCGGGGCTGGAACCGGCAAGACGCGGGTGCTCGTCGAGCGCTACCAACGGTTGCGCCGGGAAGGTGTCAGCGCCGAGCGAATTCTGCTGCTCACCTTCACGGAGAAAGCGGCCGGGGAGCTCCTCGATCGGGTTGAGCAGCAGGATTACCTGCCGACCGGCGAGCGCTTCGTCATGACCTATCACGCCTTCGCTCAGCGGTTCCTTCAGGATGAAGGCTGGGTCGCCGGCGTACCAAAAGGCTTTCGCATCGTTTCCGAAGTTCGCAAATGGGAGCTGATGCGCGACACGCTGCTGGCGCTGCGGCCGCCCCATCTCTTCCACGCCCAGCGGCCCTACGAGCGGATTCGGGAGCTGCTCACGCTCGTCGAGCGCGCCAAGCAAGAGCTCGTCTCTCCAGCGGAATTCCTCGCCTGGGGCGGCGCCGTCGACGACGGTGGCGATCCGGCGATCGCGGCGCAGCGCGAAACCGCGTCCGTCTATGCGGAGTACCAGCGGCGCATGCTCGCCGAAGAGCGGCTCGACTTCGACGACACCATCTTCTATTGCGTCCAGCTGCTGGCCGGCGAGCCGGCCGTCCGCCGGCGGCACGCTGCCCGCTTTGCCCACATCATGGTCGACGAATTCCAGGACACGAATTTCGCCCAGAGCCGGCTGCTCGAGCTGCTCGCCGGCGAGGAGCGAAACCTGGCCGTCGTCGGAGACGACGACCAGAGCATCTACAAATTCCGCGGCGCCTCGGTGGCCAACCTGCAGCGCTTTCGCACCGTGTTTCCGGACGCCAGGGTGGTACACCTCGAGGAGAACTTCCGCAGCCGTGGCCCGATCCTGCGGGCGGCCGGCCGGCTGATCGCCTCTGATGAGGAGCGGCTGCCGAAGCGGCTAATCCCGACCAGGGGGGAGGGTGGGCCGATCAGTGTCGTGACCGCCGCCAGCGTCGCCGACGAGGCCGAGGCCGTGGCCGCCCACATCAAGCGTGCGATCGACGAAGACCGCCACCGGCCTCAGACGATCGCCGTCCTGCTTCGAGCCAACGCGCATCTGCAGAACTTCGCGCGTGCTTTGCAGCGGGTCGGCGTCGCTTACCAGGTGAGCGGTGGTCGTGGCTTTTACCAGCAAGCAGAGATCAAGGACTGCCTAGCCTACCTGCGCGCCATCGACAAGCCCGACGACACCGTCTGCCTGATGCGGCTCCTGAGCCTGCCGCGCTACGCCGTCGACTCGATCCAGGCCGGCCGCTGGGCGCAGCGGGCCCGCGAAAGCGGCCGTCGATTCTTCGACCTCCTCGAGGAAACGGACGACGACGGCGCCCGCCGCCTGACCGGTGACCTGCGGACCTTCGCCGGGCACGCGCAGCGACTTGGTGTGGACGAGCTCTTCTACCAGTTGATGGAGCGGACCAACTATCTGGACTGGGAGCGCTTCCATGGGCCGATCGAACAGCTCCAGGTAAGCGCCAACGTGCAGAAACTCAGCGAGCTGATCAGCGCCTACTGCGACGAGCACATGGACCATCACCTGGCCGCCTACCTGCATCATCTCGATGCCACCGAGTCGGCGCAGGCCGACGAGGAAATCGCGCCGCTGGACGACAGCGTCAACGCCGTCCACCTGATGACGGTGCACCAGGCAAAAGGTCTCGAGTTCGAGCTGGTCATCATCCCCCACCTCGTCGAGGGCCGCTTTCCGGCGAACCGCAAAAGCGATGGACTCACGCTTCCCAACGAGCTCATCAAGGAGGAGCTGCCGCCCGCCGAAGTCCACCTCTCGGAAGAACGACGGCTCGCCTACGTCGCCATCACCCGCGCCCGGGAGGCGTTGGTCTGCACCCTGGCCGGGCGCTATGAGGGCGTGAAGGATTGGCGGCCGTCGCGCTTTCTGCCGCTGATTCGCGGCGATGAGGCGCGCGAGCTGGCGGCCTCCTCCGTGCTCCTCCCGTCGCGGGTCGGCTTGGTGGAGGTCGCCCGGCAGGTCGAGCTCCCACTCAACGACGCCCCGCCGCTCGCGGCACTGTCCTACACCCAGGTCGACACCTACTTGCGCTGTCCGCAGATGTATCAGTACCGGTTCGTCTTCCGGCTTCCCACCCGGCCCCGGCCCCAGATGCAGTTCGGGCGCATCCTGCACGAGGCGCTCAAGGACGCGCTCGGCAGCATCGATCGCGATCGACCGCTCACCTGGGAGATGGTGGACGCCGCCTACGTCGCCGCCTGGGCGCGCGAGCGATTCTGTGCCCCCGAGCAGGCGCCGTCGTTACAGGATCTCGGCCGCAGCTACCTTCGGCGAGCCTACGACGCCGGCGACCTCAGCAAGCCGTTGCTGCTAGAACAGCCTTTCAGCCTCCGGGTCGACGGCCTGCGATTGACGGGCCGCATCGACCGCGTCGACCGGCATGCCGACGGCGGCTATGAGCTGATCGACTACAAGACCGGCTCCGCGAGGCGGGCCACGGAGCTTCAACGGGACCTCCAGCTGGGCGTCTACGCGCTGGCCGCCCGCGAGGTGTTTCGCTTCGAGCCGCTCAGCCTGTCCTATTACTACCTCGAGACCAGCGAGCGCGTGACGGTCGACAAGCCGCCCGAGCGTCTGCAAGAGGACCGGCAAAGCATCGTCAGGGTGGCGGACGGCATCCGAGCCGAACTCTTTCCCGCCAAGCCGGATCGGATGAAATGCTCCGGCTGCGACTTTCGGCTGCTCTGTCCCAGCTCCGCCGTCTAAGCCGGCGGACTCAGGCGGCCAGCCGCGCCAGCGCGTCCGCGATCGTGAAGGCCGCCATGGGGTCGGCCGCTCCCTGCACTCGCCGGCTCTCCCGGAGCCGGTCAACCGGCGGCCTGGCAAACCACGCCTCGACCGCCCGGACCAATTGATCCGGCTGCGCGACGTATTGTCCGAGCCGCTGCTCGAGGACCTGGCGAACGTTGCCCTGCTCCTGGCCGGGCAGATAGCCGGTCAACAACAGCGGACAGCCGCAGGCGAGGCCCTCGGCGATCATGCCGGGCCCAGCACGAGTCGCCAGCAGGTCGCTGGCGAGCAGCAGCTCCGGCATGGTCTCGATGAAGCCGAAGACATGCACCCCGGCGTGATTGTCCCGGCGGATCTGCTCCGCCAGGCGCTGATTCCGACCGCAGACCGCCAGCACCTGGACGTCCAGGGGAGAACGCGCCAGGACGGCCGCGTATTTCCGGAGCGGCTCGGTGCCATCACCGCCGCCCGCGAGCAATACCGTCGGTGCGTGCGGCCGCAGTTTCACGCGCAGCCGCATCGACGGCTTATCGGTGAAGTGTTTGATGGCATCGAGAAATCGCGGATGGATCGGCAGTCCTGCAACCAACAGCCGATCGGCGGGCACGCCCCGCTTGCGGCACAGGTCGTAGGCGGCTTGCGACGGACAGATGATGCAGTCGGCCCCCAGGTCCGTCCAGGCCTGGTGAAAATCGACCCAATCGGTGATCACCGTCGCGCGCGGAACCCCGTGCGGCATGACATCGGCGGCGACGTGGTTGAGCAGCGGGTGAAAGCTGACCACCAGCGCCGGACGTGGATCGAGGGCCGCCTTCAGCTTGCGGCGAAGCCCCCGGCCGATGCCATGCTGGACCAAGCGCACGGTGGGCTGCAGGTTGGTCGCATGGTAGGCGGCCGCCCACAACCAGGGCGCCCGCCGCGTGATCGGGCCATAGAGGGCAGTCAGGCGGCCTGCCATCACGCGCTGGTCACCCATCGGGTCGAAGCAGTCGACCTGGAAGGCGTTCGGATGCCGCCGTTGCAGGGCCGCCGCGACCGCCTCCGCCGCCGCCCGGTGCCCGGCGCCGGTGTCAGAAAAAAGGAAGAGCAGCCGTTTTAAGGCCG
>Ga0209474_10000771_pt1 | contig 33433 bp, 28 predicted proteins | sample GraSoiAngelo_145_FD_185902 | JGI IMG/M metagenome (GOLD analysis project Ga0209474, IMG submission 185902) | Grasslands soil microbial communities from the Angelo Coastal Reserve, California, USA - 14_1009_05_20cm (SPAdes) (version 2) | ecosystem: Environmental > Terrestrial > Soil > Grasslands...
ACCCGGCTTTCGGAATTTCAGGAGAAGGCCGCAAAGATCAAAAACAAGGTGATGGCGGCTATGGTATATCCGGGCATCGTGATGACGATGGCGATTGGCATCATGACTTTTCTTATGATCTTCATTGTGCCCAGGTTCGAACTGATTTTCCACGACCTGCTCGGCAACAAACCGCTGCCGCCCGTCACCAGGTTTGTCATCGGCGTAAGTGGCTTCATGAAGAACGATGGCCTTATTCTCGTCGGTGCCATAATCGCTGTGGTGACCCTTTACAAATTTGTTGGCCGCACCCGCCGCGGGCGATTGCTGATTGATAATTTTAAACTGCGCATGCCGTTATTTGGCAATTTGAATCGCAAAACAGCGATCTCAAGATTCGCGCGCACACTTGGGACACTGGTCACAAGCGGTGTTCCGATCCTGCAGGCATTAAATATCACCCGCGAAACTGCCGGCAACGCCGCCATTGCTCTAGCGATCGCGAGGGTGCACGACAGCGTGAAGGAAGGCGAATCGATCGTGCAACCGCTTGAGGCCAGCAAAGTGTTTCCACCGATGGTGGTCAGCATGGTCGATGTGGGCGAAGAAACCGGTAAGCTTCCGGAAATGCTTTTAAAGGTCGCTGATGTCTATGACGACGAGGTCGATAACGCGGTGGTAGCTCTGACATCGGCGCTCGAACCCATCATGATTGTGTTCCTGGCCGTGGTTGTCGGCACGATCGTGCTCGCTCTCTTCACGCCGCTCATAAGCATCATCACTGGCCTGCAACAGCAAACATGACGCGCCTCTGACGCGAATAACGAATGTCGAAGGAAGTTCTCCCCGGAAGTTGTAGAGGCGAACGCCTGACCAGCGGCTTCGGCACTCGCCGAGGCGCGCGGCGCTACAATGCGTTTACTCTTATTGAGCTGGTCGTCGTCTCCGGGCTCATCCTTGTGCTTAGCGGCTTGGTCTTGAGCACAGTCGGCTACGTCAGGAAAAAAGGCGCCCGCGCCCGCGCCGAAACTGAAATCGCCGCCATGTCGGCTGCGCTCGAAAGTTACAAGGCGGATAATTCGGCTTACCCGAGGGATGATACAACAAACCAATACACAGACACACTGAATGCGCAGCAGAATTTCGACCCCACGCAGACTGTGTATCAGAACGCGAGCTTGTATCTGTATGGTCAGCTTTCTGGAAATCCCAGCGGTGATCGAACTACGTACACGCAGCAAAGGTATTTCCAGTTCAAGCCCAACATGCTTTTTCCCGCCGATCAGACCCAGAACGTGCAGTACATTCAAGATCCATTCGGCAACAGCTACGGTTATTCGACTGCCAATCAGGCTGATTCAACGAAAGGTTACAACCCCACCTTCGATCTCTGGAGCACGTCAGGGCTAACTGCCAGTCCTGGCAATCCGGACACGATTACACCGCAGTGGATCAAAAACTGGTAGGGCTGTAGCCACCGCCCTGTGGGCGGTTTTTCTTTAGACACTTCCAGCACTGACGGCCCAAAGGGCCGTGGCTACAGAGTGTTTCGGCGGTCATAGACCGCCGCTACAGAATCCGCAATCGGCAATCCGCTATTTCTCCGTCACCCTTCGCTTGTGTGAACCACCACTTCCACACGGCGATTGGGGCTTTGCTCTTCAATTGAACCGCCCGGCGGCGCTCGGAATTTCGTTGCGCCGTAACCGTGCGTTTCGATTTGCGCCGGGTTAATGCGCATCAGGTCAACGAGGTATCGCTTCACGCTGTCGGCGCGGCGCTGGCTCAACTCCTGATTGTATTCGTATGTGCCGAACGAATCGGTATAGCCTTCCACGGTAAATGTCGCTTTCGGGTTGCGCTGGATGAGGGTGCCGAGCTTTTGCAGTTGCGTGATCGCGCTCGCTTGCAACACATCACTGTCGTACTCGAAAAGCTGATCGTCGGGCAGCCGCAATTTTGTGCCCGATCCGAGCGGACCTTTTTGCGCCAGCAACTGGTCCAAATCGCTGAATCCGGGGGCGTGCCCCTTACTTGGGCCGGCGCTATCGCCTGGCAATTTACTCGTGAACGTGTTTGGCCGCTTGATCGCTGTGCTGGTGGCAAGCTCTGTTCCGCTCAGAGCCGGCTGCGGACGGCCTGATGTCGAGCTATTGTTGAGCAAAGATTGTTCTTGCAACGCGTTTGGGTCGTTTGCCAGCGGCTGCGCCGTGGAGCGCTCGATTTCATTGAGCACGGAATTGACTTCCGGTTGTTCCACTTTCGGTTGATCAGGCAAAACATCCCGAATGTCGTCCGGGAGCGCTGCGCTTGCCTGAACGTCTTGCAATAACTTATCGAATGATTTTTTCTCGTCCGGCAATTGCACATCGGTGTTGTCAGGATTCGGTTTCGCCGCCGCATTTGTTTGATCGACGCTGCTTTTCTCAAGGTTCGAGTCAGCGATGCTCCGGATCTTGAACGTAGGCGTCTGCTCTCTTGGAGTGAACACCATATCCGCCGATTGAAAACGCGTCCGATAAAAGTAAGCGCAGAGCCCAAAGTGTATTGCCAGCGAAACAATCAATCCGAACCAGAGCCAACTGCGTTCCTTGCTACCCGCGAGCAGACCCTCGGTCTCAAACTGATCAAGATCCTCAAAATCGGAGACTCGCATGCGGCTCCAAACATATCACATTTGAAAACGCGAGCCATGCTCATCTGGTCTTAACCTTTCAGTAACACCGGACTTCAGTCCGGTGCTCTTCGGCCGGGAAGATCGAGGCGTTTCAACGGCTTTAGCTTAGTGTGGTAGCCGTTAAAAACGGCTGAGCGGACCAGGTTCCTACTGCATCTGTTGAAGCCAGGTGCTGATGAAACAGCGTATCTGAAATCTGAATTAAATAATCAAATCTTGTCGCTGCTCTTCGTTCGCTCGACGAATGCTCTGGCCGCGCGGCGAATCTCTTCCCCCACACGCGCCTCGGGAGAAACAAACTTCGGTGTAAACCAGGGAAACAGGCCGATCAGATCGTGCGTTACCAGAATTTGTCCATCGCAATGCTCGCCGGAACCAATGCCAATAGTTGGGATCGCGATCGCTTTTGTGATTTGCTGCGCGACCTCGGCGAGCACAATCTCCAGCACCACCGAAAATGCGCCCGCTTTTTCTACTGCACGCGCATCGGCAAGCAGGGCGGCGGCCTCCGATTGTATCCGCCCCTTGATTTTATATCCGCCTTCCTCGCGAACACTTTGGGGCAGCATGCCGATATGCGCCATAAACGGAATGCCCGTTTGTGTGATCGCTTCGATCTCTGCGACGCGACTCGCTCCGCCCTCGAGCTTCACCGCTTGCGCGCCGGCATCGACAAATTTCCTCGCCGTCGCCACAGCCTGCTGCGGCGTGTCGTAGGTGTGAATCGGCATATCGGCGACAAGCAATGCCTGTTTTACCCCGCGAGCCGCTGCGCGCGTGTGATGCAACATCTCCTGCAGCGTCACGCTAGTGGTATCGCGGTAACCAAGCACCACCATGCCTAACGAGTCGCCCACAAGGATGATGTCGATGCCGGTTTCATCGAGCAAACGCGCCGTAGGATAATCGTACGCGGTCAGCGCGGTAATTTTCTCACCGCGTTGCTTCATTTCGCGAAAATCTTTCATCGCACTTGCCCGGAAGATCGACTGGCGATTTGAGAACGCAAGCAATGTCCGGAAAGCGGAAACAGGACGCCGCTCGCGTTGGTCGAGATCCCGCGGCGGCCAAAGGCGGCACATCCCCGCACGAATCTGGCCACTGCAAAAAAGCTAAAGAAAAGACTTCACAAGAGCCATAGCGCACACTATAAATGCGGCCATGAAGATCCAATGCCGCTTTATTTCGCTCGTCGCGCCAGTCGCACTTGCCCTGGCGAGTTGGCTACCAAGCGGGACCGTTGCCGCTGAGTTCGAGGAGGCGCAGGTCACGCAAGTCGTGCAGGACGTTAAAGTCGTGCCGTCAAATGCTGCGGCCCGTCCGGCATCCGTAAACGAAACGGTTCGGCAAGGCACGGCTGTGCACACCGGGACCCAGTCCCGGAGCGAGTTGACGTTTAAAGACAAAACGATCACGCGTCTCGGCGAGAAAACGATTTTTAACGTGGGACAAGGGTCGCGAACAATCGAGATGGGCAGCGGGCAATTTTTGCTCTACGTGCCAAAGAAAGCCGGCGGCGCACAAATCAAGATGGGCCCGGTAACGGCGGCAATCACAGGCACCACCGTGCTGGGAAACGTCGACCCCAGTGGGATCGTCGAATTTACTGTGCTTGAAGGAAGTGCGTGCATCAGTTACGGCGGCATGGGGCAAACTTTATTCGTCCAGGCGGGTCAAATGGTTGTTTACGATCCGATCGCCATGAGGTTGGAGAACCCGGTTGATGTTGACCTTCAACAGCAGCTCAATTCTCCTCTGATCAGTGGTTATCGCCAATTGCCCAGTGCGCCGTTGATTCAGGAGGAAATTCAAAGTCGGCGTCAAGTTGTGGCTCCGAATGGCGATTTGGATCAAGCGGTCAGGGCAGCGGGAGCGGCCAGCATCGCCACCGCCACGCCGGACCAATTTATGCAAGCGTTCGATTCGCTTCTTGTTCGTTACCCCGCGAGCCAAGTTCACACGCTTGTAGCCGGAGCGGTCATGGCGCGTCCTGATCTTGCAAACAGGATTCGAGCTTCGGCGGCAAGGGTGCGGCCAGTTCGGGGTTACTCGAAAGATGGAAAAGATTTTAAAGAATATAAAGGCAAGGAAATTGCGGCTCCGGAGTGTCCACCAACGAATCAGTGGGTACAGCCGTACATAATCCCTCCCCAACCACAACCTCCGGTTTCGCCGGAGCAACCGCCGACGGCAGGCGGCGGCTAAAAGCAACCGCGCGTAAAGATTGCCTCAGCTTCGCTAGGACGTTTTGTCGTGCGCGGTCGACGTGTCTAGCGTCAAAGGCGCAGCGTTTACCTTCAGCCTGGGTCGGCCCCCCAGATTTGTGGACGCAAAATGCCAGCGCTGAAAGAGCGACTCACTTTCCCGACGATTTCCTGAGCAGAACAAATCCACTTTAGATCAATTCGTTCGAGACTAAGCCCTTCGGGGCGCCTGGTTCCTGACGACTTCTGCGAGATTGCAGCCGACACGGCTCCCGCTACAGTTGCGCCCTATGCCGTACAAAGATGTTGCTCCGCCCGCCGGGGAAAAAATCACCAGAACCGACAGATTGAATGTGCCGGATCGACCGATCATTCCGTTCATACGTGGGGACGGCACCGGGCCGGATATTTGGGCGGCAAGTGTCCGTGTGTTCGATGCTGCGGTTGAAAAGGCGTACACTGGAAAAAAGAAAATCGCGTGGTTTGAGGTGTTCGCGGGACAGACAGCGAAGGACAAATTCGATGAATGGCTGCCGGAGGACACAGTGGAAGCGTTCCGCGAATATCTGATCGGAATCAAAGGGCCGTTGACCACGCCGGTCGGCGGCGGAATCCGCTCGCTCAACGTGGCGCTGCGGCAGCTGCTGGATCTTTTCGTTTGTTTGCGCCCGGTGCATTACTTCAAAGGGGTCCCCTCGCCTGTCAGGCATCCGGAGAAAGTGAACATGGTGATCTTCCGGGAAAACACCGAAGACATTTACGCCGGCATCGAGTACGCCGCCGGCACGCCTGAGGCGCAAAAGATCCTCGATTTTCTGCAAAAGGAATTTCCGAAGCAATTCGACAAAATTCGTTTCGGCACAAAGGAGAAAGCTGCGGACTTCTGGAAGAGGGTCGGCGCGCCAGAAAGCGACGATGTTTGCGTGGGAATCGGGATCAAGCCCGTCAGTCGCTCGGGCAGCGCGCGCTTGATTCACAGCGCGATTTCTTACGCGATCCAGAATCAGCGCGAGAGCGTGACGCTGGTGCACAAAGGCAACATTATGAAATTTACCGAGGGCGCGTTTCGCGATTGGGGCTTCGAAATCGCAAAGCGATATTTTGGCGCAGAGGAATTCGATGGCGGTCCCTGGTGCAAAATTCCCATGGGTAAACCAGGCGCGGGAATTGTGATCAAAGACGCGATTGCCGATATTACCCTTCAGCAAGTGTTAACGCGTCCAGAAGATTTCGACGTGATCGCGACGCTCAATCTAAATGGCGATTATTTGAGCGATGCGTTGGCCGCGCAAGTGGGTGGCATCGGGATCGCGCCAGGAGGAAACATCAATTACATCACCGGCCACGCAGTTTTTGAGGCGACTCATGGCACCGCACCGAAATACGCCAATCAAGACAAGGTGAATCCCGGCTCGGTAATTCTTTCAGGCGAAATGATGTTCCGTTACATGGGTTGGACGGAAGCGGCCGATCTGATTCTCAAAGGATTAAGCGGCGCGATCGCGAGCAAACGTGTCACGTACGATTTCGCGCGTTTGATGGAAGGCGCGACTGAAATCAAGTGCTCGCAGTTTGGCGATAACGTGATCGAGCATATGTGAGGGTCATTGACCTTCGGCAGGGATTGCGATTAGCTCCGATCGTGGCGTCTTCATCTCTCTGGCAGCGTTTCCAACGATATTTCTTGTACTATCGCGATCTCGATTTTTCTCTCGACATCAGCCGGATGAAATTTCCGGAGGATTTTTTCGAGAGAACGCAGCCGAAGATCGAGAAGGCGTTTGCAGCAATGCGAAAGTTGGAATCGGGGGCAATCGCTAATCCCACTGAAAAGCGAATGGTTGGTCATTACTGGCTTCGCAATCCTACGCTCGCGCCAACTGCGGAAATTAGGAGAGAAATTGAAGGCACGATTAACCGCGTAAAAAAATTCGCCGAAGATGTTCATGCTGGGAAAATCGCGGCTGAAAATGGAAAACGCTTCAGGCACGTACTGCTCATTGGCATCGGCGGCTCGGCGCTGGGACCGCAATTCGTGGCAGACGCGCTCGGGTCATCGCACGATCCCATGGACATCTTTTTTTTCGATAATACGGACCCGGACGGATTCGATCGCGTTTTCGAGAGGATGGACGATTTGCTCTCCCAAACGCTTGTCATCGTGATTTCCAAATCGGGCGGCACGAAGGAAACAAGAAATGGAATGCTCGAGACGGAAGAGCGATTCAGGGACAAACAGCTACCGTTCAACAAGCATGCAGTGGCCGTCACCGGCGCGGGAAGCGATTTAGACAAATATGCGGAAGAGAACAAATGGGTTGCTCGATTTCCCATGTACGATTGGGTCGGCGGGCGTACATCGGTAATGAGCGCAGTTGGGCTTCTCCCGATGGCGCTGGAAGGCTTCGATATTGACAATTTTCTCGCCGGCGCAGCAGCGATGGACGAGCGAACCCGCGCACCTGATGTCGCACGAAACGCAGCAATGCTTCTGGCGCTCATGTGGTACTATGCCGGCAATGGCAAGGGCGACAAAGATATGGTGATTCTTCCTTACAAGGACCGGCTCGCATTGTTCGCCAAATACCTGCAGCAATTGGTGATGGAATCGTTAGGTAAAGAAAAAGACTTCGACGGCAAGACTGTGCATCAGGGCATTGCTGTTTACGGGAATAAAGGTTCGACCGATCAGCACGCTTATGTTCAGCAGTTGCGCGACGGCGTCTTAAATTTTTTCCTGACCTTTGTCGAAGTGCGTAGAGATCGACCCAGTAAGCGGTTTGAAGTCGAGGACGGCGTCACAAGCGGCGATTATCTTCAGGGGTTTTTGCGCGGCACACGAAGCGCGCTCTACGAAAGCGGGCGTGAATCACTCACGGTTAGCATTTCCGAGGTAAGCGCGTTTAACCTCGGAGCGTTAATTGCACTTTATGAACGTGCGGTGGGCTTTTATGGCTCGCTCGTTAACATCAACGCCTACGATCAACCCGGCGTTGAGGCTGGAAAAAAAGCGGCGACGAGACTGTTGCAGCTTCAGAAACAGGTGTGCGAGAGACTCGCGACCGATCGCGGACAAACCGCCGAAGAAATTGCGCGCTTCATCGACGCAGACCCTGAAGACGTTTTTCATGTGTTGCGGCATTTGGCGAGCAACAATTCGCACATCAGTGTCGCACCTGGTGAGGAACCATCGGAAGACCGGTTTTCACTCGGACAAAAGCGATAGCGTACCCTTTATGGCAGAGAAGGCTTCGCAGGCTCCAAAAGATTCTCCCAGCATCTCATGGAGCGACACAGTCCGTTTTATCGGGCAACTCAGTCATGATCTGCGCAACGATTTAAACGCGATCGAATTGCAGTCCGCTTACATCGCTGAGCTGGAGAAGAACGAAGAACTTCAGGGTGAGATCAAACGTTTGCGTGAAATGGTCTCAGGGCTGGCCTCGACTTTACGACGCCTTTCGAGAGACGTCGAAGAGGTTAAACCCAATCTGATTTCCTACCGGGCAACCGATTTCATGGAAGACCTGCGCAGGAAAATTGACGACGATTTCCCAAAGCAAAACACCGACATCACCTGGGAGATTCAGCCTGGCCACGCGATGTTGAACGTTGATCCGCAACTGTTGCAGGAAGTATTTACCGAGCTTTTCGCCAATGCTTTCCGGCATGATCGTGGCAAAGGCCGGCTTCTGGCGACCGCCAAAATCGACAACAACCGGTTCCTCTTTACTCTCCTTGAACCAAAGGACCGTTTTGAGCTACCCACGCAAGATTGGGGGCGCGAACCGATTCGGAAAATCACTCAGCGCCATTATGGCCTTGGTCTGAATCGCGTCCGCGCTATCGTAGAGGCGCACGGCGGCAAATTGCATGCTCAATATCATCCGAACGTTTCAACGCTCACCACGACGCTTACGCTTCCCTTGGCAAGAGAGGCCTCTGATTAAGCTTGAAACGTCGATCGTTTCTTACCGTTTAAGCGACTGGAGCCCACTGGTCGTGCGTAGGACGACCAGCGCAATTGAATGAAAACAGAAAATCACGGTGTCCTGATCATCGATGACGAGCGGCCAGTGTTGATGACGCTCGAGGCGCTGCTGAAGCGGCATGGTTATCAAGTGGAGACCGCGCCCACCGCCACGCAAGGACTCAAGGTGCTGAAAACAAAATCCCCATCGCTCGTATTGCTCGATCTCCGCCTGCCCGACGCCGATGGATTAGAAATGCTTGAGCGCATCAAGAGCGAGTTGCCCAAAGTGCAGGTAATTATCCTGACAGCGCACGACTCGTTGCACAACGCCATCGAATCGATCAAACGCGGCGCTTACCATTTCATTAGCAAGCCGTACGCGCCCGAGGAACTGCTCAGTTTGGTGGAGAAGGCATTGGAAACACAATTCCTCTTGCGGGAAGCGAAAGAACTCCGGGAGAAAACACAGCAACTCGAAAAGCGCCTCGAGATCGCGGAGGCGCGACCCGCGCCGATTTTCAAGAGCAAACCGATGCAGGAAATCGACGAATTGATCGATGCGATGGCGCCTTCGGATGCCAACGTTCTGATCGTGGGTGAAAGCGGTGTGGGCAAGGAAGTGATCGCCAACGCGATTCACGCTCGGAGTCGGCGCGCGGGACAACCAGTGGTGAAGCTGAATTGTGCGGCATTCCCTCAAACGATGATCGAGGGAGAACTTTTCGGTTATGTGAAAGGAGCGTTCACGGGAGCGATGCAGGATTTTCCGGGAATGATCGGATCGGCAGACGGTGGCACGCTTTTTCTCGATGAAATATCCGATATGCCAGCAGATCTGCAGACGCGTTTCTTGCGCGTGCTCCAGGAGCGCGAGTATCGGCCGCTTGGCAGCACGCAAATAATGAAAGCAGACTTCCGCGCGATCGCTTCGACTAATCGGCCGATTCCCCAAGCGCTCGCGGAGAACCGGTTGCGCTCCGATTTGTATTACCGGCTAAACACGTTTCAAATTGAAGTGCCCCCGCTTCGGAAACGAAAGGAGGACATCCCGCCGCTGATCGCGCAATTCGTGAAACAATTTTCGCAACAACTCGGCAAACCGGAACCGGAGGTTTCGCCAGACGCGTTTCAAAAGCTATTGGATTACTCCTGGCCGGGAAATGTTCGTGAATTGCAAAACGCAATTGAATACGCGGTCGTGCTGGCGCGAGAGGACATAATCGGTGTAAAAGAGCTCCCGACAGAAATACAGTTGCCTCCCGAGCTGCAACAAGCCGAGCGCAGCGCGTTACCGCGCAGCGGCGTACAAACTCTCGACAACCTCGAGCGAACCGCCATTCTTCAGGCGCTCGCAGAGTGCCGCGGTAACAAGAAAAAGGCGGCCGAACTTCTCGGCATCCAGCGTCCCACGCTCTATAACAAAATGAAGCGTTACGCCATCGAGTTGTAAGTTCGGGGAACGACAGCTGCCCATACCGTCGTTCCTTGCTATTTGCCGCGATATACGCAGCGCGCTGTCGGTGTTTCGTGCACGACGACCTCGCAGAGACCGGGACATTGAGGTTCCAACTTCTTCCAGAACCATTCGGCCATTTTTTCAATCGTCGGGTTGTCCAAGCCTTCGATGTCGTTGAGATACTTGTGGTCGAGCATTTTCAGCAGCGGTTTCATCGCGTCGCTGATCACCGCGTGGTCGTAAACCCAACCTGCTTGGGGGTCGACGTCGCCTTCGATCGAAACTTCGACCCTGAAACTGTGCCCATGTAACCCCCGGCATTTGTGTCCCTCCGGCACGTTGGGCAAAGTCTGCGCTGCTTCGAAAGTGAAATCTTTCGTCAGCCGCGCACGCATGATTGGGAAAATACCATTGCTTTACCCGCGTTGTCATCCCGAACGAAGGGAGGCACCGCCCATAGACTCGGAAGGTCGATGAGCTACTCTGCGTGACGTATCATCCATGGTGAGATTCTTCGCTCCGCTCAGGATGACAGCACAGGCCGCGCGCGCATGGATTCAGACTCCGCGCTGTGCCGGACTCCAGATGAATTTGTGCATCTGAAGTTGAAACCGAACGCTGAGTTTGTCCGACAACATCCATTCGACAATCTGACGGGGATCGATCCTGCCGAAAATCGGTGAGAACAGCACGGCATGACAACGCGAGGCAAGATCGTAACGCTCCACTTTATCGCGTGACCATTCGTAATCTTCGCGCGATCCCATTACGAATTTCACTTCGTCGCGGAGCGAAAGATGGTCGATGTTGGACCAAAGATTTTTGTCCACTTCGCCGCTGCCCGGCGTTTTTAAATCCATGATCCGATGAACGCGCGGATCGACTTTGGAGATATCGTGCGCGCCGCTAGTTTCCAGCAGAACCGCGCAGTCCGCGTCGCACAGCATCGACATCAACGGAAGCACGTTCTTCTGCAACAAAGGTTCGCCCCCGGTGATTTCGACGAGCGGACAGCGAAACGTCGCCACTGCTTCGACGATCTCTCTCAATGTTTGCTTTTTCCCTTCGTAAAATGCGTACTCCGTGTCGCAATAGTTGCAGCGAAGATCGCAAAAGGTCAGCCGCACGAACACACACGGCGCCCCCACCCAGGTGCTTTCTCCCTGGATTGAGTGATAAATCTCGTTAATCGTCAGCGTTTTTTCCGCCTCTGACATATTGCTGGAGGATTCAAGCGTCGTCTTACCTATCTGCTAAAATCTTATGCGAACAATCCCAAAGCAAATTTGCAGTCGAACCCGCGGCGGCGCCACACATGGACAACGACACAACAGCTTGAACATGTGGCTTTTCATTTAAGTGATTTTTTAATATTTTTTGATTGACGGCTTTCCGGCAGCAATCTACTCTCGCCGCAAATGTGCCTGGGTTATGCCTTGACCGTTCACCGTTTTGCTGCATTTCCGCTTCGCACCGCCGGTGCCTGGCCTAGCGGCCGTCCCATCGTCGCGTTCGTGGCGAGTATCTTCTTTGTGGCTGTTCTTGCTGCGCAAGCGCAGGAGTCGATTGAGCCAGACATCCTGCCTTCGCTGGCTGAGCCGCCGGCCTCATCAGTGGAACCGCCGCCGTTTACTTCAGCCGAAGCATTGCCGGCTGTACCTGAATCCTTACCCTCCGCTCCGGTTGAGCCATTGCCCTCGCCAGCGGCGTCGTTGCCGTCTTCCGAGGAGGCGTTCCCGGCCTCACGCCAGTCGCTGTCGTCGTCAATGAACTACACTGGAGGGTACACGACTGTTGTTCCGGCTCCGGTAGCGACGGGTCCGAACGGCGTATTTCCAGGTGGCGAACCGATTGAATCAGGCGAACCGCGGCGCATTTACTACAAATTCGGGCTGACAGTGCGAGGTGTGTGGGATGACAACATCTATCTCACCCATACCAATAAGGTTTCAGATTATTATTTTGCGATTGAACCCTGGATCACCATTGGAGTGGGCGATATCGAGGGGCGCAACAAGAGCTATCTCCGGCTGGACTACATGCCGAGCGGTATTTTGTATGTAGATCACTCAGATCAAAACGCGTTTGACCAGGTGATTCACCTCGAGGGCGGGTACAGTTCTGGCCGATGGACGTTTACCTTGGCCGAGGATATCGCGCTACTGGAATCGGCAAACTTCAACAGCTTCTTCGATACGACAGGACTGTGGGCAAACACCGATGCGGGCGGGCGTACGCGAGTCAACATCTTTAACACGCGCGCACGGGCAGATTATCAGCTAACCGGGAAAGTATTTCTGCAAGGTGAGTTCGATTCCTCGATCTACTTCTATCCCGATCACATCAGCGACTATATGATCTCCACCGGGCTGTATGTTTACTATAGTTGGCTGCCAAAGGTGTCGGTCGGCATTGGCGGCACCTTCGGGTACGATTGGGTGGACGATCCGACTGCCAATCAAACTTTTGAACAGGTGAACGCGCGCCTCAATTATGAGGTGACAAGCAAGTTTTTCTTGTATGCTTCGGCAGGTGTTGAGTTCCGCCAGTTCGACGGCAACCGCGGCACGTACACCTCGCCGGTGTTTGAAGTCGGGTCGATTTATACTCCCTTCAGCGGGACCACTATCACGTTCGCAGCTGGCCGGCGGATCTACAATTCCGGGTACCTCGCTAATCAGGATTTCGGTGGCACATACGTTATGGGCCGGTTTCAGCAGCGTTTGTTTCGGCGGTTTTATTTTGGGTTGGGCGCCGGCTATGAAAATTCAGACTACATCGCCACTGACCGCGATGTCAGCGCGACGCGGAATGATGATTACTGGTTTGTCGAGCCGTCGCTTGACGTGTTGATTACCAGGTGGTTGAGCGCCGGGGTCTATTACCTGCACCGCGAGGACATCAGTAATAATAACGATTCCTTCAGTTTCGATGATAATCAGGTCGGTGTTAGGGCGACGGTCAGGTTTTAAACGGGATTCAGTCGTTTGCGAACTGGGATGCGTGGGTGTTGCTTGCCGATTGTAGTTGCGTTCGGATTGCTGCCAGGCTTTCTGTCAGCCCAAATCGCCCCCACGACCAGCGGATCATCTCGGCCGAGTACATCGATCTCCAACCCGCCAGCGGCTGTTTCATCTTCTGGCTTCAATGGCGGAGCGAGTGCGCCGTCCGGTTACATTTTGAGTCCGAACGATCAAGTGGGTGTCGAGGTCTTCGGCGAGGAGGATTTGCGTACAAACGGACGATTGAACCCCGAAGGCAATTTGAGCGTGCCATTGCTGGGTTCGATCCATTTGGCGGGACTGACCCTGACTCAGGTAGCCTCAAGACTCACAGAGTTGTACGGTCGCGATTATCTGGTCAACCCAAAGATCAATGTTGTGCTCCTAAGCTATGCAAAACGGCGTTTTTCCATATTGGGCCAGGTAGCTCGGCCCGGCAGTTACGAAATGCCCGAAAGTAATCCGGGCGGTATCGACCTGCTGGAGGCGGTCGCCATGGCCGGCGGATATACGCGCATCGCTGCGCCGGAAAGAATTACTGTGCGACGACAAAAAACGAGTGGCGATCAAATCTTCAAAGTGAATGCCAAGCGCTTCACGAAGGGGAGTGGCGGAGGTTTTCTTGTCGAGCCCGGCGATACCATTACCGTGGGCGAAAGTATTTTTTAGCTGAAAATTTTGCGCCTTCGCCTTTCCGAGCGCACTGCTTGAGTGTAAGCTTCGAGCCAATATTTGCCGTGATTGACCCTGCCTACTCTGTGAGGGGAACGAACGTTCCCACAAATTCCGAGAAACCAGCCGTTTCTTTAACCGGGTATTACGCCGAGGGACTACAGGCGTTTGATTTTCGGCGTTACTGGCATTCTTTCGTCGAACGTATTTGGATCGTTGCAATCTGCGTTCTGGCCGGCCTTTTTCTAGCGCTGGGTTACCTCGCACGAACGCCGAAACTTTATCAGGGACACACAGTCCTGGAAGTGGATTTCCAAGAGCCGACTATCATCGCTTCGGACGATGCGGCTCGCATGCGCTCTGCGTTTCTGGCCAGCCAGGAAGCACTGCGAACCATCGAACAAAATCTGACCAACCAAACGCTTCTTTCCCGAGTCGTGCGTTCGGAAGGACTGGTGGAAGACGGTGGACGCGCGCTTTTGGGTCAAAGTATCGTGACCGATAAATCTTCCAGTTCGGCGCAGCCCAGCGATCCCTCGCAGGCTGCGAGCAAGCCCAAGAGTGCGACTGGTGTCGCAATATTTACGCCCCTCGAAGAAGGATTGGGGCGAGCGATGGTCGGCATGGTCAAACCCGTAATCCGGCGCGGGACACGCTTGATCGATTTATACGTAACGCACCCCGATCCAGCCATGGCACAGCGCCTGGCCGAAGCAATCGGTCGCGAGTACATCCGCAGCTCGATCGAGCAGCGCGCTTCGTTCAGCGAGGACGCATTGCGTTATTTGCTGGAGGAAGAGCAACGGCTGAAGGCGAACCTGCAAAAAAGCGAGGCGGCCGTCGCCGAATATAAGGCGAAAAATCCAGATGCGTTGCAACTTGGCGGCGGCACGGCCGCGACAGGCTCACAGGCGGGATCTGGCGCCGGCGCTGGCGGATCTCGCGGCGGCTTGGTGGAGGACAACCTACAAGATATAAACGGCAAATTGACGGCAGCAAAGTCCGATCAGATCAAGCTCGAAGGCGAGCTTCAGCAAGTTGAGCAAGTTGGCAACAACGTTGACGCACTGCTCGCGATTCCAAGTATCTCTGCCGCCGGACTGGTGACTGAAGCGCGGCGCAGCGTTACTCAGATGGAAGCGACGATCACCACCTACGCGCTACGATACAAGGACAAGCATCCCAAAATGATTCAGGCAAAGGCTTCACTGGCCGAGGCCAAAGAAAAACTTCGCCAAGCGGTGTTGGAGCAACCCCCGATTCTGCGTAACGCCATCCAACAAATGAAAGCCACCGAGGCCAGCTTGCAACAAGCGCTGCAAGACCAGCAGGGCCTCGCAGTCAATCTCAACCGCACAGCGATCGGCTATCAGGAATTGGCCCGGCAAGCTGAAACCGATCGTGCGCTGTACGAAAGCGTCCTTCGCCAGATAAAAGAGACAAACTTAACAAAAGACGTGAAGACGAATGCAGTCAGTGTCATCGAACATTCCCCACTCCCAAGTTCGCCTGTGAGCCCGCGTCCGACAAAAACGATCGTTTGGGGACTGCTTGCGGGCCTGGCTGTTGGACTGGCCTTCGTTTTTGGTGCCGATGCACTGGATCGATCCATAAAGACTGTGGATCAGGCAGAAAGTACGCTTGGATTGCCTGTTTTTGCAGCTGTTCCCGAAACAACCGAGGAAGGCCCTGTTTCCAAGCTAAAACGCCGGAGCAAAGTTTTGGGAAATTCGAACTACCGCGTGGTCGTGGAAACGCCTGAAAGCCCGGCGGCCGAAGCATTCCGTAATTTACGTGCAGCACTTTCCTTGTTAGGCCCGGAAGTAGAGCGCAAGGTTTCACTTTTCACCAGTGCTCTGCCCGGCGAAGGAAAGAGTTTCACCAGCGCCAATTTTTCGCTGGCGTTGGCTCAACAGGGCTATCGCGTCCTTCTTGTCGACGGCGACCTGCGCCGGCCAAACATGCACAAGATTTTCCGCTTCCCGAATACGCGAAATAATTCGGGTGAAGACAACCCGCCGGGAGTGACGGATTGCCTGGTGGGTGAGGCGGATGTAGCCTCGGCAGCGCGCCAGATTCCCCCGGGAGAAATTCAGCTAGTCGACGAAGACATTGAGCTGACAGGGGAAATCCTCGCCGCCACGGGAGGCCAGCTTTCCGTTCTTGCAGGTGGACGACGCGCGCCCAATCCGGCTGAGATCCTTGCCGGGCCATTCTTCGGCCAGCTGATTAATGAAGCTGCAAAACTCTTTGATCGGGTGGTGGTCGATAGCGCACCCATCCTGGCGGTCAGTGATACTTTGCTCATGACTCCACACGCGCAGACGGTTTGCATCGTTGTTCGAGCAGCAAAGACACCGCGGCTTGCGGTGCGTCGCGCAATTTCCTTATTGGCAAAGTCGGGAATTCGGCCGGCTGGTCTGGTCCTGAATCGATTACGGCGGAGCCGCGGAGTTGGCTATTACTATTACTATGCTTCGCATGACTACGGTAAGGAAGAAGGCGCGTATTCTCGCAGCTACCGTTACCGATCCAGATCTAAGGTCGATCAAGAAGCTAATGGAGAGTAATGGTGACATCTGACGTGTCCCAGCTGTCTGACCGCCGCCTCCTGGCTTCTGACTTCTCACGCCACAAGGGGCTTCCCCAGCAAATACCCAGATAGGTTGCCACGTACACCTGGATCGATTCGACTTGAAACGGGAAATCGACCAGCGCGTGCAGCGCCACTCCTACGAGTGCTATGATAATTAAAGGCTGCAGCACGCGTCGCCGCGGCGCCCAGTCTCGCCTTGCATGCTTGTTGTAACTCCGAATCCCGATTGCTATTGCTCCGAAAAAGAGTAACGCCCACAGAATGCTTCCCATCCAGCCCCATTCCATCAGAGTCTGTAGGTAATCCTCGTGCAAGAATCTCCAACCTCCTGGGGCTTGGTTGACCGCTTCGATGTTGTAGCCTGGAAATACAACGCGAAATGTTCCTGGCCCAAATCCGAAAAATCCGACTTCAGGCAGCGCGCCCATTGCCACGCGGGAAGCCTTCCAGCGGGCATCGTTAGAAATTCTGTCGCCCTCTGACTGCCAGCGGTTCAGTGGTTGCTCCAAATGAGTCGCCTGAGCAAGCGCGACCAGCGCCAAAACAATCGCAAGAGCGCCTGCCAAGGCGACGCTTTTCTCCGTGCCCGACAGTTTTCGCACAAGCCCCGACCCGAATTGCAGGCAGATCGCAACCAGCAAGGCGGCAGCTAGTAGCTGAGCCATGCGCGAGGTATTCGCCAGCACCCCGGCGATCGTCAGGATAAAAAGGCTTATCCACGTGGCGCGCATGCCGGGATGAGATCGTTTGCTAAAGGCCCGGATAACAAGCCCGGCACTCAATGGCCACACCAGATTCAAAAATGCACCGGCATTACCGTGGTAATAATAGGTCGCAAAAAAAGTGTGAACCCAAAACTGCGGTGGTGGTGGTGGTTGCCAAAAGATCATCTGCGCACCGGTGGCTTTCTGGAGCAAGCCCAAAGACGCGATCGAGCCGGCAACCAAACCAATCACATACCACAAGCGGAGCAACCATCGGTTGCTCTGCGAAAGCTCCGAAACAAATAAGATTGTGCCCAGCAGCAACGCGCCTCGAATCATCCACGCCGCGCTGATCGTGTAATCAACGGAGCCGGCCAAAGGCGAAGCGAAGTTGCGTAGCGGGACGAAAACAGAAAAATCTGAGTCGTAGATCGACTTGGCGTTGAGAACCATCCAGCCGCCCACACAGACCAAAGCCACGACCAAAAGAAGTAGGAGCCGCGGAAATCGCGGGGTTCGCCTACTAACAAGCAACTCAACGGCCCAAAGGACGAGGGCAGCCAGCAAGATCCAATTGGTTACTTGGATGCTCGTCGATGTTGTCGCGCCGTACGCCCACGGGGCGTAGATAAGGGCAGTAAAAAAAATCCAGCGAGATGAGGCGCGACAAATATGAGAGATCACAGGCGAAAACGCCGAGCTGATTTCTAATCACCCTTATCAGCGCCCTTTGCCAAACAGCATGGTGTATAAGGTTTTTAACACGATCATCGCATCCAGTTTCAGTGAGTAATGCCGGATGTAATAGAGGTCGTACTTGAGCTTCTCCACTGCGTCCTCGTCGCTCTCGCCGTAGGGATAATTAACTTGCGCCCAACCGGTGATCCCCGGTTTGACCAAATGCCGAAAATGATAAAACGGGATGGTTTGCTCATAACGTTCAGCGCACTTGCTCCACTCCGGGCGCGGCCCGATCAGGCTGATGTCGCCTTTGAGTGCATTCCAAAGTTGCGGTAGCTCATCGAGCCGAAGCTTCCTTAGCCATCGCCCCACCGAGGTCACGCGACGATCATCCTTGCGCGTGTAAATGTCTTCGTTCGGTTCGTCGGGCCGTCGGTGCATTGTACGGAACTTGAAGAGCATGAATCGCCTGCTGTCACGGCCTACGCGTTCCTGCCGGAAGAAAATCGGACTGCCATCCTCTATCCATATGAACAGAGGAATAAGCACGAAGAGCGGAGCGCAAAGGACTAGTGCCGTAGCGGAGGCAACGATATCGAACAGCCGCTTCAAGTAATGATAAGGAGAAATGCGAGCCAGTTGGAAACCAGTCTGGAGCGGCCAGAACGGATCGACAATTCCCAGCGGTAGATAACGCCAGTGCGTTTCGTAAAATGATTCCAGCGTATAGACGCGCGTCTCCTGAAACTGCGCACGCACGAGGCGCTCCAGCAGTTCGATGCTCAGCGAACTTGCTCGTTCGGCAAGAATGATGCCGCTGTAACGGGGATTGTTTAACTTGGCTGTGAGATTTCCTTGCACAATCGGCGATCCTTTACCCGCGATTGGCTGGCCCACGCGCTTCTCGTTCGCATCGACAAACTCAAGGGGCTCTCCGTTCGGTGAGTTCTTGTAAGCCTCATAAAAACGCGCCGCCCTGGCGCCGCCGCCTATGACCAGGAACGAGCGGCCGGCGCTGCTTGTCACCACATATTGCCGGATCCACCGGCGGTAAGCCAGCGATACAGGCAGGAAAATTGCAAAGCTCAACAGCAGCACCCCACGGCTCGGCTTCATCGTCTGATCGAATGTGGCCGCAGAATAAATCAGCATCGCGCTGACAAGGCCCGCTGCGATGACGGCAAGGATGTGTTCGGCAGCGTACCCGAGAGTGAGCTTCTCTACAGTACGATCGTAGCCACCGACAAAGTAAAGCGCTGTCACAATGACGCCGAGTTGAATCAGATTAATGATGAAGAATTGAAATGGCGTGGCATAAAATGCGTCGTACCTAAACCAGCCTGCGATTCGGTAGATCGCGACCCAGCTCACTACGTCCAGAATAAGGTAAAGCGCGGCAGCGGCCCATTCGTGGTGGAGAAAATGCGACCAGAAACCAACTCTGCGCCCAACCCTGACAGCGGACTCGCCGGCGCGCGTTGACTGCTCCTCTTCAAACGCAAGAAATTCCTGAGAAATCGTCTGCGATTGTTCCCTGTTTGCCATGAGGCCGCCCATTATATGCTCAACTACGCCGAAGCGAAAGGTTACTTATTCGGGGACCCCCTGGGCCCTCACACGCCAAGCGGACGACGCGGATGCGCGCGCGATGCTTGACGCTCGAGGCAGCGTTAATAATCTGAGAGGCGCGCCGCTCGGACAGCGCAGCTTTCACATGGCGAATATTTTCGCGGTTTTTTATCGCTCCTCGGTTGGAAAAAAGATCATCGTCGCGATCACCGGCGTCATTTTAATCCTGTTCGTGATCGGACATCTACTCGGGAACCTGCAGATTTTCATCGGGCCGGATTGGATCAATGGTTACTCTCAACATTTGCACGATCTTGGCCCCCTGCTTTGGCTGATTCGCGCTTTTCTTTTCATCGCGGTTGTCTTTCACATTTACTTGACGATCCTGCTCGCGATTGAGAATCGGCGTGCCCGGCCGGAGCCGTACATCGACAAGCGCTACGTCAAAGCAGACTTCGCATCGCGTCACATGGTGATGAGCGGGCTGATCGTACTCGCGTTTATCGCTTATCACCTTGCGCATTTTAGCTTTCGCAAAACCGATCCGCGCTTTGCCTTGCTCAAGCCTGATCCTCTCGGCCATTACGATGTCTATTCGATGATGGTTTACGGGTTCCAAAATTATTTTGTGTCCGGTTTTTACTTGCTCGGGCTGTTCTTGCTCGCACTTCACTTGAGTCATGGTTCATCGAGCTTTTTTCAATCGCTGGGATTGAACGACAAGAAAATGACCCCGCGTCTCGCACTCGCCGGCAGAATTTTCGCGTGGCTACTCTTTGCCGGCTACACCTCCATTCCCGTGGCCATTTTATTGGGGCTCATCAAGCCGGCACAACAATTATGATTGGGTCGTTCGACGCAAAAATTCCACCGGGACCGCTCGCTCAGAAATGGCGCAGCCATCGTGATCATTCGCGCTTAGTGAGTCCCAACAACCGGCGAAAGCTTGAGATCATTGTGGTGGGCAGCGGCCTGGCCGGTGGGTCGGCTGCGGCCACTCTGGGTGAGCTGGGATATCGGGTGAAATGCTTTTGTTTTCAGGATTCGCCGCGGCGCGCGCATTCGATTGCAGCGCAAGGAGGCATCAACGCAGCGAAAAATTATCAGAACGACGGCGACAGCGTATACCGGTTGTTCTATGACACCATCAAGGGCGGCGATTTTCGTTCCCGCGAAGCAAATGTTTATCGGCTTGCTGAAATCGCCAACAACATCATCGATCAATGCGTGGCGCAAGGGGTCCCGTTTGCGCGCGAATACAGTGGCTATCTGGCAAATCGTTCCTTTGGCGGCGCACAGGTTTCACGGACCTTTTACGCGCGAGGCCAGACTGGGCAGCAACTTCTGCTCGGTTGTTATCAGGCGCTCTGTCGTCAAATCGCTGCCGGCACAGTGCGGATGTTCCCGCAAACAGAGATGCTCGATCTGGTGATTGTGGACCGGCAAGCCAAGGGAATCATCACTCGCAGCTTGCGATCGGGAAACATCGAGAGACACGCGGCCGACGCGGTCGTCCTCGCCAGCGGCGGATATGGGAACGTCTATTATCTCTCGACCAATGCGCGCGGCTCCAATGTCACCGCCACGTACCGCGCTTACAAACGCGGCGCGCTTTTTGCCAATCCATCCTTCACACAAATTCACCCGACCTGCATTCCGGTGAGCGGCGAACATCAGTCCAAGCTTACGCTGATGTCCGAGTCGCTGCGGAATGATGGGCGCGTCTGGGTCCCTAAACGCAAGGAAGATCGCGAAAAAGCTCCGGGAGAAATCCACGATGCAGATCGAGATTATTATCTCGAGCGAAAATATCCCAGCTACGGCAACCTTGCACCGCGCGATATTTCATCGCGCGCAGCGAAGGAAGTTTGCGACGAAGGCCGGGGCGTCGGCCCAGGCGGACGCGGTGTCTATCTCGACTTTGCCGACGCGATCAAAAGACTGGGCGAAGAAACAATCCGCGAGCGCTACGGAAACTTGTTCGAAGTCTATGAAAAAATCACCGGCGAAGACGCCTATAAAGTGCCGATGCGAATTTATCCGGCGGTCCATTACACGATGGGCGGTCTCTGGGTCGATTACGATCTGATGAGTAACGTGCCGGGTCTGTTTGTGATCGGCGAAGCCAATTTTTCCGATCACGGCGCGAACCGGCTTGGAGCCAGCGCGCTCATGCAAGGGTTGGCTGATGGTTACTTTGTATTGCCGAACACGCTGCCGAATTATCTCGCCAGCCAGATGGGAAAAAGGCCGTCGCCGGATTCTCCCGAGTTCTTGCAAGCAGAGAAAGATGTCCGCGCCAAGATCGACAGGCTCCTCAAGATCAACGGCACGCGTTCGCTCGATTCGTTCCACCGAGAGCTCGGCCTTCTTCTCTGGGAGAAATGCGGAATGTCGCGCCACGAGAAGGGATTGCGCGAAGCGCTGCAAAAAATTCCTGAGCTGCGACAAGAATTCTGGCGCGATGTGCGCGTGCTCGGCATGAACGAGGATTTTAATCAGTCGCTGGAACGTGCCGGACGCGTTGCCGATTTCCTCGAATTCGCCGAGCTGATGTGCAAGGACGCGCTTGAGCGCGACGAATCTGCCGGCGCGCATTTTCGCGAGGAACATCAGACCTCCGATGGCGAGGCGCTCCGCGACGACGAACGCCACGCTGCGGTGTTCGCGTGGGAATTCGGAGGCGACGGGCAACCGCCGAAATTGCACCGCGAGCCGTTACGCTTCGAAACGGTCCATTTAACGCAACGCAGTTACAAATGATGTCCCACCTGCGTGCAGGAAAAGAACCGGGAAATCAGTCGCATTTGTCCTATTCGCCTCATGAACTTTAAGCTCAGAATCTGGCGCCAACCCAACAGGAAATCGCCCGGAAAACTCGCCGATTACGAGGTGCTCGATATTTCGCCCAACACGTCATTTCTCGAGATGCTAGACATCCTGAACGAAACGCTGCTCGGCCGCGGCGATGAACCAATCGCGTTCGAGTCCGATTGCCGCGAAGGAATTTGCGGCACCTGCTCGCTCACGATTAACGGCGAAGCACATGGACCCGATCATCCCGGCGCAGTATGCGAGCTTTACATGCGAAAGTTTCGTGACGGCGCGACGATCACAGTCGAGCCTTTCCGCGTAGGATCGTTCCCGATCGTGAAGGACTTGGTGATCGATCGCAGTGCGCTGGATCGCATCGTTCAAGCCGGCGGATTCATTTCCGCACGCACTGGCTCCGCGCCCGAAGCGAATTCGATTCCCGTTGCCAAGCACAACGCTGACCTGGCGATGGAAGCGGCAGCCTGCATCGGCTGCGGCGCGTGCGCAGCGGCTTGTCCCAACGGTTCCGCGATGCTCTTCACTTCCGCGAAGGTCTCGCATCTTGCGCTGTTGCCGCAGGGACATCCGGAACGCGAAAGTCGCGTCCTTAAGATGGTGCGAGTGATGGACGCGGAAGGTTTTGGAAATTGCACCAACACCTACGAATGCGAGGCGGTCTGTCCCGCCGAGATCAGTGCCAGTTTCATCGCGAAATTAAATCGCGAATACGCGCGAGCTGTGTTGCAACGCAGCGCCGGCGAATAATCGCGACAAGAAATCTGTAGAAATCTGTAGCGGAAGCTGACCGCTTCCTTCGGGGACGACAACGTCGTCCTCTACAGTGTCTGCGTCGCACACGTCCACAATTCCGGATCGAGTTCGGTTTTTGCGCGCTTCGCGATCACGTTGGCATCTGCATTTTCGCTCAGCAGCGCAAAGACAGTTGAGCCAGAGCCGGACATCAGCGCCGTGGCTACTTCCCGCTGATTAAGCAACCACATCTTAAGTTCCGCGAGAAAAACAAACTTCTCGAAAACGGGACGCTCAAGATCGTTCATGAAAGTTTGACCGGCGAATTCCTGCGCTTGATAACGAACCTCAGGAATTTCTCGAGAATGTTGCCAGCGCGAGTACGCCCATGCTGTTGAGACCACAAAAGCTGGTTTCAATAGCAGGAGCGAGAGTTTTCCTTTTAGCTTCACCGCGGTAACCAATTCGCCGCGTCCCTTGCAGAGCGCGGGCGCTTGGAAAATAAAAAACGGAACATCTGAACCGATTGTCTCCGCCATTTTTGCCAGCGCTCCACGCGGCAATTTCGTCCCGAAGAGTTCGTTCAACGCGAGCAGAGCGGAAGCTGCATCGCTACTTCCCCCACCCAAACCTGCCCCGTGTGGAATTCTCTTTTTAAGCTCGATCAAGACCGACGACTTCAACTTTGTCGCGGCAAAGAAGCTCTTCGCCGCGCGGACAATCAGATTGTCATCGCCGGTCGGCACTGATGGATCGTCGCAGTCAAATTGGAACCCCTCGGCGCTATCGGTCCTCTCAATTTTGATGTCGTCACAGAGCGAAATCGGTGCGATGAGCGTTTCAATTTCATGAAACCCATCGCTGCGCCGACCCAAGATTTTCAGCGAAAGATTGATTTTCGCAGGCGCGCGGACTTTCATCACTTACAATTTGTTCTGTCATTCCGAGCGAAGTCGAGGAATCTCTTGCTGTTGGCCAGAGAAAATCGAGAGATGTGTCGATTCCGCTCGGCATGACAAATGGATGCAGGAATGACAAACGCCGCTGACAAAATCATCGTCGCGTTGGATGTGGCGACAAAAGAAAAAGCGCTCGAACTCGTTAAGGAGCTGCGCGACCGGATTTCGTTTTTCAAGATCGGACTACAACTTTACACGGCGGAAGGTCCGGAAATCGTGCGCGCCGTCCTTGCCACCGGTGCAAAAGTTTGGCTCGACATCAAGCTCTACGATATTCCTAACACTGTCGGCAGAGCAGTTGAATCCGCGAACAATCTTGGCGTGCACATGCTCACCATTCATTTGAGCGGTGGCAGTGAAATGATCGCCGCCGCGAGCGCGGCTCGGGCAAACAGCATGCTGTTGCTGGGCGTGACTGTTTTAACAAGCGCAACGGAACAGACGCTGCGCGAAATCGGCGTCTCTGGCAAAATGGACGAACAAGTTATGCGACTCGCCAGATTGGGTGTCGAAGCAGGAATCGATGGAGTCGTAGCCAGCCCGCATGAAATCAAAAAGCTGCGCGCAGAATTTGGCGACAAAATCAAAATCGCTGTCCAGGGAATCCGTCCGAGCTGGGCGGAACCTGGCGACCAAAAGCGGTTCATGACGCCGCGCGAGGCTCTGGAAACAGGCACAGATTACATCGGCATTGGCCGACCAATCACCGCACATCCTCGGCCAAGCGAAGCGGTAAAAAAGATTTTGGACGAACTTAACAGCTAGTTGTCATGTCGAGCGAAGTCGAGACATCCCGCGATCTAACGTTCAGGCAACTCAACGGGATTCCTCCACTTCGCTTCGCTTCGCTCGGAATGACAACACCGCTATTCACCGCGCTTCGCATTTACCACGACAACGCCCCGCACTCGTCAGCAATGAACATGGCCATCGACGAAGCGCTGCTCGAGCACGCAGCCGTTCCATCAATTCGCTTTTATCAATGGCACTCCCCTGCTCTTTCGTTTGGATACTTTGGAAAATTTGCCGATGTCGCTGATTATTCGATTGAGCGCGATCTCGTTCGCCGCTGGACGGGCGGCGGCATCGTTTTTCATGGAGACGATCTCACTTATTCGATTGTAATTCCGGCCAGTGATACAGTCTTTGCTCTCTCATCCCTGTCGCTTTATGAGAAAATTCATCGCGCGTTATGTGAGGCGATGGCTACAAATGGCCGAGCCGCAGAGCTTGCAACTGTAGCGGCGCTCTGTGAGCGTCGGAGCCGAATCAATTCGGCCGTCATAGACCGCCGCTACAGATATTGTTTTGCAAACCCGGTGCGCGCGGACGTTATGATTGATGATTGTAAAGTCGCCGGCTCGGCCCAACGCCGGACACGGCTGGGATTGTTACAGCAGGGAAGCATTCAAGGCGTTGATCTAGGCAACGGTTTGGCCGACCGCTTTGCGAAGGCTCTGTCGGCAAATTGCATTGAGCGCAAAATAAATGAAGGAATTTTGAATCGGGCGCGAGAATTAGCTCACCGCAAATACGGGGACGATTACTGGCTGCGAAAAAGGTAGCGCGTGCGTCCCGGCCGGTCGCCGCGGCGAACATGCACATTATTAATGCAAGCTAGAAGCTTGCTCTACTCTAGCCGCCCCGCTATTCTCGACGGCGTGGAAGTCTCTGCACGCTCAGCTGGGTCGGGTATCGTGGGTCTCAGTCCGCTGGCTCGTGTGGCGCGGCTGGTGCAGCCGCATCTTGAAGAGGTAGAGGCTCGCATCGCGCAACAGGCGGCGGCATTTGATCCGGCGCTGGAAGGCTATGTTGTCTATGCGGTGGGCAGTCGCGGCAAACGTCTTCGCCCGCTTCTGGCTCTTCTGGCAGGCGGCGCTACCGGCCAGATCAATTCAAACCATGTCGATCTTGCCGTCATCGTGGAACTCATCCACATCGCCACGCTTGTGCATGACGACGTGATGGACGAAGCAGAACGGCGTCGCGCCCAACCGACCGTGAACGCGCGCTGGGGAAATTCGCTCAGCGTTTTACTGGGCGATTGCCTCTTCGCGCACGCGCTGACGTTGTCCACAAATTTCGAAAACGCAGATATCAGTCGCGCGATCGCGCGCACAGCTGCGACGGTTTGCTCTGGAGAAATGATCCAGACGCAGCGCCGGTTCGATCTCACTCTGACGGTCAAGGATTATTTGCGCATTGTTGAAATGAAAACGGGATCACTTTTCTCCGCAGCCGCGGAATTGGCTGCCCTTATTAGCGAAGCCGATCCCAAAGTGATCGAGGCGTCCAGGAATTTCGGAATGCAAGTTGGAACGGCGTATCAAATTTACGATGATTGCCTCGATCTCGTCGGCACCGAGAGCGCGACCGGCAAAACGCTTGGAACCGATCTTCGCAAAGGTAAATTCACGCTGCCGGTTTTGATTTTTCTGGGTTCGGCTTCGGAGTTCGAGCGGGAACACTGTTGCCGGCTCGTGCTGGACGAACAAATCGAAGAAATGATTGAGCTGCTGAAGAATGGCGCGACTAACGGAGCACTAAATGAGTCCATCGCGGCTGGTAGCGATTTGATTCGCGAGGCACAGGGCACCTTGGATGGCATAGCATCGAATCCTTACGCTGACGCGTTGTTCTTCCTCGGTGACGCGTTGTGCGAAATGTTCGATCAACTACGCGTTTGATGTTTGCTGCTGTAGCGGCGCTCTGTGAGCGCCGAGAACTTTTCTCAAGAGAACAGGGCGGTCACAGACCGCCGCTACAATGATATGCCGCAGCTTAAAATCCGCGAGATGCCACAGGACGAGCGGCCGCGGGAAAAATTACTCGCGCGCGGGGCCGACGCCCTGACTAATGCTGAATTGATCGCAATTCTGCTGCGCACGGGCCGGCGTGGAATGAATGTAGTCGAGGTCGCTCGCGAGCTGCTCGACCGATACAAATCGTTCGCAGAATTGAGCCGTTGCTCCGTGAAGGAACTCAGTGAAATCAAGGGAATCGGTCAAGCCAAAGCCTTGGAGCTGGTCGCGGCGTTCAATCTTGGCAAGCGTTTTGCACAGGAACCATTGTCCCAGCAAAAACTCGATTCGCCTGAAATGATCCACGAATTGCTAGGCGGCGAGATGCGAATGCTGCGCACCGAGTCACTCCGCGTCGTCTTGCTTGACACGCGTTATCGTTTAATGCGCGTGGAATCCGTCTCGACGGGAAGCATGAATGAGAGCATCGCTCATCCGCGCGAAATTTTTCGGCCTGCCATAACTTATTCGGCCTACGCGGTTGTTGTCGTGCACAATCATCCCTCCGGCGATGCTTCGCCGAGCCAGACCGATCACAGTTTAACGAGACGTCTAGCCGAAGCCGCGGACCTCTTGCAAATCAAATTGCTCGACCACATCATCATCGGCGCGCCGACGGAAGGAAGCCCGGGCTACTTCAGCTTCAAGGAGGCAGGCGTGCTGTGAGCGGCGGATTTCAGCTGCGCGAACCTGAGCGGGTTCATGCCGCCTCTCCCCTTTCGAAAAGGGGAGAGGATGAAGGTGAGGGGTTCGACCCAATGCACGCTAACCCAATCCTCACCCTTCCCCTCTCCTTTCAAAAAAACGAGGCGACCCAACACACGCCTGGTTGCGCAACGAACTCAGCGCAAACATGAGCAATGTGAAGATTCATCCCACAGCAATCGTCGATCCAACGGCGCAAATCGGCGCCGACGTGCAGATCGGACCATTATCGATCATAGGACCACAGGTGTCGATCGCGGAAAGAACGACTGTGCAATCGCACGTCGTGATTGAGGGCGAGGTCGCAATCGGCACCGGCAATTTTATCGGTCACGGCGCGATCATCGGCGCGCCGCCGCAGGATGTTTCATTCTCGCCCGAGCGGAACACGCGCGTGGAGATCGGCAATGACAACGTCATCCGCGAATACTGCACGATCCATCGTGGCAGTCCCGAGGGAAGCGCCACGAAAATAGGCGACAAAAATTTTCTGATGGCTGGAGCGCATATCGGACACAATTGCGTCGTCGCAAACAACGTGATCATCGCGAACAATTGTCTGTTGGCCGGGGACGTGCGCGTCGATGACGGCGCGTTTCTCGGCGGTGGATCAACCTTTCACCAGCACATGCACGTTGGCCGACTGGTGATGGTGCAAGGCAGCTCGGCGTTCGGAAAGGATCTGCCACCGTTCATCATCGCCGCGGAACGCAATTTCGTCTTTGGCTTAAATGTCGTTGGGCTTCGTCGCGCCGGCTTCAGCGCGAAAGATCGAGACGAAATCAAGGCTGCGTTCAAACTCATTTACCACAGCGGGCTAAATATCGGGCAGGCGCTGAAAAAAGCGGCGACGATGAAATTCGGCGCGCCAGCACGAGAATTTCTGGACTTCGTTGCGAACGCAAAAAAACGGGGGATTTGCCCGCTCAAACGCAACGAGGATGAAAAGACGTCGATTTAACGAGAATTCGACGAAATTTCGTAATGAAAGACGAATATTTTTTCGTCTAATTCGCCATCGTCGAATTAAGTCCAATCAACGCGAGCATGCGGCCTGTCTTTGCTTTTTCGGCGCGATAGGAATAGTAACGGTTCAGGTCGCAGGCAGTGCATACGCCGGAATCGTGAATTTCTTTCACGCCTAGCGCGCGACATTGCCGGAGAATTTCCGCGACGAAATCGATTTCGTAATGCGGCGGGCGAATGCAGGGGCTAAGCTGCACCATCATGTTCGCGGGATCGGAGCCGAAGCGATCGATCATTTCCCTGATCGCGTTCGTGACGACGCCGATCTCGGTGCCTTTGCGGCCGGAATGCACCAGACCGATGGCCGGCGTTTTTGCATCGACAATGTAAACGGCGCAGCAGTCGGCAACGTAAACGCCGAGCGCGATGCCATGTTGATTGGTAATAATGCCGTCGCAGCCGGGGAACTCGCGGCCCACAGGGCCGTGGCTACACCTATCCACGACCGCGATTTTGTTTCCGTGAATCTGTTTGGCAGTGAACAGGGGCCAGTCGCCAATGCCGATTGCATCGCGAATTTCGCGATGGGAGGCTTCGAGCCGCTTTAAGACTTCGGCTTTGTCATGCGAAACATCGAAGCCGGGAATTCTTTGTGTGAAAACGTGGCGACAGATTCCAATCGCGCTCAACGCGGGAAACTGCTCGAAAGGAAGTTCCATCACTGCGTAAGCTCCAAATCCCAAAACCCAAATTCCAAACAAACCGCAAATCACCAAATCTCAAAAGGCCTCGGCAAGGGAGGCGCTTGCCCTACAAAAGTCAACCCGCAATACCAGTTTGGAACCTCGGATCTGAGAATTGGTTGGGACTTTGGATTTACTTCGAATACGAAGTTCGCGTTCTTCCAGTCGAGCTTCGCAGCTCGTTATCTTCAGCCCGTTTTGGTTTTCCCTCGGCGTCCACGCTGCTGCCAGTGTAATAGGTCTTCGTTGTCGTGGCGCGCGGCGTGAGGTTCGCGAACATCTCGTGATAGACACTCTGCGCACCTGTGGCCCGATCGAATTCTGCCAGCGAAGAATTGTATCCGAAGAGCGCCTGCAACCGCGTCGATTGCGCAGTGAGCAGTTGCACTTGTGCGTTGAGCACGTCCAGTTGAACTCCCGCGCCTGCGTCCAGGCGCGCCTTGGCAAGGCGCAGCGCTTCCTCGGCTTGCTCGACATTTTTTTCCTGGCTTTGGATCAGCTCACGGTTCTGCAGCAAATTTGAGTAGGCTTGTTGTATCTCCAACTCGACCTGCCGGGCGTCATCGTCGTACGTGTTTTTGGCTTCGAAAAGAAGCGCACGCTGTTGAATGACCTGGCCAGCGATCGCGCCGCTGTCCCAGATTGGGATACTGCCTTGCACTTCTGCCAGCCAACCCTTCGAAATATCGCCAAAGCTGGAGTTGGTCGGCGAACTCACCCATTCGCCGCCGCCGGTGGCGGTAACAGTGGGCAGCCACTGACCCGCAGCCGCGCGTACTTGCTGTTTTTGATTGAGCACGTTTGCCCGCGCCTGCTTGAGAAATGGGCGCCGTTCTTTTCCCACCTCGATGGCACTAGCAAGGCTGATGGTGCGCGGGATGTATGGCATTTGCCCAACCGCTTCCAGCGGCGGATTTTCACCGAGCCCTGGTTGAAAATCGAGTCCGAGTGTCTTGGCAAGCGTAATCTTGGCAATTCGCAGGTTGTTCTGGGCGGTGATGAGGAGTGGCAGTTGATTATAGAGCGCCACCTCCGCCTGTAGCACGTTGAAGCGCGGAACTGTTCCCGCTTCAAAACGATTCTGCTGGTCCTTCAATTGAGCTTCCAAAAGATGCACCGATTGCTCGTTTACGCTGACAAGCTCTCGATTAACCACGATCTGGTAAAACTGCGTTTTTATTGTCGCGATGAGTTGGTCCAGAATATTGCGGAACGCGAAGTAGGCGCTGTCGCGCTGAAAAAACGTGCCCCGAATTTGCGGGAAACTCGTGCCGTTAAAAATCAACTGACTTCCAAGCACGCTGATGGAGTAAGAGACATCAGTCTGCTGCACATTCTGGATTATCGGTGTCGGGGATGGAGCGGCCAGTGGCGGCTGAATATCCCTCACCTGCGACGGCGGCGATTCGAAAAGGGATGCAGCGCCCGTCGTACTGGCCGGCGTTGTACCTGTCCCACCCGTCGTTCCGAGAATCCGCGCGCCTTGCAGGTTTGGATCGATCCATTCAAAATTTGCCCGCGCATTGACCTGCGGCAACACTTGGGCACGGACCTGAATGATCACGCCTCTGGTGCGTTTGATTTCTTGTTCCGCGTTCAGAAGAGCAGGGTTGCGTTGCAGCGCGGTCAGGATTGCCTGGTCCAAAGTAAAGGTAGGGACCCTACTGACCGATCTTGTTTCGCCGCCGTATGTTCCCTCACTGCCGGCAAAACCCGGCCGACCGAGAATGCTGAACGCTACAAAAATCCCCAGGGGAAGAAAGAATTTTCTCATAGACGTTTAGCTGTTAGATGCGCGAAAGCCGATGTCCGGATTCAACGCAGTCTCATAGCACCGCCGCCAAACAAATGGAAATCATTTCGACTGGCAGTAATTGTAAATTTTACCGTAAATCTGCAACCAGGCCTTTTGTTCATCGGGCGTGAGATAGTTCAATATTTTCATCAGGTTCCCGACCATTTCCTCGCGAATCCGGCGCACGAGGGCAGAGCCTTTCGGCGTGATGCAGACCATCACTTTGCGGCGATCATCCCGCGCAACCGAGCGCACCACATAGCCAAGATTCTCCAGGCGCGCCACCAGACCACTGGCTGCCGCGGTCGTGTGCCCCATCTTCTGCGCAATCGCGGACATGGTGAGCATTTCCTTTCGATCGAGATAAGTAAGTAGAAAAAATTGCGCGAACGAAACGTTGCCCGGCGCGAGTTCCTTGCAGAGATGCAGCATAAAACAGCGCTGCATTTCCAACACAATGTGAGAAAGCCGCTCGGCATCGGCACGAATTTGATCGCTCGAACTTCGTGCAAACCCGGTAACACTTCCCGTATTCAAGGCGAGTAAGCTAAAAATGCGCGCATACTCTGTCAAACATTTGTCCCATCCGTTCCATAGGTCCGGTGCGACTGATGGGACAGTGTGAGGGGCATACGAGCAAAGCTACTCTAGTAGCTCCACCTGCACCAACGCGCCGCACTGCACTTTTTCGCCGGGAGCCAGCCGAAGCAACGCATTCGATTGGCTCAAACCAAACAGCGCATGCGATTCCTGGCGACCAACCGGATTAAATCTTCCGTGTTCGAGTTTCCCGCGAAGGTAATGCGCTCGATCGCCGTCGTTCGTTAGATCGACAGCCAACTTCGCTGGCACTTTGGGCAAATCCAAACTCGTTGCTCCCATCATTTTCAAAATCGCGGGCCGCACGAATTGCAAAAACGTGACAAACGCGGACACCGGATTCCCCGGCAAACCAAATACAGCGCACTCGCCAATCTTGCCAAACAAGAATGGCTTGCCCGGTTTGATCGCAACCCGCCAGATATCGATCTGCGCTCCGAGGCCGCGCAATGCGTCCTTTACCAGGTCATGCTCCCCGACAGACACGCCGCCGCTGATAATAAGGATTTGGTTCTTGGTCCCGCGCTTGACCGCTTCGAGCAAGGACTCGCGTTCATCACCACAATGCTCCACGGAATCTGAGACCGCACCGCAGCGTCTCACCAATGCATCGAGCAACACCGAATTGCTGTCATAAATCTGTCCCTGTTGAATTTTCTCGCCCTGCTTCACCAGCTCGTCACCGGTCGAAATGATTGCCGCGTTCACTTGGCCGCCGACAGTCACATCGGCGAAACCTTGGGAAGCCAGAAGGGCAGCCGTTGCGGCGCGAATCCGCTCGCTCTTCGCCAGAATCATTTGACCTTCGGCTAGATCGCAGCCGCGTCGCCTGATAAATTCGCCAGTTTCTACATCGACGTTTACGATGATCTCTTCGCCGTGGCGGGTTACGTCTTCCTGCATTATGACTGCATCCGCTCCGGCAGGTACCGGTGCGCCCGTGAAAATCCGGATCGCTTCGCCGCGAGAAATCCGCAATCGCCTGTCCACGCCGGCTGGCTGTTCGCCAGTCACACGCAGGCGTTGACCTTTCTTGCACGAGCTGGCCACAACCGCGTAACCATCCATCGCAGAATTATCGAAGGTCGGCAGCGGCAAGCGCGCGAAATGATCTTCGGCCGCGAAACAACCCAGCGATTTTGTGATCGGCAATTTTCGAACCGGCAAAGGCCGAACGGTCTCGACAATTCTTTTTCCCGCTTCTTCCTCGCTGATCATTGCCATCATTTCAATTAGCAATCGGCAATTGGCAACTCCGATAAAATCGCGAGCACACGACGCAGGTCGGTGTTGGCAATCGGCAATTCTCAGGGATATTCTTTGCTTGCCTCTGTAGCCACGCGCCTGTGGCGCGTCCCGTAACGGCCCACAGGCCGTGGCTACAATTTTGGTGAGGTGGCTGAGTGGTTGAAAGCAGCGCTTTGCTAAAGCGCCGTAGCCCAAAAGGCTACCGAGGGTTCGAATCCCTCCCTCACCGCGCCTGACAAGGCGCGAGAGGGAAGTCCACAAACGGGCACAGTTTCGGATGCACTAGCGGGAGCGTAATCCCTCCCTCACCGGTTTCGATTCGATGTTCGGCGTTGGACGTTGGGCGTTCGGCGTTTAGACGATCTGGCTATTTTGGTGGCGTTTTTGCAGGGAGAAGCACACCGGCGAAGGCACCGTCTTTCGCGACTCAAGGATGCGTTGGCCTGAAAGCGTGATCGAATACGTAATCGCCCACCCGGCGACCCGAGGCGATACCTTCCGTCTTATCGAATCGCCAATGAATGCCAAGATAAATCCGG
>Ga0209474_10000772_pt1 | contig 33428 bp, 37 predicted proteins | sample GraSoiAngelo_145_FD_185902 | JGI IMG/M metagenome (GOLD analysis project Ga0209474, IMG submission 185902) | Grasslands soil microbial communities from the Angelo Coastal Reserve, California, USA - 14_1009_05_20cm (SPAdes) (version 2) | ecosystem: Environmental > Terrestrial > Soil > Grasslands...
GCGGCCCCGCCACCACCGGCGACTGGAAGGTGCCGCCGGTGCCGGCCGACTTGCGCAAGCCCGGCATCGAGATCTCCGGTCCCTGCTCGATCACCTCGATGTTCATCAATGCGCTGAACCCTGGCCCGGAGGGCGAGCGCGCCGAGGGGGACCTCGACGACGACGAGGACTCCGGCGGCCATCGCCTCGTCGACACCGTGCGGGCCGCCCACAACCGGGTGGCGGCGGTGCAGCGCGAGCTCTACTACCGCGATCGCGAGCGCAACCGCGAGTACCGGATCGCCGACGGCGAGCTGCCGTTCTTCATGCACCGCGAGCGCGGGCTGCACCTCGACGAGCCCGACGTCACCATCGACGGCCGCCCGGTCAACGCCGCCGTGCTCGGCACCGCGCTGACGCTCTTCCACGCCGGTCGCGCCCAGGCCGAGCGCGGCCAGGGCATCTACTTCTATCTGCCCAAGCTCGAGTTCGCGGCGGAGGCGCGGATCTACCGCGACCTGTTCGACCTGAGCCGCGAGCGCCTGCCGTGGCTGCGCGACGCCACGATCCGCGCCATCGTGCTGGTGGAATCGCTGCCGTGCGTCTACGAGATGGAGGAGATGCTGTACGAGCTCGGCCCCTATGCGGCCGGCCTCAACGCGGCCCGCTGGGACCTCAAGGCCTCGATGTTCGAGTACGTGATGGGCGATCCGAAGGCGGTGTGGCCGGACCGGTTCGGCGTGGACATCAAGACGACGCCGTTCCTGGCCAACATCTTCCGGCGGCTGGTGGCGATCTGCCTCAAGCGCGGCGCGGTGCCGATCGGCGGCATGGCGACCGCCCTGCCCAACCCCGACCCCGAGGTCAACCGGGCGGCCGCCGAGGCGATCCGCAAGGACAAGGAGTGGGAAGCGGCGCAGGGATTCATCCGCGCGTGGGTCGCGCACATCTTCCACATGAAGACGGCGGCGGATCCGTTCCGCCAGCTCGTCGGCTCGGGCTGGAAGCCGACCGCCCAGATGGCGAATCCCGACAGCTATCCGGTGAAGCTCGAGGTGCCGGCCGGTCCCATCACGCTCGAGGGGACGCGTCGCAACGCGCGGATGCTGATCGAGTACGTGGAGGGCTGGCTCAACGGCCGCGGGGCCAAGGGCATCGACAGCCTGGAGGGCAAGCCGGGCGTTCATCCGGCGCTGATGGAGGACCTGGCGACCGGCCGGATGTCGGTGGCCCAGATCGCCCAGCGCATCCGTCACGCCGCGCGCACGACCGAGGGCCCGGCGGCGACGCACGACCTCGCCCTCGTCAAGCAGCTCCTGCAGGGCGAGCTCGACGACATCCTGCGGCGGCGCCCGGACGACGCCGGCGTTCGGGAGCGTTACCGCAAGTCCACGAAGATCGCGATGCGCTGGATCAAGAACTACACCGACCTCGACTTCCGCAGCCTCGGCTCCTACTCCCGTCGCGACCTCGACGCCATCGCCTCCGCGCCCGATTCGTTCTGATTTCCGCATGTCGGGTCCCCGCGCGTGGCAGAGGAGCGCCACGGCTGCGCCGGGGCGCGACGAACAGTTGGGGGTTTGGGGGCCATGTCGGGGCCCCCATGTCTACGGGAAGGTGTAGCGGCTGATGTGGAGGTGGACTCCGTGACTGCCGGCGGGCTCGACCGTCACCTCGCCGGTGCCGTCGAGGCGCGGGGTGCCGGCCTCGCGTAACGACGCCGTCAGCGTGGAGAAGTCCTCGGCGACGCACGACAGCGCCACCATGCCGGCGGTGCCGCCGACCTCGTGGGCCGGCACCACCAGGAGCGTGCCGCGTCCCACCGCCAGCATCGTGCGGGGACCGCCGTTCATCGCGACTTCCGGAAAGCCGAACAGCGACTGGAACACGCCGGCCGTGGCCCGTACGTCCTCGGCGCCGATGACCAAGCGCTTGAGGCGCAGCGGCGACGGCTCCTCGAGCGTCGGCCCCGGCGGCGTCGCCAGCTCCACCAGCACGCCCGAGCAGGCGCGCGGATGAAGAAAGCCGATCTGCCCGGCCAGGCCCGGGCGCGGCGCGGTGTCGAGCAGGTCGACGCCGCGGTCCTTGAGCACGACCAGCGAGGCGCCGACGTCGGGCGTCTCGAAGCACAGGTGATGCAGGCCCTCGCCGCGTCGGGCCAGGAAGCGTCCGACCGGCGTCGACGGGCCCAGCGGCTCCAGCAGCTCGATCTCGCTGTCGCCGGCGGCGAGCAGCGCGGCGCGCACGCCCTGATCCACGAGTTGGGCCTCCCGCACGAGCGGCAGCCCGAGAACGTCGCGGTAGAAGGCGTAGGCTTCGGTCAGACGCTTCACCACGATTCCGACGTGATGAATCCGTCGTATCACTCCTCGACCCTCCTTATCGGACGAATGCCGCGAGGCGCCGGCTGCGCGCGTCGCGGATTCGGATGCGGTGATTGGAAAGCAGCGTGGCCGGCAGGCGCGTCGGCTCCACCCAGCGCAGGGCGAGCGTCTCGTCGCACGTCGTGAGCTGGCCGCCGCGCACCACGCACTCGAAGCAGAGGTTCACGTAGTGCCACACGTTGCCATTTGGATATCGGACGATCTGCCTGTCCGGCTCGGAGTACACGCCGATGAGGCGACGGACGCCGACCTCGAGCCCCGTCTCCTCGCGCACTTCGCGGATCACGGCCTCGCGCACGGACTCGCCGATCTCGACGGAGCCGCCGGGCAGCCCCCACTGCCCCCCATCGGAGCGCTGCTGCAGGAGCAGCCGACGGCGACGATCGAAGATGACCGCCGACGCGCTGGGCCGGACGCCCAGGGCCCGCTGCCAATCGGTCTCGAGCGTGATCCCGGTGGTCACCCTACCCGACGCCTGCGATGTCCGCAACGTCAGGCCTCGCTGAAGAGGCGCTTGAACTGCTCCCAGGCCATCGGCGCCACCGCGGCGGCGGCCATGTTGTCCTCGACGTGGGCCAGCGTCTTCATCCCGACGAGCGCGGTGCCGATCCCCGGCGTGGAGCGTACGAACTGGATCGCGCGCTGGGCGTCGGTGGAGAGTCCCGGGAGATAGTCGGTCACGACCGGCGGCAGGCCGCGCGTGAGCTGTCCCTGGTAGACCGAGGCCGACGCCATCACGTATACGCCGAGCCGGCGCGCCGCCTCCAGCGTGCTGACGAACACGCCGTCTACTTTCTGGTTGGCGCGCGTGAACGCCTCCGGCATCGCGAGATTGTACGGAAGCTGCACGACGCGGAAGTGATGGTCGGGCCCGCCCACCTCGCGGGCGACCTCGAACAGCTCGGGCAGCGAGAGGTAGCCGGGCTCGCCGGGATCGGCGCGAAAGCCGTTCCAGGTGGCGGCGCCGTACAGCCGCAGCTTGCCCTCGCCGATCGCGGCCTCGAGCGCGGCGAAGGCTTCGCGGATGCGCTTGAGGAACTCCGGGCGGCTCAGCTCGTCGAGCTGCGTCTCGGGATTGTGGACGTAGTAGACGTCGACGGTCTCCAGGCCCAGGTTGGCCCGGCTGCGGTCGAGCTGATCGCGCAGGTAGCGCGGCGTGATGCAATGCGAGCCGACCGCGTCGCCGGGCTGGATGATCCCCGGCCGCACGTAGGTCGCCTGGAAGTACGCGCCCGGATCGGCGGGCATCTCGGCATCGAACGGGATGAAGCCGCCCTTGGTGGCGATCACGACCTCCTCCCGGCTCAGCGCGCCGCGGCCGACGGCGGCCGCCAGCGCCGCGCCGATGATGCGCTCGCTGCGCTGGTGGCGATAGTTCACCGCGGTGTCGAGCAGGTTGACGCCGCGCTCGAGCACGCGCCCGATCGCCTTCTGGTAGAGCGCGTCGGTGGCATCGTCCTCGCGGCCCAGATAGGTCCCCAGCCCGATCGTCGAGACGCGTACGCCGCCGGGGAGCTCGCGGAAATGCTCGGCCGGTATCCGGCCCGCGAGCTGCTGCACGTACCGCGACGCCCCCTCCGAGGTGGCATGCCCTGCGAGCATCCCGCTCATTATGCCCGCATCGCTCACGGCTCGCGATACACGAGGAGCAGGAGCCCGACGGCGCCCAGGCAGAGCGTCGACAGCCAGCCGGCGCCCCCTCCGGACGCTGGCAGCCGCACCTCGACCCAGCGCCCCCAGGCGACGAAGCCGCCGAGGATGCCGAGCGGCGCGTGCGTCACCTCGCCCAGGAACTCGTCCTTCAGGTTGAACATGGCGTGCGAGTGCGTGAGCAGCAGACCGCAACCGACGGCGGCCAGCAACGGGAAGACGTGGCCCCACGGCCGGCGCGGCAGGCGGTCGGTGCGTACCATCCACTCGAACACGCCGAAGGCGATGATGAGCGCCATGAAGGCGCGGTGCTGCAGCACGTCGGGCAGCGTGAAGCTCTCCCAGAATCCGGCCGGCCCCAGCGGCCACGCGCGCGGGTCGTTGCGCGCGAACAGGAAACCGGCCAGGCCGAGGAAGAGCAGCGGCCAGTGGCGCGCGGCCCGCAGCCCGAGCCGCTCCAGCGTGGCCAGCAGACCCATCGCGAGCACGAAGAGCCCGGCCCAGTGATGGTTGTACTCCGACCACGCGCGCTCGACGGCGACCCGGCGGCTGACGGGCGCCATCAGCGGATCGGCCTGGGCGATCAGCTCGGCCACCGGCGGGCTCGTGAGCCGCGGGGCCGCCGGCCGGAAGCGCGCGGCGACCTCCGTCACCGTCGCACGATCGCCGGTGACGTCGATCGCCGGGGGCAGCGACGTGAGCGAGGCCGCGGCGAAGAGGACGGTCAGCCCCAGCCCCAGCTCGACTTCCGCCAGGACCCGCAGCCGGCCGTCCACGGCCAGGCTCGCTCGCCGCACCGCGCGGAGGTTGGCGAGCGCCAGGACGAGGATCGCCGCCAGCAGGCAGGTCTTGCTGAGAACCATGACGCCGTAGGCCGTCTCCACGAAGGCCGCCCACTCGCCCACGTACCACCGTGACAGCGCCAGGCCGGCGGCCACGAGCGCCGCCACCGAGCCGAGCGCGAGATTCGAGAACCGCCGAACGATGCCGGCGGGATCGTCGAGCGTGTGATCGGGGCCGGCGGCGCCCGTGCCGGCAGCCCGCCGCGCCTGCAGGCCCGCCCACGACGCCAGGTGCGCAAGGCCTCCGATCCAGATCGCCGCGGCCAGCTGGTGAAGCGCGTCGAGTGCGAGCAGGCCCGGCCGGGCCTCGAGGCGCGCCACGGCATGGCTCAGCACCGCGGAGGTGACGACGAGCGCGAGCGCGCCGGCGGTGAGCGCGTGCCACGCCACCCGACCGGCCGGGCGGCGGGTGAGCGCGACGGCGAGCGCGGCGACGCCCGCCGCCAGGGCGATCCTCAGCAGCGCCGCGCGCGCGAACGTCGTGGCCAGGAACGCGTCGAGCGGCCAGCGGCTGCCGGACAGTGCCGCCAGCGCCACCAGCAGCGTGCCGAGCTGCGCGAGCGCCGCCAGCGCCGCCGCACCGGCGACGATCCGGAGCGCCAGCGTCACGGCCGGCGTGGGAGCGGCGCGCGGCACGACCCGCACGATCCAGCGCGTCCACACCACGCCGCCCAGCACGAGGCTGACGAGGACGAGGATCAGGCCCCGCAGGAGCACGTCGACGAAGCCGGCCATCGGCTAGGGGCCGACGCGAAACTCGAGGCGGCCGGTGACCACGTGTCCGTCGGTGGAGAGGACCTGCCAGAGGATTGTCCATGCGCCCGGCGCCAGCGGCGGCACGGTGGCGACGAGGCGATCCGCAGACCCGGCGGCGACGTTCACGACCAGCGGCTGGGCGACACCGCGGGCGTCGAGCACGCTCACGCCCGAGAGCGACTTCTCGATGCGGTTGTTGAAGCGCAGCACGAGCTGGCCGGGCGAGGTGGCGAGCGTGGCGCCGGCGGCCGGCGCGGATTCGAGGAGCAGCGAGTGCGCACGAGCGGGGCCCGCCAGCGCCAGGCTCACGAGGCCGGCGGTCAGCAGCCCGCGGAGGGCCGACCTCAACGCCAGTCGTCGAGCACGAGGTCGGCGGGGTCCTCGTAGTCCTCCGGCTTGCCCTTCTGCATGCGCACCATGGTGAAGTCGACCTGGTAGCCGCACTTCACCAGAGTGCTGTAGGCGAGCCAGTATCGCAAGTAAACAGGCAGGATCACCCGGGCCAGGCCCTGCTCCTGGGCGAGGTCCTCGATCGCGCTGACGAGCTGCTCGAGGTGCTCGACCTTGCGCTGGCGCGGGTCGATGGCCAGGTACTTCACGTAGAGGCTGCCGGTCGGCGCCTCGCTCACCCCGGGGGCGTGATAGATGGCGAACCCGACCAGCTCCGCACCCCGCTCGAGCAGCAGCGTGTCGCCGAGCGCGAGACCGTCGACGATCTCGACCTCCTTGGCCAGCTCGAGGCCGCGACACACGCCGTTGGTGATGCGATGGAAGCGCGCCAGCGCGGCCTTCTTCTTCGTCTCCTCGAGCCCGGAGAACCGCCGGACCGTCAGCGCTCCCTTGACGACGGGCTTCGGCAGCGCTGGCCGGGCGGTGCCGCGCTCGAGGGCCCGGCTCATCACCGCCGTCAGCGACTTGGGCTTGTAGCCGAACTTGTGGTAGAGCGCCAGGTGCTTGGCGCTGGTCGGATAGGTCACGGCGCCGTGCAGCGTCGCCTTGTTCTCCTCGAAGAAGTCCTGGGCGGCGCGCATGAGCTGCTGGGCGATCGTCTGGTTGTGGTAGTGGGTCAGCACCGCCACCGGACCGAGCAGGCCGAGCGTGCCCCACGTGACCGCCAGCGCGGCGCCGACGATCTTGGAGCCGTCCTCCTCGGCCACGAAGCAGCCCCACGGCTCCATGAGCCAGCGGTGGTGGACGTACTGGGCGCCGTTGAACGCCTGGCGCGGACGCGTCCCCAGCTGGCGCTCGAGGAAGTCGCCGAAGCTCTGCTCGAGGACGTCCTTGACCTTCGAGAGGTCGCCCTTGCGGACGCGACGGATCTGGACCTTCGGCAGCCGTCCCTGCGGGTCGAGGCCGGCGCGATCGACGGTGGCCCTCACGAGGCGCCCGCGAGATCTTCCAGCAGCGTGATGACGCCGGAGTGGTCGAGGCCGCCCCGTCCCTTCACCCGCAGCGCATTGAACAGCTCCTGCACGACGGCCGTGGTCGGCAGCGGCACGCCGAGCGCGCGCGCCGACTCCATGATGAGGCCGAGGTCCTTGTAGTGCAGGTCGATCTTGAAGCCCGGGTTATAGGTGTTGGCCAGGTAGTTGGGCTTCTTCTGCTCCAGGCACCGGGAGCCGGCCAGGCCGCCGGCCAGCGCCGTCAGCAGCAGGTCGCGATCCAGCCCGGCTTTCTTGCCCAGCGTGAGCGCCTCGGCCAGCGCGGTGAGGTTCACCGCCACGATGATCTGGTTGGCGAGCTTGGTGAAGCCGCCGAAGCCCAGTGGGCCGAGCAGCGTGATCGTCTTGCCCATCGCCTGGAAGATCGCAAGCACGCGCTCGAACACCGCCTTGTCGCCGCCGACCATGATCGATAGGGCACCGTCGACCGCGCCCTTCTCGCCGCCCGACACCGGCGCGTCCAGCATCGCCACGCCCTTGGCCTCGAGTGCCTTGCCGACTTTCTGCGAGACGATCGGTGAGATCGTCGACATGTCGATGAAGACGAGGCCGCGGCGCGCCCCCTCGACGATGCCGTTCGGGCCGAGCGCGACCTGCTCGACCTCGGGCGAGTTGGGCAGCATCGTGATGAGGACGTCGCACTGCGCGGCGACGTCCTTGGGCGAGCCGGCCGCCTTGGCGCCGGCCTTGACGAGCTCGTCGACAGGGCCTCGGCTGCGGCTATGGACGACGAGCGAGTGCCCCGCCTTCAGGAGGTTTCGGGCCATGGGACGTCCCATGATTCCAAGACCAATGAATCCGATCACTTGCGGCATGAATCCCCCTAGCCCGGCTGAGTCGGCCGCGACCGACGCAGGGCGCTGAGAAGTACCACGAGACGCGGGAAATGGTCAAGGTCGAACCATGATGCGCGCGCCGTCGACCCACCGCTCGACCACCTGCAGCCCCTCGGCCCCGGCCGCCGGATCCTCGCCGGGATCCGCGAACAGCACGAGGAAATTCGCGGCGTTACCCGCCGCGAGGACACCTCCGACGCGCACGCGATCGCCGGAGTCGGTGCGGCCTGGGACGATGGCACGGCCGGCGAGGTCGATCACCTCGTAGTCGTCCTCCCGAAGCCACAGGATCTCGTCGGTGCCACCGACCTCCACGATACGACCATCCTTCACCGCCAGCGCCTGCGCGACGGGCAGCGAGTCGTCCAGCGTCCGGACGACGGCGTTGACCAGGAGATGGATCACGCTCGGGCGAGCGCCCGGAGCGCCCGACCGCGCAGCGAGGCGATGCGCGCGTGGCCGACGTGAGCGCCCAGACGGCGATAGAAGCGCAGGGCGCGCGTGTTGCTGCTGCGCACGCCCCATTCGAGGGAGGCGAGCCCGCGGCCAGCCGCCTCGCGGGCGACTGCGGTCAGGAGGGCGCGCCCGATCCCCGCGCGCCGCCAGGGGGCCTGGACGAACAGGTCGTGCATCCACAGATCGCGGGCGGCGACGTCGGTGTTGTAGCCGACCGCGAACGAGGCGTAGCCGACGAGGCGGCCGCCGACCTCGGCCACGAGCAGGCGCAGGGCACGCCGCCGGCCGAAGGCGTCGCGCCGCACGATCGCCGGGGTGAAGGCGCGCGGACTCAGCGCTTCGTGGCGGTTCAGCGCGTTCGCCATGCGGGCAACGACGGCGGCGTCGCCCGGGCGCGCGGGCCGGATGCGGACCGCCGCTACGCCTTGCTGCCCCAGAGGTCCTTGGCCAGCCAGTCGAGCCCGAGGCCCTTCAGCGTCGCGGGCAGCGGCTTGCCGGTCTTGCGGTCGTAGCCGACGCCGGCGTACCAGGTGTCGACCATCTTCCCCCACTGCTCGCTCACGGCCTGGCCCTTGGCGGGGCCGTCGTGCGGGGTCGAGCCGTAGCGCGTCGACGGCTTTTCCCTGTCGACGCCGATGCCGCAGCGCAGGCGCACCGCGCGGAAGACGGCGGCGGTGCGCTGGCCCATGCGCATGGCGTCCTTCACCGTGTAGGTGTGGCCGGTCGCCGCTTCCAGCGCGCGGCAGAGATTCTCGAGCCGCGTGCGGCCGGTGAAGATGCAGATGCCGATCGAGTCCTCGAAGTGGCGCCGGCCCCGGATGCCCACGACCTGGGTGGCGACCTCGACGCCGTTGAACGGATTGATGCGCGTCGGCAGGCCGAGCTCCGCCACGTGCACGGGGACGCCGCTCTCGAGCGTGCCCGTCGAGCCGGTGCAGGTGTCGAGCATCTCGTCCCAGCGCCCGCGGTGATCGTGGCCGCGCGGCGAGGCGCCCTGCATCGTGTAGATGGCGCTGTCGCGGGCGGCGCCACCCAGCTTCTCGGCGGCGAGCTTCACGCCGTCGGCCAGCAGGTCGCCGAAGCCCTCGCGACGGTTGACCATCTGCAGGAGCCGGTTGGCGCCCTGGATGTCGCCCCACTTGAGGTCGAAGCCGAGCTGCTTGGGCGTGATCCAGCCCTTCTCGACGCCTTCCATGACCCAGCCGCACAGCCAGCCGAACTCGTTGACGTCGACGCAGGCGCGATCGAGCTGCGTGTTGAGCCACGCCACGCCTTCCTTGTCGGTCGCTCCCAGCGTCCAGCCGGCCCCCGACCAGCCCTCGTACTCCGGCTCGTCCACCATCGCACCCTTGTAGCGCCCGCTCTGCACGACGGCCATGTGGCAGTGGTGCATGCCACAGGCGTTGCATTGATGCCCGCGGTGGTCGAAGCCCTGGCGGAGCTTGGGGGCTTCCCACTTGGTGAGGTCGTCGTAGGGGACGTTCGTCGTGTAGTTCTTGATCGGAAGCACGCCCATCTTGCCGAGGTTGGCGACGCCGGGCAGCGTGCCCCACTCGTAGAGCGACTTCGCCGAGGGATCGGTCTTGAGATCGTGGGCCACGTCGTCGGCGGCCTGCACGACGCCCCGCGGATCGTTGGCCCGCAGCGCCTTCGTGCCGCGCACGATCGCCACCGCCTTCAGCTTCTTCTTGCCCATCACGGCCCCGCAGCCGTTCTTCGACGCGACGTGGCCGTAGTCGCCGTGGACGGCGGCGAAGCGCACGAGGTTCTCGCCGGCCGGCCCGATGGCGTACACCGACAGGTGGTGGCCGCCCATGCCGACGTCGCGGTTGAGCGCGTCCTGCGTCTCCCAGGTGTCCTTGCCGAGCAGCGACTTGGCGTTGCGCAGCTCGACCTGGTCGTCGTTGATGTAGAGGTAGACCCAGTCCCTGGACTGGCCCTGGATCACGATGGCGTCGTAGCCGGAGTACTTGAGGTTCGCCCCGAAGAAGCCGTTGGCCTGCGTCGAGGTCGGCCCGTTCGTCATGGCGCCAATCGTCACGACGGTCAGCGCGCCGGTGCCCCACACCGGCATCCCGGCCAGCGGCCCGGTGGCCAGCACGAGCCGGTTGTCGGGATGGTCCCACGACACGTTGCCCTTGCCCTTGGCCGTCTCGCGATAGAGGATCATCGCGCCGAGGCCGGCGCCGCCGATCCAGTCGCGCATGTCGGCCGGCGACCACGGCTCGGCCCAGCACTTCCGCTTCGTGAGATCCACGCGCAGCAGCTTGCCGGCGTAGGCGCCGGGCATCGGCGGCTCGGCCTTGGTCTTCGGTCGCGGGGTCAGCGTCGCAGTCGTCATACGGCCACCGGTGTGTCACCGGGCGCCTTCGACGGGCGTCCCAGGACGGTTTCGGGCAGCAGCCGGCCCGTGGTCTTGGATGCGATGAAGGCAGGCTTCACGTCGAACGGGTTCTTCTTGAGGTGACCCTTGAACCGGGCGAGCGAGACCCCCGATTGCACGAGCCCCTTCAGCATGCCGACGTCGTTGGTCGTCCAGATGTCGGCCGACGGCCCCAGGATGATGGCGCCGGTCAGCCGATCGCCGGTGAAGAGCAGCTTGCGGTAGGCCGTGCGCTCGCGCTTGAGCCCGGAGACGGCCTCGGCCTTCGGGTCGTCCCAGGCGCCGAACGAGGCGACGTCGAGATGGCACACCTCCACGATGTTGATGATGAGGCTGCCACGATAGCGCACGTCCTTGCCCGCCATGTTGGCGCCGACCACGCGCCCGTGCTCCTGGGCGGTGGGCTCGATCGCGTGCACGGCGGCCTCGCCGGAGATCAGGTCGCGGCCCTCGGCGACGTCGCCGGCCGCGTAGACGTTCGTCACGTTGCTGCGCAGATGCTCGTCGACGACCACGCCGCGATCGATGACGACGCCCGAGCCCTTCAGCCAGTCGAGGTTCGTCTTGATGCCGGTCGCCATGATGACGACGTCGGCGATGATCTCGGGGCTGCCGGCGAAGGTGAGGCGCGTGCGGCCCTTGGCGTCCTGGATCTTCGTCAGCCGGGCGCCCGAGCGCACGGTGACGCCGTGCGCGCGCAGCCAGTCCTCCACGAGCTCGCCGCCGGTCGCGTCGACCATGCGCGGCAGCACGCGCGGTGCGATCTCGACGATGGTGAGCCTGGCCTCGAGCGCCAGGATCGAGTTGAGGATCGTGAACGAGATGAAGCCCGCGCCGACCATCACCACCTGGCTGCCGGGCGTGATGGACGCCAGCACCCCGCGCGCCTCCTCGAGCGTCCAGAACGAGTGGACGCCGGGCAGGTCGGCGCCCGGCACCGGCGCCCGGACCGCCGCCGAGCCGGTGGCGATCAGGCAGTCGTCGTACTCCAGCGTGGTGCCGTCGTCGAGCGTGGCGCGGTTGGTCTTGACGTCGAGCGCAGTGACCCGGCGGCCGAGGTGCGTCGTCACGCCCCACGCCGCCAGCTGGGCGGCCGCCGCCGTGTAGACGTGCGACTCGGCGATCGAGCGGTCGAGGTAGTACGGCAGCACCATGCGCGAGTACGGTTTCTCGGCGCTCACCAGCGTGATGTCCGAGCGCTCGCGCTCCTCCTCGCGGATCGTGCGGATCGCGTTGATGCCGGCGGTGCCGCCCCCGATGATGAGGTGTCGGGTCGGCATCAGCGGGCTCCTTCCATGGCCAGCACGGTCTCGAACCGCTGGGCGGCGAAGTCGCCGATCCAGTCCACCGTGTCGGTGTCGACGTACTCGATCGCGGCGGTCGGGCAGGCGTGGGCGCAGGCGGGATCGCCGCCGCACAGGTTGCACTTGAACGCCTTGCGCGTTCCGCCGTCGTAGAACATGGTGCCGTACGGGCAGGCGATCGTGCACAGCTTGCAGCCGACGCACTTGTCGTCGAGCACGTCCTTGGCGCCGGCGGCGTTGATCGTGATGGCGCCGACCGGGCAGGCCGTCATGCACCAGCCTTCCGCGCACTGCGTGCACGTGTAGGGCGCGTAGGAGGTGTGGCCCTCGAACGGCGACACGCGGATGACGGACTTGGATGGCTGGAAGACGCCGGTCTGCATGTAGGAGCAGGCCAGCTCGCAGCGCATACAGCCGGTGCAGCGCTCGGGTGTCAGCTTCAGGACTTTCATGCCCGCTTCTTTTTCCCCTGGCGGCGCTCGCCGCCCTCCAGCCGCGCGATGAACTCGTCGAGCGGGATCGCGGCCATCGTCATGCCGGCCACGCCGCCGCGCGCGCCCAGCTCGACCGACACCCGCGAGATCGTCGCGTTGTCCGGCGCCTCGATGATCGTGACGAAATCGTACGGCCCGAGCACCGCGTACTGGGCGACGACGCGGGCGCCCATCCGCTGCACGTCGGCGTTGACCTTGCGAATCCAGCCCGGACGACCCCGCAACACCTTGCGCCCGGACTCGGAGAGCGTGCTCAGCATCACGTAAAGACTCACGGCGGGGCCTCCTTGCGCTCAGGGCCGCGCGACAACGCCGGGTAGTATAGCACCGGCTCCGCGAACGTCCCGGCGGGCGGCGGCGCCGCTCTGCAAGTCGTCGCGCACGCGCTGCACGGGTTTACCCCAACGCGGCAACCCATCCATCACGTCGCGGCCGAAGTCGGGGCCCCGGGCGTGGCACGCGCCTTGCGCTCGGCTTCCGGCATGCGACCGCTGCCGATCGTCATGCTGGCCGGCTCGGCGATGCTGCTCGCCGGCTGCGCCGCCTCGACCCGGGTCGTGCGCATGGGGCCGCTGCAGACCGGCGACCGGCTGGTGACCGTGGTGGTCTCCGAGGACCGCGCGGTCGTGCGCCAGGAGTGCGTCGACGTTCCCTCCGCGGGCCCCATTCTCGGGTGCCACGTGTGGCGGAGGGTCGCCCTGCCCGGCAGCGGCCTCGTCCAGCTCGTCAAGATCGTCCGGTTCACCGACACCATGCCATCGGCTCTCTCGCTCGAGATCGATGTGCACGAGCTCTGCCACGCCATCGCCGCGCTGCAGCCGATCGACGATCCCTGCCACACCGACAACGGCGGCGTGATCGAGTCGGCCGCGACCAGCGCCGCCGTCCGCTGGCGCTAGGCAGGCTGCCGAACAACGCCCATCTGCGTCGTTTCGTCGGAGGGGGCCCCGCGGAGCACTCGGCCGCTCTCGAGCAGCCTGCGGACCGCTACACCGGCGATTGTTCGCTCGAGGGCTTGAGGAATGTGTAGACGGCGGTGAAGTCTTTGCGGCCGAGGCCGTGAGAGGAGGCCAGCCGCAGGACCTGCTGGGCCGCTGGCGAGACGACGACGGGCACCCGCAGCTCGCGCGCCGCGTTCACCGCGAGGCCGAGGTCCTTGGCCATCAGATCGGTCATGAAGCCCGGCGCGTACTCCTGGCTCGAGGCCGAGCGCGCCACCAGCCCCGGTACCGGGTGCATGTGCTCCATGATCCACGTGTGACCGGACGATTTCGAGATCACGTCGGTGAGCACCTTGGCGTCCACGCCGAACCCCTCGGCGATCCGGAACGCCTCGCTGACGGCCACGGCCGCCACGCCCGCGATCAGGTTGTTGCAGAGCTTGGCCACCTCGCCGCTGCCCACCGCGCCGACGTGGATGACGTTGGCGCCCAGCGCGGCCAGGACCGGCCGCGCCTCCTCGACGTCGCGCGCGTCGCCGCCCACCATGATTGCCAGCGTCCCGTCGGTCGCCCGGGGCACGCCGCCCGACACCGGCGCGTCCACGAAGCGCACGCGCTGCTGGGCGAGCGCGGCCGCCACCCGCCGCGACACGCTGGGATCTATCGTGGACATGTCGATGCACAGCCGGCCGGCCGCCATGCCCTCCTTCACGCCGGCGGGACCGAGATACACGGCCTCGACGTGCGAGGACGACGGCAGCATCGTGACGACGAGCTCGCTCTGGCGGGCGGCCTCCGCCGGGGAGGCCGCTGCCCGGGCGCCGGCCGCGACCGCGGCGGCCAGCGCGTCGGGCACGACGTCGTAGGCGACGACGGCGAAGCCCTTCTTGACGAGGTTGGCGAGCATCGGCCGGCCCATGGTGCCGGTCCCGATGAATCCGATGTTCATGCCGGGTCTCCTTTGCGCCGTATGATTAGCGGCGGTGTCCAGTCCGTCAAGTCCTCGCCGCTTCGTGCGGGGGCTCGCGCTGATCTCGCTGGCCGCGGTGTCGTGGGGCACGACGGGATCGGTGACGACGCTGCTCGTCGCCCGCGCCGGCGCCACGCCGCTCGTCATCGGCGCCGCGCGGATGGTCGTGGGGGCGGCGGTGCTGCTGGCGCTGGCGCGCGCGATCGCGCCGCTGCGCATCGATCGCGCCGATCGCTGGCGATGCCTCGCGCTCGGCGTGTGCATGGCCGGCTACCAGGCGGCGTACTTCAGCGCCGTCACGCTGACGGGCATCGCGATCGCCGCGCTGATCGCCATCTGCTCGGCGCCGCTGCTGATCGCCGTGCTGGCGGCGGTCACGCTGGGCGAGCGCGTGACCGCGCGCGTCGCCGCCGCGCTGGCGCTCGGCGTGGCCGGCACGGCCCTGCTCATCCTCGGCCCGCGCACGGCCGCCGATCTCTCCCCCCGCTTCCTGGCCGGGGTCGGCCTCGCGCTCACGGCCGGACTCGCCTATGCCCTCTACGTCGTCCTCGCGAAGGCGACGCTGGCCCGGACGGCGCCGCTGCCCCAGGCGGGCGCCACGTTCGGGATCGCCGCGCTCGTCCTGGCGCCGCTCCTGGCCGGCCCCGACGCCGGCCGGCAAATCGCCCTCGGCTGGCCGTGGCTCCTCTACCTCGGCGCGGTGACCACCGGCGCCGCCTACGCGATCTACGCGATCGGCCTTCGTGACGTGCCGGCCTCGGTCGCCGGCATCGTCTCGCTGCTGGAACCGCTCACCGCCACCCTGCTCGGCGTGGCGCTCTTCGGCGAGCGCCTCGGCGCGGCCGGTGCGGTCGGCGCCGTGCTGCTGTTCGCCGGGCTCGGCGTGCTGCTCGGTCGGGAGCCGGCGTGACGCCGCGGATCGTCGTGCCGACCTACGACGAGGCCGACACGATCGTCCCGCTGCTCGCCGCGCTGCGTGGGCATCTCGGGGCGGCCGTGCGCATCCTGGTCGTCGACGACAGCTCGCCCGACGGGACGGCGGCCCGCGTGCGCGCGGCGATGGCGGGCGATCCCGCGCTCGAGCTCCTCACGCGGCCGGCCAAGCTCGGACTGGCCTCGGCCTATCAGACGGCGCTCCGGCGCATCCTCGACGAGGGGCGCGAGGACTGCGTGGTGACGATGGACGCCGACTTCTCGCACGATCCGCGCTACGTTCCCGGGCTCATCGCCGCCGCCGCGAGCCACGACCTCGTCATCGGCTCCCGCTACGTCTCCGGCGGCGGCGTCGACAACTGGAGCCTGCGGCGGCGGCTGCTGTCGCTCGGCGGCAACTGGTACGCGCGCCGGATCACCGGCACGCCGATCCGCGACCAGACCGCCGGGCTGTGCTGCCTGCGCACCGATTTCCTGCGCACGGTGCCGTTCGAGTCGATCCGATCGAAGGGCTATGCGTGGCTGATCGCGCTGAAGACGCTCTTCCATCGCCGGGGCGCCCGCATCGTGGAGCTGCCGATCCGCTTCGTCGAGCGCCGCCGCGGCGCGTCGAAGCTCTCGGCCAACATCGTCTACGAGGGGCTCATCGAGCCGTGGCGGATCCGCCGCCTCCGCCATTCCGCCTGAGCGCGCGCTCGGCCTCGTCCACCAGCATGCGGATCTTCGGCAGGTCGGCGTCGTTGTCGGGGCTCAGCGCCAGGTAGCGCCGCCAGACACGGACCATCGACGCCAGCGCCTCGGGCCGGCTGCGCGCGAGCAGCTGGTAGGCGACGCCGAGGTTGCGCAGCACCACCGGGGCCACCGTCGGACGCGCGGCCAGCGTCTCCAGCACGCGCACGGCGGTCTCCTGCGTGGCCGGCTCGTCGTGCCGGCGCGCCGCCAGTCGCACGACGGCCAGACCGAAGCGCTCGTACTGCTTCCAGTAGATGGTGACGAGCCCGCGCTCCCAGCTCGACGGCGGAAACGGCTCCGCCCGCGCCGGATCGAAGCGGGCGAACGATTCCTCGTTCGCTCGCGCCCAGGGGGCGAACGGCGGCTCCTCGCCGCGCGGTAAGACCTCCTCGACGAGCCCGCGCGGCCACAGGGCATAGGCCTCTTCGAGCGTCTGCAGCCACGGTCCACGGTTGCAGACGACGACGGGCCGGCGCGGCAGGTTCAGGTCGAGGAAGCTCCGGAACGTGAACGGCGCCGGCGGGACGACGACATCGGGCAGGTTCCGCGCGGCCACCGGGCGGAACCACGGCAGCGGGGCGATGCCCAGTGGCAGCACGGCGACGTCGCGGCGCACGCCCTCCACCTGCTGCAAGTAGCGCACGCTGCCGATCAGGTCGTCGCCGGAGACGATCAGCACACCGTCCCGCGGCACCGAGGCGAGCACCGCCTCGCCGTAGTCGCGGACCAGCGTGTTGGCGTGCGCGCGCAGCGCCGGCAGGTGGACGGCGACGAGCGCGAGCGGCAGCGCGACGGCCAGCGGCCAGCGGCCCCAGCGTCCCCCGCGTCCCGTCGCACGGGCCACCTCGGCGAGGCCGAGGCCGAGGAGCGCCGCCAGGACGACGAACCCCTGCTGCCAGAACCGCTCCTGCATGAAGACGTGCAGCGGATCGTCGAGGCGCATGTTGGCCAGGCTGCAGAAGACGACGAGGTAGAACACGAGCGTGGCGCTCCACAGCACGACGAAGCGGCGCCCGGGGCCGGCGCGGCGCGCGGACGCCAGCCCGGCCAGGCCGAGCGGCACGATCACCAGGAACGTCGAGCGGGCCGCGGCCTGCCCGAACAGCGCCAGCCGCGCCGGCAGCGCGCCCGCGGCTCCGACGCTCTCGTCGGCGAGGCGGAAGGTCCCGTACTCGCGGCGGAAGAAGTGCGTGAGAAAGCCCGACCACGTCGACGGCTCGCCCCACGTCACCGCCGGCAGCCGCGCGCCGGCAAGCGGCAGGTACAGGTAGGGCAGGAATCCCAGCACGGCGCAGCCGAGCAGCGACAGCGCCAGGCGCGGATCGCGCAGCCGCCGGCCCGCCAGCGCCAGCACGAGCAGCCCGAAGGGGATGGCGAAGAAGACGAGCGTGTGATGGTTCGACAGCCCGAGACTCGCCCACAGCATGCCGAAGCCGAGCGTGCGGCCGGGCGTCGCCTCGCCGGCCGTCGCTTCGCGCAGCGCCCGCGCCGACCAGTAGAGCAGCCCGGCGGCGAAGAGGTTGTTGAGGGCGAAGACCTCGGCGGTGATCGCGTAGGGCCAGATGAGCGGGGCGAACGCGAAGGCGCCGGCGGCCAGCAGGCCGGCGGCGAGATCGCCGCTGAGCAGAACGACGGCACGGAACAGCAGCGCGGCGGCGCCGGCGTCGCACAGCGCGGATAGGAGGTTCACGCGCCACGCCACGCTGCCGACGGGCAGGAGCGTCAGTGGCTTGGCCAGCAGGGCGTGGAGTGGATAGCCCGGGGGATGGGCGACGCCGAGGAGATGGGCGACGGTGACGAACTCACCGCTGTCGCCGCCGTTGACGGTGGGGCTCAGCGTGGCCAGGTACACGCCGAGCGGCACGAGCCCGGCGGCCAGCGCCGCCAGGATCGCGGGCCCCGTCCAGGCGGCCCGCGGCACGTCGAGCACAGCGCCTCGATCGCGACCAGGCGATCGCGGAGATCGAGGAGCGTCACGGGTTCCCCGGGACGCTCCGAGCCGGCGGGGGGTGTCGGGGGCCAGTTCGGGGCCCCCGACCTAAATGCCCCGGGACACCGCGCGGCTGAAGGTGCAGTTCGGTACGACCGCCGAGTGCTTGCCCGAGCCGCCGGCGACGACCACGAACACGTCCTCCGGCGACGGCACCCGCGGCAACCGCGCGTCGGGATCGCTCGTCGCATTCATCCAGCCCGGCCAGTCCTGCATGCCCCACATCCCGCCCAGCCGCATCAGCGACAGCGGCTGGCGCGCGTTCTCGTAGACGAAGCGCTGGACGTCGGCGCGCGTGAAGCCGTCGCCGGCGACCGTGCGCGCGTGCTCGGGCCCCAGCACCACCATGAGCTGGGCCTGGGAGAAGTACCAGCCGACGTTCGAGCCGAGCGAGACAGCGGTGTCGGCCACGTTGGTCAGGATGCCGCTGGCGGTCGTCGATACGTGGTCGTTGACGTTGTGCGGCGCCTCGCCGCCGTAGACGGTCACGGTGTCGCCGTCGCGGAGGGGGCCCCACGGCGAGGCCTCTTCGTGCTCGGCAATGCAATAGGAAAACTTCGCCGGGCTGCCCTGCGTGGCCATGTCGTAGCGTCCGGGCCAGGCGCCGCCGACGTTGAGCAGGATCAGCCGGACCGCGCGGCCGATCGTCGCGTTCGCCCGGAAGCCGGGGCCGAAGCAGCCGCTGCCGCCGTGCAGCCCGACGCGGCGGCCGTAGGGGCCGTTGACGACGAGCAGCGGGGCGACCGGATGCGTCGTGGCCTGGACTCCGTAGAGGTTGAACGTCGGGTCGAGCATCGCCTCCACGGCGGCCTGGACGATCGGAAAGGCCTCGGGCTCGCAGCCCGCCATGACCGCATTCACCGCGAGCTTCTCGAGCGTCGCCTGGCGCCACAGCGGCGGCATCGCCCCCAGCGACTTCGCCCCGTCGCGGCCGCCCAGCATGGCGGCCACGCGCGGCTCGGTCGGCGGCACGATCGGCAGGCCGTCACTCCACGCGCGCTCCGTGAACTCGCCGAGGAGCACGACCGGATCGTCGTCGATCGAGATCTCGCGGACGACGGCCTGGTCGGCGCCGGCGGGATCCGCTAGGGCAGCCTGGCCCGGCGCGGCCCGGCCGCCTTGCAGCAAGCTCTCCAGCTGTTCGACGGCCTGGCGCGCCCGCCGGGAGACGGCGTCGGGACGCTCGCCGCCGAGCGGGTGCTCGATGACCAGCAGCGGCAGGCCGCCGACGCCGAGCGCCGACAGCTCACTGACGGCCAGGCCCTGGAACGCGGTCGTCGCGATCAGTCCGGCCGGCGTGCCAGCCTTCGCCAGCTCGATGGCGTCGTGGAGACTCCACGACGTGCACGACCCTCAATCCGCGGAGCCGGCGAAGACGACGTCGCAGTGCTTGCCGAGCTCACCGATCAGCTCGGCGGCGGCCGGCGTGGAGGCATTCGCCTTGCGCCGGTGCAGCACTGCCTTGACGCCGTAGCGCTCGCGCAGCAGCTCGCCGATGCCGGCGGTCAGACGGTCGAAGTTCGACTTGGTGTTGTCGAGGAAGCCGACCGTGCGGCCGGCGAGGTCGCGCGGCAGCGGGGGCACTGCCAGCGCCTGCCGGGCGACGACCCCGACCGGGCTCAGGACTCGGATGCGGGCCATGCGTTCTCCTTTCGCGTCACGTGCGACGCGTCACTTCCGCTTGAGCCCGGTCGAGCGCGCCAGCACGCGGCCCAGGGTCTCGTGCAGCTCCGCGAGCACGCTGCGCCTGATCTGGACGCCGACCGACTCGACGGGCTCCGGGTTGCCGACGCGATGGATGACGAGCGTTCCGGTGAACGTCTCGGCTCGCTCGTCGGTGGCGGCGAGGCCGCGCAGCGTCAGGACTTCCCACGCCTCTGCCATGTCCGGCATCTTACAATAGCGGCCCCATGGTGATCGCCCTCGATGTCGGCACGTCGTCCGCCCGGGCCGCGCTCTACGATGCCCGCGGGCGCGCGGTCGAGGGGCGCTTCCATCAGGTGTCCTACGAGGCGACCACCACGCGAGACGGCGGCGTCGAGCACGATCCGCGCACGCTCCTCGACGCGGCCACCGCGTGCATCGACGCGGTGGCCCGCGCCGCCCGCCACGACGACGTGCAGGGTGTCGCCGTCACCACGTTCTGGCACGGCCTGCAGGGATTCGACGCGAGCCATCGGCCGATCACGCCGCTGTTCACGTGGGCCGACTCGCGCGGCGCCGCCGATGCGGCGCTGCTGCGCGGCGCCCTCGACGAGGAGGCGCTGCACCGGCGCACCGGCTGCCACCTGCACGCCTCGTACTGGCCGGCCAAGCTGCGCTGGCTGGCGCGCGAGCGCCCTGGCGAGGTCGGCCGCGTCGCCCACTGGGGCTCGTTCGGCGAGCACCTCGAGCTGGCCCTGTTCGGCGAGACGGCCACCAGCGTCTCGATGGCGTCGGGCACGGGGCTCTTCGACCAGGAGGCGCTCCGCTGGGACGCCGAGGCGCTGGCCGCCGCCGGCATCGAGCCGGCCCAGCTATTCCCGCTCGCCGCGGCCGGCGAGGGCCGGCGCGGCCTGCGCTCACCGTGGTCTGGACGCTGGCCGGCGCTGCGCAGCGTGCCGTGGTTTCCGGCGGTCGGCGACGGCGCCGCCGGCAACGTCGGCTCCGACTGCGTCGACACCAGCCGCATCGCGCTCAACGTCGGCACCTCGGCGGCGCTGCGGGTCGCCACCGATGCCTCGGCGCCGCCGCCGCGCGGGCTGTGGCGCTATCGCATCGATCGCCGCCGCTCACTCGTGGGCGGCGCCACGTCGGAGGGCGGCAACGTGTACGCGTGGTGCCGCGACGTGCTGCGGCTCCCCGACGACGCGGCGGTGGAGCACGCACTGCGCGACGCCGTTCCCGACGCTCATGGCCTCACCGTGCTGCCGTTCCTGGCCGGCGAGCGCGCGCCCGGCTGGCGCGCCGATCGGCGCGCCGCCATCACCGGGCTCTCCCTCGGCACGACCGCACTCGACGTCGTCCAGGCGGCGCTGGAGGCGGTCGCGCTGCGGCTGGCCCTGGTCTACGCGCTGCTGGCCCCGCGCGCCGCCGCCGATCATCTCGTCGTCGCGTCGGGCGGCGCCATCAGCCACTCGCGGCACTGGACGCGCATGCTGGCGGACGCGCTCGGCCGCCCGATCCACTGCGCGTCCGAGAGCGAGGCCACCGGCCGCGGCGCCGCGCTGCTCGCGCTGGAGGCGCTGCGCGTCGTGCCGGACGTCGCCGCGGCCCGGCTGCCGCTCGGCGAGGTCTTCACCCCCGACGCGGCCAGTCACGCGCGGTACCTCGACGCGCTCGAGCGTCACCGACGGCTGGACGAGAGAGTATGATGGGCAGCGCGATGGACCGACCCGAGATCATCGTCGTCGACGACCCGGCCGCCCTGGCCGAGCGTGCCGCCCACGCCGTGGTCGACGCCGCGCTGGACGCCGTGAAGCGCCAGGGCCGCTTCACGCTGGCGCTGGCCGGCGGCAACACCCCCCGCACGACCTACCAGCGACTGGCGCAGTCGCCGCTGCGGGAGCGCCTGCCATGGGATCGCACGTGGATCTTCTTCGGCGACGAGCGTGGCGTGCCGCCGACCCATGGCGACTCGAACTACCGGATGGCCAACGAGGCGTTGCTGTCGAAGGTGCCGATCCCGGACGGACAGGTCGTGCGCATCCGGGGCGAAGCCGAGGACCCCGAGGCGGCCGCTGCCGAGTACGCCAAGCGGATCGCCGACGTGTTCCAGAGCAAGCGGGGCGAGCTACCGCGCTTCGATCTGATCCTGCTCGGCATGGGCGTCGACGGTCACACGGCCTCGCTCTTTCCCGGCTCGCCGGTGCTGAAGGAGGTCTTCCGGCCGGTGGCCGCGGTGCACGCGGGCGCCGCCTCGATCCCGCAGCGGTTCACGTTCACCTTCCCGCTCATCAACGCGGCGGCCCGCGTGATGTTCCTCGTCGCCGGCGGGGAGAAGGCGAAGGTGCTGAAGGCGGTCCTGACCGAGCCCGGGAGCGGGCTGCCGTCGTCGATGGTGCAACCCACGAACGGCCGCCTGGTGTGGCTCCTGGACCGTCCGGCCGCCGCCCTGCTCGGGCCCGCCCAGACGCACTAGTCCGCTCGGCATGCCGGCCCCCGCCGAAGCGTTCTCCCTGGTCATCTTCGGTGCGTCGGGCGACCTCACGCACCGCAAGCTGATGCCCGCGCTGTGGAGTCTCTACGCGGCCCGGACGCTGCCGGAGCCCTTCGCCATCATCGGAACCGGGCGCACCGGCCTGACCGACGACGAGTTCCGCAATCGGATGAAGGACGGCGTCAAGCAGTTCGCCCGGCTCAAGGTGCCGTCCGACCAGATCTGGGAGCGCTTCGCCGCGAACCTCTCCTACATCGCCGGCGATCCGACCACGCTCGAGCTCTATGCGAAGCTGCGCGAGCGGCTCGAGGAGATCGAGCGCCAGCATCCCGGCGCGCCGGAGCGGCTCTACTACCTCGCGACGCCGCCGAGCCTGTACGACGGGATCGTCGTCCAGCTCGGCAAGGCCGGTCTGGCCGAGCCCCGGCCGGGCGGCTGGACGCGCATCATCATCGAGAAGCCGTTCGGCCACGATCTCGCCAGCGCCCAGGAGCTCAACCGGCTGGTCACCAGCGTGTTCCGCGAGGAGCAGGTCTATCGGATCGATCACTACCTCGGCAAGGAGACGGTCCAGAACGTCCTCGCCCTGCGCTTCGCCAACGGCATCTTCGAGCCGCTGTGGAATCGCAACCACGTCGCCGAGGTGCAATTCACGGTGGCCGAGACGGTCGGCGTCGAGGGCCGCGGCGGGTACTACGAGGAGTCGGGCGCGCTGCGCGACATGATCCAGAACCATCTGCTGCAGGTGATGTGCCTGGTGGCGATGGAGCCGCCGGTGACGTTCGAGGCCCGCGCGGTGCGCGACGAGAAGAGCAAGGTCATGGAGGCGGTGCGGCCGATCGATCCGGCGACGGTCGACGAGTCGGCGCTGCGCGCGCAGTATGGTCCGGGGTTCGTGGACGGCCGGCCGGTTCCCGGCTACCGCCAGGAAAAGGGCGTGAAGCCCGACTCCACCACCGAGACCTACGCGGCGCTGCGCCTGCTCATCGACAACTGGCGCTGGGCGGGGGTGCCGTTCTATCTGCAGACAGGCAAGCGGCTGGGCAAGCGCATGAGCGAGATCGTGATCCGCTTCCATCGCACGCCGCACCTGATCTTCCGTCGCGGCGACGTGCACGTGGACCCGAACATCCTGGTGATCCGCATCCAGCCCGACGAGGGCATCTCGCTCATCGTCGACGCCAAGGAGCCGGGGCCGGATCTCAAGCTGAGCCCGGTCACCCTGGATTTCAAGTACCACGAGGTCTTCGGTGGTGAGCCGCCCGAGGCCTACGAGCGGCTGCTGCTCGACGCCATCCACGGCGACGCCACGCTCTACGCGCGCGGTGACTGGATCGAGCAGGCGTGGGCGCTCACCGCGCCCGTCCTCGAGCACTGGGCCCGCACCCCCGGCCCGCTGCCGCTGTACGACGCGGGCTCGTGGGGGCCGCCCGAAGCCGACGCCTTCATCGCCCGCGACGGCGGTCGCTGGCACCGGCCGTGAGTCGGGCGCGGCGAGCCCGGATCAGTCCAGGAGGGACGACCTGAAGACTACTTGAGGCGCTTCAGCACCCTGCCCGTCGTGTACTCGGCGTACGTGTACCAGATCCCCTCCCAGAGCAGGATCTGCAGCGAATCGCCGTCCTTCTCGTAGACCTGGGTCGCGCCGTGCTGGCCGCTCTTCATGCTGCTCACGTTGCGCCAGCCGTTCGCCTCCAGCGTGCTGCGGATCGCCGTCGCCAGGCTCTCGGCCTCCAGGCGCCCGCGATAGACGTAGCGGACAGCCTTCACGTTCGGCGTCTCGACGACCGTGGAGTCGTCGGCCTGGTAGCTGAGGCCCTTCGGCACCGGAATATCCTCGAACTCGGTCCGGACCGCACGCGACGGGGCGCTGGCGCAGGCCCCGAGCAGGAGCGACGCGACAACTGTGAGGGCAAGTCCTTGATGTGCCATGGCGAAATCCTAGCAAGGCGGGCCGGCCGCCACCAAGGAAATCCGGCTACGGCAGGCGGATCAGGCGGGCGAAATCAGCCTCGACGGCGGTGGCGACCTCGGTCAGCTGGGCCGCCGAAAGGTCCTCGTCGAGCAGCAGGACGACGATGGCGCGCCCGCGCTTCTCCCGACGGCCGACGTGCATCGAGGCGATGTTGACGTTGAGGCGCCCCAGGATGGAGCCGATGCGGCCGACCATGCCCGGCCGGTCCTCGTACGACAGCACGAGGACGAATCCCTCGGGCGTGAACTCGATGTTGAGATCGCGCAGCCGGACCACGCGCGGCTGGCCGTCGAACACGGTACCGGCGATCCGCTTGCGCCCGCCGGCGGTCTCGGTGACGACGGTGAGCACGCTCTGATAGCCGGCGGCTTCCGGCTCGCGCACGACCTCGACGGCGACGCCCCGCTCCGCGGCGACGAGGTGGGCGTTGACCAGGTTCACGGGACTCGTCATCACCGGGTCGAGCAGGCCCGCCAGGACCGCGCGGGCGAGCAGCTCGGGGTCGGTCCCGGCGATGGTGCCGGCCACGCTCACCGTCACCCGGGCGAGATGCTCGGGGTCCAGTTGCACGCAGAATCGGCCGAGCCGATCGCCCAGCCCGACCCACGGCCGCAACGTCGCCAGCGAGGCGGGATCGCCGACCGGGATGTTGACGGCGAACTCCACCAGCTCGCCGTCGCGAAAGGCGACGAGCTGTCGCGCGACGTCGACGGCCACGTTGACCTGGGCCTCGCTGGAGTTCGCGCCCAGGTGGGGCGTGACGACGACGTGCGGATGCTGGATCAGCCGGCGCAGCGTGTCCGAGTGCGGCGGCTCTTCGCTCCACACGTCGATGGCGGCCCCGGCCACCCGCCCGGCGTCGAGCGCCGCCAGCAGATCGCCCTCGTGGACGATGCCGCCGCGCGCGCAGTTGACGAGGCGCGCGCCCGGCTTGAGCCAGCCGATCTCGCGCGCGGTCATCATTGCCTCGGTCTCCGGCGTCAGCGGCACGTGGAACGTCACGACGTCGGCGGCTCGCACCAGCGTCTCGAAGTCGGTGAGCTGGGCGCCGAGATCGCGCGCCCGGCTCTCGGGGATGTACGGATCGTAGACGAGCAGCGTCGCCTCGAAGCCGCGCAGGCGCGCCGCCACGCGTGAGCCCACCTTGCCGAGGCCGACGATGCCGATCGTCTTGCGGTAGAGCTCGGCCCCGTAGATGGAGCGGTTCCACTCGAGCGTCTTCAGGCGGGCGTGGGCCTCGGGGATGCGCCGCACCAGGGTGAGCAGCATGCCCACCGTGTGCTCGGCCGCCGACACCACGTTGCCGTAGGGCGCGTTGACGACGACGACGCCGCGGCGCGAGCAGGCGTCGACGTCGATGTTGTCGACGCCCACGCCGGCCCGGCCGACGATCCGCAGCTGCGGCGCGACCTGCAGCAGCTCGCTCGTCACCGCCGTCGACGACCGGGTGACGAGCGCCTCCGCGTCGGCCAGCGCGCGGTGCAGCGTCGCCGGCGGGGCACCGGCCAGGTCCTCCACCTCGCAGCCGTGCTGGCGCAGGTAGGCGACGCCCTCGGGCGCGACGGCGTCGGCCACGACGACGCGCACGTCAGCCCTGGATCGAGAAGCCGCCGTCGACCGGGATGGCGGCGCCGGTCACGAAGTCGGAGGCCGGCGCGGCGAGGAAGACGGCGACGCCGGCCATGTCGTCGCTCACGCCCCAGCGGCCGGCGGGGGTGCGCCGCAGCACGTTGTCGTTGAGGCCGGCCACCTGGCTGCGCGCCTGGCGCGTGAGATCGGTGTCGATCCACCCCGGCAGCACGGCGTTCACCTGGATGTTGTCGCGCGCCCACGCGGCCGCCATCGACTTCGTGAGCTGCACGATGCCGCCCTTGCTGGCGCCATAGGCCGGCGCGAACGACGCGCCGAAGATCGACATCATGGAGCCGATGTTGATGATCTTGCCGCCGCCGGCCGTCTTGAACGCCGGGTAGGCGGCCTTCGAGCAGAGAAAGGCCGAGGTGAGGTTCGTGTCGAGCACGCGGTGCCACTCGTCGAGGGCGAGGTCCTGGGCCGGCTTGCGGATGTTGGTGCCGGCGTTGTTCACGAGGATGTCCAGCCGCCCGCACCGCTCGAGCGTCGTCTCGATCAGCCGGGCCACCGCGCGCTCGTCGGTCACGTCGGCGGCCACCGCGTGCGCCTCGGCGCCGCGACCGGCCAGCTCTTTCACGGCGGCGGCGGACTTGTCGGCGTTCCGCGCCGCGATGACGACCCGGGCGCCGGCGCCGGCCAGCCCCCGCGCCATGCCGAGCCCGATGCCCCCGTTGCCGCCCGTCACGATCGCCACCCTACCCTTGAGGTCGAACACGTCGGCTCCTTCCTCTCGGTGTAAACGTTACAGATAGCGCCGCGTCTTTGAAGTAATTTCAACCGTCGGGGCAAACTCAGCCGCCGATGCGGCGCACATTTGCGAGAGCGGTACCCGTGGCATGACGGCTGCAGCCCGTTCACCGTCGGTCGTCGACGACCGCCACCGCCGACGGAGGGTACCGCAAATGCTCGCGCGCGTCCCGTTCATTCCCGGGCTCGACATCGAACGCGATGCCGCCCATCGGCGCGTGTGGGCCATCGTGCTCACCGGCGACGAGCCCCCCGTGGCCGGCCGCGCTCCTCGAGTCCGGCGGGCATCCTCCTCCGCTTCGCGCTGGCCCGTGACCGAGGCCGTCGCACGGCCCCGGACGCTCGAGCGCGCGAGCCGGCTCGTGCCGCCCGGGCACATGATCACCGTCACGACGCGGCGCTGGGCGCGCGCGTGGGACGCGGAGCTGGAGGGCGTGCCCGGCGCCCGGCGACTCGTTCAGCCGACGTACCGCGGACGCGTCGTGGAGATGCTGCTGCCGTTGCTGAAGATCGCGCGGCATGACCCGTCGGCCACCGTCATCGTGCTCCCCGCCGACCATGGCATCGATCACGAGGCGCGCTTCCTGCGGTACGCCAGTCGCGCCGTCTGGGCGGTCGCGCTGCGCCCCGACCTGCCCATCCTCATCGGCGCCCACCCGCACGCCCCCGTGCACGGCGGGTGGATCGAGCCGGGCGCGCCCGTCGAAGGGCTCGAAGAGCTGGCCGTCTGCTCCGTGAAGCGGTTCGTCGACGCCGCCTCACCGGCGGAGCGGCGACGGCTGTTCGAGGGCAACGCGCTCACCAGCACGCTGATCTTCGTGGGCCGCGCGGGCACGCTGCGCGCGCTGGCCGCGCGCGCCGTGCCCGAGATCCTCGAAGCGCTCGAGCCCCTCGAGGACGCCTTCGACACGGCCGAAGAGTCGCTGCTCTGCGACGCGGTCTACGAGTGCATGCCGGAGGCCGATCTGGTCTGCCTGCAGCGCGCCCCCGAGCTGGCCGTCCTGCCCCTGCCCGACGTCGTCTGGCGCTCTCCCGAGCGCGAACCCCTGCTCCTCGCGTCGTGATCGACCCGGGCTCCCTCGTACCGCGCCTCGTCACCCGTGGTCCGTCGGGACGCGCCACTGCGGATCTGTTTCCCGGGCTACGGCTGCGCGGCGCCGCCCGTCCGGTCGGCCGGCTGGCGCTCTTCGGCGTTCCCCTGCGTCTCGACGTCTCGTGGGTGTTCGGCCTCGGGCTGGCGACGTGGACGTTCGCCGATGCGGTGCTGCCCCTGGAAGCCCCCGACCGCGCGACCGGCGTCTACGCGGCCGGCGGCGCGCTGACCGCGCTGCTGATCTTCGGCTCCTTGGCGCTCCACGAGGGCGGCCACTGGCTGGTGGCCCACCGCGCCGGGCTGCCGGCAGTGCGACTGGTGTTATCGCTGATCGGTGGCTCGCTGGAGCTGGGCACGGCGCCGCGCTCGCCGGCGCTGGAGCTTCGCCTCGCGCTCGGCGGGCCGGTCGCCAGCTTGGTGGCGGCGGGACTGGCCGCCATCGTTCACGTGGCGCTCGTCGAGGCCGGCGTCGACCCGCTTCTGACGGCGGTGGCCGCCGTCGTCGCGGTGGCGAACCTCGGCGTCGCGGCGCTGAATCTCTTGCCCGGCCTGCCGCTCGACGGCGGCCGCATGTTGCGCGCGGCGGTCTGGGCGGCGACGAAGGACGAGGCGACCGCCACGCGCGTCGCCGCCGGCGCCGGCCGCGTGCTGGGTATCGCGCTGCTGCTGCTCGCGGTCGTCGCCTCGGCCTCCGGCGACGCCGCCGCCGCAATCTGGTCGGGCGCGCTCGGCCTCACGATCCACCGGGCTGTGTGAGCAGTCTGAAATGGGAGGCCTCGAAAGGGTCCCCCCGAGCCCCATGGAGGCTCGTGATGCCCCGGCGGAGCCGGGGCGTCCCTCGGCATCCGGACGTGCCTCGGCGCGTTCACGTTCCTCTACCGGCTACTTCTCCTTGCTACTTCTGCTTGCTACTTCGCGGTCGGGAGGGCGAGGGTGACGAGGGTTCCGGGGCCGGGGGATTCGAAGCGCAGCTCGCCGTGGTGAAGGCGGGCGATGCGCTCGACGGCGACGAGGCCGAGTCCGCGGTGTCCGGCCTTCGTCGTATACATCAGCTTGATCAGGAGCTTGGGGTCGACCGTCTTGAGGCCGGGCCCCCAGTCACGCACGCGCAGGAGCGTTCGCTCCCCGGCCGCGATCGCGCTCACCTGCGGCGGCCGGCCGCCGGCCGGCGTCGCCTCGACCGCGTTGCGGAGCAGTTCGACCACCGCCAGCGTGAGCAGCGTCGCGTCACCGACGACCTCCGGCCACACCCCCGCGCCCACCTCGACGACGCCGCCCGCTCGCTCGAGGGCCGTGTCGACGATGCCCCGGAGATCGACGCGCGCCGTCTCGGTCGGCTCGAGCGCGACGACCGCGAACGCCGCGGGCAGCATGGCGGTGAGGCGCGCGAGCTGATCGTGCACGGTGCGCAGGCTGTCCTCGGCGATGGCGTCGCCGAGGACCGTGCGCTTCAGCACCTCGAGGTGCATCGTGAGGGAGTTGAGGGGACCGCGCACGTCGTGGAGCAGGCGCGCGAGGTCGTCCGGCAGCTTCCGTCCGCCGGGATCGTCCCCGGCGCGGTTCAAGTCAGTCGAGCCGACTTCACCGCCTGGATGCCGTACTTCGCCAGCTTGTTGTAGAGCGTCTTGAGGCTGATCCCGAGCAGCTGCGCCGCACGCCGCTTGTCCTGGCCGGTCTCCTCCAGCGCGCGCAGGATCGCATCGCGCTCCATCTCGCGGATGGGCGTCACCGACCCGCCAGCGGCCGCCGGGGCCGGAGCCGCGCCCCGCAGCACGTTGTCGGGCAGGTGCTCGGCGCCGATGAGCCCCGTCCCGCTCAGCACCACCGCCCGCTGGATGACGTTGCGCAGCTCGCGCACGTTGCCCGGCCAGTGATAGCGCTCGAGCTCCTTTTCCGCCTCGCTGGTGAGGCCGCGGACCTGGCGGTTGTCCTGCCGATTGAACTCCTCGATGAAGCTCTTGCCCAGCAGCGGAACGTCCTCGCGGCGCTCCCGCAGCGGCGGCAGGTGGATCGAGAAGACGTTGAGCCGGTAGAAGAGGTCCTCGCGCAGCTTGCCGTTGGCGATGGCCTCGGTCGGGTTCTGGTTGGTCGCCGCCACCACCCGCACGTCGACCTGGATCTCGTGCTTGCCGCCGCCCACCCGGCGGAACGTCCCTTCCTGCAGGACGCGCAGGAGCTTGGCCTGGGTGTTCGAGTCCATCTCGGCGACCTCGTCGAGAAACAGCGTGCCGCCGTCGGTCAGCTCGAAGCAGCCCAGCCGCCGCTCGGTGGCCCCGGTGAAGGCCCCGCGCTCGTGGCCGAACAGCTCGCTCTCGATCAGGGTCTCGGGAATCGCCGCGCAGTTGATCGCCACGAACGGCTTGTTGCGCCGGTTGGACAGCTCGTGAATGGTGCGCGCGACCAGCTCCTTGCCGGTGCCGCTCTCGCCGTAGACGAGGACCGGCGCGGTACTGGTGCCGGCTAGCTCGACCCAGCGATAGACCTCCTGCATGCCGCGCGACTGGCCGACCATCTGGCCGAAGCTGCCCTTCTGGCGCAGCTGGTGACGCAGGAAGCTGACCTCGCGCGACAGCGACTCCTGCTCGATCGACTTCTCGAGCAGCACCTGCAGCCGCGTGGTGTCGACCGGCTTGGTCAGATAGTCGAACGCGCCGTGGCGCATGGCCTCCACCGCCGTCTCCACCGTGCCATGGCCGGTCACGAGCAGGACGATCGGCGGGCGGCCCGTCTCCTTCAGCCGCTGCAGGAGCGTGAGGCCGTCCATTTCCGGCAGCACGAGGTCGGTCAGCACCACCGCCGGGTGCTGGGTCTCGACGAGATTCAGCGCCTCCTCGCCGGAGGCGGCGGTCTCGACTTCGTACCCCCACTGCCCGACGAGACGGGCGAGGCCTTCGCGCTCGGCCGGCTCGTCGTCGACGACGAGGATCTTGCCCGACTTCATCTGGTCGCGTCTGCTGGGACTCACGTTCGCCTGCTCTCTGTCATTGAATCGTGATCGTCCCGGTCGTGGCCGCGGTCGGTTGCGCGGCGGGCGTGCCGCGCGGACGGTAGCTTAGCGCTGCTGAACCTGCAGGTTGTTGACGACGCTCTTGACGCCCTTTGCCTGCCACGCGAGCTGCTCTGCCCGCGACTTGTGCTCGGCCGAATCGACCGTACCGTTAAGGTAAACAGTGCCGTTGTTCGTGTCAACGTCCACCCGGGTGAGGTTGGACGCCCTGTCGGCGACCAGCTTGGTCTTCACGCTCGCCGTGATGGTCGCGTCGTCGACGCTGTTCCCCGCGCTCTTGCCGGTCACCGAGCGGCAGCTCACGGCGGCCGCCACGATGACCAGGAGCACCGCGAGGGTCCGGACGGCGGTGCTCATCACGCCGCGCGCTCGAGGCCCTCGAGCTTCGCCTGGCACTCCACGCAGCGCGTGGCGAACGGCATTACCCGGAGCCGCGCCTTGGCAATCGCCTCCCCGCATTCCCGGCAGATGCCGTAGCGACCGGCGTTGATGTCTTCCAGCGCCTGGGTGACCTGCCGCAACTGCCGCGAGCGCCGGTCCGCGACGGTGGCCGCGATCTCGTCGTCGTGCGTCATCGAGGCGGCACCATATGGATCCTTGACGATCTCACGCCCCTGATCGACGTCACGAGCCGTGCCGAGCGACTTGATCGCGTTCGTCAGCGCCGAGCGCTGCTCTTCGAGGTCCCGCTTGATGGAGCGCATGGTTTCCTCCCGCCCCTGTCGGGCTGCTGGAGGACCAAGGCAGATGTCGTGCCATTTCGGGCGCGGCGTCGAGAACTCGTGGCGTGACGGCGTTTTGCGCGACGCCAGCCAAGGGGCGGGCGACGCGGAGTGCAACTCCTACATCCCAAAGTGTGGAATATTTTTCAAGAGACGGCCCTTCCGTGACCGTTTTGGGGCAGCCTCGCCGCCGCAAGTTGCCGTCCCATCGTCCTGGCACAACGGCTGCAGCCTCACGGCCAACGAATCAGACGCGACGTAAGCAGGAGGAACGCTCCCATGGCCCACTCGAGAGCGACTCACGCCGCGGCTCCGGTAATGGTGCCGCGGCCCCAGGGCACCCGGACCCACGATCCGCTCTACAAGGCGGACTACCCACGGGCGATCGACCGCTATATCGATTTCTTCGGCGAGGGCGTGCTGCTCACCGACGCTGGCGATCGGTGCGGCGATCTCCTCCTCGAATCCCTGGCCTGAGAGGAGAACGCCGTCATGCGACGCTTCAGCCTCGCCGCCGGCCTGGCGCTGGTGGTTGCCCTCGTCTCCTGCGCCGGCCCCACGACCGCCCAGCGGTCGTCCACCGGCTCGGCCTCCCCGTCGTCGTCGACGACGACGACACGGCCTTCGTCGAAGTCGGTCGAGAAGACGGTCCCCATCGACCCGCAGCAGGCCGAGCGCCTGCAGCGCGTGATGGTGCCGCTGCTCCGCGTGATGGACCATCCGCGCCAGCCGAGCCAGGTCAAGATCGGCGTGCTCGACGACTCGCACATCAACGCGGCCAGCGCCGGCAGCGGCGAGTTCTACGTTACCCGCGGCCTGCTGGAGAAAGCCAACGACGAGCACCTCTCCGGCGTCCTCGCCCACGAGCTGTCCCACGACGACCTCGGCCACGTCGCCAAGGCGCAGCGCCTCGGTGCCGGCCTCAGTATCGGCATGGTGATCCTCGACCAGATCATTCCCGGCGCCGGCTCCTTGGCCCCGATCGCCGGCCAGCTCATCATCAACAAGTACACCCAGCGCGAGGAGTACCAGGCGGACGCCCACGGCGCCGAGCTCCTTCAGCGCGCCGGCTCCTCGAAGCAGGTCATGATCGACACGCTGACGTGGCTGACGCAGACGGAAGGCACCAGCGGCGGGGGCTTCTTCGCCACTCATCCGGCCACCGGCGACCGCATCCAGGCCCTCCAGCGCGCGAAGTAACGGACACCAGACCCCAGAAGAAGAGCGCCCCGGCTTCACCGGGGCGCTCTGAACGTCGGGGCCTTGGGGGCCATGTCGGGGCCCCCATCTGAGCCAGATCGGCGCTTGCAGCTCCTCGGGCGCTTGCAGCTCCTCGAAGGAGGAGGTCGTCGACGGCGGAGACCAGCGCGTCCTGTAGCGCCCCCTGGTCGTCGACGTCGGCCACCGCCACCGACGTCGTGACCTCGGCCAGAAAGGCAGAGGCCGGTGTGCTGGCCAGCAGCCCCGTGATCGCCGACGCCAGGCGGCGCGTCGCCGGCGGCTCAGTCGCGCGCGAGGATCTTGCCGAGCACGAAGCCGAGGCCGATGGTGAGCGCGATCGCCTGCAGCGGGTGGTCCTGCACGAAGCGGCGCGCGTCCTTCATCCACGACTCGGCGCCGCGACCGGTCAGGCGCGCCAGCTGGGTGTTCGCCTCGCGGGCGCGCTGCTGCACGTAACTGTTGGCGCGGTCGGCCATCTCCTGCGCGCGCTCCTGGGCGTAGAGGCTCGCGCGGGAAGCCATCTCCTGCGCGTCGCCGGCCACCCGCCGCGCGCTGCGCTGCGCCGTGTCGCCGATGTTCTCGAGTCGCCGCTCGTCCATTGCCCGATCCTCCTTCGACGTTCGGTGTGTTGGGGGTGCGATGTCTATGCCATTGGGCGCGCGCGCCGGGCCCGGCCGCTCTCGAGCAGCGGCGCCAGCGACTGCGGATGCGAAAGGAACGCGGCGAGCGGATCGCCGACCCGCCGCAGCCGCTCGGCCATGTTGCGGATGTGGAAGTCTTCCGGATAGAGCGCGCGCTCGA
>Ga0209474_10000773_pt1 | contig 33418 bp, 34 predicted proteins | sample GraSoiAngelo_145_FD_185902 | JGI IMG/M metagenome (GOLD analysis project Ga0209474, IMG submission 185902) | Grasslands soil microbial communities from the Angelo Coastal Reserve, California, USA - 14_1009_05_20cm (SPAdes) (version 2) | ecosystem: Environmental > Terrestrial > Soil > Grasslands...
GAAGGCCGAGAAGTGGATGCTCGAACGCATGGAGATGAGCGACGGTCTGGCGGCCATTTGTCCGGCGATCATGAACTCCATCATCGCGCTGCGCTGCCTGGGATATTCGACCGATGATCCCCAGGTAATTCGCGCCATAGACGAGTTCGAGGCGCTGGGTATTGAAGAAGTAGATACATTCCGCATGGCGCCCTGCAAGTCTCCCGTTTGGGACACGGCTTATGCCGCCTTCGCTCTCGGCGAAGCTGGTGTGCCGCCCACCGATTCGCGCATGGTGGCCGTCGGTGAGTGGTTGCTGCAGAAGCAGGTGACACATAAAGGAGACTGGGCGGTCAAAGTTAAGAATGCCGCTCCTGCCGGCTGGTACTTCGAGTTCAATAACGAGTTTTATCCCGACGTCGATGATACGGCGATGGTCGCTCTTGGACTGAGCAAGATTCAGGTTCCGAACGAGCGCTACCAGCACGAATCAGTGCAGCGCGCGATTGACTGGATCTTCGCCATGCAGTGCAAGAATGGCGGCTGGGCTTCGTTCGACAAAGACAATGACAAGATGGTCTTTCAAAACATCCCGTTCGCCGATCACAATGCCATGCTCGATCCCGCGAGCGTGGACATCACTGGCAGGATCCTTGAATGTCTGGCAGCTTACGGATATACCCAGAACGATGCTCGAGTGAGGCGAGCGATTGAGTTCCTTAAACGGGAACAAGAGCCTGACGGTTCGTGGTTTGGACGTTGGGGAGTGAACTACATCTACGGCACAATGCTGGTTCTGCGCGGGCTCGAGGCCATGGGTATTGATAATCACGAGCCATGCATTCAGCAGGCCGCGGAGTGGCTGCGCATGTACCAGAATCCCGATGGCGGATGGGGCGAGAGCTGCATGTCCTACGACGAGCCCACAACGAAGGGAATTGGCGCCAGCACGCCGTCGCAAACTGCATGGGCCGTTATGGGATTGCTCGCAGCAGGTGACACGCGCAGCGACGCCGTAGCTCGCGGGATTGCCTGTTTGCTGCGCACGCAGCGCAAGGATGGTGGATGGGATGAGCCTGAATACACTGGAACCGGCTTTCCTCGAGTGTTTTACCTCGCGTACCACTTGTATCGGGCTTATTTCCCGCTAATCGCCTTGACGGCATATGGGAAAACAGTGAGCACGGAACGACTGCAAATGGAATCGTTGCTGTCATAAAGAATTCTGAGCCGGCGCCGCAGGCGCGGAATTCTCGTAGGCCAGTCCCCTAAGGGCTGGGTTGAGACAGAAACAACCGAGCTCCGAAGGAGCGGCATTCGAGGCTTTTCTGGCGGCGATGCAAAAGATATTTCGGTGAGCGATAGATTCGCCGGGAACTTGAGGGAATTTTGCCGGGACCAATCTCACAGATGTGGACGGTTTCAACTTACGTCCTGAAACAGAGGCTGTCAGGGCGCAAGCGCTATCCGCTCGTCCTCATGCTCGAACCGCTCTTCCGCTGCAATCTTGCCTGTGCCGGATGCGGCAAGATTCAGTATCCCCCGCACATTCTCAAGCAGCAGCTCACGCCGGAGGAGTGCTTCCGCGCGGTTGACGAATGCGGAGCGCCGGTCGTCAGTATCCCCGGGGGCGAGCCGCTCATGCATACAGAGATCGACAAGATCGTCGAGGGACTGGTCGCTCGCAGGAAGTACATTTATCTCTGCACCAATGCTCTGCTGCTGAAAGAAAAACTCGATCTCTTTAAGCCAAGCAAGTACCTGACATTCTCAGTACATGTCGATGGACAACGCGAGCACCACGACTTTTCTGTCTGCCGCGAGGGTGGGTACGAATTGGCAATCGAAGGCATTCGTGAGGCGATCCGTCGCGGATTCCGCATCACCACCAATACCACACTCTTCGACGGCGCCGATCCGAACAGCGTCCGCGCGCATTTCGACGAGATGATGGATCTCGGCGTGGAGAGCATGATGCTTTCACCCGGCTACTCATACGACAAGGCGCCTGATCAAAAGCATTTTCTCGGACGCGCTCGCACCCGTCGCCTGTTTCGCGCAATTCTGTCGAACCGTAGGAAGAGCTGGCGGTTTAATCAGTCGCCGCTATTCCTTGAGTTCCTGATGGGCAAACAGCATTACGCCTGCACGCCATGGGGAATGCCGACATTCAACATCTTCGGCTGGCAGAAACCTTGCTACCTGCTGCAGGACGGCTATGCCGATACATTTCAGGAATTGATGGAAGCCACGGAGTGGCATAACTACGGTACCGAATCGGGAAATCAGCGCTGCGCGAACTGCATGGTACACAGCGGGTACGAAGCCTCTGCCGTGAACGATACGTTCAATTCCCTCGCCGGATTTGTGCGCACGATTCGGGCCACTTTCTCGCACTACGACGACAAGAGCGCACTCAAGCTGCTGGAGGAGTCGGTGCGTCCCGTGCATGCCTTTAATTCTCTGGTCCAAATTGAAACTGGCAGCCGCGAACTTGAAGGGACTCGGGCATGAACGAAGTATCCCAATCCACGGTTGCTGCGCAGCACCTGCCTGCCAATCCTGACTCGCTCGAAGTAGCTCCGGGAACATCCCACGAGCGCCTCGAAGGCTGGATTCCCCAACTCGCAAATGAAAACGATGTCCGCCTGGCACTGGAAAAGGCTTTCGATTACCGCGGCGATATCGCGATTACGCGCAAAGATGGCAGCAAGGTGGAAGGCTACATCTTCGATCGTCGCACGGGGAACGACCTTTCCGAGTCCTTCGTTAGAGTGATCCCCAGCAACGCTCGTGAAAAACTCTCCATTCCCTATTCTGATATTGCCGCACTCAAATTCAGCGACCGCGATCCTGCAGCGGGCAAGAGCTTTGAAGCCTGGGTCAAGAAATATTGGGAAAAGAGAGCTGCTGGAGAAAAGAATATCCAGATCACGCCCGAAGCCCTGGAGTAGGAGAAGCTCTCTAGCTTGCCAAAACGGGAAAACAGTCTGCCCATTATGGACTTCGGATTTCTTTGGACAGGCGAGCTTATTTTTTTCCAAATCAGTCTGAGTAACGCTCGCCAGTTACGACCCCTTCGGCATCCCATCAGCTGGAGCACGAAATGCGACCTGTTGAACAGCTCTATAAGATTTTCTGTGCGCGAATGGCACAGCTATTGGAAGGCGAAGCGAATGCTTACGCGCGACACCCAGCGTTACAGGACGCAGATCAACAAATTATTCGGTCACTTCGTGAGAACTGTCGCCAATGGAAGCACCAGATTGAAAAGCTGGATCGCGCATATTCCAGCCGACGGCTCGATCCTTCGTGACGGCGCTTGAGGTTTAATCGAGTCCGAGAAACTTGTTGATCCACTTCCGCACAATCTGGCGTGCTGGATCAGACTCCTGAAACTTGAGCCCCACCAGGGAGTCCTTCTGCCAACAGACCTCAGCTTCTATGGTCACGGCAGATTTTTCGGGCAGTGTGAATGCGAGCCGCAGCTTATCTGACAGGGAAGCCATGCGCGCCAGTTGGACGGACATACCTCCTCCGCTGATCTCTCGGGTGGAGCCAGACAGATCTCCTACCAGACTCGCAATGGATATCTCGATTACGAGTGGAATGCGGACATAGCGACGCAGTTCGTTCAGCAACAACGAACAAGTAGAGCGAGCAACGTGCACCGCGTTGCTACGCTCTACGGGAGACTCAATCAGAGTATTGATCCCAAATTTGGAAAAGCGCCGCACATCACTCTCTCGCGGCAAGATCCCATACAGGAGCATTCTGTGGTTAGACCGTGAGGACCGCACTGCTTCGAGAACGGCGGGTGCGTGCTCGTCCAGCAGCACGACGCATCCCTGGAACTGCTCCATCCCAAGGCGCCGGGGAAACTCTTCGGCTATTGGAACTGCCTGAACGCCATATTGGGCAAAGGCTCTCGTTAAGGTCTCGGTTGACGAAGCATCGAGCTGTACTAGAGCTACTTTGGGGACAGCATGGGCGCTGGATCGGGGAACGGGAGCTGAGCTCATTGTGATTACCTGAGAAGTGCCCTCGCAGTACCAATGATTGTTACTTCAGGGGAATTCGACAAGGTCACGAGGGTAACCTGTTTTAGGTATGGTGTGATCATGAGCATCTTGGTCGACGCTGCGACACAGCCGTCTTTTGCTGGTGGCGCGACCAAACGATCTTGGCAGTCCCTGGCTGCGCAACATCGGAAACCGCAATGAGGGCTGAGAGTTAGGCACCCTTAAAATTTATGACGATCTTCAGTCGCTCGTTGGACTATCGGCGGTTGGCGTAAGGAACGACGAGTTTTCCCGATGTGAGACGACACCTTTGTCATAGAGGAGGACTTTCTTGTGCGGTCCCCCAACTAACACGCCCACAATCGTGCCAACCGCGGCGCCTAAAGTTGCACCAATGGCTGCGCCTTCGCCGCGGCTGAAGCTGATGATGCAGGCATCGCACGGTTGCGTGCCGATGGCGCCGACGGCGGCTCCGCTACCGGCGCCGATTACGAGACCAGCTAGCGCTCCTCCTTTGCGGGACCGGCTACCTCGGAGGTACACCTTTCGGACATCATCATGCGAGATCACGACAATCCTGCCTCCGTGCTGAATCAAGCTGAGTGAGACGAGTGAGATTTGCTCCAGTTGTCCAATTTCGGAATGACCATTGTTATGCACAACGGCGATGCTTTTTCCTTGTGCCTGTTTAATAGCTTCCCAGGAAGCTGCAGTCTGTTGCGCGAATGCCGCTGGTGACATCACGGAAAACAGCAACGCAACAGCTAGCGAATTCGTACACATGACTAACACCTCCGTCTCTGAGAGCTGACGATTTGGGCGCTTCCTTGATTTCGGCCTCGTTTACGGCGTTATTGTCAGTGCCAGCTCCTTTGAGGTTCCGCCGCCGCAGCCGTCCTTCGGGGGTGGCGTGACTACAACTACCTTAGCAACGCCCGGCTGCGCGACATCAGATGGCTCAATCAGCGCCGAGAGTTCGTGTTCGCCCCCAATCATCGTAGTGCGCTGCTGGCCATTGATCATGAGGAACGACGCTGAGTGAAAGTCCTTGCCGGTTACCTGGAGCGCAAACTCGGGCGAACCAGCCTTCACTTCAGCCGGACTGATCGTGTTGAGAGTTGGCGCAGGAGTGCAGATCGACGGCAGCTGGAACCCTCCTGGCACACAAGCAGTCCAGGAAATAATGACAATGGCAATGGCGAAGAGCGTAGTCCATTGAAGTCCATCTAGACGTTGGCTGAGCATTTCCACCTCCCGTCGCCCATATGCGACAAAGTTGCCCCGTAAAACATGATGGGCCGTTTACGTCCTCAGTTACTGCACGGTCAAAAGCGCCTGAATCATGCCGCTGCGTGATCCGAGCGGTAGCGGCCGCCTATGATTTCTCCGGAGCAGGTGACCCGGTTGGCGCAGCGCATCGCATATCCCGCCTTCGAGCTGCTGGTTAGCAGATCGCCGATGCGATCGCAGCTGCCTCCGCAGTCACCTTTACCGGAACTCGGCCAGCTAGAGCCAGGAGAGCGCGCTCATCGCCTGTGCCGGAGCTCGAAATTGATCTTTCCCTTTTCGAAATCCGGCAGCGGGGATCGGGCCCGTCGCCAGGCTGGAGTGCGCCAATCAGATTCTGAATTGCAGTCACAATGCTTTATCTCGCTCTACTATCTCTCAGCTCACCGGCGTCAATCTCGTTATGGAACTAATTCGCCTCCCTGCGGCTTGTTGGCCGCATTTGCGATCCACTTCGCGAGCGCAGCGAAGGCATTCAGCTTCAGCGTGGGATCGGCATCGGTGTACGCGCCCTGGGGAGCATTGGGATCATTGCCGAATGCGCAGTGCCCGAAACGATTCAGCGTCTGCTGAACTACCTGCCCTGATGCTCCTGCCTGGGCTGCGAGTCCGGCATAAATGCCTTCGTGGAAATTCGGCACCCTGGGATCTCGAACGGTATGGAGCGTCAGCATCGGAATCTGCAGATTGCCCGTCGGGTCGTAATACTTCTGAACAAAGTTCACGGCTTGTGGATCAGAGGCAAATCGCTCGATACCGGCGTTTAGCGCCGCATCTGTGTAAGTCGCATCATTGAACGTGCCGCTATAGTTGAAGAGCGTATTGTCATAAGGAATGCCGCCGTGCGTTCGCTCCAGCAGATCTGTATCAAAGCGAACGCTGAAACCCACGCCTTCCAGCGCGGTTTGAATGATCTCAGCGGGACTAATGGCATCCAGCTTGGCTACCCTCGCAAATTGCAAGGTCTTGAAGTCTTGTTGAGGAGTGAATCCGTTCAGCAGCGCGAAGTATGCTGAGAGGAAGATCGGGCGGGGTGGAGCGGGGTTGAAGTCGAGCAATGGAGTATGGAACGCATCTCCAGGAACGGCACCCGGGAAGAAATAATCGAAAGCTGCTCTTTCATCTGCCAGGTATTTGATCTCAGGCGTGCCACCACCAATGGCTCCGCACAGGGACAGTACTCCGTCATACTGCGACGGGTACTGCTCGGCCAATTTAACGACTACCAGTCCGCCCAGCGACTTGCCAATCAGGATGGTACGGTTTGGTTTTCCGAATTGGGATACGAAAATTCCCTTGAGCTGGTGTGTGCGTTGCACACCGTCCTTGACGGCGTATCCATTGGTCGACCAGCTTGAGGAAGCGACCGCATACCCAAGAGCGACCATTCCGTCGCGGAAGGGGGCAAAGTCGCTGTCCTGGCTGGGTACCACCAGCGGTTCCTGGGGATCGTTGATGCCATGGGCATATAGGACCAAGTCCCCATTCCACTGTGCCGGCACGGCGATCTCATAGGATGAACCGTCTTGACCATTACCAGTGATAATCTGCTGCCCCGCCGCAAAGCCTCTCAGGACCATGACCATTGCGGTTATGAGCAGCCATCCATAAATCTGCACGTTCTTCCTGTGTCGCTGCATCTCTGCTCTCCTTTTTTTGCTCGAACCAATTTCGGTCCGGCACGCAGAACGTACTTCGAACGAAGTCGCGTCTCAAGCGGCAAAGGACGGTCAGGGAATGCTGCCGCGTGTTGTCGCGGAATGTGTACCTCTGCCGTAGAGCAATGACCGGCAAGACACGCCCGCCGGGAAAGTTGGGAATTCACCTTAAGCCGCACTAGCCCTGCCAATGTGAAGAGCCTGTGGCGTTTGCCGCCAAATGTCGTTTTTTGTCGTGTCAGTTAATCCTTTCCGGCATACAATCGACACCATTTCCGCAACAATATGGCGCCTAACATCATCACCGAGCGCTTCGACTCCTGGAAAGAGATCGCCCTTTATCTGAATAAAGATGTGAGGACGGTCCAACGCTGGGAGAAAAAAGGCCTGCCGATCCATCGCCAGCGGCAGACGGGGGCGATCTTTGCTTTCAAAGCGGAAATCGATATCTGGATGACGTCCGAGGGAGCATTTCTCGAGAGCGACGCGTCTGAGGTCGAAGCTCCTCCGGCTCAGCCCGCAAATGGGTTGGATTCCTTGAAACAACGGCCCTTCGATGATGTGGAAGTAGAAATAAAAGAGATTGATACTCCGATCGATGAGGAGCCTTCCAAACGCAAGAAAGCTCTCACCCTTGCCGCAGCCCTGTTAATCGTTGCCATCGGCACTTTCCTGATTTGGAAGTGGATCTCCACTGCGACAATTCCGCTCCCCGCCCGTGTACTGGTCCTTCCCTTCGAGAACCTTAGTGACGACCCAAAGCTGGACTATCTCGCGCGCGGCATCTCGGATGATGTGATCTCCTCCCTGGCCCAATTGCAGTCGTCCAAAATTAGCGTTGTTGAACGCGTTACCGCTGCTCGTTACGAACAGAAGACGGTTGATCAGATCGGGCGCGACTTGCGTATCGATTTCGTAACCAAAGGAACGGTAAAACGGCAGGTCGATCGTGTCCGTATCAACGTGCAGCTTGTTCAAGTTTCGGATCAAACAGAGGTTTGGGCGAACAGTTACGACGACGAGATACAGAGCATTCCGAGTGCCTCGTCGAGAATCGCCGCGGACCTGGAGCACAAGCTTTCAGATCTGCTTACGCCTCATCAAAAATCGAGCAACACGTCATCGCCGCCGCGACAGGCAAGAATCGGGACGAAGAACTCACAAGCCTACGACGACTTTCTCCATGGTCGATATTTCTGGAGCAAGCGCGGCGTCGCCAGCATGGGAAAAGGGATGAACTACTTCAAGCTGGCGATAACCGAGGACCCCAACTTTGCCGCTGCATATGCCGGACTCGCTGACGGTTTGGCTCTCCTTGGCTCCGCCCAATCTGGTGTCCTGCCGCCGACAAAGGCTTTCCCGGAAGCGAAAGCGGCGGCGGAAAAAGCGCTCAGTCTCGATGATTCATTGGCTGAAGCTCACACTTCACTTGCGTACATCTCGCTCGTTTACGACCACCATCTTGGCAGGGCGAAGCAGGAGTTCGATCGCGCCATCCAGCTAGATCCCTCGTATGCCACCGCACATCAGTGGCTCGGCCTTTACTACTACGCGATCGGAGATACCAAGAGCGCGATCGCTACTGTGACTCGAGCCAAAGAACAGGATTCGCTTTCCCTCGCGGTAAACATCGCGCTGGCCGAGGCTTACTATTTCGCGCGCGATTACGCCCACGCCGCCGATCAGGCGAAGGCAGCGCTTGAATTGGATCCATCCTCTGCTCTTGCGCACTACAATCTGGGACGCGCGTACCTGATGGAGGAGCGCAATGCTGACGCAATCTCGGAGTTTCAGCAGGCCAGGGCGAATTCTCCCAATGCCGCCACACTTGCGCCAGTAGGCTATGCCTATGCTCGTTCTGGCAATACAAAACAGGCGCAGCAGTACCTGGACCAGCTCACCCAACTCTCGAGGACTGAGTACGTCCCGGCCATCTACTTCGCATGGATCTACACCGGCATGAAGGACAAAGATCAGGCCTTCCGATGGCTGAACAAAGCCCTGACTGAACGTTGCGACTACCTCGTGTTCGTGAACCAGGACCCAATGGCCGACGTGCTCCGCGATGACGCCAGGTTCAAAGATCTCTTGAGTCGCCTCGGAATCGAATCACAAAGGTAGCTCACCTTCGACGCTGCGCCGACTCTCGCATCGCATTCATACGCCTAGACGCATCCTTTGCTGCTCGCCCGATTCCCTGCCTCAGGAAAAGGGCAGGAAATTTCTCCGTGCAGAATCTTTTGATTCTGGAACCCGCATGAATACCGACGATTCGCGAGTATCAGGAATTCTGAAGGATATGCTGACGGTGGGAAAAATTGGCTGAGAGGCAATCGGCTGGAGCATTTCGACGTCAGTACCGTCTGCTGTGGAGTCATAAAGACCCATCCATTTGCAACCGCGAAAGTGCTAGTGCACCGAATTTTGGCAGCAACGCGGTGGCGCATCTTGGCGTCGTATTTACTGAAAGGCAGAAGCGCCAGGAAAACAGAGCCGCAAACGCTCGGGCTCACTTCTTCTTCTTCGAAATCAGCAACAAACGATTTTCTGATTTTCTTTTGAGGCATGCGATGTCGGTCCCCCCACTGATCGACGCCAGGAAGGCCGCTTGCGAACTTGAAAAGCTGAGGCTTCTTTCGGCGCGCTTAAATCGTGAATTATTCGAGCAATGCTGTCAGTTGCAGCATGATGCAAGGTCTGTGGATCTTGAGTTGCTCGCCAGCCTCTCTGGACGTGCGAGAGAAGCCGAACGGCGTAAGCGGGTGCTGGAAGACCTGCTGGATCTTCAGGCGAACTTTGCAGCAGTAGCCAGTCAGAAGCAATAAATCTGGAACATAACACCAAAGGCCTGCCGAGAGGCTGCCGGCGGTCCCTCTAGGTCCCTTATTATTCTGGCGCTTAACTCATTTGGTTCCTTAATCAGCTACTGAGTCAGGAGCTACCACCGGCCGAATTGATAAACCAAACGCCCTCTCTGGCAGTAAACCTCCTCGCTGTGCCTGTCCGCTACCCCCGATTCACTGTCCTAAGTGGTATGCCTCGCGCGTTTTAGGGCTGACTTACGAAAGGGCTCGGTCTTCTTTCCGTCCAATGTGCATCAATACCACTACGGATTGTGATCGGCCTTTGCGAGAAGCACAGTATGTCGCCGGGAGCACCAAGGTACATGTACGAAAATCCGAAGAAAACGGGATAAAACCCGGAAGAAACACGGAACTCTCCCTTGACACACCCCGGAGCAACCGGGGTATAACACGCCTACCTTAAGTTTCCCCCCCGAGAAAGCAGAGGACTCTTCCTCTTCAGGCCCCAGTCCGATGAGGCAATTCCCGTGGAGTTCGATTCAGGGAAGCAACATTCGTGGAAAGGTCTAGGCATTTATGGGTGCAGATTCGCGTGAAGTGATGAATATTCGCCAGGCTTCGCAGTACCTGGGCGTTAGTCCCGACACGCTCTACAAATACGTTTACGAAGAGAAAATCCCGGCTTTCAAACTGGGCAACCGCTGGAAATTCAAGAAGACGATTCTCGACCAGTGGATGGAAGAGAAGAGCTCAGTCGGGGAAGCGAAGAGCACGACTAAGAAGAGGCCGCGGGCCGCACGGGCCGCCATCGGCCAATAGCGAGGCAAAGAATGTTCGGATTTGGATCGTCGAGAACAATTGTTGGGTTGGATATCGGCTCCAGCAGCATTAAGGCCGTTGAGCTGAAGAAGGTCAAGGGCGAGATCCAGGTGGCTCACCTGGGTATGGAGCGGCTCGGCTCGGACATCGTGGTGGACTCCATGATCGTCGACTCAGGCAGCGTCTCGAGCGCTATCTCCAAGCTCTTCTCCGAGCGCAAGTTCGGGTCGAAGCTGGTCGCGACCGCGGTTAGCGGTCACTCGGTAATCGTAAAGAAGATCTCGATGCAGACCGTGCCCGAAAGCGAAGTGCCTGAGCTCCTGCAGACGGAAGCTGCGCAGTACATCCCGTTCGACATGAACGACGTGAACATCGACTACCAGGTGCTCTCGGAGAATGCCAATGAGCCGCAGATGGACGTACTGCTGGCGGCAGTGAAGAAAGACAAGATCCTTAACTACACGAACGTTCTTTCGCTCTCTGGGAAAATTCCCGAAGTGGTCGATATCGACGCCTTCGCTCTGCAGAACTGCTACGAGTACAACTACGAGCCCTCCCCCACTTCTACCGTTGCGTTGCTGAACATTGGCGCGAGTGTGATGAACATCAACATCGTCAAGGGCAGCACGCCGTTGTTTACGCGCGATGTCAGTGTTGGCGGCAATCAGTACACGGACTCGCTGCAGAAAGAGCTCGATCTCAGCTTTGACGATGCTGAAGCTCTGAAGATGGGAGAGACGATCGGGAAGGTGAGTCCCGATGCAAAGCTTCCCATATTGAAGCAGGTGACGGAAATCATCGTTCTCGAAATCCAGAAGACGTTTGATTTCTTCCGTGCTACAGCAGCGGGGTCGCACATTGAAAAGATTTATCTCGCGGGCGGTTCCTCAGCAGTTCCCGGTCTGACAGAGGCTTTGCGCCAGGAATTTTCGATGCCGGTGGAGATCCTGAATCCGTTCCAGCGCATTCAGGCGAATGGCGCTGGAGATTTTGTTGGGGAGAACGCGGGGCAGCTCGCAGTGGCCGTGGGACTCGCCCTTAGGAGTTTTGAGTCGCTATGATTCGCATCAACCTTCTTGGCAAATCGAAACCGAAAAGCAGACGTTCCGCGATGGCAACAACGGCCATCGAATTCGAGAGTGGAGGCTCGCCGAATTCTTCGAATGCAATGGCGGCCATCATCGTTCTTGCCATCACCGTCGGCTCGATCTGGTGGTATCAAACTCAACTGAACAACCAGGCGCTCGAGATCAAGAAGCAAATGGATGCTGCTCAGCGGGAGGCACAGCAACTGGCGCAGACTAAGGCTCGATTCGAGCAGCGTCAGGCAGTCAGAGACGAGTACGAACAACGCGTCAAGATTATCGATTCGCTGCGCGCCAGCCAGTCAGGTCCGGTCGACTTACTGACAACCGTCAGCGCCACCGTGAACAACACCGATGAAGTGTGGCTCGTTGCCATGAGCGACGCTGGAAACAATGTGAATGTGGAGGGTACAGCGCTGAGTTCCAATGCGGTGGCCAACCTGATGACGAATCTGATGAAGACCGGATATTTCAAGACGGTCGAAATCAAGGAAGCCTATCAGGATGAGGCAGAGAAAAAACTGCAGGCATTCAATTTCAGCTTAATTTGCGAGAAGCTGCCGCCGAATGCAGCCGGAAAGAAGTCGTAGCGGCACGGAGAATCATCATGGAAAAATTCAATCAACTTCCATTCTTGGCACGCTTCGTGATCTTCGCGGTGGTGGGCGCCGCAATTTTTGCCGGCGCCTGGTACGGTCCAGTTCCAGGATTCGAGGCAATGCGCGCAGCGAACGATGCATCCATAGCGAAATTGAAAGTGCTGCAGGCAGAAAATGCGCGCATGAAACCTTATGAATCGCAGCTCAAGGAAATCGAGCTGCAGATCGAATCCTTGCAGCGGCAGATGGACCGGCAAAAGCAGATCGTTCCAGATCAGAAGACAGCGGACCAGTTCATGCGTGACTTGCAACAGAACGCTCAGCAGGCGGGAGTTGAGATTCGCGATTATCTGGCGAAGCCCATTGTGGCCAAGCAGTACTACACCGAAGTTCCGTTCGATTTGGAACTCGATGGGCCGTATTTCGCCATGTTGAAATTCTTCGAGCGCGTAGGAACCAGCGAACGAATCATCAACGTTGACAATCTGCGCATGGCCGGAATTCAAAGTAAACAATCTGCTGTGAGACGGAAGTATGACTATGCTCCCGGGGAAACCGTAACAGTTTCCTGCACGGCGAAGACTTTCTTCAGCTCTCCGACTAAGCCTGCGCCAGCCGCGCCTGCAGCGACGGCAGCGGCTTCCGGTCAGGCGCCGGGAAAGAAAGCGAGCTAAACAACGAGGAGACACATGAAAGTCACAGCTCACATTGTTGCGACTGCACTTCTGGCAGGAGCGCTAGCTGCCCAGACGGCTCCCGCTTCTCAGACGGTACAGCCGAATCCTCCTCAAATACAGGCGCCAAAGAAGGATGCAGGCGCGACGAAGTCTCCAGCCAAGAATCCATTCAAGCCAAAGGCGAAGTCCGCGCAGCCCCCCACGCAACCGGCAAAGACGCAAGGCAAGTCGGCTGCGCAGCCAACCCCAGCTCAACCCGCCAAAGCGCAAGCGAAAACTTCTACTCAGACTGCGAAAACACAGGCAAAAGCCGCTGCTCAACCAGCAAAGACGCAAGCTGCCAAGCCGCAGGCAAAGACGCCGGCGTCGCAAAAGGCAGCGCCGAAACAAGCCGCACCAGTGCAAGCCAAAGCCGCTCCGAAACCGGAAAACACCAAGCCTGCGGAAGTGAAGAAAGAGCCGTCCTCCGAAGTAGTTGAAAGCGCGCCGAGGAAACTGCCGAGTCCGGGCAAACGCGATCCCTTTGTGAGCCCACTGGCGTCGGGCGCTCACGGCCCGGGTGCGGGCTGCACAACGGGAAAGAAATGCCTGATCGTCGATCAGATCGTGCTCAAAGGCATCGTGCAGATGAAGTCGGGAAATTTTGCACTGGTCGAGAACATCTCAAAACGGCCTTATGTGCTGCATGAACGTGATTCGCTGTTCAACGGTAGCGTTGTAAAGATCACCGGAGATAGCGTGGTGTTTAGAGAAGAGAGTAACGACATCCTCGGACGGCCCATCTCCAAGGAGGTTGTCAAGAAGGTTTCTGCCCCGGCGGTTTAGTAAGCGCGCAGGCATCAAGTATGTAAGAGTGCTTTCATGTCCCAGTGCGGACTCTGGAAGCGGAACCAAGTTAGTACACATAGATGGATCCTGCCTGTGAATCGCACGAAGGCTCGCGTCGGGTTTCAAAGCAGTTGCAGCAAATCCGCTTGAGAGTGGAGTCCGGCCAAAGTTCCTGGGATGGTAGTAACCGCGTGCTTCATAACCTGGATTGCGCGGTGGGCAAATTCCAAAAGCGGTAGCAGGTCCTAAATGGGAATGTGATTCCTGGGCCTTCAATCCGCGCCGCGTTCGGTAGAAATATCGGACCGTGAGGAGAGATAGAGATGAGGCTGAAGCAACTTCTGAGTGTGGCGCTGGCGGTTCCCTTGCTGACCGCGCTTGCCGCTGCCGATTCGCGGTTGACGGACATCAGCGTTCAAAGTAATGGCAACGCTGCTGTCGTCACCATCCGCGCGAATGGCGCTCTTACTCACAACGAATATAGGCCAGTCGACAACTTATTGCTGGTCGATTTCCCCGGCGTAGATGTCGGCACACTCGACACTAATACTCATACCGTCAGCATTCCCGGAATCAGCTCATATCAGGTCCACTCCTACAAAGCCGCCAATGGAAGCCAGATCGCCCGAGTTGAGTTGACTCTCGCTTCACATGCCAGCGTACAGCTGTCCAACGAACAGAATGCAGTGCTGGTGTCAGTGAGTACCGACTCGCTGCCAATAGCTTCGACAGATAAAGCTGGAGAAACTGCAAGCACAAGCTTCTCGCGCCCTTCCCCAGTGAAACCCGCAGCAATGTACGCGAATGCACCAGTTGCGCGGGTCCGGGGAATCTCGGTGGTTCGCGGACACGAGGGCACGAATGTAGAAATTCGAATCAGTGGAGTCCTCACGCCGAAGGTGTTGACTCTGAAGTCGCCGGATCGCCTGGTGATCGACCTTCCCAACGCCGTACCAGAATCACGTCCGCATAACATTCCTGTACACGCCGCCGATGTGAACATGGTGCGGATGTCGCAGTATCAAGCCGAGCCGCCTACGACGCGCGTAGTACTGGATCTGAAATCGCCGCAAGATTTTCAGCTCGCGAATCTAAGCGACAAGCTAGTGGTTAAGCTCCGGCCGCTGGCGGCTCGAGGAGCGGCTTTGGCGGATGGCAGCATGCCTTCTATGCCGGGCACGGTCACATCCAGTCGTCGCAGTAACGGGACATCCGCCACTGCTGCAGTGAAGCCACAGGCTCAGGACTTTGTGGTCGTACAGCCGCAGTATCACGAAGTAACTCGAGAGCAGCAGGCGGCGCAGGAGAAAACAGCCACTGAGCGGGCTTCAGAGGCAGCTAAAATTCTGGGTGCTGCGCCTCAGGTCGAAATTCCTCTTTCTGCAGGTCCGAGTCACGCCGAGATAAAGCCGCAGGTGCTGCAAGCTGCAATGATGCAAGCAGCGCAGCCCAGTGGCGGTCAGGCAATGGCGGCAGCGGCGGCAACTCAGAATTGCAACACAGGTCGTTACACCGGCGAGCCCATTTCGGTAAATCTGAAGGACGTCGATCTTAAAGACTTCTTCCGCCTGATTCATGAAATCAGCGGGCTGAACGTAGTTCTGGATCCCGGTGTCAATGGAACCTTGACAATCGTGCTTGATGACGTACCTTGGGACCAGGCGCTCGCCATCGTGCTGCAGAATAATGGGCTGCAATGCCAGTTGAACGGCAACGTGCTGCGTATCGCGCTACCCGACACTTTGCGCAGGGAAGCCGACGCTCTGCGTGCAACGCAGGAAGCTCAAGCACTGGCCGTTGATCGCGTCACAGTCACCCGTTATCTAAGCTATGCATCGGCCAAGACCATTGTCCCGACTTTAAAGGCATTCCTCTCCAAGCGCGGCGACATCATAGCCGACGATCGCACGAATTCGCTGATTATCCAAGATATCCCGAGCGTAATCCCGGGACTCGATCGGCTGGTAAAGGAACTCGATCGTAAGACACAGCAGGTTGAAATCGAGGCTCGCGTCGTGGCTGCTACACGCAGCTTCGCACGCGATCTTGGAGCTCAGGTTGGATTTGGGTACGGAAACAACGTCTCGGCTGTGGGCGGGGCCGGCATAGTGGGATCGTCGCCACTTCAGGCCACGGGAATCACTGCGCCGAAATACATCATCGTTGGAGGCAACCAGATTCCACTGTTCAGCAACTTTCCAGCAGTGGGCGCAACCACTGGCCTAAGCTTCATCAACGCCACGAACAATTACCGGCTTGATGTGATTCTTACAGCTGCAGAAGACCGTGGGTTGATCAAGATTCTCTCGCGTCCGCGAGTCGTCACTCAAAGCAACATTCAAGCGCTCGTTCGTCAAGGCGTCCGCATTCCGGTTGTGACTGCAGCGCAATTGGGTGGTCCGCCTACGACCACATATGTGGATGCATTCCTCCGGCTGCAAGTCCAGCCGCAGATTACCTCTGACAATACGATCTTCCTGAACGTTGATGTGGAGAACACCACTCCGAACTTCGGACAGCAGGTTGCCGGCAATCCTGAGCTGATCACGCAACAGGCGACCACGCAGGTACTCGTATCAGACGGTGGAACGGTCGTAATCGGCGGCGTGATCCAGACCGCAGATACCATCTCCCGCCAGCAAGTTCCTCTGCTTGGGGATCTTCCGATATTGGGAAATCTGTTCAAGCGGAAGGCAGTCAGCACCTCGACCCAGGAACTGATCTTCTTCATTACGCCAAGAATCCTTCAGTCCTAAACCTGGGCAGCTCGTTCGCCGAGGGCCTCCGGTACAGTACTGGAGGCCCGATGTTTTGTGGTCACGCCATCCATCAAATGAACCATCTTGCTCGCCTGAAAAAGCTCCAGACTCAACTCGAGCGCGACCGTCTAGATGCTGTCTTTATACTGCACGGCGCAAATATTCGATACTTATGCGGATTCACCGGGAGTTCCGGCGTCCTGAGCTGTTGCCGCGGAGACTGGGAGTTCTTCACGGACGGACGTTATACGGAGCAAGCGAAGAAGCAGGTCAAAGGCGCAAGAATACGAGTAGACGCCGTTCCTCCGATTGCAAGTGCTGCCCGATTGATGGGAGCGAAGCTTAAGCGGAGTCGGAGTGTCTCCCGCATTGCAATCGAGCGCGAACACGTAACTCTGGCGATGGAGGCACGGCTAAGCTCCGAACTGGAACGAGTCGCGTCGAAATCTCGCTTCCGAATGATCGAGACCGTCGGGTTGGTGGAGCGGCTCAGAATAAAAAAGGATGAGAACGAACTCGATCAAATCCGTAAGTCGGTCAATCTTGCCTCCAGCGTATTTCCCGAGGTCCTGAGGGTACTCAAGCCTGGAGAAACAGAAAATTCTCTCGCGGCGGAGGTCGAGTATCTCGCGCGCCGAGCGGGTGCGGAAAAGATGAGTTTTGACACGATCGTTGCGTCAGGCTCTCGTTCCGCGTTGCCACATGCGCGACCGAGCTTGGCCCGAATCGGACGCGGGTTCGTCGTCCTCGACTATGGTGTTATAGTAGGCGGTTATTGTTCAGACATGACGCGCACCGTATGGCTGGGTCGCGCGGATAGGGCGATGCGAAACCTGTATGCGGCAGTGCTTGAAGCGCAGCTTGCAGGAATTGCCGCCGTTCGCTCCGGGGTAGAAGCCCAACAAGTAGACGCGGCCGCACGGAAGATATTGCGCGGGCACAAACTGGATAAATATTTTACCCACTCGCTGGGACACGGGGTGGGAATTGAGATTCACGAGTCTCCACGTTTGGCAAAGGGCGAAATGCAGAAGCTGGAGGCTGGAATGGTGATAACCATCGAACCAGGAGTTTACGTTGCCGGTAAGGGAGGCGTGCGAATCGAAGACATGATCCTGGTCACCGACACTGGCTGTGAAGTGCTCACCCCGACATCGAAAGAACTCGTAATCCGCTGATCCCAGACTCCCACGAGAGCAAATGAATCAAAAAGAGCTTAGAGAGCTGATCGAGTTCCTAAAAGAGCAGGACATTGCCGAGTTCGAGCTGGAACGCGGTGATGTAAAGGTTCGGATCAAACGTGGAACAATAATTACGACGCCTGCACTACCGATTCATGCTTCCCCTGGGGTTACAACCTCTTTGCCGGCGGATATTCCAGCGCAGCCTCCCATTGGACACGCGGGAACAGCAAAGCCCGTGGCCGCCGAGGAAGGACTGCATGTAGTTAAGTCGCCCATTGTGGGAACCTTCTACGAGTCGCCATCACCTGGATCTCCACCTTTCGTGAAACCAGGCGATAAAGTCGATGCCGGACAGGTGCTTTGCATTATTGAAGCAATGAAACTGATGAACGAAATCGAGGCCGACGTAGGGGGTGAAATCGTGAAACGCTTAGTCAATAACGGACAACCGGTGGAATACGGACAGCCATTGTTCAGCATCCGCCCGCACTAGTCGGACGAGGCCTGCAGTCTTCGCATGTTCAATAAGATCCTAATCGCTAATCGCGGAGAAATCGCTCTTCGCGTCATTTGTGCCTGCAAGGAGCTCGGAATCCGAACCGTTGCGGTATACAGCGAGGCTGATCGCAATTCTCTTCATGTTCGGTTTGCAGATGAAGCTGTCTGCATTGGCCCTCCCCGTTCGGCTGAAAGCTATCTCAACATTCCTGCCGTGATTAGCGCAGCAGAAATCGCAAATGTCGAGGCCATCCATCCTGGATATGGCCTTCTAAGTGAGAACGCAAACTTCGCCGAAGTATGCGAAACTTCGCGTATCAAGTTCATCGGTCCTCCGCCGGAAGTCACGCGTCTGATGGGAGAAAAGGAAAAGGCGCGCATCGCGATGAAAAAGGCTGGTGTTCCAATTCTGCCCGGATCGGAGGGTGTCATTCAGAGTGAAGACGAGGCTCTCGAATGGGCGAAGCAAGTTGGATATCCCGTAATTCTGAAGGCATCTGCTGGCGGCGGCGGACGCGGAATGCGTGTGATTCGCAGCGCCGAAGAATTGCCCAGGCTTTTTCAGGCAGCGCACTCCGAAGCCGCGAACGCGTTTGGCAATGGCGACCTGTACATGGAGAAGTTCATCGAACGCCCCCGCCATATTGAGTTCCAGATTCTTGCTGACGAGCACGGCAAAGTGATGACGCTTGGTGAACGTGAATGCAGCATCCAGCGCCGGCATCAAAAACTGCTTGAAGAGTCGCCATCCACACGCGTGACTCCGAAATTGCGCAAGCAGATTAGTGAGAAATTAGAGTCATCGCTGACTGACATCGGGTATCAGAATGCTGGAACCATCGAGTTCCTGATGGATGAAGATGGCAGTTTGCACTTCATCGAAATGAATACTCGTATTCAAGTGGAACATCCAGTTACTGAAATGGTCACCGGAGTGGATCTAGTAAAAGCGCAAATACGAATCGCTTCTGGGGAGAAGCTGAGCGAAATCATTTCCGCTCCCATTGAGATGCGCGGTCATTCCATCGAGTGCCGAGTTAATGCTGAGCATCCCGAGAAATTCACTCCTTCGGCTGGCAAGATCACGGCCTTCAACACGCCCGGCGGTACTGGAGTGCGCGTCGATACAGCTGCGTATGCTGAAGGAGTAGTTCCTCCGTACTACGACTCACTGATCGCAAAATTGATCACTCACGGCAAAGACCGCGATGAGGCGATTGCTCGGATGTCTCGCGCGCTCGAGATGTTTATCGTAGAAGGGATCCACACGACCATTCCGCTACATCGACGAATCATGGAAAATCCGGACTTTCGCGCCGCCAACTTCGACACGAAGTTCATGGAGCGATTCCTGGAGAACAGTAGGAACGGAAGCGGCCGCTAACGTCGCCTGCTCCACTTTTTGACAACTACTCGCAAAGCTTCCTTGGAACTCCCGCGCTTCTATCCCATTCTGGTACCTTCGCGAATTGGCTCAGGAAGCATGGCAGAGAGTTGCGAATTTGCGCGCGAACTCGTCGCTGCAGGTGCGACGCTAATCCAATTGAGAGAAAAGCACGCATCGGGAAGGGAGATCCTCCGATTAGCTCGAGAGCTGCGTCGTGTACTTCCGAATGAAGTCACATTGATTCTGAATGATCGGCCGGACCTAGCAATCGCCGCGCACGCAAATGGAGTTCACGTTGGCCAGGATGATGTTCCTCCCGAGGTAGCACGCCGAATCATTGGTTCGAAGGGCGTCTTGGGAGTCTCGACGCATAACATTCAGCAAGTGATCGTTGTGGACGAAAGCTCCGCGGACTATCTGGCAATCGGCCCCGTTTTCCCAACAACATCCAAGGACAATCCAAGCCCCGTAATCGGCTTGGCAGGCATTCAAGACGCTCGCGCCCGGAGCAGCAAGCCTCTCGTCGCAATCGGTGGAATCACCCTGCAGAACTGCCAGGCAGTTATCCAGGCAGGAGCTGACGCGGTAGCAGTAATCAGCGAGCTTCTCTCTGATCCCCGCAAAGTAACTGCGCAATTCCTGCTCAAAATGGCCAAATTGGGGTAAAACTATGAGGCAGTGACCACACCAACGCAGGTCCGCGTCCCAGCCCCCGAATCCTCTCAGTTTGTTCAAGGCATTAACCTTACCAGCGCTACCACTCTTGTCATTGGATCGATGATCGGGTCAGGCATTTTTATCGTCTCGGCCGATATAGGACGCCTAGTCGATTCACCAGCGCTGCTGATTGTCGCGTGGGTTGTTACTGGATTCATGACGGTTGTCGGCGCGCTGACTTATGGCGAACTCGCCGCCATGATGCCCAAGGCCGGCGGGCAATACGTATTCTTGCGCGAGTCTCTCGGACCGCTCTGGGGTTTTCTCTATGGCTGGTCGATGTTCGCAGTAATTCAAACCGGCACAATTGCCGCAGTCGGCGTCGCTTTCGGGAAGTTTATGGGCATGCTCTTCCCTGCTATTTCCGCGGACAAATGGATTTGGCATATCGGACATGTTCCGCAATGGCAGGTCGGGCCAATGGCGCTTGGAAACATGGATGTTGGCGTAAACAGCCAGAATCTTGTAGCCATTGCCATGGTTTTATTCCTTACCACGATTAACGTTCTCGGTGTGAAGACTGGCGCAATTGTCCAAAACATCTTTACCTTTTCCAAAACTGCCGCCCTTTTCGGCCTCGTGCTGATCGGCGCAACGCTCGGGCGCAATGCTGAGGCAATTAGTCAAAACTTCAGACATTTCTGGCAAAACGCCTCGTTCAGTACGCTCCATCCAGTGCAGGTAGGAGTTGGCGGACCGATAGCTTTCGTGGGACTCTTTACGATCGTCGCTGTAGCGCAAGTAGGATCGCTGTTCTCTTCTGACGCTTGGAATAACGTCACCTTCACCGCCGCAGAGGTTGAGAATCCACGTCGCAATCTTCCTTTGTCCCTCGCACTCGGAACCGGTCTCGTCACAATTCTCTACATAGCAGCGAACTTCGTTTACCTCATGGTGCTGCCGCTGCACGGCAATCCGCATGGTACGACTGTACTGGCACACGGCATTCAATACGCGGCCGACGACCGAGTAGGAACGGCCGTGATGCAACAGGCTTTTGGAGCTTCGGGAGCGGTGCTGATGGCAATCGCCATCATGATCTCAACATTCGGTTGCAACAATGGACTGATCCTCGCGGGAGCGCGTATCTATTACGCGATGGCAAAGGATGGCCTCTTCTTCCGCTCAGTCGGAGGACTCCATCCCCGCTACAAGACGCCAGTAGCCTCACTCATAGTTCAGGCGCTCTGGACATGCTGCCTGTGCCTTTCAGGCAGCTATGGGCAACTGCTCGATCTGACAATGTTCGCTGTCATCATCTTCTATATTCTGACGATCGGCGGTCTCTTCGTTTTGCGGCGAACCCGGCCGGATGTACTGCGTCCTTATCGAGCCTTCGGGTACCCTGTTCTACCTGCCATTTACATCGTGATGGCGATCTTCATCGATGTCGTACTGTTGCGCTACAAACCGCAATACACATGGCCTGGACTGATCATTGTCCTACTCGGAATTCCCATATACCTATTCTGGTCACGAAGTGCCCGCGTCAATGGCAGTACGGTCCAATTAGAAGGCGAAGCAGGCTAACTCTCATATAGGAGAAACCAAGAATGCCGGATTTAATGGCGAAGAAGCCTCTGAACATCATTATGCAGGAGGCCCAAGAAGGCGGCGAACACAGTCTGCGGCGTGCGCTCGGTCCGACGAACCTGATTTCGCTTGGTATTGGAGCGATCATCGGAACAGGAATCTTCGTGCTCACCGGCACTGCGTCCGCGATGCATGCGGGGCCAGCAATCATTCTTTCGTTCTGCCTCGCGGCGTTAGCCTGCGTTTTCGCTGGGCTCTGCTACGCCGAGTTTGCCTCCATGATTCCAGTAGCCGGTTCGGCTTACACCTATGGCTATGCAACGTTGGGAGAGTTCGTAGCATGGATCATTGGCTGGGACCTGATCCTGGAATACGCTTTGGGAGCTGCGACCGTGGCCAGCGGATGGAGTGGTTACGTGCTCAGCCTGTTAGGTGATTTGGGCATTCGAGTCAGCCCAACTCTCGCAGGCGCTCCCGGTACAAAGTTCGTCTTCTACCATGACCATTGGGAGCGGCTCGCCGGCATTGCGAAGAAGCTTGCAATTGAACATATCGATCCCGCAACTCTGCCTAGCACAACATCCTCTTTTAATCTCTTCGGCTTTCTCGGCATTGCCCTCGTGACTGTGATTCTGGTGATCGGCATCAAGGAATCGGCCAATTTCAATTCGTTCATCGTCATCATCAAAATCTGCGTACTGCTGATTTTCCTCGCGCTCGGCGGAGCTTACGTCCTGAAGCATTGGGGCGAAGCCGTGGCCAATTGGACGCCGTTCTTACCGCCGAACGCTGGACACTACGGTGAGTATGGCATTTCGGGAATCGCAACCGCTGCCGGAATCATATTTTTTGCTTACATTGGTTTCGACGCAGTCTCCACTGCTGCGCAAGAGGCTAAGAACCCGGCGCGAGACATGCCTATCGGCATCCTCGGATCGCTGGCGATTTGCACCGTGCTATACATCCTTGTAGCTGTAGTGCTCACTGGACTTGTTAAGTATACAAACCTTGACGTGCCGGATCCGATAGCCATCGGTATCGACGTCACCGGAGTGCGCTGGGGAAGTATGGTGGTGAAGCTTGGTGCCATCTGCGGACTGAGCAGCACTATGGTGGTTATGTTGCTCGGTCAATCTCGCGTTTTCTTTTCTATGTCCAAAGATGGACTCCTACCAGGCTGGGCCAGCAAAGTTCATCCGCGCTTTCGCACCCCTTATCTCTCCACGATTTTCGTAGGCATCTGCGTCGCGTTGGCAGGCGCCCTCACCCCCATTGATGTACTTGGAGAAATGGTTTCGATTGGTACGTTGATGGCTTTCATCATCGTGTGCGCCGGCGTCTGGGTTCTGCGCGCGCGTGGCACAGAAGTGAAGCGGGCCTTCGTTACGCCATGGGTTCCATTCACTCCCATTATGGGTATTGTCATATCTGCGTACATGATGTACAGCCTCAAAACCGCGACCTGGATTCGACTGGTAGTGTGGCTGGTGATCGGCCTCATCATCTATTTCGCGTATAGCCGCAAAAACAGCAAAGTACAGCAGGGACATCCAGAAGAAGCACTAATTACGCGTTAGGCCTGAGAAACAAGGGAGCGCTGGGCGAGCTAGCCCGTCGCTCCTTTTTCTGCATTCCTTCCGACTGCTTGCTAGAATCCCTCCGGAATGGCGATCTCACCGGTTAGAAATCCGCTCAATGCATTCCGCCGGGTGCTCTGGATCGGTCTCGCGCTTTTGGTCCTTTCCGCAATTGGAACAATCGGTTTTCACTTCGTCGAGGGCTGGAGCTGGCTCGACAGCCTCTTCATGGTCGTTATCACGTTCAGCTCTATTGGCTATGAAGAGGTGCATCCACTGAGCCGAGCCGGCCGGGAGTTCACCATTGTTCTCATCGGTTGTGGAGCAGTCATGGTCGCGCTTGGCATCGGGACCCTGACGCAGGCTCTGTTAGAATTCGAGCTTCTTCAGTTCTTCGGCAGGCGCAGAGTGGAGCGGCAAATCGCTGGTCTTTCCGGACACTACATCATCTGCGGCGCCGGACGGGTAGGCCGCAGTGCAGCTCGCGAACTGGCTCGCAAGCCTGTACCGTTCGTGATCATCGAGAAAGATCAAACCAAAGCTGAGGGATTGCCGCACGAGTGGCTTGCAGTGATCGGCGATGCCACGCAGGAGAGCACGCTGATCGCAGCGCGCATCGACCGCGCCGCCGGCCTGGTGGCAGCAACTACTACGGATGCCAGCAATATTTTCATCGTCCTCAATGCGCGCAGTCTGAATCCGACGCTGAAAATCATCGCTCGCGCTAGTGAGGAAGAATCGGCTAAACACTTGGCCAAGGCTGGCGCGAATTCGGTAATCTCGCCGTACGCATTTGCTGGACATCAAATCGCCCAAGGGCTCCTTCGGCCCAATGTGGTTGATTTCCTGACTCTGACTACCGGCCGCGATGGCGGACACGAAATGGTCATCGAAGAAATTGCAGTGGCGGGCCGCTCTCCTCTTGCGGGAACTACCGTAGGAGAGTCAGGAATCCATCGCGATTACGGAATCATCATTCTGGCCATCAAGCACTCCGACGGCAACACTTCGTTCAATCCAGGAGCGCGCGACGAAATTCGACCGGGCGATTACTTTATCGCAATGGGAGAGCCTGCGAGCATGTCCAATCTCGAGCTGGCAGCCGGCAATCCGCAATGAAGATCGTTAGCGCCCCTGAAATGCAGGACATCGACCGGCTGACCACCGAGAGACACAAAATTCCATCTCTCACGTTAATGGAGAATGCCGGGAGTGCCGTCGCACGGTTTGTGTTACGGCAACACCCCAAGGCACAGCAGATCATCGTGATCTGCGGCAAGGGCAACAACGGTGGAGATGGATTCGTCGCAGCCCGCAAGCTTCATGAGGCCGGCAAGCAGGTGAAGGTTTTGCTCCTGGGAGCAATCGAAGACGTTAAAGGCGATGCAAGTGAGATGCTGAGGCTAATGCCGGTGCTCCCAACCGGATTGCGATCTCCGGAAAAAGTTACCAGCATTCGTCCATTATTGGACTCTGCCGACCTGATCCTCGATGCTGTTTTTGGAACGGGTTTTCACCCACCGCTTCCCGAGCTGGCCGCGAAGATATTCGAACACATTCAGCGCTCGAGTGTGCCAGTTGTTTCTGTGGACGTCCCCTCCGGGATCGACGCCGACTCCTTCACCGTCAATCAGTCAGCTGTCTGCAGAAGCAACGCCGTTGTCACTTTTACTGCACCCAAACCTGGAATCATTTTCACCGCACTGACGCGCGGACCGATTGTCGTAGCCGGTATCGGCTCCCCGGAAGAAGTCATTGAGTCGAAGCTCGGACTCGAGTGGAACTCTCCACCTTCTGTCCTCAGTAAAGAGCGTCCCCTGAATTCCAATAAGGGACTTTATGGTCATACCCTGGTGATCGGTGGTTCTGTCGGAAAATCCGGCGCTCCAACCATGGCCTCAATTGCAGCCTTGCGAACTGGTGCGGGACTTGTGACCTGCGCGGTTCCGAAGAGCATACAGCCCGTTGTAGCTGGAGCGATTCCCGAATTGATGACTGAACCTCTGGACGAGAACGCAGCCGGAGCGATCTCAGAGCGAGCTCTTGACGAGCCTGAGACATCCGCGTTGCTCCAGCGGAAGAATGTCGTTGCCGTTGGTCCAGGCTTGAGCCGAGATGCTGAGACTGTGCGGGCGGTTCGCAAGTTCGTCGTGTGTTGTCCCCTGCCGTTGGTTGTTGACGCCGACGCGCTCAATGCGTTCGAAGGAGAGAGCAAATTACTGGATGGCAGCAACCGGCCTCTGGTGCTCACTCCACATCCAGGCGAGATGGCCCGTCTGATCGGAAGTACAGTTAAGGAAATAGAAGCGAATCGCATCGAAGTCGCGCGCAGATTCGCACGCGAGCACCACGTTATTTTGGTTCTCAAAGGCTGGCGAGCGCTTATCGCTGACCACCGTGGCGAGATCTGGGTGAACACTACCGGGAATCCGGGGCTTGCTAAAGGTGGAAGCGGCGATGCCCTCACAGGCATGATCGCCGGTCTCATCGCTCAGCATTCAGATCGCATTGTGGATGCGGTCCGCGCTGGAGTCTATTTGCATGGACTCGCGGCAGAGGCGGCGCTCGCAAGTCAAACCGAAGAAACTATGCTTACCAGCGACGTAATCGCTGCGCTTCCCTCCGCCTTTCGCATACTTCGAGAGCCTTCCGACGAATTCACCTGGATCCAACGCGGGGAGCAGCGTGGGTGAGCGCAAAGCGCGAATTCCACACTCGTTCGTCAGAAGAAACCATCGCTGCTGGCCGCCAGCTCACGCAAGATCTCACGGCAGGACAAATGATCATTTTGCGAGGCGATCTGGGAGCTGGGAAAACGACACTGGTAAAGGGTATCGCTGAGGGCTTCGAGGCTGCGCGCCAGGAAGATGTCACCAGTCCAACCTTCACTCTAGTGCACGAGTATCGGGGACAATCGGTCACACTCTTTCACATTGACCTGTACCGAATTGATACAGAGCGCGAACTTGCGACTTTGGGGATCGATGACCTACGCTCAGAACCCGGGAGCATCCTGCTGGTGGAGTGGGGAGAAAAGTTCGACAAAATTAAGACCGAATGTGATGGAGAGATATCGATCGACAGAACTGGGGAAAATGAAAGAAGGATTGTTTATCGCCGGTAGCACAATCACTATTTCTGCCGCGGTTCCGTCTTTCTCAAAACGGTGACAAGCAAAAATATTCCGTTAATTACTGAGAACGCGATAAAACCCAACATGACGTATAACACCTTCACGTGACGCAAAACCGCAAGGATTGCTGCCGCCACAAGAATTAGATCGACGATCACGAAAACGGTCAGTTGCTTTTTGGGCATAATGCGAAGATGACACTCCAGCAGTCAGCGCTTACTCAGAACCCCATGATGTTGTAGCCGCAATCGACATAAATCGTCTCGCCCGTGATTCCCGTACTGAGATCGGAAGAGAGATATAGCGCGGTATCGCCTACTTCGCTTGTTTCCACGTTGCGCTTCAGCGGTGCGCGTTCCGCATGCGCCTTCAGCATGTCTCCTAAACCTGAAATTCCCCGGGCAGCCAACGTCTTGATGGGACCGGCTGAAATTGCGTTTACACGGATCTTCTGCGGCCCCAGATCAGCAGCGAGATACCGAACCGAAGCTTCCAGTGCGGCTTTCGCAACGCCCATTACGTTGTATCTAGGCACAACTTTTTCGGCGCCGTAATAAGTGAGCGTAATGATGCTTCCGCCTTCCGTCATCAGTGGCGTGGCCGCGCGAGCGACCGCGATCAGGGAATACACGCTGATGTCGTGAGCAATGCGAAAACCTTCCCGCGTGGTAAAGATAAAATCATTCTTCAATTCGTCGGCGGGAGCATACGCAACGCTGTGGACCAGCGTGTGCAGCTTGCCGTAGCGTGACTTGAACTGCTCGAACAGTTGATTGATCTCCACGTCGTTCGAAACGTCGCACTGAAATGCCGCAGCTCCGGGAAGAGCTTCTATGAGGTCTTTCGCTTCCTGTGCAAGGCGTTCGTTCTGATAGGTAATAGCCAGGGTTGCACCAGCCGCCTGTAACTTCTGCGCGATCGCCCAGGCAATGCTGCGTTTATTGGCAATGCCAAAAACGACCGCTACCCGACCTTGCATGTTGATCATCCAGTGCTCCGAGAAACTTCTAAGAATAACAGAGGCAATTTTCACCGCGAGTTTGTTGTTCGTCACTCCGAAACGCCGCGTCACTACCGCGGGGATCTATAGAAGACCATTGAGGGCCTCGCGCAGGGATTCCTCAGCGCCATAAACCGGCGGTTCGGAATGACGAACAAGAAGAATGTTCTGCCTGTCCTGTATGGCTCCGTAGTGAAATCGGCAATTGCCTCTGGCCGCACTCTGCGTTCATAATCCAGAAATCGAGGTGAGCCATGCCTTCGGATTTCGATCAGACAAGACGCAAGCTGGATGAAGCAGCATCTAAGATTGAGCAGGAGATCAGGAGTGTGATCCAGCATTTGAACGATCACGTTGTGCCAAAAGTGCGAACCGAGGGAACGCAGGCCCTGCGCAACGTTGCCCAGGAACTGAAAAAGCTTGCTGACCGGTTGGACAACTCCAAGAAATCGGCCTCGCGGCAGAAATGAGAACAACTCGTCTTCTTATACTCGTATTGTTCTTGCCTCTGCTTTCGGGCTGCGGCCATAAACAAGCTACGGTGAGCGTTCCACCTCCACCAGAGCTCCCCCCGCAAGCGACGGTCACAACGCCGCCGCCGCTGCCCTCGCCGGCAAATCGCGACACGACAACCACGAACGCACCGGTTCCAGCGACACCGGTTCCTATTACGCCAAACGAAAAGCCTCTGTACACGCAATTGGGACTAGCGAGTTGGTACGGTGCGCCATATCACAACCGTCGCGGCTCAAATGGACAGCTTTACGACATGCATGCGATGACCGCCGCACACCGAACGCTCCCATTGAACAGTCTCGTTCGTGTCACCAACGTCAAGACCGGGAGTTCCGCAGTGGTACGCATCACTGATCGTGGCCCATTTATTGGCGAGCGCATCGTCGATCTCTCGATGGCTGCGGCCAAGGCTATTGATGTGTGGGGACCGGGTACCGCCTGGGTAAGAGTCGAGTTGCTCGAGACTCCTGCCCCTCTTGACACTGGCGGAAAGTGGGCCGTGCAGATTGGCGCCTTCGACACTCGAGAAGCTGCGTTGCAAATGGAGCAATCTGTGATCGACCGTTATCATCCCGCGAATGTACTCGAGTTTGCTGGACCGACTGGCGAGTGGGTCCGCATACGCGTGCAGAACGACGACCGCCAACTTGCCGAACAGATTTCGCAAAGTATTACCACTCCCGAAGGCGGAGTCTTCCTCGTGCGATTAGACTAGAAGCCGGGTAGAGACGCAGCATGCTGCGTCTTCGCTATGCTGTCCAGGCAAATAGAGGAACGGAGATGGATTGCCTTTTCTGCCGCATCATTCGCGGTGAGATTCCCGCTAAGAAAGTCTATGAAGACGCGGAAACTTTCGTCTTCGAGGACATCAAGCCGCAGGCTCCCACACATGTGCTGATTATTCCGAAGAAACACGTTGTTGGACTCCGGCAAGCAAAGGCTGAAGATGCCGCAATCATTGGCAAGCTTCATCTTGTAGCCGCGCAGATCGCGCGCGAGCGAAATATCGAGAATAGCTATCGAACCGTGTTCAACGTTGGGCCCGGCGCCGGACAGTCAGTATTCCACCTGCATCTGCATCTCCTGGGCGGACGGCCTCTAAGCTGGCCTCCAGGATAATGCGGCAGCATCATGCTCCGTTTGTTATTAAGCGCCCGCAAACATCGCATTTAAGTCTGCATACTTCACTGCATCCTCGGCGAAGGTAAATGTTCCTGAGGCCTGCATCTCCCGCGCAGCGCGGAGAAAGGCGCCCAACGCTGATCGAGCCAGCGCGGAGCCCACGCTGATTCGCTTCACTCCAAGTTCCGAAAGTTCGGCCAGACTCAGTTGCACGCCCTGAAGTCCCATAATGACATTGAGCGGACGATCCACGGATCGAACTACTGTTCGGATGTCGTCCTTGGTTTTTAGTCCTGGGGCAAAGAGCACATCAGCGCCTGCTTCCTGAAACGCCTGTAACCGCGCAATCGTATCGCCTAAATCAGGACGTCCCACAATGAAATTCTCTGATCTTGCGGTTAGCGTGAATGCAAATCCAAGCGAATGCGCAGCCTCAGCGGCAGCACGTACTCGTTCGGCTGCGAATGAGATCTCATAGGGCGCATTTCCACCACCTTGACGTACATCCTCGATGGAGCAGCCGGCCAGGCCGGCTTTCGCGGCCAGTCGAACTGTATTTGCGACGTCGCTCGGGCTATCTGCATAACCATTTTCCAGATCCGCGCTGACGGGCAGATCGGTAGCAGCGGCCAGTGCCGCGCAATGCGCGAGCATCGTATCCCGATCGACAGCGCCATCGGATTTGCCAAGAGAGAATGCAAATCCCCCGCTCGTAGTGGCTAACGCGGCAAATCCCAGCGACTGCAATAATCGCGCTGTCCCCACATCCCACGGATTAGGAATGATGAACGCACGATCGCGCTGATGCAGCCCGCGGAATACTTTTCCTTTTTCTGCTTGAGTAGGCATTGGAGGGCTCCGCGATTATTCTATGGTCAGCGGATCGGCATCGTTTCGCCATTTCTCGAAACGCAAAAAGCTGATGGGACAAGTCGCTGCCGCGCAGCCAGATAGCGGCTCAGATGGGTTTGGTTGAAACACATGCAAGGTCAGCAACAAGTTGCATTGGACAAATCGCGCACGAGCTTCCTCCTTCGTTGTCTTCACACGACCATTCTCTGCCTGTTGCAGCTTTCAAGCTTAGCCGCACAGTCAGCCGCAACCCAGAGCACCGAACACAGAAAGACCAGCACACCCTATGCCGGCGACCTTTCGATTTTCGAGAATCCGGAGCGAGACCAGAAGCTCCAGATTCAGCGCGTCATGGACATTCTCGGCATCCATTCAGGAACCAATGTCGCGGATATCGGCGCAGGTTCCGGCTGGTTCACGGTAAGAGCAGCAAAGCGCACGGGAAACGACGGCACCGTGTATGCCGTCGACATCAATCCCGAATCGATCAAGTACATCGACGATAGAGTGCAAAAAGAACGATTCCACAATGTGAAAACCATTCTCAGCACGCCGGATGATCCGAAGTTGCCTCCCAACAGCGTGGATTCCGTTTTGATACTGAAGACCTACCACGAGATCGCCGCTCCTGTAGTCTTGCTGGAAAACTTGCGAAGGTCGCTTCGCAGCAGCGCCCGTCTCGGCATCATCGACCGTAACGGCAACGGCCAAGATCATGGTGTTCAGAAGGACGTTGTAATAAAGGAAGCCGCGCAAGCGGGTTATCGCCTGGTTGAACAATACGACTTCGTAAAACCCGACCGCGAGGATTACTTCCTCGTCTTTCAGCTCAACTCAGATCAGGCGCAGGAACGCTCCCTAACCATCGTCACCGACTATGCATTTGACGGTCGCGGCAAGGTGCTGCGTAACTTAGAGATTGAAATCCGCGGAGACAAAATTGTTTCAATTCGGAAATCTGGCGGCAACAGCAGTCGTCCGAACTACGATCTACGCGGTTTCACGGTTTTGCCTGGATGGATCGACAGCCATACGCATCCTACATGGCATTTCGGGCCGAACGGGCACTTTGGCGAGAAGGACGAGCTGCCCGAGAGAGCGACGCTTGAGGCCGAGGGCAACGCGTGGCGTACGCTGCTGGCGGGCTTCACGACCATTCAAAGCCTGGGATCGCCGGAAGACGTGCCGCTGCGCGACGCGATCAATCGCGGCGTCGTGCCTGGACCGAGAATTCTGACGGCGGTCAATCCCCTCACCGACGAGAAGCTCACTCCCGATCAGATCCGCGAGTTCGTCCGCAAGGTGAAAGCCGACGGCGCCGACGTACTAAAGATTTTTGCTTCGAGCAGCATCCGTCAGGGTGGAGGTCAAACGCTCGGCAACGAGCAGCTCAAAGCCGCCTGCGACGAAGCTCGTGCGCAAGGTATGCGCTCCGTGGTGCACGCTTACAAAGATGCGGTGAAGGCCTCAGCCGACGCCGGCTGTACCGAAGTGGAACACGGCAGCCTTACCACCGACGATAATCTGCGCGACATGGCGAGTCACGGCACCTGGTTCGATCCGCAGGTTGGGCTGGTGATCCACAATTATCTGGATAACAAAGAAAAGTTTCTCGGCGCGCCCGGCTACACCGAAGAAGGCTTCGCCAAGATGCAAGAAGTCCTTCCACTCAACGTGGAAATGTTCAAGCGCGCGCTGAAGACTCCCGGGTTGAAGATCGTCTTTGGGACCGATGCCGTGGCCGGAGCCCACGGTCGCAATGCCGAGGAGTTCATCTATCGAGTCAAGGACGGCGGCCAGGATCCCATGGCAGCCATGGTCTCAGCCAACTCCCTCGCCGCGCAAGCCCTGAATCTGGACAAGGAAATCGGCTCACTCAGTCCAGTCATGCAAGCGGACATCATCGCCCTGGATGGCGATCCGACCAGGGACATTACCGCAGTACGCCGAGTGGTGTTCGTGATGAAGGGCGGAGTCGTGTACAAGGACAGACGATAGCGTAAAGCCAAAGCTGTTCTTGGATTTGATCTTGCCGATACTGGTACATCCCGCACTCATTTTCTAGGTTCCACATTGGAACCGGCAGCAAGAGGATGGGCCCGCTCGTCCGACCACTCTGATAAACTCTCGCGCATGGCTGATCGGCAAGACCTGATTGCCACGCTCAAAAAGCAGACGGAAATCGATTTTGTTCCAGCGACACCAGGCGGAATCGATCAACTCAGATCTCTGAAAGTACCGAAAGAAGCAATCGCGTTCTACCGTGAGGCCGAACCGGTTCTTTGCGCTGAGATTGATGGTGTTCGCCTGTGGCCGATCAAGAACATCATTGAGGAGAACACCGACTATGTCCCTGGCTGTTACATCCGTGAGCATGGATACCTTGTCTTCTCAACGACGCTTTTCGGAGATACATTTTGTTTCGATTTGAACGCCGCGTCGCCGGAAACCGGAACGCCCGTCGTGCTCATTGCGCATGATTGGTTCTGGGAGGAGATAACGGCAGAACAGATCGCACAGCTCAAGAAACCAACAGCCGTTAATTTTGAGGCATTCTTGGAGGCGTTCCTAGCCGACAGCATCGACATCGATCCCAATTACCCGTCAATGTGAGGTAGCGTTTACCCGCATTTGATCTTGCGAATCCTGAGCGAATCGAAGGAGCCAGTGTTCGATTTTGGATTGCTGCACCCTGCGGAAGCTGAATTCATGTGGCATATTTTCCGGTGCATCTTCGCGCAAGTCCAAAATGGGCGTTGGCTGCTGACCTACTGCGGGGAAAGAGGACATAAGGGTTCGAATCACGAGGATAATATCCCAGACCGTCGCGTCGTTGGACGTTACTCATGTGTGAAAGAAACGGAACAGCCTGATCTGCCCCGTTTCAAATCGACACAGATTCTAGAAAAATAGGGCAGGTCAGGAGCCTGTCGGAGTGAACGATTCCCGAACCAGGAATCAACAACTTACAGACACAGCACTCCTTGCAAGTTGTTGATTCTTCGTTTCAGAAAATCTATCTCCGACAGGCTCTCAGGCTGTCCCTCTTTCTACCGCCGAAGCGGTTTGTGCTGAAAAGAAATCGGAAGATTCGTCCAAAACCGGTCGATTAGGACGGCGTACTCAGGTAGGCTTCGATAGCCTCACTTCATTGACATAGTGAAGAAAGAGAGCCTGCGTTCACCGCTCTGGTTTTTAAAGGCGTCTGAAACAGCAAACCTGATTATCAAAGGAGAAAATCATGAAAATCGTAGTAATCGGCGGCACTGGACTCATCGGATCAAAGCTCGTCAACAAGCTTCATGAACAGGGGCATGAAGCAGTAGCGGCAGCCCCCAACACTGGGGTCAACACCCTCACGGGCGAGGGACTGGCCGAAGCG
>Ga0209474_10000774_pt1 | contig 33400 bp, 31 predicted proteins | sample GraSoiAngelo_145_FD_185902 | JGI IMG/M metagenome (GOLD analysis project Ga0209474, IMG submission 185902) | Grasslands soil microbial communities from the Angelo Coastal Reserve, California, USA - 14_1009_05_20cm (SPAdes) (version 2) | ecosystem: Environmental > Terrestrial > Soil > Grasslands...
GACTGCCGGGTGCTCAACCTTCCGCGGGAGCCGGTGGAATTCTTCCTCGAGCACGGCCGCGTCGCGCTAGGGCCCGGACCGAAATTTGGATCCAGCGGGGCCGGCTTTGTCCGCATGACGATGGGAACAAGCGCCGGAATCTTGCGTGAGATCGTCGAGCGGATGAGCGCCGCGGTTCCAAGGCCGGCATGAGCCAGGAGATTGTGCCCAATGCACCGCTGACTCGCCTCGGTCGAGTGGTTCGGGCGACGACGGATACGGCCGCCGCCCTGTCGTTACAGCGGCATCCCGAGCAGCACCGAAAGACGAACTGGCTGCGCGACGTGATCCTGGGTGGGCAGGATGGGTTGGTCAACATTCTCGGGATCATCCTCGGCGTGATCGCCGGTGGCGGCTCCAACACCGTCCTCCTCGTTACCGGATTTGCCGCCGCGATCACCGAATCGATTTCGATGGGCGCCGTCGGCTACACGTCGACGGTTTCGGTACGGGACTATTACCAGGCAGAGCGGGCGCGCGAATCGGCCGAGATCAATGCCGTTCCTGACGTTGAGCGGCAGGAGATTCGCGAGATCTACGCGGCCAAGGGATTTGCCGGCGATTTGCTCGATCGCGTCGTTGCGACCATCACCGCGAACCGCGACCGATGGTTGGACACGATGATGAATGAGGAGCTCCATCTCCAGCCGGTCGAGACTGGCGTCGTCCTTCGAAGCGCGGTGGTGATCACGATCGCAACGCTGATCGGCCACCTGATCCCGCTGATCCCGTTCCTGATCCTGTCGCGCACTCCCGCGTTGGTGGTCGCGATCGTTGTCAGCGGGCTGGTCCTCTTCGGGGTCGGGGTCTATTCAGCCGTGACGCTCGTCGGCGACTGGCGAAGGAGCGGCCTGAAGATGCTGGTCATCGGTCTGGGAGCGGCTGCTCTCGGATTCCTCGTCGGCCGGCTCTTTCACACGGCCGGCGCCTAGAGCCGCTCCAGCTTCGCGACCGTCCGCTCGTTCCGGACCTCACCCGTGTTGACCGTGGATTTCGGCTCGAGCAGCAGGACAAGGGTTTCCTCATCCGAAGCGGGACAGTGCTCGACGCCCCGAGGAACGATCGCGAACTCGCCCGGTCCGAGCGCAACGTCACCGTCGCGCAGCTTCAGCTGCATGCGTCCACTGACGACGAAGAACAGCTCGTCCTCGTTGGGATGGTCGTGCCAGACAAAGGTGTCCTTGACCTTGACGGCCTTGATATATGAATCGTTGAGCTCGCCAATGACCTTGGGCTGCCAGTACTCGTTGAAACGGCTGAACTTTTCCAGGACGTTGACTTTCTCGACCATGCTCGCCTCCTTAGCTGAAGAGCGTGATGACCCCCGCCAGGAGCAGGGTCACCGTCCAGATCAGATCGACGTTCAACCACGCGCGGCGAAGGAATGCGATACCGAGGCGCTCGTAGACGACGATCGCGACCAGCGCCATCACGACCAGCAGCGCCGCCGTATGGAGGGTGGCGGCGGCGACGCCCTGCCAGGGCGAAAACGCGGTCGTGTAGGCGATCAGCGCCATGTCTTGATTTCCGCCGCCGGACGACGACAGCCTGAGCATGATCGGGACCAGCATCAGGCCGGCGCCGTGCGCGGACGACATGAGAAACGACCAGCCAAAGAGGCCACGCACGCCGATTCGCATCCCGAAGCCACGCGGATGCGCCGTTCGGCGCCAGAGGCGATAGCCGGCGAAGGCAAACAGGATGACGGCGCCGGCGATGCGCAGCGCCTGCGGCGCGAACAGGAATTGCGCCACCGCGACCAGCACGATGACGACGCCGATCGCGGCCTCGTGGCCGAGCGCGATTGGTAAGAAGGACTGCCAGACCGCTGATCGGCGTCGCTCCTGCAGGCCGCGAGCGACCGCAAACAGCCAGCCCATGCCGGGATTCAAGCCGTGGTAGGCCCCGAGAACGATCAAGACGTCCCAGGGCCACCACCGGCTCATCGGGTCAGCTCAGGCGAAGCAGTAGGAGTCGGATGACGCATCGCCACCCTCGAGGTGGATCTGATGGAACCGCTGGTCTTCGGACTGCACGAAAAACTGCTTGTCGAGCGCGATCCCACCGTTGTCGCCGGCATCGAGCTTGGCGATCCAGCCTTTCAAGCCGTCGGGATAGAACTGGTCATCCCAGGCGTTGTACAGGCCGTTGGACACATAGACGCGCTTGCCGTCGCGGCTGACCTCGACCATCTGCGGTCCGCCGTTCAACGGCCCGGAGTTTGGATGGGCGGCGCGGCGCACGATCCCGCCGAGGTGCACCGACCCGGTTTTTTTTGGATTGAATGGATCTGAGACGTCGTACTGGAGAAACTCGCCGGTGCCCCACGCCGAGACATACAGGAAGCGATCGTCGAGCGAAAGGTTGATATCCGTGACCAGCGGCGGCACGGCCTTGAAGCCCTTCAAGAGCGGTGGCAGCGCCTCCGGATCAGCGGGCTCAGCCGGAATCTCGATCACCTTGCGCGCCTTCCAGGTGGTGCCCTCCTGATACCAGGCCCAGATCGAGGAGCTCAGGTCCTTGAGGCTGGTGACGACGCCGACGAAGCCGTAGGCCTTGCTCGGGTCGTGCGCCGGCCGCAGCTCGAGCACCATCTGCTGCTCGGCGCCCAGGTCGATCGCTTGCTTGTGGCGTCGCTTCGGCAGGTCCCAGATATGGAGGTGGTGTCCATAGCCGCCCTTCAGGAGGATCTCGGGATTGACGCCGTCCTCGATCATCTTCGGCGTGCCCCACTCGCTGGTCACCATCGTGTCGTACCCGAGATGCCACCAGAAGTCATAGGCGAAGTACTGCGGGCCGCGATCGAGTTCCCAGCGGCCGCGCACCTCGAAGCTGTCGTGGTCGATGATGAAAATGCCGCCCGGGCCATCGCCGCTGGGGGAGCCGAGCGCGCTGACGTAGATCCCGTCGGGGCCGCAGTGGCTGGTGTGTGGACGGCTGTAGCCGGCGCGGTTGGCGATCTCCTGCGGTTCGATCGTCTTCACGATGCGCGGGGCTCGCGGATCGGGCTTGGTGTCGATGACATAAATTCGGGACGAACGAATGCCTGGCGCCAGAAGATACCGGCGCTCGACGTGCGGATGCGCCGCGTAGGGGCAAAGCGAAGAGCTGCACGCATTCCAGCCGAAGTGATGGAGCTCGTCGCCGGCGTTCGGTGTCGTCAGGGTGTTGAGAACGCGCCCGTAGGTCTGCGAGCTCCGGTCGGCATCGACGACGGCGAGGCCATCGGGTCCCTTGGACGGGTTGACGACCACCGCATAGGCGAGCGTTTCCGGCGGTGCCTGCGCCGCCAGCCGCGGCGAGGGATAGAAGGTTGGATCCGCCCTTAATAAGGTTGCCATGCTTCCCCTCCTGGAAAGTTGACTAAATCGATCCAATTAATCAGGAATCGGGTTTGCCAACTCTACTCAAGTTTGGGTGCGAAGGTCAAATCAGATCGACCCAACCCGACAGGTATTCGATTCACGACCGATTGTCGGGTCGGTTCTCACGCTGGATTACCGTTGTGGATGGATCGTCTCGCCCCGGGCGAGCATAGCCACGAACTGCTCGATCCGGCGTTGACGCGTCTCAGTACGCTTGGCGGTGGTCACCCGGTAGAGGACGGAATAGCGATTGGCGCTGCTCAAGCGTTCGAACATCGCTTTGGCCCGTGGTGTCGCCGTCAGCGCGGCGGCAAGGTCCGATGGAACCTCCATGGTCGCCTGGCCCGAATATGCACGGTCCCAACGGCCGTCTGCCTTGGCCTGCTCCACTGAAACCAGACCTGTTCGATGCATACGACCCTCTTCGATGAGTCGGGTGGCGATTGCCACATTCCGTTTCGACCACGCGCCACCCAACCGTCGCGGAGTGAATTTTCGCCGGAAAGTGCGCTCGTCAACCTTCGCAAGCTGTCCGTCCACCCAACCGTGACAGATCGCTTCGTCGAGGGCCTCCTCATACGTCAAGGTCGTCGGGTCGGTCGTTCCCTTCTTCGCCAGGACCAGCCAGACACCCTCGGCCTGTGTGCCCCGACGTCTAAGCCACTCCGACCACGCTCTCGCGTCGGCCACCGTGAGAACAGGGGTCTCGCTAGCTGCCGAGAACTCGTCCTCGCGCTCGTTAGCCATCCCCTGTGACCACTCCGTTGGGCAGCATAGTCTTGAATGGAGAACTTAGATCAGAAGGAGACCCCGAGCATGGTGCGATGACCACTCCGTCCATTCGGCGGGCGACGCCCAGCGATGCCCAGGCCTGCCACGACGTCATGTGGATGTCGGTCACTGACCTTGCGAGGCGAAGAGGCATGCCCCTGGTCGGCTCGGCATCCGAATGGTGGGCGTCGGGCGAAAGCTTGCAGAGGTTTCTCGCCGATCGCGCGGCTGAATGGTGGGTCGCCGAAGAGGATTCACGGATCCTGGGCTACGGCCGCTCAATCGAGCGCGAAGGTCTCTTGGAATTGACCGAGTTCTTCGTCCTGCCTGCAGCGCAGTCGAAGGGGCTCGGCCGGGCACTCCTCGCGAACGCCTTTCCGAGCCGTCCAGGCCAGGTCCGGTCGATCATCGCCACCACTGACGAGCGCGCACTGAAGCGTTACTATGCCGCGGGCACTGTTCCCCGGTTTCCGATCCTCACGCTAAAGGGTGCGCCGGGGAGCGCAGAGGCCTCGCCCGGTCTAATACCAAACCCGCTCGCCACTGACAGTGTGCGAGAACTCCGGGCAGTGCGCGAGATCGAGCTCGTCATCCTCGAGTCGGCGCGAGGCGAGGTCGAGATTGACTGGCTGCTTGGCGACCGAGCCGGGTTCCTCTACACGCGCGGCGACAACCCCGTTGCGTTCGCGTTCATCGGAAGGTATGGCACGGGGCCGGTCGCGGCTCTCGACCCGGCGGATCTGCCAGACGTTCTGCTCCACATCGAGGGTCGGGCAGCGGGCCTCGGCCTACAAGAAATCGAGTTTCAGTTGCCGGGTCCTAACGAGGTGGCGGCTCGCCACCTGCTGAGCCGGGGCTTCCGAATCGATCCGTGGGTGAATCTGCTGATGTCCGATCGACCCTTCGGAAAATTCGATCGGATTCTCGGATTCGGTCCGCCGCTGTTCCTATAGGCTGCTTATCGGTACCGGTTGGCACGAAATTTTGCGAGCCCAGTCGATTCCGTGCCGCATCCCAGATCGAGGATGTAGGGATGGTCGGGAAGCCCCGAGGCCGTCAGCCACCATCCGATTCACCCTGCCGTTGAGGCAACTGCCGGCATCGCCGGCAGCCGGCCGGCGACGCGTGTGCCCGCGCCTAGCGATGAACTGATCTCGAGCTTCCCGCCGAGAGCCTCGACCCGGTCGACCATGTTTTGCAGGCCACTGCCCGGCTGGGTCTGGCTCGCGTCGTAGCCACGGCCATTGTCCTCGACGACGAAGACGAGCCGCCCGTCCTGCTGGCTCAACCGGATGTGGATCTCGGACGCCTGCGAGTACTTGGCCGCATTTTGCAGCGCCTCGAGGCAGCAGAAATAGGTCGCCGCTTCAATGTCCGGTCGGTAGCGACCAGTGCCGTCGGCGCGCAGGCTCACGGGGATGGGCGAACGCCGCGCCTGCGGCTGGAGGGCGGTGACCAGCCCCTGGTCGGCGAGCAGCGGCGGATAGATGCCACGCGCCAGGTCCCGTATCGTGCTGAGGGTCTCGTCGGCGTCTGCGTCCAGTTGCCGAATAAGGTCCGGTAGTCGCGCAGGATCCTTCTCGAGCAGATGCCGCGCCAGGCCAAGCTTGACCTTGAGCGCCACCAGATTCTGCTGAGCGCCATCGTGGATGTTCCGCTCCAGTCGGCGCCGTTCGGCGTCCTGCGCCGTCACGAGGCGCTCGCGCGACGAGCGAAGCTCTTCGAGGCGCTGGCGGAGATCGGCGGCGAGCCCGACGTTCTTCAGCGCCAGTCCGGCCTCCCGGGCGAGGTCCCTGAGCAGCTTGTCCTCGATCGGCGCCAGAGCCTCGCCCTTGCGCTTTTCGACGACGAGCGCGCCAAGCAGCTCGCCCTGGTAGGTCACCGGGACGATGGCATCCGCTCCAGGGATGGGCGGCATGTCGTCTGTGGTCATCGCGATCGGAGCCGGCATCTCGGCAGCGGTTGGATAGAGCGCGGCGCATTGCAGCAGATTGCCCGTGTGAAGCCACACCTCGGCGCGGCGGGCGCGCGTCGCCTCGGCGAGCACGACCGCCATCTGCTGCAGCGTCTCATCACTGGCGATGGTCTGGGCGATCCGCTCGGAAAACCGCGACAGCACCTCGTACGGGCTGGCCCGATTGCCGTAAACAAGACGGTTCGCGAATAGCTGCGCGCGCGCGCGCAGAGGCTGGAAGGCAACCGCCACCAGGGCGGCGGCAGCGAGCGAGAGGAGGACATTCGACCTTCCGTTGCCGATCAGGCTGCCGATGCCGACAACGATCGCGACGTAAATTACGGTGATCACTGCCGCCAGCGCGCCGTAGGCCACGGTGCGGTTGATGACCAGGTCGATGTCGTAGAGGCGGTAGCGCAGAATCGCGATTGTGATCGCGATCGGCAGCAAGCTGATGCTGCCGGCCGAAAAACTAACGAATCCGAAGAGCACCCAGGGCTGCTGTTGGAGGTTCGGCGGCAGCAGAGGGAACACGGTCGGGAGAGAGAACGCGGCCAACACCACGATTACCGCGGCGTAGGCGAGCCACTTGATCTGTTGCTTGCGCTCGGGGCCGGCCCGCCGGTATTTGATGATGATGCCGCTCAGGGCGGTGAGCGCGGGAATGACGGCGAGGATGACGACAGGACCCGTGAGCGGGGCCGGGTTGATCAGCTGCAAGATGGCAAGGATCGCCAGCATGATGCCGGACGCAATCGCCGCCGGACGCCACCGAGGAGTGGGTAGGCGACCGTCCGGAAAGAGGAGCACGATGTAGACGATCGTCGCGGTTGCGACTGAGCCAAGGTTTCTGCCAAGCCACCCGGCGGTCGCCGCCCCGGGAAGGCCGCCTACCCGCAACGCCGTCTCACTGTATTCCGTCAGCAGGATCTGGACCACGCCCGTGAGGCCGCCCACCGCCCACAGGATCCATCCGATCGGGTTGCTCGGGACCCGCGACACGAGGAGGGCACCCAGCACGACGAACGCCGCCACCACGCCCGGGACGATGATTCGCAGCGCGAGGTCTTTGCCGGGTTGCGCGGCCGGAAGATTGAAGGCAAAGAGAACCAGGTCGATCCCGATGAGGGCGATCATCACCAGCGTGATGCCCCAGATGAGCCGCCTGTGGCCTTCAGCCATCGGTGACCCGGTCGAGCGGTTCACATGCCGATTCTCGCCAAGCCCGCACGGGCTGACAAGCGTGCAGGCACCCGCAGGCGACGGGGGCCTGCGCCCGCAACTAATAGAATCCGCGAATGCCGCTGAGGGAGTCGACGGTTGGCGTCATCGGCGCCGGAGTCATGGCCGAAGCGATCATCGCGGGCGTTCTCGAACGGCATCTGGTCCCCGCTGAATCGATCATCGCGAGCCACCCGCGCGCCGACCGCCGGCAGGCGCTCGCGGAGAAATACGGCATCCAGGTGACGGCGGAGAATGCCGAGGCGGCCCGGCGCGGGGATGTCATCGTGCTCGGCATCAAGCCGCAGGTGATGCCTGGCGTACTCAAGGACCTGCGGGGCAATCTCGGTGAACAAAAAGTGCTCATCTCCATCATCGCCGGCGCCACCACGGAGACCTTGCGCCGCGGACTCGACCATGCCGCCATCGTCAGGGTGATGCCGAACACGCCGGCCCAGATCGGTGAGGGCGTGAACATCTGGTACGCGACGCCCGAGACCACCGAATCACAGCGGGCGCAGGCGAAAGCCCTCCTCGGTGCTTTGGGCCACGAGCTGGAGGTGGGCGACGAGCGATTCGTCGCGATGGCGACGGCCGTCAGTGGCACCGGCCCCACCTACGTCTTCCTCGTCATGGAGGCATTGATCGACAGCGCGGTCCATCTCGGTTTTCCTCGACACCTTGCCCACGACCTGGTTCTGGAAACCATCAAAGGCTCGGTCGCCTTTGCCGAGCGGACCCAGAAGCATCCAGCCCAGCTCCGCGACATGGTCACGTCGCCCGGCGGGACCTCGGCCGCCGCGTTTTACGAACTGGAGCGCGGTCGCTTGCGCACGGTCCTGGCCGATGCCGTCTGGGCCGCCTACCGTCGCACGATGTCGCTTTCCGAAAGCCTCAGCGCCGGCAAAGAGCCAGAACCGATGCCTCCCCGTTCGAATAGCTGAGCGGAACCACGAGGTCGGCCGCTGATGTTCGCTCAGCGGGCACGCGGACGCCGGGTGCGCCCTGTCTTGCGTGGCACCAGACGCATCAATTCCACAGCAACAGCCTCGAGCGGCCGGCTACTTCCCTCGGCCCGACACAGGATCAGGGCGCCTTCCATGCCGGCGACCGCGGTGAAGGCGATGGACCTCGCGCGGTCAGAGGGTACTCGTAGTTCGTGAAGGCGCCGCGCGAGCTCGGATACCCAGGAATGAAAGGTTGTCCGCACCAGCCCAATCAAATCGTCCTCGAAGGCACCGATGTCAATGGCGACCCCGGCTACGGCACAACCGGATGAGCCGCGGGAAGCGAGCACTGACCGCCGCCACAAATCGATGAAGCAGGCCAGCAGATCCGACGGCGTCGTCGCTTGACAGGCCCCGAGATGGCCGAGCACCTGGTTGGAGGTCCAGTCGATCGCGGATTCGGCGAGCTGCCGCTTGCCGTCGGGAAAGTGGTGATAGATCGAGCCCCGCGGCGCACCGCTGTGTGAGACCACGTCCGAAAACGACGTTGCGCTCAAGCCATGCGTGCCAATCAGTGCGGCGGCGCTCCGGACCATCCGGGCCTTGCTGTCCCCAGCCAAATCAGTTCTCCACTTGACTATGACGGTCGACATAGTCCATGCTGTGGTGCGCTATGACAACCATCATAATCCGGTGGAGGACAGCGCCATGCCGATGATCGACGTCTATGCCGCCAAAGACACTTTTAAGGACAAGCACACGCTGGCGCAGGATCTCGCGAAGGCCGTGATGCGCTGGGAGCGGGTCCCGCAGATTCCCCTCTTCTTCGAGAATACCGCCGCGTTCATCCATGAGCTGCCGGCTGACGCGATATCGAACGCGGCCGGCGACAGCAACTACGTCCGGGTTCAAGTTCTCACGCCGATTCACGTGCTCGATCGCGAAAAGCAGCTCGGCGTTGTCAAAGAGCTCACCGAGATCGTCGTGGCCGCGGCCGGCGACCCAAGCCTCGTGGAACGTACCTGGGTCCTGATCACCGAATCGCCCGAGGGCGGTTGGGGGATCGACGGCCACGCCAACACCAGCGATGACATCCTGGCCACGGCGCGGGCAGCCCTCCAGACGAAGCGCTGAGCTATCGCGCGGGACGGGAGGTGAAGGGCCGGGACTCCGCGTGCCCTACGCGGCTGCGCTGTCGGCGCTAGTCGCCCAAACAACCCATTGGCGGATCAGCCCACGAAGGCCGTCGGCATCGAAGGCGACGGCGTTTTGCACGTCGGGCATGCGATAGGAGAGGCGCACCTGCTGGGGATCGGGGCCAACCGCGACAAACACGGTGTCGCCCTGGCCGATCAGCGCCTCCAGAATTCGAATCTCCGCCGCCTCGAGCTCCCCGACGTCATTCGTCCGCTTCACGTAGAGAAAGCGTCCATTTACCTGCAAGACATGAACCGACGTCAGATGCAGGTCTTCCGCCCTCTCCGGAACCAGCGATGTGTCCTGTTGCAGCCAATCGGTCCAGCCGGATTGGTCTGCCTGGGGTTCGGTCATCTCATAACTATCAACGATGCCGGCCGCTCGTCTCCTTCGCGCGCCATGCCTATTCGAGCCATCGGCGCGGACCGAGAACCCTGACCATTAACGCCTGTTTCGATCGCGCATCCTCGATCCGCTGCAGCGTGAAGTCGTTGATCGGACGCGGCAGCCCGCTGAGCGGAAAGTAGCGAACCTCCAGGATCTCGGGCGGTTTCGCCTGAGGGATGGAACCGGACCTCACCTCGCAGCGAAAAGCAAAATGATGCTGGTCGACACCCGGCTCGTAGTAGACCCCGCGCAACTCGCTCGAGGCAATCTCGATGCCGATTTCCTCGCGCAGCTCGCGGCGCAGCGCGTCCTCGAGCGATTCCCTGGGCTCACGTCCTCCGCCTGGCAGGTCCCAGCCACGGTGTCCGTAGCTCTGCCGGACCAGCAAGACCTGGCCCTGCGGATCGAAGACCACGGCCGCCACGCCGAGATGCGATCGCCGGCCGATCAGGTCGTTGTACAGGCCGCCGAAGCCGCGAATCAGCCAGCCCTTGACGCGACCGCTTGCGCTACTCTGCAAACCGTGGTACCCCCGTTCCCAAGCCCGACTCCAAGCCCAACGCACTAGCGCGATCGTTTGCGAGGCGCCTCAGGCGGCCTTTTGGTGGCGTCGCTTGTCGAGATAGTCGAACATTTGCGAGGCGGCTAACGGCTTGGCGAAATGAAATCCCTGTCCGAGCTCGCACCCCATCGCCACCAGCTCTGATGCCTGACCCGGTTCTTCGATGCCCTCGGCCACGATCGCGACTTTGAGCCACTCGCCCGCCTCGATCATCGCCCTGACCTGGTCCCGTTCGCGTTGCTTCCCCAGATTCATGACGAAGGACCGATCGATCTTGAGCGTGTCGACCGGCAACTGGCGGATGTAACTCAGCGACGCCGCGTCGCTTCGGCAATTGTCGATCGCCAGGCTCGCCCCCACGTCTTTTAGGTTCCCCAGGACCGCGATCGAATGTGGCAAGTCCTCGAGCAGGGCGGACTCCATCGTTTCCAGCATGAGGAGTTCAGGAGGCAACCCGGAGTCTCTCAGGACATGCCTGATGTCGTTTGCCAATCCTTCATCACTCAGCTGGCGGATCGAGAGGTTGATAGCAAGCCCGAGCGTCGGGAGTTCCAGCTCCTCCTGCCAGCGACGGACCTGCCGGGAGGCTTCCAGCATCAGCCACCGTCCCAGCGAGACGATCGCCCCTGTCTTGTCGGCCGCGAGGATGAAGTCGCCCGGCAGCAGCATGCCTCGCCACGGATGGACCCAGCGAACGAGCGCCTCGACCGCGGTTGGCGATCCATCTTTCAGCCGGACCATCGGTTGATAATGAATCAGGAATTCTTTCCGCTCGATCGCGCGCTGGAGATCGGCCTCCAGCTCGAGCTGCGAGGCGACGGCGGTACTCATGCTGCGGTCGTAGACAGCGATCTTGCCCGCCCCGGCGGCCTTCGCCTCCGCCAGCGCGGTGTCGGCATTGCGCAGCAGTTCATCAGCGTTCTGGAGTCCGGGCGGCAGCGCGGCGAGACCAATGCCAGCGCTGAGCGGTTTCAAGCCGTTTCCGAGCTTGACTCGCGAGAGCTCGGCGAGGATGCGCTCGGCGACGTGTGCCGGAGCCTCCACATTTTCGGTGTCCTCGATGAGGACGGCGAACTCGTCGTCGGCCAGGCGCGCGATCGTATCGCCGGCTCGGACGCATTCCCGCAGCCGGTCGGCGACGGCGACCAGCACGTCGTCCGCCGCCTGGCTGCCGAGCGTTTTACTGATCTGCTTCATGCCATCGACATCGAGGAGCAGCACGGCGGGCTGCTGGCGGCGGCGCGCCGCCCGCACCACGCTCTGATCGAGGCGATCCCGGAACAGCGCCCGGTTGGCGAGCCGGGTCAGGTTGTCGTGCAGGGCGTGGTGAGCCAGCTGCTCGTCTATCGCCTTGCGCTCGGTGACGTCGTGAACGGTGAGAACGAAGCTAGCAAGCGCGGCGTCCGCGAGCTGATTGACGATGGTGAGCTCTGCCTGCCGATATCCTTCATCGCCGTGCGAAACGCGAGTTTCAACGGTGATCGGGATCCCGGGCGCCTGCCGGCTCTTCTCGAGGACCGATTGCAACCGGCCCTGGTCTTCGGGATGGACGAGCGTGAGCCAGGACCGATCCTGGCTGGACCCGGGTGCGCGACCGAGGACGCGCTCGATGGCGTCGTTCTCATAGTGAATGATGCCCTCCTGGTCGAGCAACACGGTCGCGTCGGCCGACCGGGTGACCAGGGTGCGGAAGCGAGACTCGCTCCGGCTCAAGGTTTCCGTGCGAGCGGCCAGCCGCTGCTCAAACGTGCGGCGGAGACCGCGGTTGGTGTGGAGCGTCAGCAGCTCGCGGGCGACGACCAGCGCAATCACAACGCTGCCTTCCCAGAACAGAAACGCATCGGACGGCTCGCCATGCGCCCGGCGAAGCAGGGCTACTGTGGCGGCCCCGAGCAACGGCAGATAGAGGACGGCAACGGCCGCCCCAAACGTCGATCGGGAAGCCGGCTGGCCTGAGGCCGTGCGCCACTCCGCCAGCGCGGCGGCACCGAGCAAGCCAAAGCCGGCCGCCCAGCCCCAGCTGATGAGGCTGCTGAAATTATCGGCACTGGCCGGCCATTGGCTCCAGGTGGCGACGGTGTCTGCCCCTACGTTGACGAGCAACCCGACGCCGAGCAGCAGCCGGGAGAGCCGCGCCGTTCTGATCGCCGAATAGAGGACGAAGGTCACCATGACGGCGAGCAGCAGGTCGCCGAACGGATGGACCAGCGCGTTGAGGCGGTGATTCAGGTCGGCGTCGACATTTCGATAGGCAACACCGAGTCCGAGTGCCCAGCTGACTAAGAGCAACGACCCGGCGACGATCGCCCCGTCGAGCGCAACGCGAAGGCGCTCACCGGCGAGCGGAGGGGCGCTCGGCAGCATCGCGAGCGCGATCACCGCCGGCACGAGCATCGCACCGAAACGGACATCAGCCGTGAGGAACGGCAGGCTACCGGCGCCAATCCAAACGGTCGCGCCGCCGACCATCGCCCAGGCGGCCCCGGAGAGTCCGAGGAGCAACCAGGCTAGCCGGAGTCGCCCTCGGAGGCGCGCCGCCACGATGCCGCACGCGATCGCAGCGAGCAGGGCGGTGCCAATCGACAAAGAATCGGCGACGCCCATCCTGAGTGCAACGCCTGGCTCCCCGCGTTCCGCGCGAGTTGGCGGCGGGCACCGTGTGACGGTCCGGTCACGCTTGAGCCCGGGTGACTGCTCCCTCGCTGGCGGAGGAGACCAGGGCGGCGTACTTGGCGAAGACGCCGGTCGCATACCGCGGTGCGGGCGGCTTCCATCCGCGCATCCGTTCCGCGATTTGTTCCCCAGATAGCTCCACGTTGAGCTGCCGGGCCTTGACGTCGAGGACAATGGTGTCGCCGTCACGGATCGCGGCAATGGTCCCGCCGCGTGCCGCTTCGGGAGCGATGTGCCCGACCATCAATCCATGGGTCGCGCCCGAGAAGCGGCCGTCGGTGATCAGCGCCACCGAATCGCCCAACCCCTCACCGACTAGAGCGCCGGTGACCTGCAGCATCTCCCGCATTCCAGGACCACCGACCGGCCCCTCGTAGCGAATCACCACGACGTCGCCTGCCTTGATGCGTCTGGCTTCGACCGCGGCGAACGCGGCTTCCTCGCTGTCGAAGACGCGAGCCGGCCCCCGATGGAACAGCCGCTCATGGCCGGCGAGTTTCACGACGCAGCCGTCCGAGGCGAGGTTCCCGCGCAAGATCGCGAGGCCGCCGGTCGGCTTGAGTGGCGCATCGATGGTGGTGACCACGCGCTGACCTGCCGTCTCCCTGGCCGCGCCCGCCACTTGCGTCATCGTGCGACCGTCGACCGTAAGCGCCTCGCCATGGATGAGCCCGCCTGCGGCCAGGCGCTGGGCGACGAGCGGAATCCCGCCGGCATCATGCAGGTCCTTGGCGACGTATTCGCCACCAGGCTTGAGGCTGGCCAGCACGGGCGTTCTCGAAGCGATGCGGTCGAAGTCATCGATCGTCAATGGCACGCCGGCTTCCCGGGCGATCGCCAGCAGGTGCAAGACGCCATTCGTCGAGCCGCCGGTCGCGGCGACGGACGCGATGGCGTTTTCGAGCGCTGCTTTGGTGATGATCTGTCGCGGCCGGAGGTCTTGTTCGAGCAGCCGCATCACCAGCCGCCCGGCCTCCTCGGCGACGTGGTCCTTCTCCGGATCCAGCGCCGGCACATCGTTGAAGCCGGCTGGACTGATGCCGAGAAACTCGATCGCGGTGGCCATGGTGTTGGCGGTGAACTGGCCGCCGCACGCACCAGCACCGGGGCACGCGTTTTCCTCAACTTCCCGCAGGTCCGCCACGCTCATCTTGCCGGCCGCTACCGCCCCGACCGCCTCAAACACATCCTGGAGCGTGATGTCATGGCCGCGGTAGCGACCTGGGCCAATCGTCCCGCTGTAGAGCGCGAGCCCGGGAAGATTGAGCCGGGCCAGCGCCATGACCGCGGCCGGGATCGTCTTGTCGCAGCCCACGATCAGGACGAGCCCGTCGAGGAGGTGTCCGCGCGCAACGAGCTCGATCGAGTCGGCAATCACCTCCCGGCTGACGAGCGAGGCCTTCATGCCTTCGGTCCCCATCGAGACACCGTCGGAAACCGCGATGGTATTGAACTCCATCGGCGTTCCACCGGCGGCGCGAATCCCAGCCTTGACGCGTTCCGTCAGGCGGCGGTGATTGAAGTTACACGGCATGGTCTCGATCCAGCTGTGCCCGACACCGATGAGCGGTTTGGAGAGGTCTTCACGAGTGAAGCCGATCGCCCGCAGCATCGATCGCGCGGGCGCCCGGTCGTTGCCTTCGGTCAAACGCGCGCTCTCGCGCTTCAGCGGGGATGCGCTATTCGGATCGGCCATAGGAAGTTTGAGGATTCTAGTCTGTACGGATGAGCGTCGCGAGCAGCGAGACGGCCCTGGTCGAGGCGGGCCTTCGCGCCGAGATCCGGCTGCTGGGCCAGCTGCTCGGCGAGACGCTGCGCGAGCACGAGGGAGTGTCGTTCTACGAGCTGGAGGAATCGATTCGCCTGCGGACCAAGGCGCTTCGCCAGGAATACGAGCCCGCGGGCGAGGCGGCGTTGGTGGCAGAGCTCGACCGGGTTCCCCTGGAGGACGCCGCCCGGCTGGTGCGCGCGTTCGCCACCTATTTTCAACTGGTCAATCTCGCCGAGCTGGAGCGCCAGGCGCGCGCCGTCGCGGCCATTGCCCGAGAGCAGCAGCCGTTGATGCAGTCACTGGCGCACTGCGTCGCGTGCGGGGTCTCGAGCGACCAGCTCGCCGCCGCATTCCGGCGATTCGAAGTCAGACCGGTGCTGACGGCACATCCCACCGAGGCGGTGCGGCGCAGCATCCTCGACCATCAGGATCGGATCGGCCAGGAGCTGGCGCGGCTGCGGGCGCCGCTGTCGTCCGACGAAGGCGATCGGGTCAGGCAGCGGATCGCCACACAGGTCGAGATCCTCTGGCATACCGATGAAGTCCGGTCGGTTCGTCCGCGCGTGCTCGACGAGGTTGGCAATGCGATCTTCTATCTCGAGCGGACGTTTTTCGACGGCATTCCCGAGATCGAGCGCCAGTTGGTAGAGGCGGTCGCGAAGCACTATCCCGATGTCGATCCGCCCCTCGACGCGTCGCTACGTCTCGGATCGTGGGTCGGAAGCGACCAGGATGGCAATCCGAATGTTGACGCCCGCATGCTTGCCGAGACCCTGCGCCTGCAGCGACGGACGTTGCTCAGCCTGTATCGCGAGCGCATTCGCATGCTCGCACGTGACCTGAGCCACTCGACCCGCCTCACCGCGATCAGCCCGAAATTGGACGCATCGCTGCAGGCGGATGAATCCGAGTTGGCCGAGTACGCCGAGAGCCTGAATCCTGGCACTCGCGACGAGCCGTACCGCCGCAAGCTGTCATTCATCTGGGAGCGCCTGGGGGCAACCCTCGAGGGAAAGCCGGGTGCCTTCCAATCGGCCGATCAACTGCTGGCCGATCTCGACCTGCTTGACGCAAGCCTGCGTGGACATCACGGCCGCGCGGTTGCCGCAGGCGATCTGCTCCGGCTTCGACGCCAGGTCCGCGCCTTTGGCTTCATCGGGGCCCGGCTCGACGTCCGGCAGCACCGCACCATCGTTCGCGGCGCGGCAGCCGAAGTCTTCGAGCGACTCGGAGCCGCCTCCGCTCAGCGTTCCGCGGCGACCCTCAACCCGCCGCCGATTTCGCTCGAGGCGTCGCGATGGTCTCGGGAAACCGGCAACCTGCTCGCGACGCTGGCCGCCATGGCGGAAGCGCAACGGTCGACGCCGGGCGCGGCGCAGACTTTCATCGTCAGCATGGTCGAAGGCGCCGATGACGTGCTCGATGCTTTCTTCCTCGCTGGGCTCGCGGGACTTTACGATCTTCGACCGCCCGCTCGCAGTGGTGTCGACATCGTGCCGCTCTTGGAGACGCTGCGTTCACTGGAGGGCGCCGCCTCGACCATGGAGGAACTGTTTTCTGATTCCGCTTACGCACGTCACCTCGATGGACGGGACGGGATTCAGGAAGTGATGCTCGGCTACTCCGACAGTAATAAAGAGGTTGGGTATCTGTGCGCCGCCTGGGCGCTGGAGCGGGCGCATGCGGCGATCGCGGAGGTAACCGCCCGTCACGGCCGGACGCTGCGCATTTTCCACGGTCGCGGCGGGACCGTTGGCCGTGGAGGCGGCCCGACGCATGAGGCGATCCTCGCCCAACCGTCGAATGCGCGGGATCCGCTGATCAAGATCACCGAGCAGGGCGAGGTGATCCATCGAAAGTACGCCCGCCCGGAAACGGCGCGACATAACTTCGCTTTGGCTGTCGGTGCGGTGCTCGAGCACGCATTGATCCCGCAAACGGTGCGCGAATCCAGGCCGGACTGGCGTGAAGCCATGGACGCGATGGCCAGGACTAGCCGCGGGCGATACCGCGCCCTGGTCTACGAGGATCGCGGCTTTCAGGCCTATTTCGAGCAGGCGAGTCCGATCGCCGAAATCGCCCAGCTCAATACGGGTTCGCGCCCGACCAGCCGCGGCGGAACGCTGGCGATCGAAGAGCTGCGTGCGATTCCCTGGGTCTTTGCCTGGATGCAGAATCGCCATCTGCTCCCGGCGTGGTACGGCGCCGGGTCGGCCTTCCAGGAGCAGGCTCGGCGTCCCGGCGGTCTCGAACGCCTTCGTGACATGTATCGGGCCTGGCCCTTCTTCCGATCGCTGGTCGACAACCTGCAGATGGTGTTGGTCAAGGCCGATATGCGCATCGCCCGCCACTACGCCAGCCTGGTCCTGGATCGAGGCGAGCGCGAGCGAATCTTTTCCCTGATCGAAGCGGAGTTTGACGCGACGCGCCAGGCCGTGCTCGATATCACCGAACAGCGGTCGGTCCTCGAGCAGCAGCCGGAGCTGCTGGCCAGCCTGCGGCTGCGCGACCCGTACATCGATCCGATGAGCTACCTGCAGGTGCGGCTTCTGCGCGAGCTCCGCCAGCTCGATGGCAACAACGACCGGCGCTCGGCGCACCTGCAGGCGGTGCTGCGCACGATCAACGGCATCGCCGCCGGGCTACAGAACACAGGCTGAAGCTGGTCGGAGGCAAGCCGCCCGGTTCCTGATTCTGAAACACTCCCTAAATCACGGCGGAACTTGGCCGGCTAACGCCAGGCTTGTGAGAGAGCGATACCCTAGCGTCCGCACAAACCGGGACCTTACAATCCTGAGGCGGTCACGGCGCTCCGACCACAAGTTCACGGCCGAGCTGCTGATGGCCGGCCGCTGACCAGTTCGGCGAGAGGAGCGAAGCTTTCGCGAGCGGCTTGCTCGCCGTCGTCGCCAATTCCGGTCACCGACATCTGCAAGCGATCCTGAAGGCGATCCAGCCGGATCGTCATCCACTCGCAGCATTCAGCCTCGAGCTCGATGAGCTGTCGCAGCGACGGTTCGACGCCGGGTGCCGCCGCAAAGGTAAAACGAAGTCCTCCGACGACGGGTTCGGCGTCGATGGCGTAGCGCCCAACCTTCATCCAGGCCGAGCGCCGGTCGCGAAGCTCCGAATCGGTCAGCGTACAGGCGATCGCAGGTGTTTGTTTCATGTGTCCAACTGTCGCACTTCAAGTCAGCTTGAAGTCAAGTACAATCGGCAACATGGCGATTGCCCCGCTGGACCAGCCCTCGCTGACAATTGGCCAGCTGGCCTCTGAAGTTGGGCTACGGGCGTCGGCCATCCGCTATTACGAAGACGCCGGCTTACTACCAGCGCCGGCTCGCGTTAGCGGGAAGCGCCGGTATCGCCGAGATACCATCGAGCGCCTGCTGCTGATCCGATTCTGTCAGCGGCTCGGCTTCCCATTGATAGATGTTCGCCAGCTTCTGACCGATCCCTCGGGCAGGCGGCCAAAACAGCTGTGGCGCCAGCTCGTGGACATCAAACTGACGGAGATCGACGCCCTGATCAAGTCGGCGAAAGGCGTCGAGCGCGTCCTTCGCGAGAGCCGCGAATGCGACTGCGTCACCCTTTCCAGCTGCCAATTCCTGCCGCGGGTGATGGCGCTTGAGCCCCTGCCCCGGCCTGGCCGGAGCGTTCTCGACTAGCCGGCCGAAAATCCCAGCCGGAACGTCCGGCTAGCCTCCCAGCAAGACAGCCATTCCCGTCAGGACACCTTCCGTCGGGGGAGGACGTTCTCTCCGCTCTGACTGCTTACGGAATGCGCCGCCTCAACTCGTCGAAGTATCGAGACGCCAGCGCAACGACGCTCAGATCCGACTTGTCTTCACCGGAGTGGATTTCTATCATTGCTGGCTCCTCATCGATCACTTGACCGCATTCAAGTCGCAGCCACCAATCCGGCTCAACCGCTTCCATGCACCCGGTCCGGCCCACGCGATCGCGGTCTACGCCGTTTGTCGTGCCGGACATGTCAAGCGACCCGGGCGGCCGTCGATCGGACTGCGTCACCGCCTAGCGCCCGGCCCCGAACGTATTGAAGGGTCACCTCGGCGACTCGACGACCGAGCGCTTCGGCTGTTCGAAGGTCACTGGCGGGCGGCGCCGTTTCCGGCGCCTCATCGCCGTTCGACTGGGCCATCGCTCCCAGAAAACTGCCCAGCCGGTTGAGATCGTCGGCGGACCCGGCGGATGTATTCCATCCGGGGTAAAGGCCGAGACTGACCCAGTGCATGCCGTGTTGGGCAGCGAGCACGGCAAAAGAAACCAGCGTGTTCAGCTTGTCGCCGTGGATGTTCTGGGAGTTCGTAAAGCCAGCTGCGATCTTGTCCTTCCAGCGCAAGTTGTCGGCCCACGCCTTCGCCGTTCCTTCTGCAAAGGCTTTGAACGCGGCGGAGGGCGCGCCCATGTATGTTGGGCAGCCGAAGATGATGGCGTCGGCCCGATCAAGAGCAGTCCAACTGGCAGCGTCCAGCTTCTCGACCTCGAACTCGTGGACGTTGGCCTCGTCGACGCTCGCGGCCCCACGAACGACCGACTGCGCCTGTTTGCGTGTGTGCCCGAAGCCGCTGTGGTAAACGACGGCGATATGAGCAATTAGGTCGGACATCGTATCCTCCTGGTGTAGTAGTTGCAATTAGAAACTATTGTTAAGCGCAACTTATTCCCGTTAGTTCATCGCGGGTCGTTGCAACATGCAACCTCTGGTATGATCTTCCGGTGCCGGATCGAGTTTCGGCTCATGAGGTTGCGACGTGGCGCACCTTCCTGACCGCTCATACCAGGGCCGTCGCTTGGATCGAATTCGAACTCGAGGAACATGACCTCGTTCCCCTGGAGTGGTATGACCTGCTGGTGGCGATCCAGCTGGCTCCCGACCATCGGCTGCGCATGATGGATGTCGCTCAGAGCCTGCTTCTGACGCGCAGCAATGCGACGCGGCTAGTCGACAAGCTGGAGACCAGGGGTTTGATCCGGCGCAACCGGCTGGACGTTGATCGCAGAGGGATGGCTGCCGTCCTCACCGCCGCGGGTCGTGAGGCATTGCGGCGGGCCTGGCCAGTTTACGCGCAAGGGATCAGGCGCTACTTCATTTCGCACCTCTCGCGTCGCGAACGTCAGACAGTGGCATCGGCTCTCGGCAAAGTGGCTGGACAACCGCAGCCGTCGCGACCCCCCCGTCGGCGTCAGAAACTCGGGCAACGGCGCTGGTCGCACTCCTAGGGTGGATTCAGCAACCGTATCCCGCGAGCCACTCTGCTTTACACGTTGCATCATGCTTATCGCGACGGCGCGCCCAGAATCAGTCTTGTGCGACCGATCGCGGCAGGCCGAATCGTGCCATTACGCCGATCTCAAATGCCGTGATTGCGCTGACCCGATCGCCAGCTAAGGTCAGCACGATCAGGCCGAACGCGTGGGCCACGCGACTTATCGGGCTGAAGAGATAGACGCCGAATGCGGGTTGTGCATTCGCACGAGTAGGGAGGAGCCGGAAACGTCGGCCCTCGGCGAACGCAATTGTCGCGAACCACCGTTTGACCGTCGCCTTACCTTGGTATTCGAGAGGATTCGGTGGCATCCGCAAGCACGCGTCTTCAGTCAGCAGGGCCACTAACGCCTTCGTGTCGCATCCCTCCCAGGCACGAACCAGTCGGTCGAGGATCTTCTTTTCGTGTAGTGACTTCGGCAGTGGCGGCGGCTCAGCTTTCGGCAACTGGCGAGCAAGCGTGGCGCGCGCTCGCTTGACCGCACCGTAGATCGAGTGCTCCGTTGTCTCGAGCATGTCGGCGACGTCGCGGGCGGAGAAGTCCAAGGCGTCAGTCAAGATCAGGGCAGCACGCTGGCGCGGTGGCAGCAGTTGCAGCGCGGCGATGAAAGCCAGCGAAATGCTTTCTCGTTGTTCATAGCGTGCTTCCGGTCCCGCCGTCGGGTCAGCGACCTCTGCCAGCATGGCATCGGGATACGGCTCCAGCCAGAGAACCTCACCCAATCGATTGGGCTCAGGCGGTTCCACATCCATCCGCGTCGCACTCAATGCTGAGCGCTTGCTAGCGCGCACCATATTCAAGCTGCGGCCGGTGGCGATTCTGTACAGCCATGTCCGGAAGGAGGCTCGGCCCTCGAATCCCGCCATTCCCTTCCACGCAGCGGTAAGCGACTCCTGGAAGGCATCTTCGGCGTCGGCGGCGGATCCCAGGATCCGGTAGCAGTGCGCCTGTAGCTCCCGATGATAGGGACGGACCAGCTCCTCGAAGGCCACGTCGTCTCCCGAGCGGGCACGGCCGAGTAGCTCGCCCTGCACGCTACCATCCTCTGCCTGTCGGCCCCACCTCGCTGCGGACACGCCCACAACAGTACTGACACCGACCGGGACCAAATTTAGGCGGTCGGAGGACCAGCTAATTCGCCGGGGATCTGTGTCTATACGTCTAGGCGGAAGCGACGGCGACCAGATCTTCTCTGGATCGTGCCACCCACTTTTTCACAGGAGGCCATCCCATGACCAAGTTCAAACCAGGCGATATTGTTCCGGCTACGACTCTGGAAACCGTGACCGGCGAGCGGATCAAGCTCTCCGACCCCAACCGTCTCGTCCATCTGCAATTCCGGCGGTTCGTGGACTGCCCTATCTGCAACACGCACATAGCCAAGCTGCGCGGGCGTGCTCGCGAGATCGAAGCGGCGGGCATCAAAGAGGTGATCGTCTTTCACTCCTCCGCTAAGTCGATCCGGTCGTACCAGAAGGATGTTCCATTCGTGCTGGTTGGCGATCCGAAGAAGGCCCTCTACAAAGAATTTGGCGTGGAAGCGTCGCTTAGGTTCCTGAGCCTCAAGGCCCTGGGCGCTGCCATGCGCGGGGTGGCGCATGGCCATTTTGGCCTGCGGCTTTCGGGAGGCCCAGCGGGCCTCCCGGGCGACTTTCTGATCGCACCGTCCGGGCAGATCAAAGCGGCGAAATACGGGACCCATGCCTATGACCAGTGGTCCGTGGATGAGTTGATCGCGCTTGCCAAGGGCGCCGCCATGCAAGCGGCTTGAAAGAAGCCACCTTTGTCTTCAAACGAAACACACTGTCAGCCGCATAAGGAGAACACAAATGTCCCGACTTACCACGTTTGATCCCGCTCAGGCGACCGGCGAGACGCGCGAGCTGTTAGATGCCACGCAGCGAACGTTTGGTGTCATTCCCAACACCGCCAAGATCCTTGCCTCTTCACCGGCCGCGCTCAAGACCTGGCTGGAGTCCATTCGCGCCCTGGCCGCCGGCCAGCTCGACCCAGGACTCCGCGAACGGATCGCGCTCGGTGTGGCCGAAACCAACGGGTGTGAGTACTGCCTGTCTGGGCATACCTATGTCGCAAAGCACATGGCGCACCTCTCGGACCAGGCGATAGAGGAGAGCCGGCGGCTGTCCTCCGCCGATCCGAAGGTTGACGCTGCCCTCTCCTTCACGCGGGCCGTGCTGGAAACGCGGGGTGGCGTCTCAGACGCCGATGTCGAGCAGGTCCGAGCCGCTGGGTACTCGGATGGCGAGATCGCCGAAATCATCGCCCACGTAGCGCTCAACGTCCTGACCAATTATTTCAACAAAGTCGCCGATACTGAAGTCGACTTTCCTCGGGTAGCGCTGGCTGTGAGGGCGGCGTAGTCGAGTTGCGGGGTAGCAGGGATCGGATCCCCGCTACCCCGTCGCCACCCCAATGCCAATGGCGTCGTACGCACACCAGGTCCAGAAAAGCGTCCGATGAAGAGCTCGTGCCGGCGCAGAAACTCGGGCAGCGGCGCTGGTCGCACCCTAGGGTGTAAAGCTATGGCTCTGATCGTCCGTCCGGCCATGGAGGCCGACCTCAACGCGATCCGCACGATCGCGCACAGCTACGGCAACCTTGTCAGCTGGCCGCAGCGACCGGCCTACCTCGATCAGTGGTTGCACCCGCAGCTTCGGCGAGAGAGAGTGGCGTCGACGGCGTCCCGCCGGAGGCGAGGCGGCCTACCTCCTTCGAGCAATCGCGCGCGTTCAGCCACGCGCAAGGAAAGAGTGCCGGAGCCCGAGGCCGCCCGGGCTCCAGCTCTGGGTCTACTAATCCGGGATTACCACCGGCGGACACTGGCCGGTGTTACGTCCCAGGACCGTGTTGGGGCCCCTGCCTTCGGTGATGGAGTCCCCGATCTGCGGCGGTGGCGCATTGTGGGAGCAGTCGAGGTTGCGCTGGATGGTGTTGGACGCTATCTCGTTCCCGTCCGGGTCGAGCGTCTGGTTGTTGTGCCACTCGACGTTGCCGCCGACCTTGTTCCCGAAGAACCCGACCCAGCAGGTGCGCAGGTCGGTCACGGAAGCATTGCCGCCGATCGTATCGTCCTCGTAAGTGCTGTACGGCGGCGGTCCGTTCGGTCCAAAGGCGGGCAGTGAGGCGCAGGTCAGGCCGCCTCCGCCCGAGTGTTCCTCCACATTCTTGCCGATCGTGTCGTGGTGGAACAAGAGCAAGACCGCGTGGTCTGCGAGCACGCTCCCGGCGATGGTATCGTTGGTGATCCCGCTCGGCGAGTCGAAGCACGGGAAATGCTCCGGTTCGCAGCCGACCGCGGCCGAGCCTCCCGACTCGACCTTCATGTTGCCGCCGACCACTAGCGTGCCGGCGCCGAACAACGCGAGTAGCACTCCGCCTCCGACCACCGTGACGTCGTGCTTCACGGTCACCGGCCCCACGACCAGGCAGAAGCCGCTGACGTCGATCGAATCGTAGGTGCCTGGCGGAATCGGCCCGCCGGGGCAGTTGAGCTCGTTGCCGGCCGAGGCTGTTATCGGGCTCCCCACGATCAGGCCCAAGACCAGACTGGCGGCCGCGACCAAACCAGGAAATTTTCGGCTGCGCATCGTCTCTTCCCTCCTCGAGAAACCGTTACGTCGGCGGGTGCCAACCGCCGTTAAGTCGCGACAATTCAAGCACTCCAGCGATACCCGGTCAATAGGCACACCACCTGGCGGGCCGCGGTGCTCAGTGCTGTAGCAGTTTGATCGCCGTCCACCGGTAGTCATAAAGCGCGTTGGCGCCAAACCCGGCCACGTACGGCTTCATCACCACCGTGTGCACGTAATACAACAACGGATCGATCACGGCTTGCTCAAGCAGCATGCGATCAGCTTGCTGGTAGGCATTCTGGGCGGCCGCGCCGGAGGCGTTTTCCGCCTGGGTCACCGTTGTAACGAATTGCGGCGAATCGTAGCCTGGCGCGGATGACGGCGCACCATTGCCCAAAAACAGGTCGTCGTACCAGTTCTCCGGGCTGTTATAGTCGGCCGCCCAGCTAGCACGAAAAAGCGCGTAGTCGCCAGAGAGGCGATCATAGATGAAGGTCGCCGGGTCGTAGCCCTGTAGGGTGACCTCGATGCCAAGGTTCCTGCGCCACTGCCGCTGAAGATTTTTGGCGACGTCCCGGAAGAGCGAGTTGGCGATGTACACATAGGTAATTCGGTTTCGGACCGACCCGGTTGGGTCCCACTCCTGCAGGTTCGCACGTGCGTCACGCACATTGAAGCGCAGCACGTTATTGCTGCCGTCGCCAAGATATCCGTCGAGGCCCTTACTGATGAGCCCGCCAGTGGCCGGGAAACACAGGGTTCCTGAAGCGCACGCAGCTCGGGCAAGCTCAACGGGGTCGATGGCCTGGCTCAGGGCAAGCCGGCCCAGGCGCCCGTTGACGCCGCTGAAGGGGCCAGACTGAAGGTTGAAGCCGAGCCATTCGGTTCTTCCGTAGATGAAGCGGTGCACCTCGGCGGCATGCGCCGGGTCTCCTGTCAGCTCGGACGCTAGCTTGGTGCCGGCAGCACCTGGTCCGTAATCACCAAGACCAACCAGGTCATAGTGCCCGGATCTGTAGCCCTGAAGGACCTTTATGGCGTCGGGTACGACATCGAGCTCAACCGCCTTCAGCAGGGGCGCCGCACCCCCGCCCCACCAATTCGGAACTGGCGCGAAGACCATGGATGAGCCCGGAACACGGCGGACCATCTTGAACGGCCCGGTACCGACCAAGCTGTCCGAGTGCTGCCACCAGCGCTGTTCACCACCGGCCTGGATGACGTGCTGATCGACAATCCACATCGGAGGCAGCGTCAGCTGAGTCAAGAAGTAATCGCCGACGGGACTGGACAACCGGATTTGAATTGTGTGTGGGTCTGGTGCCGAGAGTCCAGCAAGTTGGGGAGGCGGATTACCAGTCCCGATGGCTCGCTCGACGTCCGCGTAGCCGGCAATATGACCGAAGACGTTCGCGTCGCCAGAAAAGCTCGCCAACGGTCCTCCGGCAATGACGGCACGGTTCCAGCTGTACATGACATCCGTGGCTGTGACCGGGTCGCCGTTGGAGAACCGAGCATCCGGCCGGAGTGGGATGGTGTAGGTGAGGCCGTCGGCGGAAATGATCGGCATCTTGGCGGCGATATCCGGAACCACTCGGAGCTGGTCGTCCATCCGGAACAAGCCGTCGAAGAGGTTCTGGGCAATCGAGTAGTCCGGAGGGTAAAAGAGCTGATCAGGATCGAGCGGCTCGAAGACACCGATATCCTCGGGGATGGCGACACGGAGCGTCTGGTCAACGGCTAACTGATTGACCTGAGGATTGGGCTCGGGCGTACAACCGGCAACCTCGAGCCAGAGTACTGTCGCGACGACGACTGAGCGCTTCACCGGGTCCGCTGCTCCAGCGCAACCACGCGGATCCGGTTGTTCAGGAAATCGGCGATGTATAGGTTGTCGGCGCCATCGACTGCGACACCAGTGGGCCCGGCGAGCTCCGCCTTCGCCGCGGGACCGCCGTCGCCGGCATAACCACGAATGCCGTTACCCGCAACCGTAGTTATGGTGCCGGCGACATCGACCTTGCGCACTCGATTGTTGCCGCTGTCTGCGATGTACAGATTCCCATGCAGGTCGACGGCAAGTCCGAGTGGCACATCGAGCTGGGCAGTGGTGGCTTTCCGTCCGTCCCCACCGGAGCCTTCCTGCCCATTTCCAGCAACCGTCGTGATAATGCCGGTCTGAGCGTCTACACGACGGATCCGCTCATTCAGGGCTGAGAACGATCCCCTCTGGCGCGTTCAATTGGGCCGCAGTCGCCGCGCCCCCGTCTCCCCCAAAGCCTGCCACCCCTGACCCGGCTACGGTTGTGATATGCCCTTGCGTGTCGACGCGCCGGATCCGGTTATCAATGGTGTCCGCGATGTAGAGGTTGCCCGCTGGATCCATCGCGCACGCTCGGGGGTCGGTCAGGACTGATGCCGCCACCGGGCCGCCATCCCCAATGGCGAAGCTGGTGCCGTTAAGGAAGAAGTGACCGGGTTGCGCGCCGCCGCCCGCAAAGGAATCGATCGTCCCTACCCGCGTCACGACACGAATCCGGTCGTTGAACGGATCCGCGAAGAAGAGGCGGCCGTCATTCGCGACGGCCATTCCTTCGGTTTCGGCGTTGTCATAGAGCGTGTTGGCACCGGAGGTCTCACCCAGGGAAAGCTCGGCTTGTTGGGCGGCACCCCCGTCACCGGCGAATCCGATGGCGCCGGTGCCCGCCAGCGTGTCGACCAGGCCACTCGACCCCACCGCCCGGATCCGGTTGCCATCCGCAAAGTACACAGTTCCGCTCCTCAGGTCGATCGCCACCCCGGATGGCCTTGTCAGGGCTGTCTCCCCGGGCGGCGAGCCATCGTTCGAGAAGAGGGCGTTTCCATCGCCGGCGTAGGTCCGGATGGGTTGGAAAACGGGCGGCGAGCCAAGTCGTGGTACGACCACCGTTCCCAGGACGATGGCCGCGACCGCTAGGGCGGAAAGCCCAACGCCGAGCACCACGAGCCACCGGCTGAGCTCCCGGCTGGTGCGGACACTGACGCCCGCGGTTGCTTCTGCGGCCGCCGCTGGCTGAGCTCCAGGTCCTTCGGAGGCGGATAGGTCAGCAACCGGTCCGGACTCCGATCGGGTAGGAACCACGGGCCGCGCAGGCGCGACTTCCGCCCCTCCGCGGGCAATCCAGGCGGCGATCTCTGCACGGGACCGGACGCCGAGCTTGTTGCGGATTTGCTCGACATGGCCTTCGGCAGTGCGTTCGGCGATGAATAGGCGCGCTGCGATCTCTCGATTGGTCAGGCCTTCCGAAACCAGGAAGGCGACCTCTCTCTCCCGCTTGGATAGGCGCACCCCCAACGTGGCCACGTCGCGGGAGTATCATGCGCCTTTTCAACAGCCGGTGTCGCCGCGGCCGGAGGCGACGTCAGATCACTTCGGAACCTCAAATCGGCGCCACAAAGCCCTGCCGCTTCGACAGTCAGGTACTAAAACAGGTATCGCGCCGGGTAGTTCTCCCGATGTGGTTCGCTCTGCTGCCCTCGATGATGGCGGCGTCGAATCAACCCAGACGGAGGTAAACCGAAATGCAAGCACGTTTGACGTACACGAGATACCCGCTGATGTTTGTCGCCTTGTTCTTCGCCGTCGCCGCCGCCCTGCTTTTGGGAGGAATTCTGGGGTACGAGCTCAAACCGACGACCGTCATACCGAGTGCGCCTCAGATCATCGTCGAGGAGCCAGGGCCAGTGGCGGCCCCCGTCTGCGTTTGGGACAACAACCGGAAAGGCTGCTGACCGAGCGACCCGCGCGGAGGTCTAACGCGTTGACGATCGCAGCGCGTTAGACCTACTTTCTCGGCTCAACCGCTGGTCGACTCCATTTGAACGACTACACAAGAGTTGACCTTGCACGTTAGATCCGTTCCTCTAAGGCTCCGCCGGAGAGCTTCGTCGACGCGGTCGCCGCTTTGGTGGGGCCGCCGCCGGCAGGGCGCGCGCGTAGCTGCCTAGGACCTGCAGGAACGTCGTCGCCTTTTTAGCGGCGCGCAAGGACGCCGCGACGGGCTTGTCCGATCGGCCGCCGTCAAGATCCAGGTAAAAGAGGTACTCCCACGGCGGGTCGCGTCGTGGCCGCGATTCCAGCTTCGTCAGGTTGACGCCATGTTCGTTGAAGCACGCGAGCAGCCGAAACAGCGCCCCGGGCTCGTTGGCAACGGCGCAAACCACCGAGGTCTTCTTTCCATATCGCGGCCGCTTGATCCGCGGCGGCCTGGGTCGCCGTGGGCCGCGCCGGCTGATCAGAAAAAACCGCGTGATGTTCTCCTGCACGGTTTGGATGCGTTCCGCCAGGATCGCCAGCTCATAGAGCTCCGCCGCTCGGTGGCCGGCAATTGCGGCCTGGTCCCGGCGTCCTTCCTGCTGGACCTGACGCGCGCCGCCCGCTGTGTCGTAGACGGGAATCGGCTCCAACCGCTCACGCACGATGAAGGCCTCGCACTGCGCCAGCGCCTGCGGATGCGAGAGGACGCGTGTTAGCTGGGAGCGCTCGGCGTTCGGCGGAGCGAGGAGGCAATGATCGACCTGCAGGGCCACCTCGCCAACCACCAGCGCCCGATATTCGAGCAACAGGTCATAGGTCTCGAGGATGCTGCCGGCTTGCGAGTTTTCAACCGGAACCAGCGCGAAATCGATCGTCTGGTCCGCGACCCGATGGAAGACATGGCGCAGCGTCCGAAAGGCCTTGGCCGTCGCTGCCGGAAAACTTGCGTGCAGAGCCTCCTCGGAATAGGCGCCCGGTTCCCCCTGGTAGCCGATCGTGATCTCGCCCGCGATTCGCAAACTTTAAGCTCTCGATGATGAGCCAGATCAACGTCATCGTGATCCACGTTCGTGCCGAACAGGCGGCGGAATACGAAAAGTTGTGGGTGGAACGCGAGCTACCGCGCTGGAAGGACTATCACGCCAGAGGCAAATTCCTCAGCGCCAGGTTCTTTCGATCGCGGTTTGGCTCGGACGAGCGGCGGAAGATCGCCAAATACGTCATCGTCGTCGAGGTGCCGAGCATGGCGGAGCATCACGAGCACGACCAGGACCCCGAGTTCCAGGAGTTCGATCGCCTGGCCGATCGCTTCCAGCCCGAGGGGCCGCTCGTCTTCGGTGGCGACCTGATGTACTCGGTCGGAAGCTAATCGAGTGACTTGAGTTGCGGCCAGACATCGCCGAGCGTTCTCGTCGGGTTCTGAACGAGCCATATCGGCGTCCCGAACTCCTCGTTGTGAATGCCGTAGGCGTTGGTGATGGTCGCGAGCTGCTCTGCATTACCGAACAGGTTGACCAGGTAGTCGCGCGGATAGCCGACGACAATCAGCGTTGACGGGGTCATCTGGGCCGGCGCCCAGTAGTAGTAGGTGAGCTCGGGGCAGACGACCGTTGGCAATCCCTTGCCGTAGAACTGCAGTGCGCCGGCCTCGCCGTAGTTGTTGGCGAGGATCATCGTCGACGCGCGCGCTGACGGCGTCAGCTGCTGGTACACGGCGATGACCTGCTGCGTCAGCTCGGGCCATCCGATCATGTCGGCGTAGTCTTTCCGGACGTTCCAGATGCCCATGTTGATCATGGTCTGGGTCGGAAGCACGGGCAAGCCGTCGGGGAGCAGCACCAGCGTCACGAGGATTGCCGCTCCAATGGCGAATCGTCTCGGCCAGGCCTTGCGCAATGCGTCCGCGAACCAGATGGCGCCCGCCGCATAGGCGAGGGGATAAATCGGCGCCGGGTAATACGCCTTGCCGCCGGCGAGGAAGAATACAAGCTCGACCGCGATCACCATGATCGCCGCCGCCCGCAGGCCGTCGCGCCGCCAGAGCCAGATGACCCCCATGACCACGATCGGCAACAACGGCGGACCGGCCAGCAGGAACTGCTCCACCCAGTAGAGAACCGGACCATCGGTGGCGCCGCGGTGATTCAGCGTATAGGCGACGCTGTCCCAGTGATGGGTAGCCTGCCAGGCGATGTTCGGCAACAGCAGGAGCAGGGCGATCCCGAACCCGAGCCACGGCCAGCGGCTGGCCATCATCCGGCGCTGCGGGCTCAGCAGCAGGCCGACCAGCATCGCCACGCCGAGGCCGACGATCGTGTATTTCGTTTCCAGGCCGATGCCGAAGATCAAGCCAAGGAGTAGCCATTCGCGTCGATCGGCGCCCATCAGCAGGCGGACGAATACCAGGATGGCGAGCGACCACATCAGCAGATCGAAACTGACCGTCTGAAACAAGATGTTGGCGCCGACGAAGATCGGCGAGATCAGCACGGCAAGGCCGGCCAGCGCCTGCGCGGTGCGATTGCCGCCGAGCTCGCGTGCGATCAGCGCGGCGATCACGATCGCCGCCGAGCCCGCCAGGACCGTCAACAGACGAAGTCCGGGCAAGGATCGGTGAAACACAACCTGGTCGATCGCCGCCAGCAGCGGCGTGAGCGGCGGATAGTCGACGTAACCGAGCGCAAGGTGTTGGCTCGAGGCAAGGTAGTAGAACTCGTCGCGGTGCCAGCCGTACCGGTCGGCGACCGCCATCGTGACCCCGACCTTCGCGGCAACCATGATGGTGAGCAGCGCCCAGGGCGGCGGGCTCAGCGGCTCCGCGCGCATCGCTAGGTTCTGGCGAGCGGCGTTTGCAGCAGCGGCGGCCGGGGCAGCGGACCATGGACCACCTGGAAGCCGGTGTTGTTGGAGACGACCTCGACCTGATCGCGCCGCAGGCGCAATTCGATCGAGCCGTTGCCGGCCCGGAGATTCTTCAGGGTCAGATCTGGCAGCCAATCGGGCAGGTCGGGGTTGACGTAAACGGTTCGCGTCAATCCGACGGTATGGATGCCACAGAGGACGGCGATCAAGCGGAAGACCGCCGCCGCGGACCAGGCCTGCGGAACGTTGGTTCCGAGATAGGGGACCGGAAACGCGCCCGGGTCCCGTTCGACACCCGCCCAGAGCTCGGGAAGCCGGTAGTCCGCGAAGCGCTCGGCGGCGGCGAAGATCCCGTGGGCGATGTCCTGCGCTTCCTTGTGGCGACCGGCTCGGCGGAAGCCACCGGCGATGTTGGCATTGTCGTGCGGCCACACCGAGCCCAGGTGATAGGAGTACGGGTTATACGACGGGTGCTCGGTGGAGAGCGTCCGGATGCCCCAGCCGTTCCACATGTCGGGCTTCATCAACCGATCGACCACCCGATTGGCGCGATCAGGAGGAACGATGCCGCTGGCGAGGCAGTGGCCGGCATTCGAGGCGACGCTTTTGATTGGTCGCTTCTCACCGTCGAGGCCCAGGTAGTAGGTCCCTTCCTCTTCCCACCAGAAGCGTTCGTTGAAGGCTTCGTAGAGCCGACCGGCACGCTCGCGCGTCTCGGTGGCGCGCGCTTGCTCGCCGAGGATCTGGTAGACCTCGGACATCCGCAGCAGCGCATCGAAGGCGTAACCCTGCAGCTCGCAGAGCGCGTGCGGCAGCGTTGCCATCGAGCCGTCGGCATGCTGGATCGCGTCGTGCGAGTCCTTCCAGCCCTGGCAGTAGTAGCCGACCGGTGAGCGGGTCTTGTATTCCTGGAAACCGTCGCCATCGCGATCGCCGTAGTGCAGCATCCAGGCGAGGGCCGCTTCCGCATTCGGCCGGTAGCGTTTGAGAATCGACTCGTCGGAGGTCCACTGGAACGCATAGGAATAAACAATGAGGAAGAGCAGGGTCGCGTCGGCGGTGCCGAAGTAGGGCGTGAACGGGAGCAGCCCGAGAGTCGCCAGCTCGCCGTAACGGATCTCGTGGGGGATTTTGCCCGGCTCCTTGTCTTGCTCGGCGTTGTCGTCGGTCGCCTGGACACGTGAGAGGCGGTCGAGCGCGCCCATGGCGAATTCGGGAAAGCCGCTGATGCTCTCCATTGCGACGATCAGCGTGTCCCGGCCGAAGAGCGTGACATACCACGGAATACCGGCCGCCGGGACGAAGACACTTCGACGGACGGCGAAGTCGGCCATTCGCAGCGCCTCCATGTCGGCGACCGCCTGGTGCCAGATCGCGGGAAGCGTGGGGTGGGTGGTCTGAATGTCGACCGGCGGCAGCACGCCGGTCGCCATGTTGGGGTCGCGAGCTAACACGGCGTGGCACGGCAGGACGCGCGCCCGGTGTCCGTCGATCACCGGCAGCCATTCGATGCAGGCGTGCCATTTTTGCTTGGGCGCGAGGTTGATGACAAATTGCATCCGGCCGTTGGCAAACTCGGGATGCGAATCCGCGCGTTCGACGGCCACGATCAGCTCGCGGCGGAACGTCTCGTGCTTATAGGTCGTGCGCAACTCACCGGCCCGCTCGTGCCAGGAGCTCTGGAGATCTCCTCGGCGGATCAGCCGTCGCTTGCGCACGTCAAAGATGTCGGCGAAGTCCGACTCGATCGCAACCTCCAAGATCAGCCGGACCGGGTGGCGGGCGAAGCTGACCAGGTCGTAGTCCTCATGGATGCCTTCGAAGATGGTGCGGTCAAGGCGCACGCCGATCGCGCGTTCTTCGAGGACGATGTCGTGCTCGGCGCCGTTACGGGTTCCCGCCAGCGGCAGGGCGGGCGTCGTGAATTCCCAGCGGGCCGAGAAATGATCGATCGGATTGGCGTCGAGCAGCAGGGGTGGCCGGCCATTGATCGTCACGGAATAACCGGAGACAAAGCGCGTGTCGCGAGCGAAAAAACCGACCGGGTTGGTTGCCGCCAGCGTCGCGTCCGGTTCGCAGACGAGTAACTGATGGTCGTGATTGATCGTGATAGTGGGCGGGCCAGAAATAACGGGCATCGGAGCTCAGTGATCGCTCAGGGCTAGGCCTGGCCGGGGGTGGGCCCGGCCAGCATGGTCGAACCGACCAGGTGATACCGATGTTCTGGCCGCCCGGGCGAGCCGTAGCGCATCACCAGCTCGACCCGGCCCGAATGCACGAGGTGATCGAGGTAGCGGCGGGCCGTGACCCGGCTGAGGCTGCCCAGGTCGGCAACCTCGGTGGCGGTCAGGTCGTGGCCGGCCTCCTGAAGCATCCGGAGAACGAGGTCGAGCGTCGGCCGCGACAGGCCTTTCGGCAAGCTTTCGGTACCGCCCTGGCGGAGGATGTGATAGAGCGTGTCGACGGCCTGCTGGTCGGCTTCGGATAGCTGCGCGAGGCGACTGCGCATCGCGGCGTAGCTCTGCAGCTTCTCCTGGAGCGCGGTAAACCGGAACGGCTTGATCAGGTAATGAACAACGCCGCCATGCATGGCGGCGCGCAGGCTCTCGACGTCGCGCGCCGCCGTGATGGCAATGATGTCGACCCGTGCGACCCCGGCCTCGCGGACGGCCCGCATCACCTCGAGACCGGAGATGTCGGGGAGATAGATGTCGAGCAGGAGCAGATCGGGACGCGTTGTCGTTACCATTCGCAGCGCCTCGGCACCGCTGCCGGCCTGGCCGACGACGATGAACCCGGGGATCTTCTCGACGTAGGCTCGATGGAGGTCGGCCACCCGGAAATCGTCATCCACGATCAGGGTGCGGATCATGCCCGCGCCTCTGCCGGGGCTGGCTTGTGGCCCATGGGCAGCCGCACGGTGAAGACCGCGCCGCCCTGGTTGACGACCGTCACCTCGCCTCCACGCCGC